>LADL02002256.1_pt1 | contig 30030 bp, 25 predicted proteins | sample 619721 | NCBI WGS metagenome assembly LADL02 (sample SAMN03397408, study PRJNA257561) | rock porewater metagenome | biome: terrestrial; feature: Opalinus Clay rock; material: porewater; isolation source: Opalinus Clay rock porewater BRC-3 borehole | place: Switzerland: Mt Terri URL, St-Ursanne ...
GCAACCTGTATGGGGGATTAAGTATTAATACTGATTGTCGGGAATACCGATAGTCTGAAGAGGGGTGGCATGAAAATATTATTCGCAATTCTGGGCGGATTGCTGCTTTCGCCTTCCGCCCTCGCCCAGCCAGACAATCCAACGGACAATTACCTGATCTGGACCGAATCACAACTGGCGGAATTGCAGCAACTGGTGGATGCGCGAACGGCCGAGGGGCTGGGCCGCTGTCCGATCACCGATTTCAGCCAGCCCAATTCCGCTTCAGACCCGCACAGCCGTTCGCGCCTTGCAACGGTCGCAGCGAATCAGCTGATGATGGCCTATCTCGAAGGCTGCTCTCCCGCCTCTGCCCGTGCGAAATGGCGGATTAGCAGCGATGACCGCCATATCAATACGCAGCAGTTGCTGATGAAGGCGCTGGTTCGCGATGACCTGACCGCCTATTTTGACGCGCTGCGGCCGCGCAGTCCCCATTATCAAGCGCTGCGAAAGGCCTATGCTGCGGAAACCGATGATCAAAAACGCGCCACGTTGGCAGTCAATCTGGAACGGTGGCGCTGGATGCCGCTGGTCATGGGGGAAAAATATCTGCTGGTGAACGCCGCCAGCTTCGAGGTGACGCTCTGGGAAAGGGGGAGGAAAATCCAAACCTGGCCGAACATCGTCGGCAAGACAAAGACGCCGACGCCGGTGTTTGACACCAGGGTCAGCGGCGTGATTCTGAACCCCTGGTGGGAAATTCCGGCGTCGATTGTCGCGGAAAGCGTCGGCGCTCTGGTCCGCAACCAACCGGCGACCGCGCGGCGAAAAGGCTATGTCGTTCAAAATGGTCGATACCGGCAGCGCCCCGGTCCGGGCAATGCGCTCGGCCAGATGAAGCTGGTCATGCCCAATCCGTACAGCATCTATTTACATGACACCCCGAACAAGAATCTCTTCTCCGAACCCGTACGGACCTTCAGCCACGGCTGCATTCGGGTCGGCGGAGCGATTGATCTGGCAAAAACCTTGCTCGAGGGATCGGCGACGCCAGCGCAGGTGGATGCCATATTGGCAAGCAGGAAAACAACCAAGCTCGAGTTGCCCAGGCCGATTCCCGTCTATGTGGCCTATTTTACGGCCGAAGGAGCCGAAGATGGCAGTGTCACCTATTTTTCCGATGTCTATGACCGGGATCCCCTGCATCTGGCGCAAAAGGAATCTCCCATCCGCTGCGCCGCCTAGTCCGCCGCGATAGGCAGCTGAGCAGGGGGCATTTCGCCCACGCGCGGAAATCCTGCGCCGAATGGCTGCCCCATCCGCGAAAGCGCGGGCCAGCAGAAAAGGAAGCACCCAGGCGACCAGCCGCTGACCATGTGTTCCGGACCGCGTCGCGTCCGTGCGGTGCTTGGACGCATGCAGGCGGCCTCCGTTCTACGAGGAACCGCCGCGCGTGCATAAAACATAAGGAATAATATGGTGAGCCCTGCTGGGTTCGAAACCATTCATGTTTGACGACTTGGAAACTCTAAGATACAGATTATAAACAGTTTACTGAAGCAAACTGTGAGACAATGGTGTGAGACAAAAGAGTTTAGGGATGGCAAATCACGTTCGCTATATTCGCCGGAGATCCAATGGCGTTTACTACTATGAACGCCGAGTGCCTCAAGCTGTCATCGACCAGCCGCATCAATGGCAGACATATTTTGACAGGTCGTCGCTATTCAGGAAATCGCTTCGTACGAAGAGCCAGGTGGAAGCACTGGATGTCGCCAAGAGGGTTCATGATGAGTTTCATCGTCTGGTATCGGCTGCGGTGAGGACTCAAGTTGTGGCGAGTTCGCCAGCGGACAACGCAACGCGCGAGGTAACGCCGGAACTCCTGTCCAAGATCACCAATTCGACGCGCGAGAGGCTGGCAAGACCCTGGGCTCAAGCAATCGTTCTTGCGGAGAATGGGCGTGCAGATCAGGAATATCTTGACGAGATGAAAACCCAAAGGGAGTGGGATGCGGAATCCTTGCGGCCCATTCTGCTGGAGCTGCTAACTCTGGATGATCCAAGGATACCCGACATTGCCAACGAAGTGGACCGGCTTGTAGAGCGGGAAAGGTTGGATGCGTCGCCACAAAGTAATATGCGGGCGTTGATCGCAAGAGCCGTACGTGATGGACATATCCAGGCACAACGCGAAATCGATGCGATGCTGGAAGGCAAGAGCAGCGCGATTCCGCCGGACAGGCTTCGCCCAGGCAAAGCAATCGTACCCAAGATATCCGAGGTGATGACCGACTATATCAGTCGGCTTGAAAAGCCGCGCACCATCCGGGAAGCGCAGGGGGCATTGAAATCATTTGTCGACGTAATTGGCGACCTGCCACTGGACGAAATCACACGGGCCGAAGTCGTTAGATTCTGCCGAATCGAAGGCAGTCGAGCGATCGGCGGGAATTCTCCCGGCAGTATCGCTAGAGCAGTCTCGCCCGAGACTCTCAAGAAAAAGGTTGGACTGCTAAGGGCTGCGATCAATCACGCCATTGAGACGGACCAGTATGTGGGTGCAAATCCCGCTGCAAAAATTGATGCAAGGCGATTTACGAAACCCGTCCGGAAAGCTGTTATGCCCAGCAAGCGACCTTTCACGGTCCACGAGTTGCAGCTTCTCTTGCAGCACCCCTGGTTTACCGGATGCGAAAGTGCGACAAAAACCTATCAGCCGGGCACATATCGTTTGAAAGGGATGCATTATTGGGTTCCAATTTTAGCGATGTACACCGGGTGCAGAGCCGGAGAACTGGGAGGTCTCCGAATAAGCGAGGTTCGGATTGACCATCAGCATCCTCATATAGTCATACAAGACAACCAGTATCGGACCACCAAAGGGTCTTATCGCCGCAACATTCCGCTCCTCGATGTGATCTTGAACCATGGATTTGGCGAATTTGTTGAAGGCATTGCGGGGGCTGGTCATGACCGTCTGTTCCACGACTGGAAACCGCCAGCAGGACAAGGAAATGTCAGCGAAGCCGCTTGGTCGAATGGTAGTCTTATTCGCGCATTTAACCGGACCGTTGTACGGCACCAACTCCGGACAATTCTGAATGAAGGTGTGCGCCAAGAGGTGACTTTTCATGGGTTTCGGGGAGCGTTCAAGACTTTGCTTGGTCGCCCGGAATATGGTTTGCCAGCGAACTACATCCATGAAGTCATCGGCCACGCAAAAAGCGAACTCGACAAGCGCTATATCCAGGAGATTCCGTTGGCTGACACCTATCCCGCCATGAGACATTGTACGTACGACGGATTGGTCCTGCCCCTAGCGCCTTGATCGGGGAACGTCCTCGGGGTGTGGCGATTATTCCAGTTGGTAGATATGGGATTTCGAACCTGGAAATGCAGAGATCACATCTTTTTATCATGGGGTGGGGAAGCGCAAGGTGGCAAAATCGGACCGTTTTCTTGAAGCTTCCTCCAATCCAGCCCTGAACGGGAACTGAAGCAAAGATTGTTGGGGCAGGGGGCGCGCCGATGGATGGCAGACCAAAAAGAAGGCTCCCCTGATAGGCATTATCCGGGTGGAAGATGGCGATCAATTCTAGGACATCCATGGGATGGATTATATGCAAATGCTGCCGAGGATTTGATTGCTGTTTGATCAAACAACAATATTCACATATTCGTCGGCAATATCAAATTCTTTTCCTGCTCCAGAAATGTTCTAGTTCCGCTATCGCTTCATATTGGCGAGCAACGTTTGAAAGAAATTACGCGTGAGAAGCGCGTAATTTAGGAAAGCAATTATTGCTAAAGGATTTCAAGTCTATAGATTGAAACATTCTAAGATGAGAACGCGAGAAATCATGGCTTCGGCATCATTGCAAGTATCCGGTAAAAAGAAAACAGCCGATGCTACCCCATATGCGGCCTCACTGATTCAGAGTTTGAGAGATATCGGCTACTCTCCCGAAACCGCGCTCGCAGATATAATAGACAACTCGATCACCGCGAGCGCTCGACGAATTGAAATCTTTTCGTCTGCGAGCGAGGCTGAACCGTCCGTTGCGATTCTTGATGATGGCTGTGGAATGACTTCCGAGGATTTGGTGGAAGCCATGCGTCCAGGGAGCAGGAACCCGCTAGATTCGAGGGATGCAAGTGACCTTGGTCGTTTCGGGCTCGGATTGAAAAGTGCCAGTTTTTCGCAATGCAAGCGACTTACAGTCTTAACCAAGAAAAATGGTAATGTATCGGCGGCAACTTGGGATCTTGACGAGGTCGCTCGCACAAATCGCTGGGAGATCGAGCTTCATGACAAGATTTCCTTGATACCTTGGGCCGAAAAGCTGGGAGATCAAGGAACGCTCGTACTCTGGCGTTCTCTTGATCGCCTGTCTGGTGGAATTGATCATGATACGCGCAAAAGGGCTCAACATATCAATCGAGTGATAGCCGAAGCAGAGCGCCACATCCGACTCGTTTTTCATCGTTTCATGGCGGAAGACAAACCACCGCTGCGCATACTTCTGAATGGACGACAGCTGGAACCAATCGATCCATTTGGAACGAAGTTTCCGACCCATCAGAGTGATCGGCCTGACCGGCTCGAACTGAAGGATGGCGTCGTTGAGTTCAAGAGCTTTACCCTGCCTCATCACAAATCGGTATCTAATTCAGATTGGCAAGAACTTGGCGGTCCAGAGGGACATCTGCGGTCGCAGGGATTCTATGTGTATCGCGGCCGCCGACTTATCATCCCCGGAAGCTGGCTCGGAATGGCACGACAGACGGAATTGACGAAACTGTGTCGGATTCGAGTCGATATACCGAATACAATGGATGCAGACTGGAAGATCGATGTAAAAAAGGTCTCAGCACAACTGCCGCCAGCCGTCAGAGAGAGGATGCGCTTGCTGGTCGAGCGCCTTGCCTTTGCATCTAAACGGACTTACCAACGCCGGGGACAACGCTTGGTAGACAGCGAATACATGCCGGTCTGGCAGCGTATGCAACGCGACGGTGCCATTATGTATCGCCCCGACCCTGCGCACCCGGTTTTTGCGGATTTTGCCGCAAAACTTCCCGAGGATTTGTTGGAGGAATTTGCCAACTTGATTGGCTTGGTGGGTTCTTCGGTCCCAGTCGCGTCGCTTCATTCCGATTTTGCAGGCAACCCTGAGGATGTCAGGGTTGAGGATGCGGATGAATCATCGCTCCGACAACTTGCTGAAGCCATGATTCCGAGACTCATTGAACAAGGAACCGGCAAGGACGGGATTTCGGACATCCTCTGCCAGATAGACCCATTCAAATCAGCCGGTTCGATCGCAAAAGCAATCATCGACGAAATCACCGAAAGAGAAACGCCTGATGACTGATCCGATGATGCAACTTGACGGTGTCGTATCTCAACTGCTCGCCAGTCAGGACAGGCCGACTGAGGAGAGTATTCGAGAAACAATTTCCGCAATGCGAGTGTCTCCCGTCTTCGATGGTATTACCGACGACCAAGCCGAACAACTTGCCCGCCAGCTCGAGGAGCGTGTCGGCATCAGCATGGGCATAGGCGCTGTCGTCGGCGAACATGATTTCAAACCTTGGCTTAGTGATGCTCGGGCCGAGGGCCTGATCGAGCCATATTACTGGAACCGCTACAAAAAATTGCTGCAGAAAAAACGGCTACCAAACGACGTGATAACTTCCACCGATGCAGTAACAGACCGAATCTTGGACAGAATGGGCAACCCGCACGATCTGACGCCTTGGGAACGCAAGGGCATGGTTGTGGGCCACGTCCAAAGCGGCAAGACTGCAAACTACACTGGCTTGATCTGCAAGGCAGCTGATGCCGGGTATCGGCTGATCGTTGTGATTGCCGGAATACATAATAACCTGCGTAATCAGACTCAGGCACGCATCGACGAAGGTTTTGTCGGTCGCGATACAGGCCGGCTCGAGAAAAGAGATACGAGAGACAAGCCCAAATCGATAGGGGTCGGCGTATTTGACCATCGAAATGCGCCGGTTAGCCTGACGACAACACTGAAAGACTTCAACAAGGCGACTGCAACAACTAACACCAGCGAGATCGCATCTTATGCTGTGCCTGTTGTCTTGGTGATCAAGAAAAATTATCGCACTTTGGCCAACCTTATCGATTGGTTGAAGGAGCACAGTGCTGGCCGCTATTCAGAAATGGTTGATCAGCCCATGCTCCTGATTGATGATGAAGCTGACAACGCATCCATCAACATTCAATATGGTCGAGATGAAGTTTCGCGCATCAACGGCCAGATTCGGGACCTTCTCGGTCTCTTCCAGCGCAGTTGTTATGTTGGATACACGGCTACGCCTTTCGCCAATATCTTCATTGATCCCGACTCAGACGATGAAGTTTACAAGCAGGACCTTTTTCCGCGCCACTTCATCATCGGCCTCGATGCTCCAACCAACTATTTCGGTGCCCGCAAAGTCTTCGTCGATGGTGTGCCGGATGATGGAAACGCTAAACCAACCTTCCTGCGATACATTGACGACAACGGTGATCTCTTGCCAGTCAAGCACAAGATTGATCACGATATTACGGCGTTGCCGAATAGCATGATTGATGCGCTTCGATCATTCATTGTCGCCCGAGCGATTCGGAACATTAGGGGACAGCGTGGTCAACATGCCTCAATGCTCGTCAATGCTTCGAGATTTACAGGGATTCAGAACCATCTTCGCAATCGACTGCATGAACATCTGAAGACGATTGAAGATGCTGTTCGCGTCGAAGGTGCCAATCCCGATGCAGATCGCAGTCCTGAAATTGCTGAACTGAAACGTTGTTGGCAGACAGAATATTCCGATACTTACGAAGATTGGCCTGCAATTCGCGAAAATCTTTTGCCGGTCGTTGCGTCCGCCACGGTTATCGCGGTGAATTCGTTATCCCCTGCTACCCTCGACTATGACGCAGCAGGCGACAACGGGCTGACTATCATTGCAGTCGGTGGATTTTCTCTTTCGAGGGGTCTTACTCTTGAGGGTTTGACTGTCTCGTATTTTTTGCGCAATTCTCTAATGTATGACACCCTCATGCAAATGGGACGCTGGTTTGGCTATCGTCAGGACTATGAGGATCTCTGTCGTATCTGGATGCCAAGAGATGCTACATCCTGGTATGCCCATATTGCGGAAGCGACCGAAGAGCTGCAGCTTGAACTGAAGCGGATGGAGCAGGTAAATGCCACTCCAGAACAGTTCGGGCTGGCAGTTCGCAGTCATCCTAGTGCGCTCATGGTTACCGCCAGGAACAAGATGGGCTCCGGCGAGAAACATTTGATGGTTGGGCTATCGAACAATTTTGTCGAGACGACCCGCCTTTCCGCGTCGAAAAAAATTCTTGATCACAATCGCGCGGTGGCAAAGCGCTTTTTCGCAGATCTAGCTCACAAGAGATTTGGTCCTGACGGCGCGTCTAAAGTGTCCGGCGGGCTACTTCTCTCGAAAGTTCCCTTCGAGGTCATCGATTCATTCATGCGGGACTTCGAAAACCACCCGGATTCCGTTCTTTCCGCTACCGATCCCATACGCCGGTATATCGGCGACCGAAGACAGGATGAGATGGAGGAATGGGATGTGCTGATCGCATCGTTGAAGCCTGAACCTGAAACTGATCAATTAGATCCGAACGGTTGGTCAATCGTGCCGATAAATCGTTCAATCGGTGCTGATGACTTGGCTAAAGGCATATTGACCGTAAGCGGCTCGAGCGCTCGTGTCGCGTCAAGAGGAATGGAGCGTGCTGGTTTGTCTGACACGCTGATCAAACTCGCAGAAAGCGATTATCGCGAGGAGAAGGGACTTTTGCCAGATGCCAAAGTCAACTTTCCGGATCGAATTTATCGCGCGAGGCGTGAACGCCCGCTTTTCATTCTTTTTAATGTCCGGGTCAAGCAAGGTGATGATTTGAATGATGAGAATGTCGCTATGATCCCAGACGAACCGATTGTCGGATGGGGGATGAGCTTTCCCGTTTCCGCAAGGCCGGATCAGAAGGTTGAGTACATCCTCAACACCACAAAACTCCGTGAACTGTTCGGCGATGCCGACGAAGATGAGGATATGCCAGATGATGATGCCTGATGACCCCTGGAGCGGACTGATGGCAGGGGGAATCGATGCCAAGAGGGTCGATCCGTCAGGCAGACAGGACTTTTTCTGGATCGTTTCTGCAAAATCGGAACCCGGACTTCTGCTGCGTCTTTCTGAGGAAACGGCAGAAATAAAACCGCTTCCGAAAATGAGAAATCTCGACATTGCCTACAGGAAGGTCAGTGGAAGCAACTCGCTTCTGCTCCTCCTGAAGGATGATGAACAACGCGAGTTATTTGGCAGTCTGTGCCAAGACATTGTCAGGGCGGGGGAGCAAGCAGAAGACAATCACGATGCATTGAACCGTGCAATTCGCCGAACAATTCGTTGGCATCATCTGCTGCGCGGCGGGAAGTCCGATCTTCTAACTTTGGAGGAACAGCGCGGGCTGCTTGGCGAGTTGCAGTTTCTAATGCGCTTAATCGACCTTGTAGGCCCCAGAGCAGCAATTGAAACGTGGAAAGGCCCATTGGGTTCATCGAAGGACTTCGAACTGGATGGCTGTCTGGTTGAAGTAAAGGCAAGGCGTGGAGCGGCCAAACCATTCGTCCAGATATCCTCTGAAGATCAGCTATCCGATGTTGACGGTTGTCGTCTATTCCTTCTGGTGAGCGCTATTGACGCCGTGATTAAACCGAACGGCATGACATTGACTGACCATGTGAAAGAGGTGGATTCCCTTTTCGCGATTGCGGAACCGGAAGCCTACGCGATTTGGGAAGAAGCGATAATTGCCGCCGGCTTCGACTTTGAAGATGATTATTCTGATCGGCGATGGAATGTCGGAAAAAACCTGCAGTTTGAAGTTCTCGAGGGATTCCCGCGTGTCGCAAACCCCCCGCCTCCAGGAGTATCAAGTGTACGATACAGCATTAGCATTGATGCCTGTTCAGAATTCTCGGTGGACGCTCAAGAAATTGACGAGCTCGTTGTTGAGAGGAATGGTTCGTGGACGAACTGAGTGAATTTCATCGCGATTTACTCGCTGAAGTACAGGGTGATGCAGACGCCATGGGACTGATCACCAGCGAGGCATTTCTTGAAAAGGTTGCAGAGGTCTTGGACGAAGCAGGGGAGCTCACCTCCATGTCTCAGAGCTATTACGAAGGAAAGCATGGTTCGAAGTCACTTCAAGTTGACGCTTATTCCTGGGACGCGTCAGATGAAGAAGGCGTCCTGAGCGTGGTCATTTGCGATTTTGCGATCTCAAACGAACCACTGACAATCGACAAGGCTGAAATTAACAGGCTTCTAAAGAAACTTGTGGAGTTCATCGTTGCCGCAAAAACAAGGGATTTCAGAGAAAAGCTCGAGGAAACAAGCCACGGCTTTGTGCTCAGCGATCTGATCCACCGCGCTTGGAAGAAAATCAACAAGATCAAGCTCATTCTTGTAACAAATCGTATCAATAAATCTCGAACGGATGCACAATCTGTTGGCTCAATCGGAAACATTCCTGTCACTTCAAACGTCTGGGATCTCTCGCGGATATATCGCTTTGTGTCGTCTGGTCAGACCAGAGAAGATTTGATCATAGACTTTGCCGAAGACTTCGGTGAACCAGTGCCGGTACTAAGGGCGTCGTATGAAGGTGCTTCCCTCGATAGCTACATTGCCGTCATTCCAGGCGTGCAGCTTGCTGCCATTTATGAGAAATGGGGCGCGCGCCTGCTTGAGGCTAACGTTCGGAGCTTTTTGCAAGCTCGTGGCAAGGTTAACAGCGGTATTCGCAAAACGATCAACGAAGATCCAAGCATGTTCTTCTCGTACAACAACGGACTCACTGCAACAGCGGAAGCAGTCGAAATCGCCGATGTGGGGGATGGCCTTCTCTTGATGTCGGCTGACAACTTCCAGATCGTCAATGGCGGGCAAACTACTGCTTCGATTCATGCCGCTCGCAAGCTTGCACCTGAGCAGTTGAAAAGTGTCTTTGTGCAAATGAAACTGAGCGTAGTACCGCCAGAATCGGCTGAAGAAGTTGTCCCGCTTATTTCACAATTTGCTAATAGCCAGAACAAGGTCAATGCTGCCGACTTCTTCGCAAACCATCCATTTCATGTGAAGGTCGAAGAGTTCTCTCGCCAAATTCTCGCACCATCTGGCGATTCCGGATATCGAGAAACCAAATGGTTCTATGAGCGGGCGCGAGGGCAGTTTGCAGATGCTCGCGGGCGGCGCACCATCGCCGAACGAAAGCGGTTCGATGCAGAATTTCCGCGGTCGCAATTCTTCACCAAGACCGACTTGGCAAAATTCGAAAATACCTACCGATGCAAACCCCATGTGGTCAGTCTTGGAGCTCAAAAGAATTTTGCGGATATGGCGAAAGCCATCGGCGAAGAATGGAAGCGTTCAGATGCGGCATTTGATGAGATTTGGTTCAAGAGACTGATTGCGAAGGCGATAATCTTCCGGAATCTAGAGAAGCTGGTGCCCCAGCAGAGCTGGTACGCTGGCGGATATCGGGCAAATATTGTTACTTATGCCTTTGCAAAAGTTATTCACGATGCCGAGCAGCGAAAGCGTGTGATCGACCTCGACAAGATATGGACGATGCAACGTGTCCCCGTGAACATAGAGAAAGCATGCCTAGTGGCAGCCGAGGCAGCAAATGGCGTAGTGACCAATCCCCCTGCCGGAATTCGGAACATGAGCGAATGGGCCAAGAAGCAGGGCTGCTGGGCGGAGTTGGCCAAGCTGTTTCTGAATTATGAAGCGGACTTCGGAGAAAATCTCATTGAACCTTCCGATGCCCAAGCCCGGAAGAAGTCGGCCAGACGAGATCGCGAGCTTACTTCCGGCATTGAGGCACAGAGTGAGGTGGTTTTGCAGGGAGCGGAATACTGGTCACAGTTGCTGGATTTTGGAAGGTCGATCAGCCAATTGAGCGGCAGAGAGCAAGGAATTCTGAAGGCATGCACATTCTTGCCCGATAAAATTCCCAGCGAGAAACAGTCAACCGCAGCACTGGCAATTGCCGGAAAGCTGGAGCAATTTTACTGACCGCTCTCAAAGACAGACTATTGTTCGGAATCAGCAAGCAGGGCCAATAATACTTCAGCAATCTGGCGAGCCAGCAACGGTGGTACAGCATTCCCAACCTGCACATATTGTTGGGTTCGATTGCCTTCAAATAGGTAGTTATCCGGGAATGTCTGCAGTCGTGCTGCTTCCCGAACAGTGAGGCTTCGACACTGACGCGGATCAGGATGAATAAAGTAATGTCCATCTTTTGAGATATGGCTTGTTATAGTAGTTGAAGGCGCGTTCCACGTCTGAACACGGAAGCGGTCTGCAAACTTACCTGACTCCCAGTTGCGATGGTTAGGCGCAAGTGATTTGGGAAATTCATTTGCCTTCGGTGAACGCTCAAATACCTCGGCAAACGCTGCAGCAAAAGCGTAGCGATTAAGATCGCTTTGCATATGACCTCTGCTCTCATGGTTGGGCAATGATTCTAGACGCTCGTCCGCCAACCAAGCGCCCAGCCTGTTGTCCTGAACCGGTGCGACCGCTTGGCTTGACCGAGGAAGCAACACTTTCGAAGCCTGCACTTCCCTCGCGTGGCGAAGCAGTACTTCTTCGACTTGGGAAAGCGAAGCGCCTTCGGTTCGACAAGCTGCCGCCGCATCTCCATATGCGTCAATTATTGTATTGCGCCAAGCTTCCGGGCTATCCTTGACCTTGCTCAGGCCGCTTCGCAGAACTGGCATACCCTTCAGAACACTGGCCACCGTTGACCGCAGGGGACTTGCCTGAAGTAAAGGAATACCGTCCTTGTTTCTTCCTCTGAGTCCTAGAGCTTCGGTTTTGATGCCAACCAGAACTACCCTGTGGCGGGCCTGAGGAATGCCGAAATCCTCGCAACGGATAATGTGACTTGAGCCTCCACTTTTTGCATCGGCCACAAGGGGAAGAAGAGTGTAGCTATCAGGAGTTCCTCCAGCCGCTTTCAAGTCTGACATGATCTTTTCGATCATGCTTTCTCCAGAGACGCGGGATGAAAGGATGCCTTTCACGTTCTCCATTACAAAGGCAATAGGATCTAGGCATTGCAGAATCCTGATATATTCTTGGTAGAGAAAATGCCGACTGTCTCCAGCTGGGTCATAATCATGGATGCCGCGATTTCGGGCGCGTCCAACAAGAGAATATGCCTGACAGGGAGGCCCGCCAATAAGTATCGTGCCAGATCCCGCGGATTGAGCGATTTGATCCAGAACTGGATCAAGAAATTCCTGCGCTTCTTTTGATCCCAATTCCAACATTGCGGTTTCGTTGACGGCAGCTCTCCATTCAACCGGGTGAGTTGCGGTCATCGCGTCCTTGGAAATCTTACCTGAAAGATAACGATAGTAGGTATCCGGGACTTGGCTGAACTGCCGAACAAATGATCGAAGCCGAAGAGTTGCGAAAGCGGACGCCTCCTTCTCAACCGATAACGCGATATCAAAGATTCGTTTGCCATCGGAGCCTCTGATTGACGAGAAACCTTCCGCAAGGCCGCCGGGGCCTGCAAACAAATCGACAGTCTTGAAAACTTGGTTCATCAACTCAACTTCTGTTTGTGTCAGAGCCTATTACCAGGCCAACGCAAAGTAGCTAGGAGAATTAAATCGACCGACATCGTCGATCCCAAAATCCGGTCCCGCATGATGGCAGGAATTCGCAGCAAGGACACCAAGCCTGAGCTGGCCTTGCGTCGTGCCTTGCATGCGACTGGTTTGCGTTATCGAGTTCATGATCGAAAACTCCCTGGAAAGCCGGATATCGTATTCCGCCGCTATAATGCGGCAGTATTCGTTCATGGATGCTTCTGGCATCGCCACGAAGAATGCCGATTCGCCTCCATTCCTGCTACTCGCACGGAATTTTGGGAAGAGAAATTTCGTGTCAATGTCTTGAGGGATCGTCGAAATTTGCAGCTTCTGCTCGATGCTGGCTGGCGTGTCGCCATAATTTGGGAGTGCCACTTAAAGAAGCATGATCCAAATAATGTCGCAATAGAGATTAATGATTGGTTGCAACATCGAAAATCGCATGAACAGACGTTCGCATGGGGATGAGTTTCTGGTCCTATAATAAGGAGGATATGTTTGTTTGAGCAGTCAAGCTAATCAATTCGGGCTCAGAGAGAGTGCCGATCGCCCGGACGTATTGCCCTGAACCGGAACGCCAATTCAACGTAAGCGTCGCATTCGAACATCACCTAACAGACCGCCCAACCGCAACCCTGTTCAAATCTGGCGATGCCAATCGGACCGGATTCGAGCAGGCCCTGAATATTGGCAATGCGCTCCTCAGGCAGGCCGGCAAGTCCATCGCCTATGCTGATGTTTCGCTGCTCGCCTTGCGCTAATGGCTCGTCGCAGAGGTAGATCACAGAGGCGATATTGGCATCTGGAGCGATGACAAAGGTTTGTGTGCTTTGCTCGTCTTCGATTCTGAACAGACGCAGTTTTCCGAATGCTGGTGCATGCGCGGTCCAGCCCACCGCTTCGCAATAGCTTGCAAAACCTGCTGGGCCGTCCTGCAGCAGTTGATTGAGGCCGGCGCGGCGCTCGCCTTCCAGTTCCTGATCTATTCGGTGGATATGGGTTCTGGTCAGGCGCTCGCCGATTGTGCGATAGTGTTGCTGGATGACATCGCCGGCATGCTCCGCAGACAGCGCCACGACATGCCGCGTAAAGTTTCCAGAAGCGTCGATGATTTCGGCTTGATACAGGTTCATTTGCATATTTTTGCTTTCCTTGATTGTTGTTGATGCAATCAGACTATGCGTATCGAGCACAGAAAGCGGGTGGCTTCGCATTGGCTTCGCTGCTGCTTGTCAGGCGGACGATCGAGCCCATGGCAAAATCCGGGTGATAGTGAAGCAGCCGGAACGGCCGGCCCATGGCTCCAAGGCCATGTAAGCCTGACTGGCCGAACAGAACGAGAGCCTTGCCCTGAAGTGGAATACCAAATCAGAGCAAGGTCGAAACTTACTCCGTCGCCGGGGACCAGCCGCGCTCATCGTCCCATGTGACAACACCGACGGGACCCAGCTCCAGCAATGCTGGCAATCCCCGCAACGCTTCTTGTCTGAGACCGTTGATATCTTCGTAAATGCGAAACAGGCGGGCTTCGTCTTTCTTTAGTGAAACCCGGTTGGTATAAATGGCCGCTGCCATATCTCTGGTTGGGGCAATGATGAAATATTCATCGCCAGAGACTTCCTCGATATGATAGAATTGGAGGCTATGAGTAGGGACTGCATGCGCGATCCAGCCCAGGCCAGCGCAGAATGATACGAAGCCCGCTGGTGCGTGTTCAAGAAGTGCCTCAAGCCCCAGGTGCTGGTCGGCAGGGAGTGTTTCGTCCACACGTTCCAGCTTGAATGTCGTAATTTCCCTGTTGAGCGCAATTTCGTGTTCGATCAGGATTTCCGAGGCACGTTGTTCGTCGGAAGCCAGAACGAAACCGGTTACTGGCCGGTCGGCCCGGTCAATCTGACATTTGTAGAGTTCCAATCGCATGGTGATTTCCTTTCGTTGTTGTGGAAAGGTCAGCTTACAAGCGCGCTACAGAGAAAGCGGGTGGCTTCGTAATGGGATTTTCTCTTCCCTCACGCGGGTTGACCGGGCCTATTGACCTAGAATTATGATCGCGCATTTTTGAGGGCGGACCCTGTCGCAGCCTTGAGCTAGACTTTGCACGCAACCAGGCGCGGAACGTGAATTTCAATGCCGCGCGTCCTTCGCCGGATGACCGCTCTCGCCATCCGTTGGTCTTATTGCACATATCACCCGTGAAGCCAGTGGATGGCAGAAATTGTTAAAACCTCCCCTGATAGGCATCATCCGGGTGGCAGATGGCGATTAATTCTAGGACATCCATTGAGTGCCCTATATGCAAACGCTGCCGAGGCTTTGACCGCGGTTTAGCTGAATCACCAGCAACCTGCTGGTCGGCAGCCAAGCTAATTCTTTGCTCAGGCATCGAAATGTTTCAATGTCGCCCCGAGAATATCGATAATCCGCAAGGAGAGATACATTCGGTTTCGGCAGGTAATCGACATCTATGAAGCTGTAATCCTCAAGCCAGAAAAATCGAGGGTCGGTTTTCATGCTCGGGACATTGGACATACAGAAACCTCCGGGAATCTTCGGGCTCTTTTCGCTTCTCCCCATCCGACAAAGTCAAGCAGGTCGGCGCGAGTTAGCTTCTTTGATACCTCCGCTGTTGGTAGATCATAGACAAAGAGCTCTAATTGTCCATTACATGGGGCCTGTCACAGATAGCGGGACGAGATCGGTGCTTGGGCGTTGAGTACCGCCCCAGCGGTCGTTGGTCCAATCACTATCCATTGTCATAATAATTCATACGATCGTATTAATATTGATAGTAGCGTATGAACTTGCCGCGACCTAGCCAAGCATGGGTTCACAAAAAGGGTGAATCTCGAAAGCGACGAAATTTCGGACAATTAAATAATGATGGCCGGAACCAAACAAGTCGCTGAAATCAGGAGGGGGATTCATGAACCGGAAGTCGAGAAATTCTGCAAAATCCAGCTTGCTGGCATTGGCGCTTGCCAGCGTCGTGGGCGCAGCGAGTGCACCTGCATATGCACAAAATACCGAAATCGTTGTCACGGCACGAAAGGCCGAGGAGAATCTGCAGGACGTCCCCGTTGCGATTACCGCATTTTCCGGCGAGACGTTCGAAGAAGCGGGTTTGACCGAGTTTGCCGATATTGCACAACTGACGCCGAACTTCGATATTCGACCGAATGGAGCCACGGGTTCGCTGTTCGCCAATTTGACGATCAGGGGCCAAAGCGCGGGCTTCCTGACCTTGAATGCCGATCAGGCCGTCGGTATCAATATCAATGGAGCCCCGATTACGCGCGGCACCAGTCTGTTTTCAAACCTGTTCGATATCGAGCGGATAGAAGTGCTAAAAGGTCCGCAAGGTACGTTATATGGCAAGAATACCACCGGCGGGGTCGTCAATGTCATAACCAAGGGGCCGGAACTCGACGAAATCGGCGGATACGGGCAGTTTACCTATGGTTCATATGATCGGACTGACGCACAACTGGTTGCCAATGTGCCGCTTGTTCAAGACAAGCTCGGCATTCGCCTCGGCGCCGCGTTAACCCATCGCGATGGCTTCGGTATCGGTGCCGGGACCGGACGAGAGCTTGCCGACGACAATGAACTGTTTCTTCGCGGTTCATTACTATTCGAACCAAGCGACACGTTTTCCATTCGGGTAAACGCAGATTATCACGATGTGGATGAGTCCACCTCCATTTTCCGGTCATTGCGATCAGCATTTCTTGATCTCGGCTTTATCGTCATTCCGATAGCTCTCAAAACACCGGGCGATGATTTTTACGTAGGCAATGATTTTCGAGCCGAGGCACCATTTGCACGGTCAGATGAATTCAATATCAATGCCACTGCCACGGTCGATCTTGGCGGAGCCGATCTACAATCCATTACAAGCTATCGGGAACAAAATTCGCTGACCCTGGTGCAATCTGCCCCCGGCACGTCGATAACGATAGGTCAGAATTCTGATCTCTTTGCCCAGGAAATCCGGTTGTCGGGAACCGCGCTTGATGACCGTCTGGACTGGCAGGTCGGTGGCTTCTATTCGACGGAGTCTGGCGAAGACATTGACAATGTAGGGGGATTTCAGACCACGGCGGCAAAAAATGAAGGCTGGTCCCTGTTCACGCAGAACAGTTTTGCCATCACTGATCAGCTAAAATTAACGCTCGGCCTTCGCTACACGGATGAATCCCGCGAAGTCCGGGATGTTTCTCCGGTTCCGACCGGAATACTCCAGAATAACGCCAGCTTTGATGCTTTCTCATGGCTTGCCAGCGTTGATTTCAAGCCGACGGATGAAACATTATTATATGTGAGCGTGTCTCGGGGGTTCCGCAGCGGTGCCATCGATCAGGATGTCCTGACCACGATCGTCGATCCTGAATTTGTTCTCAATTACGAAGCTGGCCTAAAAGCAGATTTGTTCGACAATCGCTTACGTTTCAATTCAGCCGTTTTTTATAGTGACTATACCGATATTCAGCGGACGTCCTTTGATCCCAACAGCATCGGACCGGGTGGCGTTCCCAGAACCATATTGCGGAATGCGGCCGAAGCCACAATCTGGGGTTTCGAGGGTGAATTACAGGCCAATCCGATAGAGGGCCTGACTTTTGGTGCATCGGTGGGCTATACCAACGCACAATTTGACTCCTTCCCGGATTTCGATGCAGCAGGCAATCCTATCGATCGGACCGATGAACCTTTGGGCGGACCCAAATGGCAATTCAGCCTGTCCGGTCGCTATGAACATGAAATTGCAGAGGGCACCAAACTGGGTGTGCAAGCCAATTATTTTTACATTGGGGAAGCGGTCATTGCTGCGCCTGCTGTTGTTGCAATTCTGGCCCCGGGGGAAGGTTCGATCCCTTCGTTCGGTTTGTTGAACGGGCAAATCGATCTCGATTTGCAAGCGTACGGGGGTATCAAAATTGCAGTTTTTGGCACGAATATTCTCGACAAGGAATATTTTACCGGCGGGCTTTCACTGGGGCTTTTTGGCGGTATCGTGAACCGCTTCGCGGGAGAACCCAGACAATGGGGCATAAGGGTGACGAAATCATTTTGACGATAGATGGCTGTGGGTGTGTCCCACAGCCAGTTACGGAGACTTTATGGGTACTGGTTTAGAATTGGACACACGGTCGAAGTTGCTAAAGGCGGCGGTCGTGCAATTTGGAAAGTTCGGCTTTGCAGGAACGTCGGTGCGCAAGATTGCCGATGAGGCAGGGGTCAATCACGGCTCCATAAAATATCACTATTCATCGAAAGATGAACTCTGGCGCGCTGCTGTAGCCTATCTGTACAATTTGCTGGAGGAAGCTGTTCATCGAGACGAGGCAGGGTGGGAAGCCATGACCCCGCGCGAGCAGATCGTCAACAGCGCGACCAATTATATCCGTTTTTCCGCTGAGCATCCCGAACTGAGCCGCATTGTCTTTTTTGAAACCATGCATGAAAGCGAGAGGCTTGACTGGCTGACAGAAAATTTCATTCGTCCATACACATCGCGTGCGATCGCCCGCGTGGCCCTTGCGCAGGAACAAGGGGTTTATCCCGCCGACGTGCCGCCGATGCACCTGCACTATATTAATATTGCCGCGGCGAAGAATATTTTCCTGATGGCTCCGGAAATCAAACGGGCCTTCGACATTGACGTTTTCGATGAGGATCAGATCGAGCAGCATATCGAAGCGGTACTGAAAACGACGATTCTGCCGGACGGAAATGCCAATTCCACCTTTGTCAAGGCCCGGAAAACGGGTATTTCTGCAAAAACCCCAAAGAAAAAACTTTCTTCGTAAACGAACAAGACGGGCTGCCGACTTTTCAACTCGGTTGGCTTGCAAGGCTGCGACAGTCGACCGTCAATGAAAGGATGAGCATGCTCGATACACTTATAAGAGGCGGCACCATTATAGATGGCCTCGGGGTGCCCGGACGCACTGGCGACGTCGGTATAAAAAACGGGATGATTGTCGAGCTTGGCGAGGCGATTTCAACACAGGCCAAAGAGGTGCTCGATGCCGATGGTGCAATCGTAACCCCGGGATTTGTCGATATTCACACGCATTATGATGGTCAGGTTAGTTGGGATGACGAAATGAATCCATCCGCCAGCCATGGTGTAACGTCCATTGTCATGGGTAACTGCGGTGTCGGGTTCGCGCCCGTTCCTCCCGGCGGAGAGCGCGACCTTATTGAAGTGATGGAAGGTGTGGAAGACATACCCGGCACCGCCCTTTACGAGGGCATAGAATGGGGCAAGTGGGAGACCTTTCCGGAATATCTTGACTATATCGCATCGCGTAAATTTGCGCTGAATATAGGTGCCCAGATTCCACATGCCGCGGTCCGCAATTACGTGATGGGTCGCCGGGGACGGGACAATGAAGCGGCGACGCAAGATGATCTCGATAAAATGGCGCAGATTGTTTCTGAAGGCTTGGCAGCAGGAGCTGTCGGCTTTTCCACATCCAGAACCATCGGGCACCGGTCAACCCATGGCCATTCCATTCCCGGAACTTTCGCGGCTGAGGAGGAGATCATGACTCTGGCTCATGCGATGACGGAGACAGGCAAAGGTGTATTCGAGCTCATCCCGGCCGGGGTCATCGGCGATCTTGAAATGCTTGGCGGGGAGCGGCGAACGGCGAACGAAGAACTCGAATTGATGACGAGAATCTCGAAGGAAACCGGCCGCCCGGTGACTTTCACTCTGTTACAGCATGCCGAAGCCAAAACGGCCTGGCGCGATATTCTGGAACAAGTGGCCGCAGCCAATCAGGACGGTGCCCATCTATTTCCGCAAATTGCCTCCCGTCCGATTGGACTGGTGACAAATCTGAAAACCTATCATCTTTTTCAGCGCCGCGAGACGTTTCTGAAACTTCGCGATCTGCCATTTGCTCAGATGCTGGCTGAAATGCGAAAGCCGGAGGTTCGCGCTGCAATTTTGTCGGACAAGAATATCAAGCCCGACCTCCCCGGGACAATGGAAAATGTCTATAACGCGTACAAAATGGGGGCGAGTCATCTATTCGAGATCGAAGATCCGATAGATTACGAACCCACCGCCGACAAAAGCTTTCAGGCACGCGCCGATGCCCTGGGCCAAGACCTCGAGGAATTCATGTATGATTTTCTCATCCAGGATGACGGATCCCGATTTGCCATTGTACTGGGTAGCAATTTTTATGATTTCAATCACGATGCAATTCACGATATGCTTGCCCATCCCGAGACGGTTACCGGCCTTAGTGATGCTGGTGCGCATGTTACGCTCATCTTTGACGGCGTCGCCCCCACTTACCAAATGACCCATTGGAGCCGCGACCGGACCCGCGGAGCGAAACTGCCTCTTGAGTTCATTGTCCAGAAGCAGAGCCACAAAAACGCCCAACTTTACGGATTGCGTGATCGTGGATCAATTGAAGTCGGCAAACGGGCCGATATCAATGTTATTGATTTCGATCACTTGAAACTCGGCGGATTGGAGATCCACGCCGATCTGCCCGCTGGGGGAAAGCGCATATTGCAGCCGGCATCGGGCTACATTGCGACATATGTAAACGGCATCAAAACAAGAGAAAATGACAAAGATACAGGTGCCCGGCCTGGGCAGTTACTGCGCAGCTGAGGCGCTCCTTCTGACGCTGCCGGGAAACAGTCAGTGAAGCGCCATCCTGTTATTCAGGTCGCGTTCGATCCAGCGTCAAAAATGCTCTCATAAGGTGATAGGATCTCCATGACTGACAAAGCTCTTCCGCAAATTAGCAGAATTCAACAGGCAGCTTTGATTTTCGTCATGCTCATGGTGTTCACCGAAGCGCTCACCGTTGCATTCAACATCGGCGCGATCATGACCAAATTTGGTGCTTCAGGTGCGTACGCGGGATTTGTCGCGACTGCACAAGGTCTTAGTACAGCAACGGCAGCAATGATTGGAACGCGGCTGATTTCCCAATACACCCCTAGAACGCTTATCGCAGTTGGCCTTGTCCTTGTAGCGGTCGGACATGGCCTGTCACTTGTTGCGACCAACGTGATAATGATGGCTGCGTTTCAAGCGCTCGGTGGCTTGGGAACCGGTCTGACACTCTGTGTAGTATTGGCTACTGCCGCGCGGACACCCAGGCCGGAACTGACGTACGGCTGGATTAATGGTTCTGTTGGCGCCTATTTGTCAATCCTTGCATTGGCAGTTCCCAAGCTTCTGATGTTTGGCGGCTTTACAGCCCTTTATGGTTTCTATTCCCTGCTTGCGGTGGTGGGCCTTTTGTGTCTGCCAGCCATTCCAAATGTTCGTGCGCCAAGCGATTTAAAAGCGAAAGCCGCTGCCGATACCCCCAGGTTGAAGATCGGGCTGATTGCAAACAAGAGTGGCTGGATAGCGCTATTCGGCATGGGTATTTTCTATTTTTCAGTTGCGGGAATGGGGGCATTCATTGCCCGCATCGGGGTGAATTTAAACATTTCACTCGAAACGATCGGCATGGCATTTTTTGTCGGCGGTTTGTTGACAATTGTTTGCCCCATAGCGGCTGGCTTTGTCGGTGCGCGATTTGGTAGCACCCGGCCGCTGCTCCTGGTCGGTGGCCTGATGGGTCTCATGGCTTTTGGAATTTCGATGAGCGGTAATAGCACAAGCTTTCTGATCGGCGTACCGATGTGGATCGTCCTTCCGGCGATATTGACTCCCTCATTCCTTGGGGGATTGGCAGTGATTGATCCAACCGGCAAGCTTGCAGGTGCGCAACCCGCTTTCGCGACGCTTGGCGGTTCGATGGGTCCGATGATAGCGGGTGCGGTTGCCGATGCAGGCGGCTTTGGAACATTGGGGATCTTCATTGTCTGCGTGTTGTCAACGGGGCTAGTTTTGATGGCGGTTGCGACCCTTAGAGCCGATGCTATCCGTAAAACCGCCACTTCGACGTTGAATGAAGTCATGCTGAGCCGCTCTGTTTGAGAGGAGCCATTTACCATCGTGCATCCCCGCTATTTCGCCAATAGTCACCCAGACAATATCGCCGCAATCATGGGCGACGGATCTGGGTCTTTATCCTATCTGGAACTGGAAAAGCGCGCCAATCAGGGTGCCCATTATCTCCGCTCGCTGGGCCTTCAAAATCGGCATGCGGTCGCAATGTGGATGACCAACCGGACGGAGTTTTTTGAAATTTACTGGGCGGCCCAGCGGGCGGGACTGTATATTGTTCCGATCTCCACCCAATTAAGCGCTGATGAGGCCGCTTATATCGTCGATGATTGTGAAGCCAAGCTGCTCATTTGCGACCCTGAAGTCCGATGCGCACCAGAACTGAGCCGCAGCCGGGATGATCTGATTGGTTCGACAGCCGTGCTCCTTCTGACTGACTGGGATGACACGATAGCGCGATTCCCTGACACGCCTATTCCCGATGAAATGGCTGGGGTTCAGATGGTCTATTCTTCGGGCACTACCGGTCGACCGAAAGGGGTCAGAATCACATTGCCCGACTTGCCCGCTGATGCGGCAATGGATCGTGCCGAAGGACTGTCTCAGAAATATGGCTTTGATGATAAATCCGTGCTGCTGTGTCCGGCTCCCTTATATCATACCGCGCCGCTAATTTTCTCGACAATTCCGCAGCGCAAGGGAGCGAAAATTGTCGTCATGCCGCAATTTGATGCGGAAAAGATGCTGCAATGGATCGAACAATATCGAGTCACATTTGTGCAAATGGTCCCGACCATGTTCATCCGTCTGCTCAAATTGCCACAAGCGGTTCGCGAACGCTATGACTTGTCATCCCTGAAAATCGTGCTTCACGCGGCCGCACCTTGCCCTGTCGAAGTGAAACGGGCGATGCTGGAATGGTTGGGACCCATTGTTTACGAATATTATGCCGGTTCCGAAGGCAATGGAACAACTTCGATCAGCCCGGCAGAATGGCTCCGCAAACCTGGTTCTGTAGGCCAGGCTGACGTTGGTATCATCCATATCTGTGATGAAAATGGCAATGAATTACCGGTGGGAGAGTCGGGGCTGATCTATTTTGAAGGGGGCAATGATTTTTCCTATTTCAATGATGACGAGAAGACGCGCGAGGCCCGTCACCCGATCCAAAGTAACTGGACGACCATGGGCGATATCGGCCGGATCGACGACGAAGGTTATCTTTATCTGACGGATCGCAAAAACTTCATGATCATTTCTGGCGGCGTCAACATCTACCCTCAGGAAACCGAAAACCTGTTGATTCAGCATCCCGCCGTTGCCGATGTTGCCGTCATCGGCGTGCCCAATACAGAGATGGGCGAGGAAGTGAAGGCGGTGGTCCAGCCGGTCCGCTGGGACGATAGCGGCGCAGAGCTGGCAAAAACATTGATGGATTTCTGTCGTGTACACCTCAGTCACTACAAATGTCCGAAGTCCATCGATTTTGACCGACAGTTGCCACGACACGAAACCGGCAAGCTGTATAAAAGAGAGCTGAAGAAGCGTTATTGGCCAACTGGCGACGCGGCCTAGGTTATCTAATATTTCCGCGCATGGCACTTTTCCGGACAGAGACTATGAAAGACAATATGAACTATCCAAAATTACTCGAGCCGCTCGATCTCGGTTTCACCACGATAAAGAATCGCGCAATAATGGGTTCCATGCACACCGGCCTCGAGGAAATCGAGGGCGGATTTGAACGCATGGCCGCCTATTTCGCAGAGCGCGCGGCCAATGAGATCGGCATGATCATCACCGGCGGCATCGCGCCGAATGAGGAATCGTCACGCCATGGCGCGCGCATGTCAAATGATGAAGAAGCAGCGAAACATCGATTGGTGACCAATGCCGTGCACGCAGCAGCGCCCGATGTGAAAATCTGCATGCAGATATTGCACCCCGGTCCGCTGGCCCATACACCGGATTGCGTTGCGCCGTCGGCGGTTAAGTCGAGGATCGCCCGCTATGTTCCCAACGAACTCGACAAGGCAGGAATAGAAAAGCAGATTGAAGACCATGTCCGGTGCGCGGTGATGGCCAAAAAAGCGGGTTATGATGGTGTCGAAATCATCGGCTCGGCCGGCTATCTCATTTCCACTTTCCTGGTTCAGAAAACAAATTTGCGGGACGATGAATATGGCGGTCGCTACGAAAACCGCATCCGTTTTGCCGTAGAAATCGTCGAACGAACCCGCGCCGCAGTTGGCGAAGACTTTATCCTGATTTTCCGCATTGCGGCGATGGACATGCTGGAAGACGGCATGAGCTGGGACGAGATCATCATCCTGGCCAAATCCTTGGAAAAGGCCGGTGTCACTATAATTTCAACCCATTTTACCTGGCATGAAAGTGCAGTTCCGACAATCGCAACGATGGTTCCGCGAGCAGCCTTTACATCGGTTACCGGCCGATTGCGCAAGGCAATCAACGTGCCGGTGATCACTTCAAACCGGATCAACATGCCGGATGTTGCAGAACAAGTGCTGGCACGCGGGGATGCCGATCTGGTGTCGATGGCGCGTCCGCTGCTTGCCGATAGCACCTTCATGCGCAAGGCGATTGAGGGTCGCGAGGATGAAATCAACACCTGCATCGCGTGCAACCAGGCTTGTCTGGACCATACATTTTCCGGCAAGCTCACCTCCTGCTTGGTCAACCCCAGAGCATGCCATGAAACCATTCTCAATTATTTGCCTGCGGCATCCGCGAAACATATCGCTGTGATTGGGGCTGGGCCGGCCGGTCTCGCCTATGCGACCGTTGCAGCCGAACGGGGCCACAAGGTCACACTGTTCGAAGCGTCATCGGAAATCGGCGGCCAGTTCAATCTCGCCAAACGGATCCCGGGCAAGGAAGAATTTTACGAAACACTCCGATATTATGGAAGGATGCTGGAGGTTCTGGGCGTGGATGTGCGACTGAACACCCCTGCCAACCTGGATGAACTGAAAAAACAATATTTCGACCACGTCGTCATCGCAACCGGAATTACGCCAAGAACGCCGGATATAGCCGGCATAGACCATCCCAAGGTCGCCAGATATATTGATGTCATCACCGGTGAAAGAGCAGTGGGAGGCAGGGTTGCCATCATCGGCGCCGGAGGTATCGGCTTCGATGTCTGTGAACTGATAAGTCATTCAGGACCTTCGGGTGCCATGGATCGTGCGGTCTTTGCGAAAGAATGGGGCATAGATTTTGAAAATCATCCGCGCGGCGGGGTAACCGGTGTCGAACCAATCGTTGCCAAGTCCGAGCGCGAAGTCACCATGATCCAGCGCAAGGACAGCAAGGTCGGGGCCGGGCTCGGCAAGACAACTGGATGGACCCACCGCCTGTCTCTGACGCGCCGGGGAATCAACATGATCAACGGAGCCAATTACGAAAGGATCGATGATGACGGCCTGCACATCACTGTGAATAACCAGCCGATACTGGTGGAAGCGGACACGATCATTGTCTGTGCCGGTCAGGATCCCAATCGCGATCTATATGAAAACTTGATGGCCAATGGCCTGTCAGCCGAATTGGTTGGCGGCGCATATGAAGCCAAGGAACTCGATGCCAAAGCCGCTATCAAACAGGCTTCTGAAATGGCTGCTACAGTTTAGGGTTGGTGCGGGAATCCCGATTTTTTCGGGCACAATCATATTTTCGGCGGGCATTGGCGCCCACCGAGCTACTTGCGATCTTACCGTTCCAGCCAATCTTCCAGTGTTTCGTGGAAATAACGCATGCGACTCTCCTGCCCCGACAGATAGTCGCGCTGATAGCCTCTGGAATGAAGACCTTGCTGCTGAAGCGGCCATATTTCCAGATCCTCATCGATGGCGGGGCCGGCGGATATTTCACCGGCCTTGCCCTGGAAATGTTCCGCTGGCGTATCAATCGATACGGTTTCGCGCATGACCCATGAATAATATTCGGTCTCTCCCTTTGGAAACAGCGTCATATACCACATGTCGAAATAGCATTTTTCCGGATCGCTCTCATGCGGCCGGGCGCGCAGCCAGATATTGCCGTCAGGCTTGAGGCTAAACGAGAGATTCGGGAAAATAGTATAGTGCCAGTTATCGGTCAGCTGGTCGTCATGATAGGTTGAGAAATCATAACCTTTCGCTTCTCCCAGTCTGCGCTTCTGCCGCTGCAGGTCCTTGCGTATATTCCTCGTCCGGCCGCCGCGATAGTCGTCCGGATCGAGTTCCCATCGCTTCAGTTCCTCGCTCAGCGACGCCAGCGTTTCCTTCTCGCCACCCTTGACCGCTTCCGCCGGCCCAGCACCGGGCATGAACATCCGGCAATGGCCTTCCGGATAGTGGTCAAACTGGCAATGATGGTGACTATATTCGATCACGAACTTGGAACTCGGATGGACAAAGGGCACGTGATAGGATTCACTGAAATTATCCTGGACCAGCTTCCAGTTGAAATCGCCTTCGATCGTTACCCAGTGGGTGCGCCGCATCTCTTCCATCGGATAGGAGTCGATCTGCTCGGCAATCGGTCCCAGAAATTCTTTCAGCGGCACACAATCCTGATCCATGTTGAACCACACGAAGCCTGCCCAGCTTTCACAGGGAATCTCGACCAGATTCAGTTTGCCGCAAGGGCTGCCTTGCGGATAGTCGGCTTCGTCGGGAACGGCTTTCAGAGTGCCTTTCAGGTCATAGGCCCAACCATGATAGGGGCAGACGAACCGGCGTGCATTGCCCGACTCTGCTGACATCAACTGCAAGCCGCGATGCTGGCAGACATTGTAGAAGGCCCGGATTTTGCCATCATCTCCCCGCGTGCACAATATTCGCTCCCGGCCAAGCTCGGTCGTGATATAATCGCCCCGGTTTTGCACTTCGCGATCAAGGCCGGCAATTTGCCAGGTTCGGGTCCAAATCTTGTCCCATTCCCTGGCCATATAATCTTTGGAGAAATAGCGCTCTGGCGTGATCGGATCGCCGCGCAACATGGGTTCTGGCTGTTTTGAAACATCGGCTCGGCTCATGTCGCCTGGGTCCTGGTCAGCCATGAATCTGTTTTCCCTTTTTTGCGACAGCAGATTAAAGAAAAATCATATCATTGGAGCGGCCGCATTGGCACTATTCTATTGATCAGCCGGGATCATACGGGGGGCGGGCCAGTGAGAAAAGCATAAGACGGATCGGCTGCGCCACGCACACCAAAGGTCATCTTACCCGGATTATCGCGATCGTAGCTGTCCGTTGATGGACTGTTGCTTCCCCAGTCATAAACCGCCTGACGGTGAGCTATTTTCCATATTCCGTCGCGCCGTTCAAACCGGTCCAGATAACGGCCAGCGACAATCATGTGTACATCGCCCCCGACACTTTCCATAGTATGATGGGCAACAAAATAGCTCTCGCCAGATGCGCAATCGCCATCAATCTCGATCAGCACCTGTCCGATAACATGTTGCGTCCGTTTCATAGTGCGAAGCAAGGGAATCACCCACCCGACGAATTCTGCGGCGGTACCACTGAAGATCCCGTGATCATCGGTCGCGTCCCGATGAAATAAGCTCCTGAGTAGATCCGCATCGCAGCGATCAATCGCACGGGCGACCCGTGCCACCAGTTCGGTGCAGTCCAATTTGTCCGCGACTAATGCCATGCGATCCATGTTTCGCGATACCTCCGGTGCCGGCCGCGGTCCTGCCGCAACGATTTTTTTCAGATCGATTATATTTAGCACAATGCCAATGATGACATTTGTATCGCCTGTCATTTTTACTATGCGTCGCCAAGCTTGGATAGCGAGGCTTCACATCAGAATCCGCTGAAGCATCGGTAGCGGCTTCCGGACCGAGCGTGCTTGACGTTGCAATCCAGCAATTGCCAAAATTTGTCAAAGCGGCATCTTTCAGAAATGTTCTGCGATGCAACGATTGGTCTAGTGCGGCTGATGCAGTCCGCCGCAGACAGCGCCAGTATATGCTCCAGCGCATCGAGCGCGATGGCTACCAGCCGCTCGTCAGACACAAAGGTCACGGCTTTCTCCGGAGCGCCCAAATGAATGAAGAAATGCTGGCGATGATCGCCGCAAGTGCAATGAGAAATGAGCTGTCGAGAACAATCATGTATACCACCTACCATATGAATGATGATTACGTGTTCACTATATGTTCTTTGTAGGACAGCTTTTTTTGAACGGGTATTTCGGGTGGTTCGCACCGAATGGTTGGCTGATGAGACGCTCAGTCGAAACCATAAAGTCCGGTTGACTATCAACCCAGACCAAATTTGGACACTAGGCAAAGTCGGCTAATTTCTGGGGAAAACTGGACTCCCCCTGTGAAGGGCAGAAAAAATATCCTGAATTTAGTCAATTTTCGACCAACTTATGTCAACCTCACTTTACATTTAAATAGGTTCGCCGAGCATGCCGCGAATGCGACCGACAAACGGTCGATACGAGCAACCACCGGTTGGAATTTCGGCCAAACATCGATTTTGATTTCGTGAAGAGGGAGCGACCAGCCGCACCAATGTAATCCCGTGACGGGTGATTCACTTCGCGGTAATTTTGACAGCGATCGCTCATGTTCCAGTCGTTCACCAATTATGCAAAATTTCACAAAGCCCATGATATCCTATTGCGGCAACCGAACCCACAATCATGAATAGGAATTTGGGGGACCCCGATGGATGGATAGACCATTGAAATCACCGGCAGATAGGCAGCAGGGGGGTGAGCAATCTATAGAAATTGTAGGACTTCTCTATTTTCATCTCACACGCGAGCATCAAAACCAGATTGTACCTAACGAGACCATGGAGCTCCATTGAGGGACCTAGCATGATATCGCGGCACGAAGGAGAATCAGGTGATCCACAGTATCACACCGAAACTAGCGAAGTATAATATCGTTGCGAACCTAAGGGCACTTGCAAAGACATCGGATTCTTCGATTTTTCTGTCGTTCGTAACACTGATGGGACTCTGTGAGATCGTAGCTTCCGTTTTCTCGTAATTTTGTTTCATCTTATACTCCTGTAAAAATTAACCCCGGAGGGCATGTGTTGGACATGGTTTTCATGGGATTCATGTTAGAGTTGTCATCCCCTGCGGGGACGACAAGAACCTCGCGACGTTGTCGCTCAGTTCTTTGATTTTGATTGATGTTTTCAACAAACCTTCCCAAGGAATGACTTTAACCCCCCAGCTACAAGTAGGCCGTATTGGTTCTCTTGCAGCTGGGGGTTTTCTTGTCCCATGGGAAAGTGGTGAAGAACCTGGCGGAGAGCTATTCCGCAGACCGGCGGAGCTCCTTACCGATCAATCCAGTTCCGAAACCCGGCCTTGTGGCCAGCTCGGTCATCCAGCATGGCTGGACGCAATCTTTGATAACTTGCCTACAATTATCAAAGATCAGAAAGTTGCAGTCATGCAGTGCTTTCATCTTTGGTGGGTCTTTTGCCTTGGAGGCTGGCTTTCACCGAAATGTGGTTAGCAGATCGATTTTCCAATCGTGTTTGCTCACTCATAGCTCCGGTCTTATTCCCGGCTACCGTTCTGGCCGCGGGTCACGGCAAACAACCCTGCAAAATATGACAAATTGCTATCGCTAAATAGCTCTTCGTAGGCGCTGCAGATCGTTGCCCTGATCAATCAACTTAACTTGCGATCATCATACCATAATCGGCATCAGCTGTCGGCCCAAAAATGCCACGCGGTGCGGTTTATTTACGGTAGTGTCGAATTATGTCGACGTGTCGACATAGACGCGTCTACAAGGGCATATGTCGGGAACTAATGAAGACTATATTCGGCGCCTGAAAAATGACGGGCATACTAAACTGCTTGAGCAGGTCGAGAAGGGTGAAATTACGATCTATGGTGCCGCGATCGCCGCTGGATACAGAAAGCGCAAGACGGCAAAATCGCGTGAAGAGCATTTGACCCACCATTGGAAAAGGGCGAGCGAAAAAGAGAAGATACGTTTCATCGCACGAAATTTCTCCACGGTAGCACCGATGGTTGGCCAAATGGCAAAAGAGCATCAAGCTTTGCAGGCACAAAAAGACGTGGAATAGGCCGGGAAATATGCTCCTCGCTTGGCGCTACGTCGTGGTCAAAAACAATCTCCACGGCGCGTTGTTCATTTTCGGCGACCACATGGGTTCTGATCCCGCCTCTGGCTCGTTCGATAATTACTTCAAAAAATTGCATACGCATGTTTTGCATTTCCTTTTGCTGTTGTTGGTGTGACCAGCATAAGGTAGATGCGTCATGGATGTCTTCTAGCTTGCGCTTATATTCTGCGGTGACATTTTTTGCATTGCCGCGATAACCATGAAAATCGCC
>LADL02003182.1_pt1 | contig 29436 bp, 25 predicted proteins | sample 619721 | NCBI WGS metagenome assembly LADL02 (sample SAMN03397408, study PRJNA257561) | rock porewater metagenome | biome: terrestrial; feature: Opalinus Clay rock; material: porewater; isolation source: Opalinus Clay rock porewater BRC-3 borehole | place: Switzerland: Mt Terri URL, St-Ursanne ...
GACCGCCCCGGCAGATGGCGGGTGCGGCCGCGCAGGGCCTCTGCGCGCGCCCCCGGAATCTGCAGCGCGACTTTCAGCCCCGTCCCGGCATCGTGGATCGCGAGCGCCGCGATTTCATCGATCGTGGCGACGACCCCTTCCGAGATGCAGAACCCGGCCGCAAAATCCTCCAGATCCGCCGGCGTGGCGAGCATCACCACATGATCGGCACCGTTAAACGCGAATGCGACCGGCACTTCCGCCGCTACCACTTCACGAATGTTCGCGCCTTCTCCCCGACGCACCTGAACCGCCGCGACTCCGACGCTCGGAGCGAAACCATGCGCTGTTTCATAGGGGGGCACTTGGACCCTCATTCTCCGGGCACAGCCGGGGCCGGTGCGATGCGCCGTGCGACCCTACGCACTCGCTCATTTTCCTCCTGCCAGGGCGCCGCATGATTGGTCAGGCGCACTTCGACCGCCGTCACCTTGTACTCAGGGCAATTGGTCGCCCAGTCGGAAAATTCGGTGGTGACGACATTGGCGCCGGTCTCGGGGTGGTGGAACGTCGTGTAGACGACGCCCGGCTGAACGCGGTCCGTGAGGTGGGCGTGCAACGTCGTTTCGCCCGACCGGCTCATCAGCGCCACAAGATCGCCCTCGCGCACGCCCCGGTCTTCGGCATCGTGCGGATGAATTTCGAGCACGTCCTCATCGTGCCACATCGAATTGTCCGTGCGGCGTGTTTGGGCACCCACGTTGTATTGCGTCAGGATCCGCCCGGTGGTGAGCAGCAGCGGAAAGCGCGGACCGACGCGCTCCTGTGTCGGAACAAACTCAGTGACGACAAATTTACCTTTGCCGCGCACAAACCCGTCCACATGCATGATCGGCGTGCCGTTCGGCGCCTGGTCATTGCACGGCCATTGAAGACTGCCAAGTTCGTCGATCCTTTGATAGCTCACGCCCGCAAATGTCGGCGTCAGGCGCGCAATCTCGTCCATGATTTCGCCGGGATGCGAATACGACATGGGATAGCCGAGCGCGTTGGAGAGTGCGACGGTCACCTCCCAGTCAGCGAGCCCGGCCAGCGGCGGGATCGCCTTGCGCACACGAGAGATGCGCCTCTCGGCATTGGTGAAGGTGCCGTCCTTTTCCAGGAACGAGGAGCCGGGAAGAAAGACATGGGCGTACGCCGCAGTCTCGTTGAGGAAAAGATCCTGCACCACGACGCATTCCATCGCTCGCAACGCCGCCGTAACGTGCTTCGTATTGGGATCGGACTGCGCGATATCCTCGCCTTGGATGTAAATTCCCTTGAAGGTCCCTTCCAGCGCCTCGTCCAGCATGTTGGGGATGCGAAGTCCCGGCTCAGCATCGAGCGTCACACCCCATGCGGCATCGAACAGTGCGCGCGTCGCGGCGTCCGAGATATGGCGGTAGCCGGAAAGCTCATGAGGGAACGAGCCCATGTCGCACGCGCCCTGAACGTTGTTCTGCCCGCGCAGCGGATTGACGCCTACACCGCGCGTGCCGAGATTGCCCGTTGCCATGGCGAGGTTGGCCATCCCCATCACCATGGTGGAGCCCTGGCTGTGTTCCGTCACGCCGAGGCCGTAATAGATCGCGCTCTTTCCTCCACCCGCATATAGCCGCGCGGCGGCGCGGATTTTGTCCGCCGCGACGCCGGTAACCTGCTCGACCAATTCCGGCGTGTGTTCCACTCCCTTGATGAAATCGAGCCACTGCGCGAAGTCGCCCGGCTCGCAGCGATCCCGCACGAACGCCTCGTCGATCAGCCCCTCGACCGCCACGACATGGGCAAGCGCATTGATGAGCGCGACATTGGTGCCGGGTTTGAGATCGAGATGAACCGCCGCCTCGACATGAGGTACGCGCACAAGATCAATGCGGCGCGGATCGGCGACGATCAGCTTCGCGCCCTCGCGCAGTCGCCGCTTGAGCTGCGAGGCAAAAACCGGGTGCGCGTCGGTTGGATTGGCACCGATGACGAAAATGACATCCGCCTCGTTCACCGAATCAAAGTCCTGCGTTCCGGCGGAGGTGCCGAACGTCGTTTTGAGCCCGTAACCGGTCGGCGAATGGCAAACCCGCGCACAGGTGTCGACATTGTTGTTGCCGAACGCCGCACGGATCAGCTTCTGTACGAGAAACGTTTCCTCGTTGGTGCAGCGCGAACTTGTGATGCCGCCGACCGCGCCCGCGCCATATTTCGCCTGGAGGCGTTTGAATTCGCGCGCGGCATGCGCGATCGCCTCGTCCCAGGAAACCTCGCGCCATGGTTCGTCAATCGCGGCGCGGATCATCGGCGTCGTCACGCGATCCTTGTGGGTCGCATAGCCCCACGCGAAACGACCTTTGACGCAGGAGTGCCCGTGATTGGCCTTGCCATCCTTGTGCGGCACCATCCGTACGACGCGATTGCCCTGAAGTTGTGCCTCAAAGCTGCACCCAACCCCGCAATAGGCGCAGGTGGTGATCACGCTGCGCTCTCCCTGCCCGTGCGCGATGACGCTCTTCTCGGTCAGTGTCGCGGTCGGGCACGCCTGCACGCACGCGCCGCAGGACACGCATTCCGAATCAAGGAACGCCTCGTCGCTTCCCGCCGCGACATGCGACGCGAATCCGCGTCCGTCGATGGTGAGCGCGAAGGTTCCCTGCACCTCTTCGCACGCCCGCACACAGCGCGAGCACACGATGCATTTGGAAGGATCAAAAGTGAAGTAGGGATTGCTTTCGTCCTTGCGTGCATCGAGGTGGCTCTCGCCCTGATACCCATAGCGCACCTCGCGCAGGCCGACGGCGCCGGCCATGTCCTGCAGCTCGCAATCGCCATTCGCCGCGCAGGTGAGGCAGTCGAGCGGATGGTCACTGATATAAAGCTCCATGACGCCGCGGCGCAGCCGGGCGAGCCGTTCCGATTGCGTCGTCACCTTCATCCCGGGCTCGACCTGCGCGGTACACGATGCGGGGGTGCCCTTGCGTCCCTCGATTTCGACCAGACACAGTCGGCACGACCCGAACGGCTCCAGCGTATCAGTGGCGCACAGCCTGGGAACCTGCACACCCGCGAGCGAGGCCGCACGCATTACCGACGTACCGGCCGGCACGGTGACGGCGAGACCGTCGATTTCAACAGTCACCCTGGCGGCGCTTTCGCGCGGGGGCGTTCCGCGGTCGCGGTTGTCAGTCAGGCTCATGGCGCACCTTTCGCGCGATGCTCGAAATCTTCGGGGAAATGGTCGAGTGAGCTCAACACCGGCATGTGCGTGAGCCCGCCGAGCGCGCACAGCGAGCCGTCGCGCATCACCTCGCACAGATCGCGCACCAGAACGAGATTGTCGCGCGCAGAATCGCCCGCAACGATTTTCGCGACTGTCTCAGCGCCGCGCACGGCGCCAATACGGCACGGCGTACATTTGCCGCAGGATTCTTCCGCACAGAACTGAAATGCGAAGTGTGCCTGCGCGGCAAGGTCCACCGTGTCGTCGAATACGACGACACCGCCGTGACCGATCATGCCGCCTCGTGTGGCGAATGCCTCGTAGTCGAATGACGTATCGAGCAAGCTTTGCGGCCAGTATGCCCCCAGAGGCCCGCCAACCTGAACCGCGCGCACGGGCCGTCCGCTCGCCGCCCCGCCACCGAACTCCTCGACGATCTCACGCAAGGTAAGCCCGAACGCGCACTCAATCAGCCCACCGCGGCGGACGTTGCCGCTCAGCTGGATCGGCTGCGTTCCGCGTGAGCGGTCAATGCCGAGATCGCGGTAGGCATCGGCGCCCCGCGCCATGACAAACGGTACTGTTGCCAGCGTCACAACGTTGTTGACGACCGTCGGCCGTCCGAACAAGCCAGCAACGGCCGGCAGCGGCGGCTTGAAGCGAATCTGGCCGCGCTTGCCCTCCAGACTTTCCAGCAGTGACGTTTCCTCTCCGCAGATATAGGCCCCGGCACCAAGACGCGCCTCGATCTCGAAGCGCCTCCCACTGCCCAGGACATCCGTCCCGAGAAGGTGCTCACGGCGCGCGATCGCGATCGCGCGCTCGATCTGTGCGAACGCGGCTGGGTATTCGGATCTGATGTAAACGAACCCCATCGTTGCACCGACGGCGAGACCGGCGATCACCATGCCCTCGATCACCGCAAAGGGGTCACCCTCCATCAACATGCGGTCCGCAAACGTGCCGCTGTCACCCTCATCGGCGTTGCACACGATATATTTTTGCGGCGCCTCCGCCTCAAGCACCGTCTTCCATTTGATGCCGGTGGGAAAGCCGGCCCCGCCCCGCCCGCGCAAACCCGAGCGTGTCACCTCGTCAACGATCCCTTCGGGGTCACGAGCAAGAGCGACGCGAAGTCCGGAAAGCCCGCCATGCGCTTCGTAATCAGCCAGCGAGAGCGGGTCGATAATGCCGCAGCGCGCAAAGGTCACGCGCTGTTGACGGGCAAGATAGGGAATGTCCTCAACGCGCCCTAGTGACAAGCGGTGAGCGCCACCCCGAAGCAGCCCGGCGTCGAACAGCGACTCGACGTCGCCCGCCTCCACCGGGCCATAGCCGAGCCGTCCCTGTGCCGTCTCCACCTCGATCAAAGGTTCGAGCCAATAGAGACCACGCGAGCCGTTCCGGATGACCTTCACATTCGCGCCGCGCCGCGCCGCTTCATGCGCGATAGCATGCGCAACGTCCTGCGCCCCCACGGAGCACGCGGCGCTGTCGCCGGGGATGTAGAGCGAGACGGTCATGGCTGCTCCAGCAGCTGCAAGACGCGCTCGGCTGTGAGGCGGCCATGGAGGCGCCCGTCGATCAGTGCGGCAGGAGAAAGCGCGCAATTTCCCAGGCAGTAAACGCTTTCGAGCGTCGCCGACCCGTCGGCCGTCGTCTTGCCGATGGCGTAACCGCGCTTTGCAAGCGCCGCAACCAGCCCTTCACACCCCATCGCCTGGCACGCTTCGGCACGGCACACCTTCATCACGTGGCGTCCCGCCGGGGCGCGACGAAAATCGTGATAGAAGCTCACCACGCCATGAACTTCCGCGCGAGAGAGATTGAGGACGTCGGCGACAATTGGAATGGCGCGCTCGTCGATGTATCCAAAACGCGCCTGAAGCGCATGAAGGATCGGCAGCAACGGCCCCGCCTGCACGGTGAGGGAGAGCGCGAGTTCACGCACTGCGTCCGCGTCAAATTCGATGTTGTCTGGGCGTTTGGCTGTCATCGGCTCCCGCCGGTTGTATACGGGTTAAGCTTGGCACCGCCCACACGGCTATTCAAACAATATTTCTCGATGAATAAATCGATAAAAGCGATCAAGAAATCCGCGTGGTCGCGCCCGCGCCCAGTGCCTTCAGCACTTCGCGCTTGCGGACGATGTCCTCGAGCGCGCGGATGAGCGGGGAGGCGGGATCACGATCGCGCACAACCAGCCCCATCGTGAACCGGCGGACCGGTTCGACGAGCGCCAGCGCCAGCAGGCCAGGCGGCTGACCGAACACCCACAGAAAATTATGTGGGACCACGGTCGACCACGCCCCGCTTCGCACGTGCGAAAACAACGTCATCACCGAATTGGTCTCCACCAGCACGTGTGGTTTGTGGCCGGCCTCGCGGAATATTGCCTCAAGGATGCGCCGGTTCTGCATATCGGGCGTCAACAGGCATAGCGGTGTATGCGCTGCGTCGCGCCACGTCACGCGCGAATAACCGGCAAACGGCCCCTCAGCAGGTGTCAAAAGCATATAGCGCTCCTTATAGAGCGCCCGACCGCGCACCCCGTGCAGGGGCTCGTTGTCGAGATAGGTGATGCCCGCGTCGAGGGAAAACTCGTCGAGGCCGCACTGGATCTCCGCCGAGGTGCGCGAGAGAATTTTGAGCCGCACGTCCGGATAGCGCTTGTTGAAGGGAGTTGTAATCAACGCGATGGTCGGCAGGGCCGCCGGTACCACGCCAAGCTTGAGCTCTCCTGTCAATCCGCTGCGCAGGCGGCTCAGTTCCTGATCCAGGCCGTCGCGTTCGGACAGGATCCGCCGCGCCCAGTCGAGCACGGCGCGCCCCTCGGAGGTGAGATCCTGAAAGCGCTTGTCACGTGCCACGAGCGGCGCACCGATCTCTTCTTCAAGCTGGCGGATGGCCGCCGAAAGAGTCGATTGCGTGACGCGGCACGCAGCCGCCGCGCGGCCGAAATGGCGTTCGCGCGCGAGGGTCACAAAATAATGGAGATGGCGCAGCTGCATGTGAAAGGTTCCGTCCCGAACCGGCCGGCAAGCGCCCGCGAATCGATCCGCCTCGTCCCGCCATCGAACGCCGAAAGCCTGCGCAATGTCCATTGTGGCGGGCGATCGGAGCACGGCCGTGAAGCTACACATAACTGTCATCAATCCTAAATACCGTCCACCGCGTGGCGACTGATCGCACGATTTGAGCGGCGTATTTGTGCGTGTGACAATTGAGCAAAATCTGCGTGCGCCGGGACGACGCCCGTCTCAAATTGCACGCGATCTGGCCAGCGGGAGCCTGGTCGGCAGCCTCGCGATCACCTACAGCGATACTTTCGCGGCACTGATTTATTCGGGACCGCTGGCGGCCGCCCCCGCGTTTTCGAGGACCGCGACGACACGCTGGAGTGGTGCGAGGACGCGGTCCTGGCCGATTGCGGCAAGGATCTCGAACCACGATTTCTCGACTGGCTCGTGGAGGAGGCCGGCGGGCGCGCGACTTACCTGCGCAGCATGACCGGGAATACCGTCGTGGGCGAGGTGGGCTTCTACCGCGACATGACCCGAACCGCCTCGGTCATTGCCGAGCAGCCCAGCGTTGTCTATCGCCTCAACCGCGCGACCTTCCTGGAGATGTTCGAGAAGGATCCGCAGGCGAACGCCACCCTCAATGCACTCATCGTGCGCATCCCGTCCGACCGGCTGGCGGGTGCAAACCAGGAGATTTCGGCATTCTCGTGAGCGTTTCGGCCCGACGCACCGCTTAAGGTGCGCAGCCGAGAAAATCGCACACGAGGTTCGTCGTGGCCTGCGGGTTCTCCTCCATCACCCAATGGCCGGAATCGGGAACGATCGCCTCGGTCACGTCGGTGGCGGCCGCGCGCATCACAGTCGCCATCATCGGGCCGAACGATGACTGCGCGCCCACCGCGAGGATCGGCATCGTCAGCTTGCCTTTCGACAGCAGCGCCTGATTGTCCAGAGCGTCCTGGGTAAACGCGCCGAACTGCTCGAACGCGTCGTGCATCGCATGCGGTTGCGCATAGAGGGCCGCGTAATGCACGCGCGTCTCCTCGTCAATCGCCGCCGGATTTGCCGACAGCTCGTTCCAGAACCGGTCGAGATAGATGCGTTCGCGACCGGCCACGAGCCGCTCCACATCCGGGCCGCGGAAATTGAAGTGCCAGAGCATCGGGCTGCGGATGATCGTGTCCCAATCGCCAATCCCCGGCAGCGGCGCGTCGATCACGACCCAGCGCACCACCCGCGCCGGATACTGCGCCGCGAACGCGTAGCCGACCATGTTGCCGATGTCGTGCGTGACGAGGATGACCTCTCCGATCTTGAGGGCATCGAGCACGCCCGCAATATCCTTGCCCTGATTGAGCTTCGTGTAGCCTGCGTCGGGATGAGAAGAGAGCCCCATCCCGCGCAGATCCGGGATGATGACAGTGTGAGTGCGCATCAACTGCGCAGCGACCGGCTCCCACATGTCGCCTGTGTCGCCAAAGCCGTGAAGCAGCACGACTGCCGGACCGGAGCCGCCGACCCGGACATAAAGGCTGGTGCCGTTGGTTTCGACCATTTGCGCATGAACGCTATCGGGAAAGGGAAGGACCTTCCCTACTGCCGGCGCCGCGAGAAGGAGCGCCCCCGCAACAATCGCCGCGATTCGATGCATGGGACCCCCCGATGATGGTGTGTCGACCGCGCAAGATCGCGGCGCCGACACGATGGCACACCTGAATCACTTGGCAAAGGCATCCGCGGGGGACCGTGTCGTCCAAACATCGCACAACGGCGAAGCTTTAGCCGATCCGGCCCGTGCGGGATTAAATCTTGCGTCCGGCTGGTTAAGATTCGCAGTAGCAATTTGGGCGGATTTCAGCTTAGGCTTGCCGCAATCGAACCGGCGGAACAAGAAGGGCACTATTGCTATGGCCGAGTTACGGATCAACGGCACGACCACGACGGTCGACGCACCCGACGACATGCCGCTGCTATGGGTCATTCGCGATCTTCTCGGACTGACGGGTACGAAATTCGGATGCGGCATTGCACAATGCGGGGCGTGCACCGTCCATCTTGACGGGAAGCCGGTTCGCTCCTGCATGCTCCCGATCGGTTCGGTCGGCGATCGCGCCATCACAACCATCGAAGCCATAGGCAACACACCTGTGGGTCAGAAGGTTCAGAAGGCCTGGCTCGACCTCGAAGTAGTTCAGTGCGGATACTGTCAGTCCGGGCAAATCATGTCGGCTGCCGCCTTGCTGGCAACGACACCCCAGCCGACTGACGCCGATATCGACGCGGCGATGGCGGGGAACATATGCCGGTGCGGCACTTATGTGCGGATCCGGGCAGCAATCAAAAGCGCATCGGGGCCGAGTTCAGCTTAGCCCAACGGCGTGCGGGGAGGCGCAAGAATGTCGTCACAAACTACAACAAACGGCACGACGACCGCACCAATGATGACGCGGCGCACCGTATTGACCGTTGGCGCAGCAATTGGCGGAGGCCTGCTTCTGGGCTTCGGCACTGGCGCTGCAAAAGCAGCCTTTACGCCGGCCGGCGAGGCACCGTTTGCACCTAACGCATTCATTCGCATCAAGGTGGACGGCCGGATCACATTGATCATGCCGCAAGCGGAAATGGGCCAAGGCATCTATACGGCGCACGCGATGATGCTGGCTGAGGAGCTCGACGCCGACTTTGCGATGGTTTCGGTCGAGGCATCTCCCCCCAGCGACGCGCTGTACGGCAACCCGGCGTTCGGGCTGCAAGCGACCGGAAACTCAAATTCGGTGCGCGCATTCTGGACGCCCATGCGCAAGGCCGGCGCGGCGGCGCGCGCGATCCTAGTCGCCGCCGCAGCCCAGAAGTGGCAGGTCGATCCCGTATCGTGCCGGACCCAGGCTGGCGAGGTCATCCATGACGAGACGGGGCGCCGGGTCGGATACGGCGATCTTTCGGTGCACGCCGCCCGGCTTGTGCCGCCGGAGGATCCTCCGCTCAAGGATCCCAAGGATTTCGTCCTGATCGGCAAATCGCTCAAGCGCGTCGACACCGCCGACAAGGTCAACGGAAAAGCGCTCTACGGCATCGATGCGATGCCGGTGGGCGTGAAATTTGCCACGATCGCGACATGCCCCGTGTTCGGCGGCAAGGTTGCGCAGATCGAAGACAAGGGTGCAGGCGGTGTCCCCGGCGTGTATGCCGTGTTCGTGGTCGGCGACTTCGTCGCCGCGGTCGGCGACCACATGTGGGCGGCCAAGCAGGCACTCGACGGTCTCAATATCTACTGGCACGAGGGCGCCAACGCCGCGGTCAGCAACGACGACATCTGGGCCGACATTGCAGCCGCGAGCGAAAAGCCGGGCGCCGTCGCGAAAGCCGTCGGCGATGCCGACACGGCATTGGGCGAAGGCGAAATGATCGAGGCGGTCTACCAGCTGCCGTTTCTCGCGCATGCCACAATGGAACCAATCAACTGCACGGTCGATCTCAAGCCCGATGGCTGCGACGTGTGGGTCGGCTCTCAGGTCCAGTCGCGCGCCCAGGCGACGGTGGCGCAGCTCACCGGCCTGCCGCTGGACAAGATCCGGATTCATAATCAGTTGCTCGGTGGAGGCTTCGGCCGTCGCCTGGAGGTCGACGGGATCGAGAAAGCGGTCCGCGTTGCGCAATTGGTCGAAGGCCCCGTAAAGGTGGTGTGGACGCGTGAGGAGGACATCCAGCACGACCTCTATCGTCCGGTTTATTACGACCGCATTTCCGCGACACTGAAGGACGGCAAGGTCAACGGCTGGAACCACCGCATCACCGGCTCGTCCGTTGTCGCGCGCTGGCTGCCTCCCGCCTATACCAACGACGTCGACTTCGACGCGGTCGATAGCGCGGTCGATATGCCCTACGACATCCCCAACTTCCGCGTCCAGTATGTCCGCCAGGAACCGCCCGCCGTTCCGACCGGATTTTGGCGCGGCGTTGGCCCCAACAACAATGTGTTCGCGATCGAAAGCTTCATGGATGAGCTGGCACACAAGACCGGCACCGATCCGGTGGCGTTCCGCCGCGCGATGCTCGACAAATCGCCACGCCTTCAGGCCGTACTCGATCTGGCAGCGAGCAAGGCGGGCTGGGGCACACCGCTGCCGGCGCGCGTGGGCCGTGGGGTCGGCGTCCAGGTCGCATTCGCAAGCTTCATCGCGACCGTCGCCGAGGCGGAGGTCGACACCAACGGTGAGGTGAGGGTCCGGCGCATGATCTGCGCCGTCGATACCGGCATCGCCGTTAATCCTGACACCATCATCGCGCAGATCCAGGGCGGTCTCATCTTCGGCCTCACGGCGGCGCTCCACGGTGAAATTACGATTGCAAATGGCCGGGTGCAGCAGAGCAATTTCAACAACTATCGCATGATGCGGATCAATGAGACGCCGGAGATCGAGGTCCATCTCGTTCCGAGCGGCGAAGCGCCGGGCGGGATCGGTGAAACGGGCACAACGGCGGCACCACCTGCCCTCGCCAATGCGATCTTTGCGGCAACCGGAATCCGGTTGCGGAAATTGCCGATCGATCGCGACATTCTGGCGGGGAGGAAGCCGGCATGAGTCTGGCACGTTTGGGGCCCACGGGCCGGCTGATCGCCTTGTGCATCGCCGTTCCCGCGGCACTCGTATTGATGTTTCTGTTCTGGGTGGTGAGCGGCCCCGGACCGCTCGATTTCGCGCGCGGCAAGCGGGTGAGCCTTGCAGATTACAAGGAGGCGGACCCAACCGGGCCCGCAGCCGAACTCGATCAGGCCGATCTCGTCGTGCGCGGCGACTACCTTGCGACGGTCGGGGATTGTGCGGCGTGCCACACGGCGCCGGGCGGTGAGCCTTTTGCCGGTGGCCTCGCCTTCAGGCTGCCCTTCGGGACGCTGTATTCGCCCAACATCACGGCCGACAATGAGACCGGCATCGGCAAATGGACCGACGAGGATTTCCTGCGCGCGATGCACAAGGGCATCAGCGCCGATGGAACTCGCCTTTACCCGGCGTTTCCCTTCACCGCCTACACGCACCTCACCGACAAGGACGTGCTCGCAATCAAGGCGTATCTTTTCAGCGTCCAGCCGGCAAAGAACACGCCTCCCGAAAATAGCCTCGCGTTCCCCTTCAATCAGCGCTGGCTGATGTCGATCTGGTCGTTCTTCTTCAATCCGGCCGAACGCTTCCGCCCGGATGCCGATCGGCCTCCAGAGTGGAATCGCGGCGCCTACCTCGTTGAAGCCCTCGGACATTGCGGAGAGTGTCACACGCCGCGCAATCTTCTGCAGGCGGTCGACAATCGCAGCAAGTTTTCGGGAGCCGTGGCGGCGGGCTGGCGCGCCTATAACATCACGTCGAGCCGCCAGGGCGGCATCGGCTCGTGGAGCGACGCCGAGCTTGCCCAGTACCTGGCGACAGGTCATGCCGAGGGTCGCGGCACGGCCACCGGTCCGATGGGCGAGGCGGTCGACCTGAGCCTCAGCTATCTCTTTGACAGCGATATCCAGGCGATCGTCACGTATCTTCGCAGCATTCCGGCGATCGACACGCCCGATTTTCCGGCTCCCCCGAACAAGGCAGAGCCCATTTCCGGGCCTCGCTCGGTCGAGGGACTGGACGGCACGGGCGAGAAGCTCTTCGCGGGCGCATGCGCAAGCTGTCACAGCTGGGACGGCGCGGGCGCGCTGACACCCTATGCATCGCTGCTCGGCTCGCATGCGGTCAACGACCACACCGCGACCAACGTCGCGCAAGTGATCGTGGCGGGCGCCCATCGCGATGCGCTCGGGGCGCAGGGCGTGATGCCGTCGTTCGGCGCTGCGTATAGCAACGTCGAGATCGCGGCGCTTGCCAATTATGTGACGGGCCACTTCGGCGGAGTCCGCTCGACTCTGACCGCCGCGGACGTCGCCGCACTGCGCGAGCAGGTTTCCAAATGATTGGTAGGCGGAACATACGAAGATGATCATGGGCATGACGGCATTTACCGCCTTCCACGTAGCACTTAGCCTGATTGGCATCGCATCCGGGTTCGTTGTCGTCTATGGCCTGCTGATAGCCAATCCGATGAAGAACTGGACCGCGATCTTCCTGGTAACGACGGTCGCGACCACAGTCACTGGATTTTTGTTTCCGTTCCAGGGATTCACGCCAGCCATCGGGGTCGGAATTCTGTCGAGCGCCGTCCTCGCGGCGGTCATCGCCGCGCGTTACGTCTTTCATTTGGCTGGTCTGTGGCGTCCGATTTACGTCGCCGGGTCGATCGTGGCGCTCTATTTCAACTGCTTCGTGCTTGTGGTTCAGTCGTTCCTGAAAATTCCGGCCCTGCACGCGCTGGCGCCTCAAGGCACCGAGCCCCCGTTCGCAATCGCTCAGGTGGCGGTGCTGCTCGCCGCCGCCGTGGCCGGAACTTACGCGCTGCGCCGCTTTAATCCGCCCCCGACCACGGTTTGAGATGGACGGCGAGATCTATATCGCCGCCGGATTACGCACCCCCTTCTCCAAAGCCGACGGTGTACTCGCCAAGTATGACGCGATCGAGCTGTCGGTGCCGGTCGCGCAAGGGATGTGTGCCCGGCTCAAGCCCGGCACACGTCCCGATTTCGCCGTGTGGGGCAGCGTCGTCCCAAGCCTCAGATGGAGCAATATCGCGCGCGAGATCTGGCTCGATGCCAAGCTCGACCCCCATGTCCCGGCCTATTCCGTCGTGCTCGCATGCGCATCGAGCGTGACCGCGGCGCTGAGCGCAGGCGGGTTGCTGCGCGATACGGTGCGCGATCTGGCGATCGTCGGCGGTGCCGAGAGCATGAGCCGCATCCAGATCGGTCTCACCCAAGGGCTGTCGGACGGCCTGCGCAAGATCATTCAGGCGCGCTCCCTCCGGTCGCGCCTCGAAACCATCTCAAAACTTCGCCTCAAGGATATTCGCCTGCATATCCCCGCCATCGTCAATCGTACGACGGGCCTGAGCATGGGCGAGCATACCGAGATCACCGCCAAGGAGTGGCGGATTCCACGCACTGCGCAGGACGAATGGGCGCTCAAGGGTCACCAGCGTGCTGTCGCCGCCCAGAAAGCCGGCTTCTTCGACGACCTCATTGTGCCGCTGCCCGGCGCGGACCACGACACGATCCCGCGCGCCGACACGACGCTCGCGAAGCTCGCGCGCCTGCCCCCTGCTTTCGACAAGCGAAGCGGAGCGGGAACGTTGACCGCCGGGAACTCGTCGCCGGTGACCGATGGCGCGGCGTCCGTCTGGGTCGCGACACGGACCGGCCTGACACGCCTGGCCGAGGGCACGCCGTTTGCCCGTATCGTTGATTTTGAGATCAACGCGATCGATCTCCACACCGAGGGACTCCTGATGGCGCCATCCTATGCCATCCCGCGCCTGCTGGAGCGCCATAATCTGCGCTATGGCGATATCGCGCTGTGGGAGATCCATGAGGCCTTTGCCGCGCAGGTGCTTGCGAATGTGGCGGCGCTTGAGGATCGTGCATGGGTCGCCGACCGCACCGGCGTCACCCGCGATCTCGGCACATTTCCATGGGAGCGCGTGAATCCCAATGGCAGCTCGCTTGCGCTCGGCCATCCTTTTGCCGCAACAGGGGCACGTGATCTGAGCCAGACGGTCAAAGAGCTCTGGGCCATGCCTGTGGGAAGCCGCGCCATCGTGAGCGTGTGCGCCGATGGCGGCCAGGGCGCTGTCGTGCTTCTCGAACGCCCGGCGGACCGCGTGTGAGTGAGACGCCAGCTTTGCCGCGAGACGAAACGATGCCCAAAGACCCAAAGACCGGCCAGGAGATTGTGCTCGTTCTTCAAGGTGGCGGCGCGCTCGGCGCATATCAGGGCGGCGTATACCAGGCGCTGAGCGACGGAAATTTTCGTCCGGGATGGGTGGCCGGCATTTCGATCGGCGGGATCAACGCGGCGCTGATCGCGGGCAACCCGCCGGAACGCCGGCTCGAACGCCTGACCGCTTTCTGGGACCAGGTGACCGCCACGGTGCCCTGGCGTCCGATCTTCGCAGGCGACGGCAAGCGCCCGCTGTTCACGACGCTGAGTTCGGCGTGGGTCGCAAGCTTCGGCGCACCGGGCTTTTTCAAGCCGCGCATTCCTTCGCCGCTCCCGCTGGCTCTGAATCCACCGGAGACGCTGAGCTACTACGACACGCTCCCTTTGCGCGAGACGCTGGAACGGCTCGTCGATTTCGACCGCATCAATGCGAAGGAGACGCGGTTGAGCGTGGGTGCCGTGAACGTGCGCACCGGTAACTTCGTCTATTTCGACAACTGGAAACAAAAGATCGGACCCGAGCACATCATGGCTTCCGGCGCCATACCGCCCGGCTTTCCGGCAATCGAGATCGACGGCGAGTTTTACTGGGACGGCGGGCTGGTCTCCAACACACCCATCCAATATGTGCTCGACGAGGAGCGCACGCAGGATCTGTTGATTTTTCAGGTCGACCTCTTTTCGGCGCGCGGCGAGATGCCCGCGACGATGATGGCAGCCGCCGAGCGCGAGAAGGATATCCGCTTCTCAAGCCGCACACGGATGAATACCGACACGAGCCTGAAGGAGCATCAGGTCAAGACGGCGCTGCGCCGCCTGCTCGATCAGTTACCGCAGGAGTTGCGCGATCTGCCCGAGTGCCGGGAGATCGAGGCATTCACCAAGGAAAACGCAGTCACGGTCGTCCACTTCATCAACCGGCGGCGCAAATCCGATTCCAATTCCAAGGACTATGAATTCTCTCGCGTGACAATGCACGAACACTGGACGGCCGGCGTCGAGGACGTTGAACTCACGCTCGCCCAGCGCGCGTGGATCGAGCGTCGGCTACCGACGTCGGGCGTCGCAGTGTTCGATCTCGCGATGGGGCAAGTCAGATATACAAGCGCTGACGGGCGCGAAGAAGTCGCCGGGACGCGCGGCGCCGAGGAACGCCGGAAGACCGATAGCCCTTGATCGGGCCGAGGCCTAGCGCGTCGGCTACACTGAATAACGGCATAGTGTCTCGCCGCCGTCGATCCTGATCAACGCGCCGTGGATGTAGCTTGAGCGATCCGAGGCGAGAAAAACCGCAAGGTCCGCGATGTCGACAACCTCGCCCCAGCGCTTCAGTGGAACGCTTTCGACGAACATCTTGTCGAAGTCCTTGTCGTCCGCGTAGGCGCGCGTCAGCGCCGTCTTGGCATAGGTGGGGCAGATGCCGTTGACGCGGATCCCCTCATGGCCATATTCGATCGCAAGGCAGCGCGTGAGGTTGGCCTGGGCGCCCTTCGATATGTTGTACACGGATTGTTTGGGGTGTCCCTGCAAGCCGGCCGTGGAGACCAGATTGATGATGTTCCCACCGTCGCCCTGCCGCAGAAAAATCTTGATCGCTTCCTGAGAGCCGAGAAACGTTCCGCGCACATTGACGTCGAAGCATACGTCGAGGTCAGCCTCATCGAATTCATGCAACAGCTTCCCGCCGCGATAGACACCGGCATTGTTGATCATGACGTCGAGCCGGCCGAAGCGATCGACTGCGGCGTCAAGCAGTGCCTTGACCTCGCCGCGCTTGGTTACGTCGCACTTCCGATAAAATGCCTTGCCTCCCCGCTTGGCAATCAACTGCGAGGTCGTGAGATCGGGCTCCTCATCGAAGCCGGCCGGACTTGCGTTTTCCCGGAGATCGCCCACGACGATGCACGCGCCCTCCGCGGCCAGCTTGGTCGCGATGCCGCGCCCGAAGCCGGTACTCGCGCCGGTAATAACGACGACTTTGTCCTGAAGATCGGTCTGCATCTTGTTCTCCTCTCCCCGCCTAGCGCGCGGTGAACGCGCCGTCGACGGTCAGCAGGCTGCCGGTCATCCAGTCCGCATCATCCGAGGAAAGAAACACGACGCATTTCGCGACGTCCTCGGCGGTGCCCACGCGCGGCCAGGGCGTCAGCGCCTCGAGCCCGGCCTTGGATTCGGGATCATCGAGGAACGGTCTCACCATCGCCGTCGCGAGAAATCCCGGGCACACCGCATTGATATTGATCTTGTGGGGCGCGAAGTCGAGCGCGGTCTGGCGGGTGAGATTGACGACGGCGCCTTTCGATGCGCAGTAGGCCGGTTCCTGCGCCAGCCCGACCAGCCCGCCGATCGAAGCAATATTCACAATCCTGCCGCGCGTTCCATTCGCGCGGGGCGCCTGCTCCATCATCTGCTTGATCGCATATTTGGTGCCGAGCCATACGCCCTTGGCATTGACGTTCATCGTGAGATCGTACTGCTCCTCCGTCTCGTCGAGGATCGTGTGCAGCTGTGTGAACACGCCCGCATTGTTGACCATCACATCGAGCCGGCCGAACTGCGAGACCGCCGCGCCGACCAGCGCCGCAACATCGCTGGCTTTCGCCGCGTCGGCATGTTTGTAGATCGCGCGGCCGTCGTTCTTCTTGATCAGCTCGTGCGTCGGGATCTTGATATCCTTTTCGTAGCCGGCTTCCAGCGCGGTTTCGCGGACATCGGAACACACAACGGTTGCCCCCTCGGCAGCGAGCGAAAGTGCAATGGCACGGCCATTGCCGGAACTTGCTCCGGTGACAATGGCAATTTGCCCGGCGAGTCGGGTGGTCATGTGTGGATTCTCCCGTGGTCCGATCGCATTCGCGACCTGATGTTATGCGCTACATCCACCTGACGAACGCAGGTTTCCGCACACGCAGATACGTGTAATTCAGACGTGTAGAAATTGGCAGACCGGTCCGCGACGTTTGCGCGAGGCCGGTCCGCATTTGACGCCTAGGCGGCCTTGCTCAGCGACGCGAGATGCGCATCCCACGCCCCCTGCGCCTCGGCCCAGCCGATATTCGCGATCACCGTCGCATCCGGACGAATGAACGCAAGCGGGCCGAGGAAGCTCATGTAGAAAATGCTCTCGACCGGGAACGACGTCATATCGTGGCGCGAGCCCGACGACTCAAACCCGTATCCCGGCGCAACCGCCGTATCGCCGCCGGCGTCGCGTCCGCCGCGCACGTCCATACGGCCCTTGTACAGCAGGTACTCACCCGGTCCGGTGTGGAAATGCGCATTGAATGACGAGCCCGCCGGGCACTTGAAGACCGCCGACCACGACGCCATTTCAGGCGAAACGTGGAGCAGCTTCCACATGATACCGCCCTTGGAAAAGGCCTCCGGGAACGGCGCCCATGCGCCGTCGTCAATCTGCACGTACTCTTCGGCTGCCTTCTCTTTCGACATTTTCATATCCTCCCACGAAAATTAGCGTATCGCCGTGCGCTGTTCCGACCGGCACGCGGCTAGGCAGAGATGTTACGCCTCCTGCGCTGGCCCGCAAGAACGAGGCGTGGTCTCTTGCCCTGATCGCATCAATGCTATGATGATGACGGTGTTGTCGCATGCTTGAGAATGCACCGTCATGCGACCGGGAGCGCACCGCTCGCCGTTCGATTTTCGCTGCATTGCAGCATGAAAAAGCGTACAGCTTTGCAGGCGCACTGCACTCCCAGTCGAGCCGGTCTGCACGGTCATGCGCGCCCCGGCAATCCCTGGTCCTCTATGTCAGGGGATCTGACCGGCACCTTCGTGGGGCCGAGTGACGTACCGTGACGAACAGGAGAAATGATGAGCGCCCAATCGAAAAGTGGTCCGGCCCCGGCGCCCGAGACAGCGCAATACGTCTTCAACCAGACGATGCTCCGCATCAAGGACCCCGCAAGATCGCTGAGCTTCTACCAAGACGTCCTGGGCATGACGCTGCTGAAGCGTTTCGATTTTCCCGAGATGAAATTCTCGCTTTATTTCATGGCGTATGTCCGCCCCGAAGATGAGCCCGTCCCGAGCGGAGAGATGGAGAGCGCGGCGTATGTTTTTCGTCAGAAGGCGACGCTGGAGCTGACCCACAACTGGGGCACCGAAAGCGACGCGGACTTTGCCGGGTACCACAACGGCAATAGCGATCCGCGCGGATTTGGGCACATCGGGATCTCGGTGCCCGACGTTTACGCCGCCTGTCGCCGTTTCGAGGAGTTGGGCGTCGCGTTCATGAAGGGCCCCGACGACGGCAAAATGAAAGGCCTTGCCTTTATCAAGGATCCCGACGGCTACTGGATCGAAATCCTGTCTGCGGCTTCGCTCGCAACCATGATCATCAACGCCTAGCGAACGGTTATGCGCTGGCGGCGTTTTCGCGCGCCGCGGCGCAGCGAAACTCCTGTGGCGACATTCCGAACGCATCGCGAAAGCGGCGGCTGAAGTGGGAGGAGTTCTGAAAGCCCCAGGAGAAGGCGATATCCGTGATGGTTCGCCCTGCCGTCCGGGGGTTTTGAAGCTCCCGGCGGCACTGCGTGAGTCGCTGCGCGATAATGTGTTGCTGGACCGTCGTGCCCTCACTCTCGAACAGCGCGTGCAGATAGCGCACGGAAATGCGCTTGGCCTCGGCGATCCGCGTGGGGGTCAGATCGGGCTCGCTGAGGTTTGCCGCAATGTAGCGCTTGATGAGCAGAAGCTGCGACTCGCGCAATGTCGCCGGCTCAAGTCCGTGATCGATGCCAAGGACGTTGACCAGCAGCCCCATCACCGATTCCGTCAGCGCTTCACCGTTGCGCAGGTTCCCCGCCAGGAACGCGGGCGAGAGCGATCCGATAACGGAGGAAAGCAATCCCGCCCCGGGGGAAACATGCGGGAGACTGCATTCGATCGAGTGCCACGAGCTCGGCAGCCAGCTGCGCAGCCGCGCGAGCGGCATCGTCACCGAAATCTTGCGCAGCCGCTCGATGACCTCAAAGCTCATGGGACGGAGCGTATTCCAGATCACCACGTCGCCCGCCCCAAGTATGACGCTCTTCTTGTCGAGGGTCAGGTGCTCGCGACCTTCCAGCATCACCTGGATCGTGATGGTCTCCCGTCCGTCGCGGTTGATATCGGCGCGTGTGCGGACCGCACCGCACGGATCGCAGGTACAATCGACAACCTGAAATCCGCCGACGGAATGGTAGGTCATCTGCGCGTCGAATTCCGGTGGCGTGGTCGGGCGCAGGTCCCACGCGCCGTAGGTGCTGTTAAGCATGTTGCGCCACGCTTCATTGCGCTCTGGCACGGGATACGCCGCACTCTGCCAGAATGAGCCGATCTGCATACCCATCGTCATCCTTCCCGGTCGTGGACTTATTCTATGAAGCCTTGCGGCCATGCTAGTCCTGATCCGGCGGGGTGACAATGACATCTGTCATGCCCGCAGGCTCCGGTTCCTTCCCGAACCGTGGCGAAGGGACCCGGTGCCCGCTCCTTCTGCTTATTTAATGAGCGCAACCGTTTCGCGGAAGCGAGGGTGTTCAGCCGTGCCAAGCCACTCGAAGACGACCATTTCCGTCGTGACGATCTCGGCACCGTTGGCAGCCATCCGCGCGACGGCCGCCACCTTGTTTTGCGCCGTGCGCGAACCAATTGCATCGCTCACGACAAAGACGCGCCGCCCCGTGTCGATCAGCCCCAATACGGTCTGAAGCACACACACATGCGCTTCGCAGCCGGCCACAACGACATCGTGGCCGGCGACGAGCCGCTCTGTAAGTCCCGGCGCAGCGACCGAGTCGAAGGTCATCTTGTGAATGATCTGCATCGGGTCCGCCGGCGTCAGTTCGGGGACGGTCGGGCCGAGTCCGCGCGGATATTGCTCCGTCAGCAGAACAGGCACCTCGAGAAGCTCTGCAGCGTCCATCAACCGGCGCGCGTTGGCGATCGCCGCGCCCGCAGTCTCGATAGCCGGCATGAGGCGGGTTTGAAAATCGATGACGAGGAGTTGGGAGCGATGCGCCGACATCTTTGGCACGTTTACCGTCCTTCTAACCGCGCGATTTGCTGCGCCAGATAAGCGTCCATCTGGACCGGTGCGGACACGCCGAACATCCGGATGCGTCCGGTGTGTGCCAGCAATAGCAGACCGGCGGCGTGCGCGAAAATATCGACCGTCAGAAGACGGGCCTGCTCGTCGCTCGCACCCATCTCACGTGCCGCCTGCGCGATCGGCGCCAGCGCGTCGCCAAGCACAAGGTTCAGCTCTTCGTCGAACGCGCGGCCCAGGCCTTTGGGCTTCATGCCGCCGCGAAACAGGTAAAACCCAAGATCGAGATCACGGGGGTTCTCCACGTAGAAGCTGAAAAAGGCGTGCGCCGCGCCCCGCAAGCGGTCCGCGGGTGCAGCGAGCTTGGAAATCGCGCTCTCGACGGTTTCACGCAACCGGGCGAGTGAGTCGTGCAGAACCTGGGCGTAGATCGCCTCCTTTGAGGAGAAGTGGAAATAGAGCGCCGCGGGCGTGTAGCCCGCGCGCGCGGCGATAGCGCGGAGGCTCGCCCCGTCGAGCCCGTCGACCTCGAAAACCTGGCGTGCGGCCTCCAGAATGAGGCCCCGCTTCAGTTCGCTGACCGCGCGCCTGCGCTTCTGGCCTGGACTGGCGTCCATAACGTCTACTCCAATACGACTTGACGAATAATTTAACATCGTTCAATAATTCTTGCAATCATATTGGGAGGACTTCGCATGTTGATGACCGCCGCCGACTATCGCGAGTCTTTACGCCGCTTTTCACCGCGGGTCTTCATCAACGGATCGCCCGTCGAGTCCGTGGCCGACGAGCCCCTGCTCGCGCCGGGAATCGCGGGCGTCGGCGTCACATACGATTTTGCGCATCGCCCCGAGCACGCCGCCTTGATGACCGCGCGCGCCCACAATTCGGGCAAGACGGTCAACCGGATGCTGCACATCAACGAGACCGCCGGCGACTTGCTCTGCAAGCTCGAAGCGGTGCGGCTGGTATGCAAGACGTCGGGCTGCGCGATGCGATATCTCACGCACGACGCCCTCAATGGCCTCTATCAGGCGACACGGCGCGCCGATGACATCCACGGGACCGACTACCATCAGCGCTTTCTGGCCTATCTCCAGCTGGTGCAGGACGAGGACCTGACGCTCGGGATCGCGATGACCGATGCCAAGGGCGATCGCTCGAAGCATCCTGGCGCGCAAGTGAACCGTGACGTATATGTCCACATCACCGAGCGCCGCCCGGACGGAATCGTCATCCGCGGGACCAAGGCGATCGTCACCGCGGCACCCTATGTGCACGGCTTTCTCGTTCTTCCCTGCCGCACCCATACCCGCGAAGATGCGGACTGCGCCGTCGCGTGCGCGGTACCGGTCGACGCGCCGGGCGTAACAATCGTGGCCCGCCCCGCCGGCAGACCGGGCGATCCGGCCGCCAAATTCTCCGCCAAATACGGCCAGACAACCGGCGTCGTGATGTTCGATGACGTCTTCGTGCCGCATGAGCGCGTGTTTATGGCCGGCGAGACCGAGGAAGCCGGTCTTCTCACAATCTCCTACGCCACGCATCACCGTCACTCCTGCATCGGCGCGCGCGCCGGGTTCGGTGACCTTCTGATCGGCGCGGGCGTGCTGATGAGCGAGGCCAACGGGCTCGACCCCGAAGTGCACGGGCATATACGTGACGCGATGGTCGAGCTTATCACGATCACCGAGAGCTTTTTTGCCTGCGGCGTCGCCGCCTCGACGTATTGCGTGAGAGACCCGGCGGGCAACGTTATGCCCGATCCAGTGTTCTCGAATATCGGCAAGCTCCTGCTGGCGACCAAGATTTACGATATGCACCGGCTCGCGCATTACGTTTCGGGCGGCCTGATCGTCGCCCTGCCCGGCCCTGACGAGGACCACAATCCCGAGACGCAGGCATCGCTGTCGGCCGTGCTTGCCGGCCGTCCCGACATTCCCGCCGAGCAGCGCCTCGAAGTCTCGCGCCTGATCGAGGATCTCACCGCCTCGCATCAGGGTGGCTGGTACTCCATCATTTCACTGCACGGCGGCGGCTCGCCCGAGGCGATGAAGCGCGAGATCTGGCGCAACTATCCGGTCGCGGAGAAAGTCGAACTCGTCGAAACCCTGCTGGGCCGCGGATTGCTCGCGGACGGCACACGGGCATCGAAGCAACCCGGGCGCTGCTGCGCCACAGGGTGCGAGGTACCCACGCCCCCGCAAGCGGCGCTATAGCGCACGCCCGCGATTCTGGGGCCGTGAACGTTGCGGTGTTGACGCACCCGGCATTGCGGGCGAGTGTCTTTGCGCCAAACCCCGGCGTCCCTGTGCGATAGGACGTTCCCATCATGCGATATCAGCTTCACTACTGGCCCTCGATCCAGGGACGCGGCGAATTTGTGCGACTTGCGTTGGAAGAGTGCGGCGCACCCTATGACGATCTGGCCCGCGACGGCGCACCAGGCTTCTCCGCGATGACGGCGATCCTTGAGGACACGTCCCTCACATATCTCCCGTTTGCGCCGCCGTTCCTCGTCGCGGGCAGGCGCGTCATCGGGCAGACCTCGAACATCCTGCTGTTCCTTGGCGAGCGGCACGCGCTCGCGCCGAGCAGCGAAACCGGGCGCCTGTGGGTTCACCAGCTTCAGTTGACGATTGCCGATCTCGTCTCGGAAATTCATGACTCCCATCACCCGATCGCGTCGGGCCTCTACTACGAAGACCAGAAGCCGGAGGCCGCCCGGCGCGCACGGGATCTTCGTCTCGCGCGGCTACCGAAATTCTTCGGCTATTTCGACCGCGTGCTGTCGAAAAATCCCAAAGGCGACCGCTATCTTGCCGGCGCGCGCGTGAGCTACGCCGATGTGTCGCTGTTCCAGGTGATCGATGGATTACGCTACGCATATCCCCGGGCGACGAAGCGGCTGGAGCGCCGGTATCCGCGCCTCGGCGCGCTTCATGACCGGGTTCGCGAGCGCCCGCGGATTGCGCGCTACCTCGTATCGGACCGTCGGATTCCATTCAACCAGGAAGGCCTTTTCCGCCACTACCCCGAACTCGACGGATGAGGCCGCGGCGCGAGCGCAGACGCGCCGAAGCCGCGGACGGGACCGCGGCTTCGGGCGGCTGCAATTCGGGAAACTAGACCGCGATCGTCGACGCGTTTCGTTTCGGCATGAGATAGCCAATGACGACGGCCACGATCAGCAGCGCCGGCACATCCCCGATGAGATGCCCAAGCTCGTGCCCGTCGACCACCGCCTGCACGGCCATGATGCCGGCATGAACAACGCTCGACCAGACCGTGAACCACAACAGGCTTCGATGCTCCGCCGGGTTTCGCGATGCGATGATCAGGAAAATTCCCAGCACGAAATAAAGCCCGCAGATCATCTGGAGATAATATTGTCCATGTCCGCCGTGCCAGACCCAGCCCGCCGGCCACACGAGCCCGATCGGGTACACAAGACAAAAGATAACGCCGAACGCGATCAGCGCCCACTTGAGTAATTTTCTTTTGGTTTCCGCGTTCATTGCCGCAACTCCCCTTTTTTTGTTCGTGACGGACAAAGCGTCCCGCATCACACTACCGTTTGACTGCCACAACTTCAGCATACGCTGAAGGTACGCGCATTGTCCCATCCCGCGCTGTATTGAATCGCCCGATGGTCGCGTGAAGGTCCTCGGCGAGCTTGCTCTGACCGCCAGCATCCAGCGCCAGAAACGCCTTGTGGACCGGTCCGTAGTAGGTCCGAAAGATCTCGACGAAGTGGTCTGGTGAACGATAGCGGAATATAAACTCTCTGTCGGCGATAGCGAGTGTGCGCGCGTGTGAACCGAACGTCTTCTTAAGCCAGTCCTTCGTACCCCACCGTGCCGGAGAATTGACGCCGGCGGGGGGCGCGATATGGCGGCCGATCGTCTTGAAGAGCTCGCCGATGAATCCCTCCGGCGTCCAGTTCGCCATGCCGATCGCCCCACCCGAGCGGCAGGCGCGCAGCATTTCGGCGGCGGCCACTTCCTGACGCGGCGCGAACATCACCCCGAACGTCGAAACCACGGCATCGAAACTGCCGTCTTGGAAGGGCAGATTTTCCGCGTCCGCCATCCGGTATTCGACATCAAGGCCCTCGGCCTCCGCACGCACGCGCCCTCGCTCAAGAAGCAAATCCACATAATCCGTAGACGTTACGTTGCACCAGCGGCGCGCGAGCGCCAGGGTCGCGTTTCCGTTGCCGGCGGCGACATCGAGCACCTTCGCACCTGGCGCCAGATCCATCGCTTCCGCCAGCGTCTCACCGACAATCTGCAATGTCGTTCCGATTTTCGCATAGTCGCCGGAAGCCCAGGCCGCGTTCTGCTTGGCCTTGATCGCGCCGTAGTCCGGTTCCAAAACTGACGTCGTCATCGTTGTCATGTGTTATCTCCTGCGTGTGCATGTCCGGTTCGCCAGAATCTGCTTGCTCTGGCCTGTTGATGGTTCATCCTCGGGCAAGTCGAAGGGACTTGCTTGAACAGAGGCCGGGAATTGTTCGGGGGAATCGGGGGGATTTTCTGAAGAGGCGCGAAAGTCCGGGAAAGTGGGGTACGAAGGTGCCGGGCGCGGATTTGAGTGGACCTGACGAGGACAGGAGATGCGGTACCGCTTTAACGATTTCGAGGCCGATACCGAGCGCTACGAGCTGCGGCGCAACGCCCGCGCGCTCCATGTGGAGCCGCTTGTGTTCGATCTGCTGGTCCACCTGCTCGCCAATCCGGGCCGGGTGATCAGCCGCGACGACATCATCGAGAAGGTCTGGAAGGGTCGCTCGGTCTCCGACGCGACGGTCGCGAGCTGCATCAAGTCCGCGCGCCGTGCGTTGCAGGAAAGCGGCGACGGGCAATCCCTGATTCGCACGGTCAGAGGACGTGGATTCGAGTTCACGGGATCGGTCACGATCGAGAGCAATGACGGTGCGGAGGCGGTCGCTCAGCATGCGCGCGAGACACAGCTGCGCTCCGAGGCCGCGGGTACGGCGGAAAGCGCGGCACGGCCCGTGCTGGCGGTATTGCCCTTTTCGAATCTCAGTGCGGAGGCCGATGAATATTTCTCCGACGGATTGACCGAGGACATCACCACGAACCTGTCGCGGTTTCGCGATCTGCGGGTGATTGCGGGCGCATCGACATTTCAGTTCAAGGGCCGCGCGATCAACATTCGCGACGTGTGCGCGCAACTCGGCGCCAACTATATCGTACAAGGCAGCGTGCGGCGCGCCGCCGGGCGCGTGCGGATTTCCGTGCAACTCGTCGATGGTGTTCATGGGCTGCATCTGTGGGGGGACCGCTATGACAGGGACATGGGCGACATCTTCGAGTTGCAGGATGAGGTGACACGCACGATCGCGGCCGCGCTCGGCGTAAAATTGCAGGATGTCGTTCTCCAGCATGCATTGAAGAAGCACCGGACGGCGCTGGATGCCTATGACTGTCTCCTGCGCGCGCGCCGCTATACCTGGGCGCTCAGCGCCGAGATGCACGCCGAAGCGCGCGACCTGCTGGAGCGCGCCGTCGAGCTCGATCCGATGTCATCGGAGGCGCACGCCCTGCTCGCGAATGTATATCTCGGCGAGCACCGTTTCGACATGAATCCGCGACCCAATCCAATAGGCCGCGCGCTGGTCCACGCACTTGCCGCGACACAGCTGGATCCGCAGAACGCCTATGCGCGTTGCTGGCTTGCGATCGTGCATTTCTTTCGCGGCGAAAACGACAAGTTCGAATCCGAATCGACTCTTGCCATTCGTCTCAATCCGAACGATCCCGAAACTCTTGCCGACGTCGGTCACTATCTCGCGTTTATGGGTGAGTTCGAACGCGGCGCTGCATTATCGCGGCGCGCGCAGGAGCTCAATCCCCTGCATCCAGGCTGGTACCACTTCAGTTTCGCGCGGCTCCATTACTATCAGAAGGCCTATGAGGACGCGATTTCCGATATTCAGAAGGTCGCGCTGCCGCATTTCTATTGGACCCACCTGCTTGTCGCAGCAGCAAAAGGCCAACTCGGTCTCGAGGATGCGGCCGCATCGCTGGATCAAATGTTCATGGCGAAGCCCGATATCTCAGTCCGTACCGAGCTGAAGAAGTGGAATACCGCGCCGGCTGATCTGGCCCACATTATGGAAGGTCTGCGCAAGGCGGGCCTGCGCGAATAGCAGGATCGAAGGACGCATCCTGCCGGGGTCACATCGCGCGCACCTCCCCGTGGTGCACCGCACACAACGCATGGCCCGGCAAGAAGATCGCCCGCCCCCCAATTGAGGTTGGGGGATCACCGCTTCGCGCGATGGCATGCGGCACGCCGACTCCGGAGACTGCGACACGTATCCTGAAGCCGGAGTTCGTCCATGTCGTACAATGTCACTGTCCGCTATTCCGACGGTAGATCACGATTGATGCCCGTCGAAGTGGGGCAAACCCTGCTCGATGCCGCCGAGGCGAGCGGCGTGCCGGTGGTCAGCGAGTGCCAAAGCGGCGTATGCGGAACTTGTGTCGGGCGCTGCACTCAGGGCACATATGAGCTGGGTCAATCGATCGGGTTGAACCAGACCGAGAAAAAGCAGGGACGGATCTTGACCTGCCAGACCCGCGTGACGTCCGACTGCGTGATCGAGCTGGATTATCCGCTCGGCCGCAACGCGGCGCGGATCGTCACGGGTACAGCCCTCATCACGCGCGTCGAGCAACTCTCGCCGTCGACCGCTCTGCTGGCGCTCGACATCTCCACGTTGCCGGAGAAGTTGAGCTTCAAGCCCGGCCAGTTCGCGCAGCTGCACGTGCCGGGTACTGACTGCTGGCGCAGCTACTCCTATGCGCATGCACAGGGCGACGGGACTGAGATCGAATTTCTCGTCCGCCTGCTTCCTCAGGGCACGATGTCGGATTGGCTGCGCAGCAGTGCCAAACCCGGCGCCCAGATTGAAATTCGCGGCAGCAAGGGTGGATTTTTCCTGCGCGACAGCACGCGGCCGGTTCTGCTGATGGCGGGCGGGACAGGGCTTTCTGCAATTCTCGCGATCGCGCAGCAACTCGTGCGGGATGGCCCTGTACAGCCGGTCCATCTGATTTACGGGGTGACGAATGCTCCCGATCTGGTACTGACCGATCGGCTCGATCAGCTCGCGGCGGACGAGCCGCGCTTCAGCTGGAAAGCGATCGTGAGCAACCCCTCGGCCGCGTGGAGCGGCAAGACCGGGCTGGTCACTGACCTGCTCGAGACCGCGGATCTTCATCGCGGCGAGATCGACGTCTATCTCTGCGGCCCGTCCGCGATGGTCGATGCGACTCGCGACTGGCTGCTTGCGGCTGGCTTCGGCAACGCAAATCTCTATTATGAGAAGTTCGTCCCGACCGGCGCGCGCCCCGCAGCGCCCGGCGATACCGTTCAGCTCAGTGCACTCGATTTGTCCGCGATCGAGCACGCAGGTCGCGGCACCGCCGTTGTGATCGGTGGCTCGATCGCCGGGATCGCCGCCTCGAAAATCCTCACCGAGACGTTCGGCAAGGTGGTGGTGCTCGAATCCGACCAGGGGCATCGCAAAATGGAAGGACGCCCCGGGGCCGCGCAGGGCTGGCACCTGCATCATCTGTTGATCGCCGGCCAGCAGCAACTTGAAACCATTTTCCCCGGCATCGTGGACGACATGGTGAAAGCGGGCGCCTTCAAGGTGGACATGGGCGAGCAATATCGCTTGATGCTCGCCGGATCCTGGAAAAAAGTCGCGAAAACCGGGATCGAGATCGTGTGTGCCGGGCGGCCGCTGCTCGAATGGTGCATCCGCCGCCGTCTCGACCATGAGACCGCTATTTCATACCGCTACGAAAACGTGGTCCGCGAACTGATCTACGACAAGGAGACGCGCGCGGTGATCGGCGTGGTGAGCGAGCACAATGGACGCCAGGAGGTCATCCCGGCCGAATTCGTCGTCGATGCGGCCGGTAAAAACACACCCGTTCCCGCGCTCCTTTCACGGCTCGGCTACGCCAAGCCCGAAGTGGAGGAGGATCACATCAACTGCTTCTATTCCAGCATGCAGCATCGCGTACCGCCCGAGCGCAGGTGGCGCGACAAGGTGTCGGTGATCTGCTACGCCTACCGGCCCAATCAGCAACACTATGCCGCGCAATACTATACCGACAGCAGCCGCACGGTCCTCACGACGTCGCTGATCGGATACAACTGTTACACACCGCCGCGCAACGCGGAGGAGTTTCGCGAGTTCGCGCGCCTGATGCCATCCCAGGTCATCGGCGATGAACTCGACGGTCTTGAGCCATGCTCGCCGGTCTACAACTTCCGATACCCCACCATGCAGCGTTACCGCTACGAGGACATGCGCCGCCTGCCCTCCGGCCTGGTGAGCGTCGGTGACGCCTATTGCAGCGCGGACCCCGTCTCAGGCGCCGGCATCCCCAAGGCCCTGCTCGAACTGAAAGAACTCCGCATTCTGCTGCGCACGCGTGCCGTGCGGGACGAAGCCTTCGTCCACCGCTACTACAAGAAAATCGCCAAGATCTCCGATCTCATCTGGATCGTGATTCGCGAACAGAACCTCCGCTATTCCTGGATCGAGGGCGCGCGCAAAAAACGCCCGTTCTACTTTCGCATCCACAACTGGTACACTGACCGTGTCATCGAGCTGATGCATGAGGACCCGGACATTTACCGCCGCTTCTTGAGCGTGACTCATTTCGTATCGCCGCCCACCGTTCTGATGAGCCCCGGTGTAATCGCCCGCGTTTTGGGAAAATGGCTGATGACTCGGCTGAGATTCAAGAAGACACTGATCGAACGAAACTTCGACAATGGCGGGATCGGCGAGAGCACGGCGAGCCTGCCCTGAGACAACCAACCAAGACAGAATATTCAGGAGGAACGTATGGGGGATCGCAAGGACCGGCTCGTGGACGTGAACGGCGTCCGGCTGCATGTCGTCGAGGAAGGGGAAGGACCGCTGGTCATCCTTGTCCATGGCTTTCCCGAGCTGTGGTACTCGTGGCGTTTTCAGCTTCCGGTCCTCGCCAAGGCCGGCTACCGGGCGGTTGCGATCGACCAGCGCGGTTATGGCAGCTCCTCGAAATTCTGGCAGCGCGACGCCTACCGCATTCACCCGCTGGTCAACGATCTCGTCGGGCTGGTCGGCGCGCTGGGTGAGAAGGAAGCGATCTTGATGGGGCATGACTGGGGCGCACCGGTGGTGTGGACTGCGGCCTGGCTCCATCCCAAGATCTTCAAGGGCGTGCTGGGAATCAGCGTGCCGTTTTCCGGACGCGGCATCATCGCGCTGCCGGGCGCGCCGTTCGGCGAGCGCCC
>LADL02002496.1_pt1:0-25000 | contig 29368 bp, 20 predicted proteins | sample 619721 | NCBI WGS metagenome assembly LADL02 (sample SAMN03397408, study PRJNA257561) | rock porewater metagenome | biome: terrestrial; feature: Opalinus Clay rock; material: porewater; isolation source: Opalinus Clay rock porewater BRC-3 borehole | place: Switzerland: Mt Terri URL...
CGGCACTCCGCCTTCATATCGGACGGCGGGCGGACAGGGTCGCGCACCCGCGCGGCGCACGCCTGCAGCAGACTTAGCCGCGCCTTCACACGGTCGTTTGCGCTGAGGCCTTCAGCAATGAGGGTCGGAAGGAGCGTATCGCTTTGACCCAGCGTCTCGATGATCGCGGTTTTCATGGCTCCCCCTTGAAAGGCAGGCCAATCAAATCATCGTTAGACGACGTTCGTATTGCGGTTCGTCAAGTTAATCCCAAATCCGCATGCACGCCGTGGCCCGCGAGCGGGCAAGATGTTCGTGCCCCGGCATCGGCGAGGACTGCGGTCGTGAAAAACGGTGCGGATCCACTGCTCGCTGCGATGCTCAACACGCGATGGACAGGCTGTCCACGACGGGACGCGGCCCTGTCGCAGGCTCGAATACGCCAGACCGCTATAGAAGCATCCCGCCGTCAACCAGCAAGGTTTGCCCAACGACGTAGCTCGACAGCGGCGACGCCAGAAACAGTGCGACGCCTGCCATTTCGTCCGGTGTGCCCAACCGCCCGAGCGGAATACGGTCCGTCGCCGCCTTCAACCGATGAGGATGATCGGTCGTCGCTTTCGTGAGCTTCGTCGCGACAAAGCCCGGCGCGATCCCGTTCACGCGGATGCCTTCGGGTGCCCATGCCTGCCCCAACGTGCGCGTCAGCCCGAACGCCCCGGTCTTTGACGCGTTGTACGCCGGATTTCCCTTGGTGGCCTCGAGCGCCGCGCACGAGCTGATGATAATCAAGGAACCTTTCGCCGCCGCGAGCATGTCATGGAAGCGCATCGCGCACGCCATCACGCTCATGAGGTTGATCTCCATCACTTCGCGAAATCCGGGCATCTGGAATTCGGCGCGCTGATAGAGCGCAATGCCCTGGCTGAGCACCAGAATATCGAGACTGTCGAACGGCAGGGTGTAGGCCTCAAGAGATGCGGGGTTCGCCATGTCGACCTGCGCATAATGCAAGCCGGTCAGATCGCTGCCGTCCTGCCCCGCGTAATCCGAAGCCTGCGCCCGCGTTCCCCACACATGGACCTGCGCACCGCATGCGAAGAAGTTCCGGGCAATCGCATTGCCGATTCCGCTTGACCCACCGACCACCAGTACGCGCTTTCCGGTGAAATCCAGTGTGACGGTCATCGTGTCCTCCGTGTAATTTTCAATGGACGGCGGCGTACATGATCCGCTCCTCATTCGCTTCACGCGCACCGAATTCTTCCACCACCCGCCCTTGCCGGGTCACAAGGATGCGATCCGACAGATTTAGGATTTCGGGAAGATAGGATGAGATCACGATCACCGCGAGGCCCTGATCCGCGAGCTGGTTGATGAACTGGTGGATCTCGACGATCGCGCCCACATCCACGCCGCGCGTAGGCTCGTCGAAGATGATCACTTTGGGCTCTTGGACCAGCGACTTGGCGATCACGACTTTTTGCTGGTTGCCACCCGAGAGCTCGATAATGCGGGCGTCGGCATTGATCGCGCGCACCTTAAGCGCGTCGATCCAGTGCTTCGCGGTTTGGCGCATCTGCTCCATGTTGACGATGCTCAGCGCGTTTCCTTTCGTCGCCATCGCCCCGATATTGATATTCGCGCCAATCGACATGGTTTCAAAAAAGCCTTCGAGCTTACGATCTTCGGTGACGTAGACCACGCCCGATTTGACCGCCGGTTGCGGCGTGCGGTAGCGGACCGGCGTGCCATTGAATTTGACGACGCCGCCATGGAAGAGATCGCGCTTGAGGACACCCGCAATGATTTTGGCCGTCTCGGTGCGTCCGGATCCGATCAGCCCGAACATTCCGGTCACCTGTCCGGCAAAGATCGAGAAGGACGTGTTGCGCACCATCGCACCCATCGACAAGTTCTGTACACTGAGGATCTTTGCGCCCCGCTTGCGAACAGTCTTAGACGCGTGAGCGCCATAGATTTCACTGGAGAGCGATCTACCGACCATTGCGCGAATGACCGCATCCCGGTCAAAATTCTCCGTCCGATCGGTGACGATGTGTTCGCCGTCGCGCAGGATCGTGATCCGATCGGCATATTGAAGCGCTTCTTCAAGTGCATGGCTGATAAAGATGATCGAGACGCCCGCTTTTTTGAGGCGCCCGAGCAACCCGAAAAAATGGCGCTTTTCTTCCGGCGTGAGTGTGGCTGTCGGTTCGTCGAAAATGATAATGCGCGCTTGCTGGCGTACCGCACGCGCGATCTCGACCATCTGGCGTTGCGCGGCACCGAGGGACGCGACACTCGCGGTGGGGTCGACACCGAAATTCAGCGACTGAAGAAATTGCTGAGCCGCAATGTTAATCTTGCGCATCGAATTGAAGAAGCGCTCGTTGCCCAGAAAGATGTTCTGGGCAACAGTTAGCGCGGGTACCAGGCTGTTTTCCTGGTAGACCATAGCAATTCCTGCCCCGAGAGCATCCTTCGGCGCGCCAAACACGATCGGCTTCCCATCGAGAAACATTTGACCGCTGCTGGGCGAGACGGCGCCCGCAACAATTTTGGTCAGCGTCGATTTTCCCGCGCCGTTCTCCCCCAACAACGCGTGCGTCTCGCCGGCCTCGAGCGTGAAGTTAACGTTGTTGACCGCGTGTACACCGCGATACTGCTTGGTGATCGCGCGCATCTCAAGAATAGGGCTCATGTCTCGATCAACTCCTCGACCGGCACACTCAGGATCGCGTCGCCGCCCTTGCTCGCTATATAAAGGTTGCCCTCCATCTCCAGCACGCTGGTGGTGCCGTGGCGTGTTCCATCTGCGCGGCTGTGAAGACTGAGCACGGGCTGCCACGCCGCGTCCAGCTTCACGACGAGGCCGTATGAGCGTGACGGTGCCCATGGCTTAAGCACGCCCATCTGCTTGACGCCGCCGCCCTGGAGCGGCTCCAGGAACGACCGGGAATTGGCGAGCGCCGGCGCGATCCAATAGTCCGGATTGATTTCAGCCATCATCCGGCGGCGATAGGCGGGCTCGCGCAGTACAAACTCGATCAGCTGACTGCGCGGCGCAAAAATGCTGAGCCACACCCCCCCGTCCGACGCGCACGCCATGCGTGCGGGATAGCCGGGAAGATCCGGAAGCACGACGCGAACCAGGCCGCCGCGAGGGTCGACGGCGACGAGGCGATGGCTCCAGCTCTCCGAGACGACGATCGTGCCCTGCGCGCCCGCAATGATGCCGTTGGGATAGCGCAGACCGTTCGCAAGCCGGCGCCCCGACCGGTCGCGGCCGAAGATCCAGACGCTGCCCGTTCCCGGACCGGCATAGCCGGCCTCCATCAAATCGCGCTTCCACTCGTCGGGAGCGCGCTTGGTGGAGCCTTCACATGCGACAATGTCATCGCCGGCAAATGCGACCGCGGTCGGGTTGCGTAATTTTCCGCTGTTCACCTGCGCGATCGAGCCGTCCGCATGGAGGAGATGCAGCCCCGAGCCCGAGAGCCCGATGGCGAGGGCGCTGCCTCCAGCACCAAGACAGGTAATCGGCGCATCGAACGTGCGCAGGACCGAGCCATTCTTCACATCGCGCAACTCGCGGCCGGAAGAATATACAATCGCGCCGCCCCATTCGGCGAGATCATCCGGCGCGGGCGCAGGCGTCGCGTCGAGTTCCTCGAGGCGCTGATTTGGCCTCAGCGCTCCGTCCATCGGCGGGGTGGTCACGGCCGCGTCGCCGCGGCCCATGATCCGGTCGATCATCCTGTCGAACACCGCTAGCGACTCCCCCAGTAGGAGTCCCAGCCCGTCCAGTTCGGGTCGGCATCCGGCAGGCGATAACGGCCCACGCGATTGTTGGACAACCCTCCCAGATAGAGGCTCCCCTTGTGCTCGCGCATCGAGGTAATCATCGGGTGATTGACGCCCTTGAGATCCCACAACGCGTCGAGAATTTCGCCCTCGTCGTTGAACTTCACGACACAGCCCGTGTTGATGTTCGGAAACAGCCACTCGTCGGGCGCGACGCGGCGCGCCATGCGGCGCCGAAATTCCGGCATCCGGAACGCGAGATCGACAGCGGGAGAGCGCATGCCCACGATCGCGAGCCAATAAGTGCCATCCGACGCGCGGTTGATGTTGTCGGGGTAACCGGGCAGCGACGCGATCACGGTTTCGACGCGGCCTTTCTTGGGCCCCTCGATCCAGTAACGCTTGATGCAGCACCCCCAGGTCTCCGCATAAAGGATCGAGCGTCCGTCCTGGCTTGTGCAGATCCCGTTTGGAAATTTGATGTCGCTGATGACGGTGCGCGTGGTCCTGGCTTTCGGATCGTAGCAAATGATGCGCCCGTTCCCGCGGCTCTCAAGGGAATCGACCGCCCACTGATGCATTTCGTACCGGGTCGTCGCTTCCGAGAAATAGACCTTTCCGTCTGGGGCGATGTCGAGATCGTCGGCCAGCCGGAGCCGCGAGTCGTCATTTACGGCGAATGGCGAGCGGTTCGTCTCGTCGGTCGCCTTGGACACCGTGCCATCGGGCGCGACCGCATAAAGCCCCATCCCGCCGATACATACGTAAAGATTATCCTCGCGGTCGAACGCCATCCCGAGCGGCGTTCCGCCGATATGGGCGAACACCTCGAGCTTTTGGTAGTCGGGCGCCAGGAATCGCATCACATCACCATGACGTGACCCGCAATAGAGATTATCCGCCCGATCGAAGATCACGTCCTCCGGTCCCTCCACCTGACCGAGCCCGATCAGCTGGACATCCCGCAGCTTGTCGTTGACCTCGTACGGCGAGCCTGATCCTGCGGCTGTCGCCGGACAGGGTGGCAGTTCGTTGATCGTCGGGGACACATAAACTTTGGAGAGGAGCTTGTATCGGTTCTTAAGCCAATGGACGTCGACGGCAGCTGCCAGCAGAAGGATCATCCCAAGAACCATGTTCCCGGAGCCTGACTGCATTCCCAGTCGCACGACACCGTTGGTGACGATCAACACGATGATTGCACCCATCAGCGCCTTGCCGGTGGAACCGCGCCCACCTCCCAGACTGTTGCCGCCGAGGATCGCGGCCGTCAGTGCGGAGAGTTCCAGCCCGGAGCCCGCGTCCGCCCCCGCGCTCGAAAGTCGCGCCGCATACATGAAGCTCGCGACCCCGACCAGGAGCCCCGCGATCACATATGTTCCGCATACGGTCCATCGTACCGAAATACCAGAATTGTGCGCAGATCGGCGTGAACCGCCCACCGCCATGATCCGCCATCCCGGACGCGTGCGGCTCAAAAGCACGTGACCGACGATGACCGCGACCACAAGCAGGATGGCACTGAATGGAATGCCGAGGAGGGACCCAAAGCCTATGAAATCCCAGGCTTTTGATTCCACGAAGGTCGCGGAGATCTGCATCGAGTAGCGCAGAAGCAGCATGTCCACGACCGCACGCACGATAATCAACGTGACCAGCGTGGTCAGAAATGCACGCAGCCGCAAAAGACCGACCAGCACTCCGTTGAGCAGACCGACCGCGCCGCACGCAGCGACTGTGCAGGGAAGAGCTGCCCAGATCGGCCAGCCAGCGAGATTGACCAGCGCCAGCGCGACAAAATTTCCGAGCGCGAAGCTGGAGCCGACCGAAAGATCGATACCGCCGGCGACCATGACGACCATCATCGCGAGGACAACGAACCCGAATTCGCCCAGTTGACGTGCCGAATTCGCCAGGCTCGCGGGATTGAAAAATCCCGGTATCAAATAACCGAACAGCGCGACCGTTATGACGAGGAACAGGAAGGGCGCGACATTGTCGATCCACTTCTTCGCCAGAATCTCGCCGACCAGGTGATCGGGGATGTATTTGTAGCGCGCGCGCACAAGGGCATCGACGAATGTCGTGCCGGAGGACGTCCGCGCCTCTTTGGATACCGTGAGGTCAGTCATAAATACTCTCGTCGGTCAGTGCGCCGAATTCGGGACACAGGCCGAAAGCCTGTGTCCCTCGGTGTCTACTGAGATGGCGGGGCACTCCAGCAGCTGCCCGGTTGCAGCGTGTCCTTTGTCAGGAGCTTGACCGGCGAATAGTTCACGATTTTCATCTCGCCGGCCTTGGGCTTGGCCTGGAACAGCGTCTTGATCATCGCGTTGAGGTCACGTCCCTGACCCATTGCGTCGTAGTCGATATTGACGCTGAAGGTCCCGTTCGCGACATTGTCGCACGCGATCTGCGCACCGCCACCCGACGTCACGACGTAGACATCGCCGGTCTTGCCGGCCTCGCGCACGGCGGCGCCGATGCCGGTATCCATGCCGTCCCAAAATCCGATTACCGCGCACAGGTCCGGGTTTTGCTGGAGCACGGTCTGGGTGATTGCCTTGGCCTTCGACGCGTCCCAATCCGCGGCCTGGTTGGAGACGATCTTGATCTCGGGATGCGCTGCCAGGACCTTTGACACGCCCTCCCACTGATAGACGCTCGCGCCGCCGGTCAGCACGCCCTGCACGATCGACACCTTCCCGGATTTCCCGCTCCCCGTCCCGCACTGCTTGACGACGAGATTGGCGGCGAGTTCGCCCAGGCCGTTATAGTCGGCGCCGACATATCCGTCGGTCACGTAGGCCGATTTCATGTTGACCTGGAGAACGTAGATGCCCTGGCTTTCGGCCTGCTTCAAAAGCCGTGCGTAGGACTGGATATCCGGATTGTGAACGACGATGACGTCGGGCTTTTCCGTGATGAGCTGGGTGAGCGCCTGTGCGCCGGAGTCCGTGCTCCAGTTCGCGTCTCGCACGATATATTCGTACCCCAGATCCTTGGCCTGCTGCTCCATCTGGCCGCTCCACGCCTGCGTAATATCGATCCCCATCGACATCGGAATGAATGCGACCTTTCTGCCCTTGAAGGCGTTGAGGTACGCCTCGCGGCTGGGGTCTACCAGTCCGTCGGCATGCGCGCTGCAGGGGAGCGCAGCCGAAAGCGCGACAACCCCGGCAACCATGGTGACGACAAGTCCGAATTTCATACGCCGTTTCCTCCCTGAGAGTTCGTCATATCTGGGCCACCGGCCGGTTTTTCTGGCGACGGCAGGTCCTTCGAGGCTAGTTCAGATGTCTCCCTGCTGCGCGGTCTGTTCGTCCTTCGGATTGAGGACGCTGTCCACCACAATCGCAGTCAGCAAGATCAGACTTTTGACGACATTTTGCACCGTGTACTGAAAATCGAGCAGGGTCATCCCGTTGAGCAAGGTTCCGATCAGGAGCGTACCGACAATGACGTTGCGCACGCCGCCCTTGCCGCCGGAAAGACTGATGCCGCCCAGAACCACGACCAGGATTACATCGTAGAGAAGCGTCGAGTAGACGATCCGCGTGTTCATGCTGGTGACGCCGGTTGCCGTGATCAGCCCCGCCGCATAGCCGACCAGCGCCGAAATCACATACTGCATGACCACCAGCGGGCGCACCGGCAGGCCCGTAATCCGTGCCGTTGCGGCGTTGTCGCCGGCTGCGTAAATGAACTGCCCGAGACGTGAATAACGCAGGAACATCGCGACGATGAACGCAATTGCTGCGAACAGGAGAATTGGAATCGGGACACCGTAAAACTGCCCACCGCCAATCCACGAGATGCCGGACGCGCGGGCAGGAAGGTTGACGACGTCCTCGTTGATGAGCTGCGACCTGCCGAAGCCGTAGACGAAGGCCCCCATCGCCAGCGTGGCAAAAAGCGCCGGGATTTCAATATAAGCGATCAGCACGCCCGTGAGCGTTCCGATTCCGACGGCGACACCGAGACCCAGCAGGAGTGCCTGCCAGATCGGGAGACCGGCGCCGATCATGGCGAAAGAAAATGCGGTCGAGATCGCCATCACCCCGATGAGGGAGAGATCTATCCCGCGCCCGATCACCACGATCGCCATTCCGATGGCGAGGATACCGAGCACCGAGACACCGCGCACGAGGGTGACGAGGTTTCCATAGCTCACAAAATTGGGAATCACGACCGCAAAGACGGCGAACAGGACCAGCCACAGATAGAAGACGATCTGCTCCTGACTGATATTCTTCCGCATATCTCCTCCCAGCCCGACATTCGCCGGTACGCTTATTTATGACAGGGTCGACGGCATTGCGCACGCTGAGGTACGCAGGCCCGCTAGACGCGCAGCATCAGCCCCCCGTCGGCCACAAGCCCGTGTCCGGTGATAAAATCCGCCTCGTCGCTGGCCAGCAAAAGCGCCGCGCGCGCGATGTCCTCCGGTTCGCCAAGGCGACGTAGCGCGGCCTTCTTCTCCCAAACCTTGCGCACGTCCGCATCTTCGAAGCCAACCTTCGTCATCCCCGTGTAGATCGCGCCGGGGAGAATATAGTTCGCGGTGATCGCATATCTCCCCAGCTCAAGCGCGAGGGTTTTGGTAAGGCCGGCGACCGCATGCTTCGAGGCAGCATAGGCGGCGAGCCCGATATCCGTCCCCAGCGCCATCACCGAAGCGGTATTAATGATGCGCGCCCGTCCCTTCTGCGCCGCCCGCAGCTTCAACTGCGGGATTGCTTCCCGACAGATCCGGAAGACTGCCTTGGTGTTGACGGCAAACATATGATCCCAGGTTTCATCGCTCGTCGCTTCCGCAAGGCTGTTGGCCACCACGCCCGCATTATTAAAGAGGAGATCGATACCGCCGAATGCATCGAGTGCGGCGCCAACAATCCGCTCCGGTGCGCCGGGCTCCGTAACGCTGACCTCGAGCGCAACCGCACCCGGCATTTCGGCAAGGCACGCGCCCAACTCATGTCCGGGCAGGTCGACAGCGACGATCTTTGCGCCCCTGGCATGAAAAAGACGCGCGCTCGCGCGCCCGATGCCGGACGCCGCGCCCGTTACGATGGCCACCTTGCCCGCCAGATTTTGCGCCACTCCAGTCATGTTCCAGCCACCTTGACGTCCCCATCGGCAGGCATTGCGACCCCCACCATATAATGAGCTACCGGAAAGGGTGACATAGAGTGCTTTCGTCCATAGATTTGCTTTCTGTCGGACAATAATTTGGTATTTCTCGTTGTCAAGCGCCCAATTCTGCCGGATTTGCTTGACAACTTCGTGTTTCTAGATTTTTTTGATAGAAACTGTCCGACAGAAAACAGTTCTTTGAGAGGGACAAAGGTTGGAGCAGCCCTCCCGCAATATTGTCGTTGACCCGCAGACGGCGATCGCACCTGATCCCCTTCCTGACGATTTCGACTTGCCGACACGAGCCCGGCTTGCGGCACACTTCTCGCGACATGGACTGGCGTTCGATCCCTCGACGGCGATCACGCAGCTTTCCGGCGGCCTCGCGAACCGCAATTATTCGACCTCTGTCGACGGCCGCAAGGTTGTCCTGCGGCGTCCGCCCGACGGACCGTTGCCCCCTGGGGCACACGATATGGCACGCGAGCACATGATCCTGTCCCGGCTGTGCCGCGCCCTCCCGTTCATCCCGGAAGGGCTGCATCTGTGCGAGGACACAAGTGTGCTCGGCGTCCCCTTCCAGTTGATCGAATTTCGCCATGGTGCCGGGATCGAGGGAGAGGACCTGAGCCCGCTCCAGGGGCAAGCGGATGTCCCCTCGCGCCTGTGCGAGATGCTTGTCACAACGCTTGCACAGCTTCATGCCGTGGATCCCGCGGCCGTGGCTCTGGGTCAGATCGGCCGACCGGAGGGGTTTGTCGCGCGTGCAATCGCGGGCTGGGCAAAACGGGGGGCGCAGATTGCCGCCGGCACGCCGGGCGCCGCACGGGTCGAGGCGATCGCCGAATGGCTGAAGCGGTACCCGTTTCGCGAGCGTCCGGCGACGCTGCTCCACTGCGACTTCAAGCTGAACAACATTCTTCTCGACCCCGTCGCCCTCAAGCCCGTCGCGCTCATCGATTGGGACATGGGCACGCGCGGCGATCCGCTTTTCGATCTTGCAACACTGCTGAGCTACTGGGCCGAGCCGACGGACCCGGACGTGCTCAAAACGCTTGGCCAAATGCCCAGCACGTTGCCCGGCTTCTGGGGCCGGCGGGAAGTCGCCGAACGCTACGCCGCGCTGACCAGCCGCCCGATCGACGATCTCGATGGCATGTATGTCCTGGCGCTGCTCAAGCTGGGCGTCGTATTCCTGCAACTTCACGCACAATGGCTGAATGGCGCCGTCCAGGATCCGCACTACGAAACGTTTGGTCCTCGCGGTCAGGCCATGCTCGAATTCGCGCAGTCGCAAACGACGCGTCAAAGACAAACAAGATGACCGTGAGCCCCGCTCAGGCTGACTGAGCGGGTCGAGGGAGGAGGCAGCATGACTCAAGCATTGAGGGACATCGCGCGGCCCGTGAGCTTTGTCGAACTTCAGGCCCGGTTTCGCTGGGACATCCCGGAGTTCTTCAATTTCGGAACCGATGTTGTCGACCATTACGCGACCGCCAGCGATGGACCCGCGCTTTCGTGGTGCGACGAGGCCGGCGACGAACGGCACTACACATTCAGCCAGATCTCCCGTCTCTCGAACCAACTCGCCAATGTCATGCGCGGTCAGGGCATCGAAAAGGGCGACCGGGTCATCGTCATGCTTCCGCGCCGGCCGGAATGGATGATCGCGATTACAGCGCTCATGAAGATCGGTGCGGTTCCGATCCCCTCGATCGAGATGCTGACGGCACGCGATATTGAATATCGCGTCACGAATTCAGGCGCGCGCGGCGCACTGTGCCGGGCCGAGCACGTTGCCAAGTTCGACGCCGTGCGCAGGTCGCTGTGCGCGACCGTCTGCATCGGGACGGCGCCGGGATGGGTGAGCTGGGACGATGCCATGGCTGCCGCCTCGGGCGAACTGGCTCCGGCGACGGTCCGCGCCGAGGATCCTGCGATCATGTATTACACGTCGGGATCGACCGGTTACCCCAAGGGCGTCATTCACGCGTCGCGGGCGATTTACGCGTGGCGCGTGACGGCGCTTTACTGGCTCGATCTTCGCCCGGGCGACACCATCTGGTGCACCGCCGATACCGGCTGGGCGAAGGCTGGAACCAGCGTCATTTTCGGCCCGTGGAGCTGCGGTGCGGCAACATTCTTTTATGATGGTGGGTTCGACGCCAAGCGGCGCCTCGAACTTCTCGCCAGCCAGAAGATCACGGTGTATTGCGCGCCGTCGACGGAGCTTTCACGCCTCGTCGACCAGCGCGTCGCCGACTACGATCTTTCAAAGTTGCGCCGAGTTGTGACGGCGGGAGAAGCACTCAACCCCGCCACCGCCCGTCGGTTCGAATCGGCGGTCGGCGTCCGGATAGACGAATCCTACGGTCAGACGGAGTGCCTGATGGTAACCGTCAATATGCCCGGCGAGCCGGTTCACTACGGCTCGATGGGGCGCCCGGGACCGGGCTGCGATCTCGATATCATCGACGCGCAGGGGCACCGGTTGCCCGCCGGCGAAGAGGGGGACGTCGCGCTCATGACCCCCAACCCGCAAATCATGCTGGAGTACTGGCGCGATCCGGAGCGCACACAAAGTGTTCATCTGACGTGCGACGAGGGCACGTGGCTGCTGACGGGCGATCGTGGCGTCAAGGATGAGAACGGATATTTCTGGTTCGCCGGACGATCGGATGACGTCATCAATTCGGCTGGCTACCGGATCGGACCTCTCGAGGTCGAGAACGCCCTTCTTGAGCATGAAGCCGTTCTGACCTGCGCCGTCGTCGGGAGCCCGGACACGGAACGCGGCGAACTCGTCAAGGCCTTCATCATCCTGCGCGATGGCTTTACACCTGACGAGCGCCTGACGAAGACCCTGCAGGATCACGTCAAATCCTTCACCGCTCCCTACAAATACCCACGCGCAATCGAGTATGTGCGGGAGCTGCCCTTGACCGCGACCGGCAAAATCAAGCGTCGCACACTGCGCGACCAGGAATATGAAAAGGCGGGACGCACATGACGTCAAGCTACCCGCGTTCCATCGAGCCCGGCGAGGTGGTTCCCGCCTACAGGAGTGTCGCGCGCACAATCGCCGACCGGATCCTGCGCGGTGAATGGCCGGTCGGGCATAGCCTGCCCTCCGAGACGACGTTGGCCGAAATCATCGGCGTCAACCGTTCGACGATGCGTGAAGCCATCCGGGTGCTGGAAGAAAACGGCTTGCTCCGGCGTCGGCCGGGCGGAAAGAAACTCTATGTCAGTGCGCCGGCGGACGCGGACGTGGCATCGCGCGTGAAAGCCGCGATGGTGTTGCAGGAGATCAATTTCCTTGAGCTGTGGGAAGCAATGTTGTGCCTTGAGCCGGCCATCGTTCAGGCGACAGCGCTCAGGATTTCAGATGCTGAGCTTGACCAGCTCGAAGAGAATGTCGATCGCACGCGGCACGCTCTGGCGAATTCGCAGGATCTTGCGCGGTACGATTTTGAGTTTCACGCAATCGTTGCCAATGCATCGCGCAGCCGCGCCCTTCTGTTATGCCGCGAGCCGATCGGCCAACTGTTCTATCCCGCTTTTTTGCAGCTTTTCTCCCGCCTCAACAGCGGCGAGCGGCTCGTCTTTGCGCACGAACGAATTCTCGAGGGCCTGCGGAACCGCGACCCGGCTTTTGCGCGCGAGTGGATGACCAAGCACGTCGTGGATTTCAGGCGCGGCTACGAACTGGCGAATCTGGACATTCTGGGGCCTGTCGTGTGGCTCAGCGAGGGGTGACAAGCGGGCGATTTGCGAGGCATGATGCCGGAAATCGACAACAAACCGGCGGCCGACGGACCCCCGCGTCAAGGAGGAAGTTCCCCACATGAGATGGCCCCTCACCACTGAACCGGCCACGCGTCATGAAACGCACTATGGCGATCGCATTATCACCTGCTTTGGCGACCGCCCGCGCACGATGAACGAGATGCTGGACGCGGCGATTGCGGCTTACCCGGATCGAGAGAGCGTCGTGTGCGGAACGCAGCGGCTCACATGGACGGACGTGGACGCCCGGACCCGCACGATTGCTGCCGGCCTTAGCGCGCGCGGCGTCGGTCAGGGCGACCGCGTCGCGCTTTTGATCGCCAACCGTACCGAATTCGTGCTCGCGCTGTATGCCGCATTCCGGATCGGGGCCATTGCCGTGCCCCTAAGCACCCGCTACCAGACGCCCGAAATCGCGTACGCGGTCAACACCTGCGGCGCATCGGTCCTCATCTACGAAGGCGATCTCACTGCGCGGATGCCCAAGGCCGGCGACATCCCGGCGGTACGTCATTCTATCGTCGTCGGGGAAAGCGGCGAAGCGGTACCGCAGACCCACGAACGGTGGGAAGTGCTTGCCGCATCACGGGGCCAGGTGCATGACGCGCACCCTGCCGAGGACGACACGGCCGTCATCCTTTTCACATCGGGCACCACCGGGCACCCCAAAGGGGCGATGCTCACGCATCTCAGCCTGATCAACTCCTCGCTGGTGTTTCAGTACTGCCTGGAGCTGACGAACGCCGATCGCTCGATCGCGGCGGTGCCGCTGACACACGTGACCGGGCTCGTTGCGAATATCCTGTCGATGCTGTCGTGCGGCGGCACGCTGATCATCTTGCCAGCGTTCAAGGCGAGCGATTTCATCGAGCTGGCGGAGCGCGAACGCATCACCCATACGATCATGGTCCCGGCCATGTACAAACTCTGCCTCATGACCGAAGGGTTTGAGCGGCGCGATCTGAGTGCATGGCGCATCGGCGGATTCGGCGGCGCACCAATGCCGGAACCGACGATCCATGATCTCGCAAAGACCCTGCCCGGCCTGAAACTCGTCAATGCCTATGGCGCGACGGAAACGACGTCGCCCGCAACTGTCATGCCGGCGGCATTGGGGCTGAAGCACCCCGCGAGCGTGGGTCTTCCCGCGCCCAATTGTTCGATCCTGGTTGTCGATGACCACGGCGTCGAGGTTCCGCGCGGCACCAGCGGAGAAATCTGGATTGGCGGACCGTCGGTCGTGCGCGGGTACTGGAACAGGCCGGAGGCCAATGCGGAGTCCTTCACCGCGGGCTACTGGCACAGCGGCGATATCGGCATGATGGACGAAGAGGGCTTCATCTATGTCCTCGACCGCAAGAAGGACATGATCTCGCGCGGCGGATTGAAGATTTATTCCGCCGAAGTTGAAAGCGTCCTGTCGGATTACCCCGGCGTCGTCGAGGTCGCGATCGTCGGCCGGGTATGTCCCGTGCTTGGCGAGCGCGTGCATGCCTTTGTCACCGTGAAAGACCCGGTTCCAACCACCGACGGGTTGACCGGTTTTGCCGCCGCGCGACTGTCGGACTACAAGGTCCCGGAAACGTACACGCTTTCCAGCGATCCGCTTCCGCGCAACAGCAACGGGAAGATTCTCAAGCGGCAGCTTCGCGATCAACTGGACCCCGTGCCGTTGCGCTAGCGAGCAACCCGCCGCAGGCCGAGCACGCAAGCACCTTTCTTCAGCGATTCAGGCGACCGCGTTCAATACGCGTGTGCGGCGCGTGGTATTATGAAACGATTGGTCCATAATTACGGCCTGCGCCCGCCAGAAGGCGAAAGGGAGACATTCCGATGTACCGGACAACCGGAAAATCGCATTCGAAACTCATCATGTGGGGGGCACCGCTCTCGGCATATTCGGGAAAGATGCGCGCCTACCTGACAAAGGCCGGTATCGACTACGAAGAGCGTTATCCCGTCGATCCCCGCTATCCCGCGGAGATCATGCCGCAGATCGGCTACTACGTCGTGCCGGTCATCGAGCTTCCCGACGGAACGCTCATGCAGGACACCAGCGACGCTTTCGTCCAGCTCGAAAAAACGCCGGGCGCGACCCGTCTCGTCCCGCCAACGCCGGTTCAGGCCGCGCTCTCGAGCCTCATCAACTTTTTCGGCACCGACGCCTTCCTCAAGCCCGGCATGCATTATCGCTGGAGCGTGATCGACCAGCAGCGCCACTTCCTCGAAACCTCGTTTCTCGACTTCGTTCCCGGAACGACGGATCCCGAACAAAGCCGCAGCCTCGCGGACAACATCATGGCGTTCTACAACGCCTATTGCCCGGAGCTCGGCATCACCCCCGACACGATTCCGGCCATCGAGGCGTCATGGATCAATTGCCTCGACATCATGGATCGACACTTTGCGGTCCATCCCTATCTTCTGGGCGGGCGGCCTTCGCTCGGCGACTGCGGATTGATGACATTCTTCTACCCCCACCTCGCGCGCGATCCGGTTCCGGCAAGCCTCATGAAAAACCGCGCACCGCATGTTTATCGCTGGACGGAGCGGATGAACCGAAATCTTCTCGGCGATGGCAGGTTCACGCAGGTCGCACCCGAGTTTTACCCGGATGACGAGGTGCCGGAGACGCTTCTGCCGTTTCTCGCGTTCCTGTTCGCCGATGCGGCGCCGGAGGTCGTCGCGACGATCGGTGCCTTCAACCGATGGCTCGAGGCGCATCCCGAGCTTGGCCCGGGCGACAACCTGATACTGCCCGGCGGCCCGGCAACGGCGCATCCCACATGCGGGCAAATTGAATTCCAGCTCCGGGGGACACCGATCCGCCGCCAGGCGCTTGTCGATACGGTCTATCAGCACCAGCAGGTTCTCAAAGAGATCGATGCCCTCGGCAATGCGAGCAAGGCACGTCTCATGTCCGTGATCGAGCACGCGGGCGGCGAGGCATGGCTGAACGCGCGCCTCACCCGCCCGATCAAGTACGAACTGTACAACTACCTCTTGGCGTGATGCCGCAACCTGCGGTCGAATACGGGGCACACAGTCCGTGCGGCGAGCGGATGGCGGCAATTAGTACTGATGCAGGACGCGAAATGTCTCGGGGTAGAGATCGTCTAGGGTGCCGTGGAGAACCTGTGACACCTGGATCGGCGCGAGGCGTGTCATCGGATCTTCCGCCTTATGGTCGAACGCCATTGTGCCGGGGCCACCCTTGAAATTCAGGTTCTCGAAAAGCGAGGTGGTTGTGATGAGCCGCCCGACATCGCGCCCCGTTCCGTCAAGGCTCGGAATCTCCTTGTACAGAATAACAGGCAGAAAATTCATCGCGGTGATCGTATCCCCGCCGACCGTCGCCTCGACGCGGATCAGTTCGCGCCCGTTGCGCGACAGGCTCGCGCGAACATGCCCGCGCGCCTCATCCACGCTGACCTGACCGAGGCGGGCGGGCCAGCCCTGTACTTCCCGGTAGCAGGTCAGGCTCTCCTCGGTGCTGGTGTAGAGATAGGGGACATATTGCCCGATATAATCGCCGTAGCTCACCGGAATGCACGGCATCGCAAAATTGTGCGCGCCGATTCCAGGCACATCGGGGCAGATGAAGAGGCACCACACCACGACATCGCCATCGAGTGGTGTAAGCTCGCGCGGCAGGACATCGCGGATCGCATCCTCGCGTGCTTGCGTGACCGCGATCACGCACCGATTGTCGCGGTACTGGTAGGGACCGGGGCCGTAGAGCGGCGCGTGGGCCGGAACGCCCGCCGGGCGTCCTTTCGACAAATCCAGTTTTCCGGCACGTCCGGCAACACCAGCTGTCATCTGAGCCTCCCATCCTACAATTTCGTTGCTTCTTATCATCCTGCAAACTACGGATGCGAAAGCTTGTCAAGAATACCGCTGGGGCGCGACTGGCGCATGACGGTGCGGCCGATCACAGTCACGCTGGGCCAGAGCGCGAAATTCCCAGCCTTCCCAACATGATATCGGCGGCATTCTCGGCAATCATCATGACTGGCGCATTGGTATTTCCGGCGACCAGCGTGGGCATGACGGACGCATCCACAACACGAAGACCCTCCACCCCGCGCACGCACATGTCCGGGTCGACGACCGAACCGGGATCGGAACCCATGCGGCACGTCCCGACCGGATGGTAAATTGTCTCGGCACGCGTGCGGATGTCGGCGATGATCTGCTCCTCACTTTGCACCTCGGACCCCGGAAGGACTTCGCGCGCCGAATGACGCGCCATCGGCGGTGCCCCGAGAATGCGGCGCCCGAGCTTCACCCCGGCGACCATGGTCTCCATGTCCCGAGGATCCGAGAGATAGTTGGGATCGATCAACGGGTCGGCCAGCGGATCGGCGCTCTTCAGTCCAATGCGCCCGCGGCTCCTGGGCAGCAGATCGCAGATATGAAGCGTATAGCCGTAGCCGAAGGTAAGCTGGCGTCCATGATCGTTGAGATATGTGGGCAGAAAATGAAACTGGAGATTGGGGCGATCCTGCTCGGGCCCGCTCGGCAGGAAGCCTCCCGATTCTGCGACGTTGCTGGTCAAGAACCCGCGCCCCTCGGCAAAATAAGAGACGAGCCCCGCGACAGCGCGCGGGAGAAACGAGACCGCGATACCGATCGGAATTCGCGAATTGGCCTGATGCATCAGCGTGATGTCGAGATGATCCTGCAGGTTCTTCCCCACCGCGGGCAGATCGTGGACCACCTCGATCCCGTGCGCCTTGAGTTCCGGCCCCGACCCCACCCCGGACAGCATCAGCACCTGTGGCGAGTTCGCGGCGCCGCCCGACAGTACAATTTCCCCGCCCCGATTGAGTGGTAGATGCCGCTCTTCTCTCACCTGATGCACCATCACCCCGCGCGCGCACTTTCCCTCAAACGTCACGCGCGTGACGCGAGCACCGGTGAGCACGTCGAGATTTGCACGGCCGATCGCCGGCTCCAGAAAGGCGCGCGCCGCGCTCCAGCGCCGGCCGCCGCGCTGCGTGACCTGATAGAGTCCGAGGCCGTCCTGACGCGCCGCGTTGAAATCCTCGTTGCGGTAGAATTGCAACTCGCAGCCGGCCGCGACAAACGCCTCGCTCAGCGGATTCACCGTGCGCAGGTCCCCCACCGCCAGTTCGCCCTGCACACCATGATGCAAGCTGTCGCCGAAGCGCTCGTTACACTCTAGCCGCTTGAACAGCGCCGACACGCGCTCCCAGCCCCACGCCGATCCGGCTGCCGCCTCCCAACCTTCGTAATCGCGCGGATGCCCTCGGATATAGACCATCGCGTTAATCGAGCTCGAGCCACCCAGCGTCTTGCCGCGCGGCCAGAACAGTTGACGGCCGTTCAGATGTGCCTGCGGCTCGGTCTCAAACGCCCAGTTTACCCTGCGGTTATTTGCGAGCAGGGCGATGCCGATCGGCATGTGGATGAGAGGATTCGCATCGCGCGGTCCGGCCTCCAGCAGACACACCCGTTTCGCCGGATCGGCCGAGAGTCGATTTGCCAGGACACATCCAGCCGATCCTGCGCCTACGATAATGTAGTCATACATGCGTGGAGCCCATATCTTCGGGAGGACGCGTTGCGTTCATCCAAGCAGCTTTACGACTGCTGAAATCTGTTTCTTCACAAAATCCGTATACGGTGGAAACAGGAAATGCGTGACGGACCAGCGATCGCGCAGAACAGGCTTGTCGTGGGAGAACTCCCGGAAGCCATAGTGCCCATGCGCCGCACCAATTCCGCTGTTGTTCACGCCGCCGAACGGAAGATTGGGATGCAGGAAGTGCACAACCGTCAGGTTAATTGCAACCGCACCGGAACTGGTGCGCGCGATGATATGCTCGCCGAACGCACGACTGTTGGAAAACACATAAAGCGCGAGCGGCTTGGGATGCGCGTTGATCTGTGCGATCACGTCATCGATATCGTCGTATTCGATGATCGGCAGGATCGGGCCAAACAGTTCTTCGCGCGCGACCTCCATATCCGGCCCGATATTGGCAATCAAGGTCGGCGCGACAAAGCGCTGGGTCGCATCGCTTTGACCGCCCAGCAGAATGCGCGCGCCCTTGGCCGTCGCATCATCGATCAGCGCCCGAATGCGATTGAAGTGGCGGTCATTCACAATTCTCGAATAATCCGGATTTTCTTTCTGGACGTCGGCTGTCGCCCCGTAAACCCGGCCGATTTCCTTGGCGATGGCGTCGTTGAAGGCAACGGACACATCGCGGTGCACGAAGACATGATCGGGCGCAATACAGGTCTGTCCGTTATTTGCAAACTTGCCCCACACGATATTTCGTGCGGCCTTTTTGAGATTGGCGCTCGGCCCGACGATGGTGGGAGACTTTCCGCCGAGTTCGAGGGTCACTGACGCCAGCGTCTTTGACGCTGCCTCCATCACGACCCGGCCGATAGCCGGGCTTCCGGTGAAGAAAATATGGTCGAACGGCAGCTCCAGAAGCATCTGCGACACAGCCGCATCACCCTCGCAAACCGCAACGAGATCCGGCGGAAACGTTTCCGCGACAAGATCGGCGACCAGCGCCGACGTATGAGGTGTCATTTCCGAAGGCTTGATTATCGCGCTGTTGCCCGCCGCGAGCGCCGAGACGAGCGGCCCAAGCGCAAGATTGAGCGGATAATTCCACGGCGCAATAATCAGGCACACGCCCTTCGGCTCGGGGCGCACGCGCGCACTTGTTCCAAAGACACCGAGCGTCGCGGCGACGCGGCGCGGCCTCATCCAGCGCCTGAGATGGTGAACGGTGTGGTTGATCTCCTGGAGGACGGGAAGCATCTCGGTCAGTTTGACCTCCGCCTCCGGCTTGCGAAAATCGGCGGCGAGCGCAGCAACGATATCGCCTTCGCGCCGGCGAAGGGTTGCGCGCAGCTTCAGCAAGACTGCAATGCGAGCCTTGCGATCGAATGTCGCCCGCCGCGAAAGGGTTGCCGCGCGCTGGAGTTCGAACAGCTCCGCGATCTGGTTTGGCGAAATCCGTCCGGCGGCACCGCCGGGGCCAGTGTGGACGTTCATATCGCACCTCCCGCATTGCTCGCTCGCGTGCGCTCAGATGGTCGCCGCGCCGGGCCTCTTTGGGCTGAGCAGACCCCCAAAGCGCGCGATCGTCAACCTCGTTCCACCGGGAGTGGGCCGCCGTCACGCAGTCACGCGACCGGAATCATCTTGAAACTTCGGTCACATTGGACCGGCGCATGCGCCCGGCCTAGACTTGCCGAAGCGGGTCGACGACGCAGCCAAGAATACAAATGACAGCGACGCTATGGAGGGCGCCATGGGAAAAATCGTTGGAGGATGCTTGTGCGGTGCGGTCCGCTACACCTCGGATGCGGAGCCGGTGATGAGCGCGGTCTGCCATTGCACGCACTGCCAACGCCAATCGCGCTCGGCATTCTCGATGATTGTCGGCATCCCGAAGGGCTCGCTACGCCTCGAGGGGCCTCGACAAGGGAGGTGGCCATACCAAGCATTCCAACCTAATATTCAAAGCGAGCTCCTGATGAGGGACCGGTCAATCCAGTGCCGGAGGACAAGCGCCGGCTTGCCCGCGGAATGGACGGAAATCGCGAAGCCGGTGACTTCGTCGGCGTAGAGGAAGCGTCGCGATCGACCTTCGGCACCATCGCCTTGATGACGCGTTCGGCCAGATGTTGCTTCATGCCTGTCATTGAGCAGTGGGACTTCGCGCTAGGCTCGTTTCCGATTCTTGTTCAAGGTATTTCACGATTGATAGGATCGCTCATAGCGGCACCCGAACCGATCCAGCGAAGTGCCTCGATGCCACCGGGCTTGTCGGCATCGAGGATGAGAGGCTATTGCTCCATTGACACGCGATACAGACTTGATACAGGAGCGAGAGAGCGCGCTTGAGCCGCCGGACCAATCGCACGCACTGAGCGTCGATGAAACGCTTGCGGCCTTGGCCGCCGACCGCCGCGGGTTGAGTGCGGAAGAGGCGGCGGACCGGCTTCAGCGCCATGGCCCGAACCGTCTGCCTGAAGCGAAAAGCCGGAATCCGCTCATTCGTTTCCTGTCGCATTTCCACAACGTGCTTATCTACGTCCTTCTGGGGTCGGCGGCCATTACGGCGGCCCTCGCTCATGTAGCAGATACGGCGGTGATCCTCGCCGTGGTACTCGCAAACGCAATAATCGGCTTCGTCCAGGAGGGCCGTGCCGAGCAGGCAATGAGCGCCATCCGGCAGATGCTTTCCCCGCACACGGCCGTATTGCGCGACGGCAAACGGATCAGCATCGACAGCGTCGAAGTTGTTCCTGGCGACGTTGTTCTTCTGGAAGCAGGGGACAAGGTTCCGGCGGACCTGCGCCTGATAGAGGCTGCGGGGCTGAGGGTAGAAGAGGCGATTCTCACCGGGGAATCCGTCCCCGTCGAGAAGTCTGCGCGTCCGGTCGCCGCGGACGCGCCTCTCGGAGACCGGGCGTGTATGGCTTTCAGCGGTACGCTTATTGCGGGCGGCGCGGGCCGTGGCGTGGTCGTGGCGACCGGGCCAGATACCGAGATCGGCAAGATTAGCGGAATGCTCTCTCGGGTCGAGACCCTTACCACGCCGCTAACTCGGCAAATGGACCGGTTTGCCCGCTGGCTGACGGTCCTGATCCTGGTCCTCGCAGCCGTCCTGCTTGTCTATGGCTATTTCGTCGGCCATTTGCCGTTCGCCGAACTTTTCATGGCTGTGGTCGCCCTGTCGGTGGCCGCGATACCCGAGGGACTTCCGGCTGTCTTGACGATCACGCTGGCGGTCGGTGTTCAGGCGATGGCGCGACGCCACGCCATCGTGCGCCGTTTGCCCGCGATCGAGACATTGGGATCGGTTTCGGTTATTTGCACCGACAAAACGGGAACGCTCACGCGCAACGAAATGGCCGTGGCGTCCGTTGCAGCGGCGCATCATGTCTATTCGATATCCGGCGACGGTTACGCGCCCGAGGGAAGCATTCGCGTTGGCGATACGGCCGTGGACCTCGCCGAGCATGGACTGCTGATCGAGTTGGCCCGTGCAGCCGCCCTCTGCAACGATGCGGCTCTGCACTACCATGCGGATGGCTGGAAGGTCGAAGGCGATCCAATGGAGGGTGCCCTGCATGCGCTCGCCGGCAAGATCATGCCTGACGCAGCCGACCCCTTCTCAGAGTGGACACGAACGGACGCGATTCCCTTTGACGCGAACGCGCGCTATATGGCTACGCTGCACCACGACCACGAGGGCACTTCCGAGATCCACGTGAAAGGTGCGCCGGAACGCATTCTCGACATGTGCACGAGCCAGCGGACGATCGATGGGGGGGAAGCGCCGCTTGATGTTGATTACTGGCTCCGCGAGGTGGACGCCATGGCGGCGCAGGGCCAGCGGGTGCTCGCGCTCGCAGTACGATCGGTTCCGCAGGATCATCTCGCAGTGAATACGACGGACATCGACGGCAAGTTGATTCTGCTCGGATTGGTGGGCCTCATCGATCCACCGCGCAGCGAAGCCATCGACGCCGTCGCTGAGTGCCATGGCGCCGGCATCCGCGTGAAGATGATCACCGGCGATCACGCCAGAACGGCCGCGGCGATCGCCCGCCAGATCGGCCTGCAGAATCCTGAGAGTGTGCTTACGGGTGCCGACATCGAACTGGTGAACGATGCCGAACTCGCCGCGGCCGTGGTTGAGACCGACGTCTTTGCCAGAACCAGCCCTGAGCACAAGCTGCGCCTGGTCACGGCTCTGCAATCGCATGGACTAACTGTCGCCATGACCGGCGACGGGGTCAACGACGCGCCGGCTCTCAAGCGCGCCGATGCGGGCGTGGCGATGGGCAGAAAGGGCAGCGAGGCGGCGAAGGAGGCATCCGAAATCGTACTTGCCGACGACAATTTCGCTTCGATTGCCGCGGCGGTGCGCGAAGGCCGCACGGTCTACGACAACATCAAGAAGGTCATTAGCTGGACGCTGCCGACGAGCGCAGGCGAGGCGATGACCATAGTCGTCGCATTATTCCTCGGGCTCGCATTACCAGTTACAGCCGTTCAGCTTCTTTGGGTGAATCTTGTGACGGCGATAACGCTCGGCCTTGCGCTGGCCTTCGAGCCGACTGAAGAGAATACGATGAACCGTCCCCCGAGACCACGCGATGAGCCGCTTCTCGGCGGGGGTCTGATTTGGCACGTCGTATTCGTGTCGGTGCTCTTCCTGGCGGCCGTGTTCGGAATATTCGCCTACGCAACCGATCGCGGCTATCCCGTCGAACTGGCCCAGACCATGGCCGTCAACATGCTGGTGGTACTGGAAATTTTCCACCTGTTCTTCATACGCAATATTTATGGGACCTCTCTAACATGGAAAGCCGTGCGCGGGACGCGCGTTGTTTGGATCTGCGTAATCGCGGTCACGGCCGCGCAGTTCGCCATCACATATCTGCCGCCGCTGCAGCGGGTGTTCGGTACGGCGTCCGTCCCCGTCTTCGATGGTCTACTGCTCGTTGGCAGCGGGATTGTGTTTTTCGCGGTAATCGAAGCGGAGAAACAGCTGCGCCTGGCACTTGGGGTGGAGAAGTCCCAGGAGGGTCGATAGGCCGAAGATGATTCTCGCAAGAAGGGTTTTAAAGAGGTGCGCCTACAAGGCGAAGGGTTGCGCGCGGCTTCAGCAAGCCTGCCATGCGAGCCTTGCGACCGAATGTCGCCCGCCGCGCAGGAGTCGCCGCGCCGGGCCTCTTTGGGGTGAGCAGACCCCCAAAGCACGCGATCGTCAACCTCGGTCCACCGGGAGTGGGCCGCCGTCACGCAGCCACGCGACCGGAATCATCTTGAAACTTCGGTCACATTGGACCGGCGCATGCGCCCGGCCTAGACTTGCCGAAGCGGGTCGACGACGCAGCCAAGAATACAAATGACAGCGACGCTATGGAGGGCGCAATGGGAAAAATCGTTGGAGGATGCTTGTGCGGTGCGGTCCGCTACACCTCGGACGCGGAGCCGGTGATGAGCGCGGTCTCTGCCATTGCACGCACTGCCAACGCCAATCGGGCTCGGCATTCTCGATGATTGTCGGCATCCCGAAGGGCTCGCTGCGCCTTACGGGAATCCCCATGACCGTTTTTTCAGACTCGAGCGAAAGCGGCCTGCCCGTGATCCGTAAGTTCTGTCCCAGGTGCGGATCGCCGGTGCTCTCCGAAGTCGGCGCGACACCGCAGGTCGATTGGGTCAAGGCCGGAACACTCGACGATCCGTCATGGTTCACGCCGCAGGTTTATCTATGGTGCGAATCCGCGCAGCCCTGGATCTCGATGATCGACGGCGTACCGCAGCTTCCGCGCAATCCCCCTTCCTGAAAACGAGGGGCCTGACCCACGTTCACTGAATGGCGAAACCCTCATAGCCCTTGCGCGCGATCTCGGCACACAGTTTGCGATAAACGCCAAAGCCGCCGATATAGGGAAGAAATACGCGCGGCTTACCGGGCACATTGGCGCCCATGTACCACGAATTCGTCTGGGGGAAGAGCGTGCCGTCGGCCAGCTCCTTGACGTGCTCCCGCCATTTGGTCTCAGCCTCACGGGTCGGCTCGATCTTCGTTGCGCCCTGCTCCCGCAAGTGAACGATGCAGTCGGTGATCCACTCGACATTCTGCTCGATCGAGGTTGGCATGTTGCCGAGTACGGACGGACTGCCCGGTCCGGTGATCATGAACAGGTTGGGAAACCCTTCCATCGCGACGCCGAGATAAGTACTCGGTCCCGCGGCCCATTTATCCTCGAGCCGCTCGCCGTTGCGCCCCGAGATTCCAATGCGCAGGAGCGGCCCGGTAAGCGCGTCGAACCCCGTCGCGAATACGATGATATCGAGTTCGTGGAGCTTGTCGGTTGTGCGGATGCCTGAGGTCTCGATCTGCTCGATCGGCGTTTCACGCAGATCGACAAGTGCCACGTTGTCTCGATTGAACGTTTCGAAATAGTTCTGATCAAGCGGCAAGCGTTTGGTGCCGATCGGATAGCCATCCGGGATCAGCTTGCGGGCGAGCTCGGGATCGTGAACCGTGCTGCGGATCTTTTCCTTGACGAATTCCGCTGCCAGATCGTTTGCCTTCGGATCGAATAGCAGATCGTGAAAGCTGCCGAACATCCACTCGAAACCGCCTTTTTGCCAGTCTGCCTCGAACTGCCGACGCCGCTCCTCCTCGCTCACCTCCAGCGCCGAAACAGGTTTGAAGTCATAGGGCTGACCGATTGTCGTATATCGGCAGGTTTGGCGGATCTC
>LADL02002942.1_pt1 | contig 28522 bp, 26 predicted proteins | sample 619721 | NCBI WGS metagenome assembly LADL02 (sample SAMN03397408, study PRJNA257561) | rock porewater metagenome | biome: terrestrial; feature: Opalinus Clay rock; material: porewater; isolation source: Opalinus Clay rock porewater BRC-3 borehole | place: Switzerland: Mt Terri URL, St-Ursanne ...
GCCGGGTCCCCGAAGTCCAGCGCGTCGCGCTGAGCGCGGCGCGCGCGGCGGCAGAACAGATCGGGCAATTCAGTGCCTATCTTTATCCAGTGTCGCAATCGCATCATCATCCCTGGACTCGCAGCGTAGGGTATTCGAGCCTGATCTCGCTGCTCGGCATGAACCGCGTGGCTGCGGTTCAACAGGACCCGGGGCCTTTGGTCGGCGCAATTATCAAGGACATCCCGGGGCTTCTCGAAGACGTCTCGCGCAAGCTCGCAAACCGATTCCGCAATCAGCCCTATCTCTGTGCGGTCGCGGAGACCGAACAGGTGCCCAATCGCGACAGCCGCGTGATGCTCAGTACACGGCGCGACCCGTTCGGCCAGCCCATCGCGGCGATCGACTGGCGGCTTACCGAACAGGACAAACGCACCATGCGGCGAGGGATTGAGATCCTCGATCAATCGTTTCAGGCATCAGGCTTCATGCCGGCGGCCCGCGAAAGCTGGCTCCTCAACGAGGACCTCGCCCACTATCCCGGCGAAGACTGGGCTCACCACGCTGGCACGACCCGCATGTCGACCGATCCCAAACAAGGTGTCGTGGACGCCGATTGCAAGGTCCATGGCGTCGGCAATCTGTATGTGGCGGGCTGTTCGGTCTTCCCGACCGAGGGGATGGCGCCGCCGACCATGACGATCATGGCGCTTGCGCTGCGCCTTGGGCATCACCTCGCCGACCGGATGGCGGCGCTAGCGTAGCCCCTTGCGGCGGTCATCGAGCCGGGCCCACAGCATGACCACGACCGCGATAAACAGGAATACCTGGCAGGCCCACTGCGCCTGCTCCAGATGGGGCAGCGATTCCAGCAGGAACCGCTCGCCGGCCGGCGCGACCGTGCGGACGAGGTCCTGTGCCTGGGCCGGGTCGTTACGCACCGATTCAATCAGGCTGATTACGACGGAGAGTGCGATCCCCGCGACGCCCGCGCGCATAGTGCGGCTCTGGTCGAGCGGCTTGCGGCTCGGCTCGACGCCCGCGAGCACCAGGCTCTTGACCATCACGGCGTTGGTGTAGGGCATGCGGCCGTTTTCGTGGCGGATGATCGCGTCCATCACCGGGCGTAGGACCTTATATTCCGTCATGTCCGCCTGGGCGTCGAGATCGAGCCCCGCAAGCTTGCCGACATCGTCGACAAAATTGGGATCGGCACGGCGCCGCTCAGCCCACTGGGCAAGCAGGTCACGCAACGGCAGAACGCCGGAGACCTCCTGAAGCGCGATCAGGCGGTCCGCGAGCGCGCGGATCCCGTCCATCGGCCGCTTGAACGCAAGCAGATCGCTTGCGGGCTGGTTCTCGACGAGACCGCGTCGCACGCCGCTATACTTAGTCAAGTGCCCCGGATTATTATAGCGCAGCGCTTCGCTCCGTTCCGCGCGTTTGCTCGGCATGGCAAACGTGCTCCCCTATCGCTTACCGGCCCTATGGCCTGGCCCCGCTAAATTATTAACACGGGTGGCATCGATCCATAAGAGGGTACGGCGCGCGGTGACGACGCTTTCTGGAAACGATGCTCTTCATGCAACATTGAGGTCCCATGCCGCCCGCCGTGGCCATTTGTCTCAAGGGCGCGCGGGGAAAATTATGCAGATTCTTCCCAATTGTGCGGCATCCAAGGGGCTCGGGCGCCGACCGTACGGCGATGTCGGCCATTGCCTATTCGAGCGGGCGCCGATATAACACATCAGATTTTGGAAATTAGAGAATTTCACACTTTTAAGAAGTAATTCAGACGACGCGGAGGTACGCAGACCATGAACACGCAGCCGATCGAGACCGGTGCCATTATCGTAGGGGCAGGGCCGACCGGCATCTTCGCCGTCTTCGAACTCGGTCTTCTCGATATCAAAGCGCACCTGGTGGATATTCTCGATCGTCCGGGCGGGCAATGCACGGAACTCTATCCGGAAAAGCCGATCTATGACATTCCCGGCCTGCCGATCGTGACGGGACAGGACCTGACCGAGCGCCTGATGACGCAGGCCAAGCCGTTCGATCCGCAGTTCCACTTCAATGAGATGGCCAGCAAGCTGGAAAAGACGCCGGACGGAAAATGGCGTCTGACGACGGATGCGGGCACGGTGCTCGAAGCGCCGGTGGTTGTAATCGCCGCGGGCGGCGGCAGCTTCACCCCCAAGCGGCCTCCGCTTGCGGGCATTGAAGGCTACGAGGGGACATCGGTCTTCTACGCTGTGCGTCGGATGGAGGATTTTCGCGGCAAGGATGTCGTGATCGCCGGTGGCGGTGACAGCGCGCTCGACTGGACGCTCAATCTGCAACCTCTGGTCAAGTCGCTGACCCTCGTGCACCACCGCGACGGGTTCCGCGCGGCCCCCGACAGCGTCAACAAGATGAAGGCGCTGGTCGAGCAGGGGGCGATGAAATTCGAAATCGCCAACATCTCCGGATTGAAGGGTGCCGATGGCCAGCTCAGTGCCGTGACCGTCAAGGACAAGGACGGTGAGCGCGACGTTGCGTGCGACCGCCTGCTGCCGTTCTTCGGATTGACGATGAAACTTGGACCCGTCGCCGAATTCGGCCTCAATCTCCACGAGAACCTGATCCCCGTCGACACCGAAAAGTTCGAAACGTCCACGCCCGGCATCTTCGCGATCGGCGATATCAACACCTACCCGGGCAAGGTGAAGCTGATCCTGTCGGGATTTCATGAGGCTGCCTTGATGGCGCAAGCCGCATTCCGCTATGTGTACCCCACCGGCAAGCTGCGGTTCCAATACACGACCTCGTCGTCGAGCCTGCAGAAGAAACTGGGCGTATCGTAGGGCCTCCAGGCGACGAAGGAAGCGGTCATGAAAGTCAAGGTGCGCGATCAGCAAGGCGCGGATCACGAAATCGAGGGAACTATCGGCTGGACGCTGCTCGAAGCGATCCGGGGGGCCGGCCTGTCGGTGAAAGCGGAGTGCGGCGGCACCTGCTCTTGCGCGACGTGCCACGTCTATATCGACGACGCGTGGGCCGGCAAGCTGCCGGAAGCCGCCGAAATGGAGATCGAGATGCTCGATCTCGCCTTCGATGTGCAGGAGAATTCGCGGTTGTCGTGCCAGGTGGTGCTTGAGGCGGAGCTGGAAGGCTTGCAGGCGACCCTGGCGCCAGGAACCGAAGAGTAGGCGCCGGCGCGGAGCCGGCCCCATTCGGGCTTAGTGCAGCAGCGATATCGTCGCGAAAATCGCGACCGCAATCGCCGCCCAAGAACACGCTGCAAGCCCGGCGATTACCGCAAAACGGAGCATTGAAGTGCCTCCCTTTGGTGCGGCCTGTGGGCCTGCACTCTTAAGCTTATTTGAAACAAGGTTAACCCCTGTTGATTTCCCAGTGCAATAGGGTTGGTTTGCAGGTGCAGCACATTCGCTCCGCGATGATTTCTCTACGGAGGAAATAGGCCGGTCACGGATCATCCGGGCCGGGACGGGGTGGGCCGTGCAAGCGGCTGCGGCCCACGCTGGGCGTGTGTGCGATCGTGTCCCGACCGTCCCGCGGGCGGCCCGCTGAAGTGTTCGCAGGTTGCTCACCGCCGGATCGCAAGTCGCTCGAAGGGCAGGGCCGTTAACACTCCCGATTGTCGGAATTAAGCCCCCGCTCGCTGATTTGACAGTCAAAAATCGCGATTTATGCACAATATTTGGGCGGCGCGGATACCCTCATTTATTCGCCCATCTTTTGTGCAGAATTTCCTTGACCCGGTCGCCAGACACCCGTGAGATAGGTAAATGGAAAAATCCTCCAGTCTCGTTTCGGTTGTCCCTTCCGGCCCCTCCGATCAACAGTTTGCGACGTTGCCGGACGGCACGCCTGACCTCGGGCCAAGTTTCGAGGCGTATAAACTCAGCCAGGCCTACGACGAGATGTTCGGCCGCGACGGGGCTGTACATCCCCATTACCGGCCCATGCATCGTCGTATGATCGAAATGTCGAGCGAGGAGCTCCAGCGGCGCCAGAGTTCTGCCGAGCAGTTCTTTCTCCATCAGGGCATCACGTTCACGGTTTATGGCCACGAGGAGGCCACCGAACGGATCATCCCGACGGATCTCCTGCCCCGGATCATCACGGCCGCGGAATGGTCCGAGGTCGATGCCGGCCTGCGCCAGCGGGTCAAAGCGCTGAACCTCTTTCTCGGCGACATCTACGGCCCGGCGCGGATCGTGAGCGACGGCGTCATACCGCATGACCTCGTGTTCGGCTCCAAGCATTACCAGCGTGCGATGCGCGGCGTGGCCGTGCCGCATGGGGCCTACGTCAACATCTGCGGCACGGACATCATCCGGCAGGAGGATGGCAAGTTCGTCGTTCTGGAAGACAATCTGCGTGTGCCGTCCGGGGTCTCCTACATGCTCGCCAACCGCGAGGTGGTGAAGCGCACATTTCCCAATCTCTACCGGCGCTGCAATGTGCGGCCGGTAGACTGGTACGCACAGGCCCTTCAGCAGACGCTGCGCGCGTTGGCGCCGGCCGGCGTGCCCGATCCCACCATCGCGCTGCTCACGCCGGGCAGCCTGAACTCAGCCTATTTCGAGCACGCCTTTCTTGCTCGCCAAATGGGCATCGAGCTGGTCGAGGGGCGCGATCTGTTCGTGCATGACAACGTCGTCTACCTGCGCACGACGCAGGGTCTCAAGCGCGTTGACGTGATCTACCGCCGCCTCGACGACGACTTCGTCGACCCGCTCATATTCCGGCGGGATTCCCTGTTGGGCGTGCCCGGCCTCTTCAATGCCTACCGCGCGGGAAATGTCGTCATCGCCAACGCCCTGGGAACCGGCATTGCGGACGACAAGGCGGTTTACGCCTACGTCCCGAAGATCATCCGCTACTATCTGGGCGAGGAACCGATCCTTGGTCAGGTGGAGACCTACATGCTGCGCGAGCCGGCGGACCTTGAGTACACGCTCGACAATCTCGACAAGCTGGTGGTTAAGGCGGTCGGGGAGTCCGGCGGTTACGGAATGCTGGTCGGTCCGCATGCGACCCCGGAGGAACGCGACCGATTCCGCGTGAAAATTCTGAGCGATCCGGCGAATTACATCGCGCAACCCACGATCCAGCTGTCGTGCGCGCCGTGCTTTGTCGAGGATCATATCGAACCGCGCCACATCGACTTGCGCCCGTTCATCCTGACCGGCAGCGATACCGTGATCGTGCCTGGCGGGCTGACCCGCGTCGCGCTCAAGCGCGGGAGCCTGGTCGTAAATTCATCCCAGGGCGGGGGATCAAAGGACACTTGGGTTCTGAACGACTAGAGCCCTCAATACGGACGAGCATGCCCATGTTATCACGCGTCGCGGACAGCCTTTACTGGATGGGCCGATATATCGAGCGCTCCGAGCATATCGGACGTCTGCTGCTGGTGCGGATTGATTCCGCGATCGAGCAGAACGATGCCGAGGCGATCCGTTCGTGGCGGCGGCTGCTGGCTGGCTTGCAGCTCCCCGTCCCGACCGCAGAGAAATGCGTCGCGTCCGAGATCGCGCAGTTCGTGACCAAGGGAAGCGACAATCCATCCTCGCTGATGCACGTCATTGCCGCCGCGCGCGACAATGCGCGCCAGGTGCGCGAGCAGATCAGCTCGGAAATGTGGGAGACGCTCAACCGGCTTTATCTGCGCTTGCGCACGCTCGACTTCGACACGGTGTGGCGGGGCGCAACCGTCGAGTTCTATGCCAGCATCATCAACGATCTCTATCTCCTGCACGGTGTAACCACAGCAACGATGCGCCAGGCGGAGGGGTGGCACTTCCTCCAGCTCGGGCGCTACATCGAGCGGGCGCAATTGCTGTGCCGGCTGATCGATGTGCACTTCGGCAACATGCCGGCCGGTGTCCCCGCCGATCTGAAGGATTGCGACCATTTCGAATGGCTTGCGCTGCTGCGCGGCTGCGGCGGATTTGAGGCCTACACGAAGGTCTATACGGCGGACGTGCGCGTACCCGCGATCGCGGACTTTTTGATCTTCGATCCGCTCTTTCCGCGCGCCTTGCGCTTTGCAGTCGATCGTGTCGCGCAGGAGCTTACGCTGATCGGCCGGGGCGCGGATGAAAACCGTCACGCTGCGCTGATGCGCCTGGCGGGCCGGTTGAAGGCGAAACTCGATTACGGGCATGTGGACGAGGTGCTCGTGGACGGCGCGGACCGTTACCTCGATGATGTCCAGCGGGCATGCGAGGGCATCCACGTCGCTCTTTGCGAGACATATATCGGCTACGGCATCGACACGGTCGTCGCGGCTTAAGGAGCACAGGCGTGGAGCAATATTATTCGATACGGCATGTGACGAGGTACCGCTATTCCTCGCCGATCCGTGAAAGCGTGATGCAGCTTTACATGCAGCCGCGCTCGGAGTCGGGCCAATGGCTGCGTTCGTTTCAGATCGTCACGCAGCCTCGCGCGCAGTTGTTCGCATACACCGATCATCTTGGAAACGCCGTATACCACTTCAATATCCCGCAGGAACACTCGATGCTGATCGTCGACATGACGGCGACGGTGGAGACGGGCGCGCGGTCCGAGCCGCCGATCTGCGTCGCGTCGGGCGAGTGGGACCAGTTGCTCGCAGACCAGCGCGCCGGCAAGGAATACGACATGCTGATGCAGTCGGCGATGACGCAGCCGAGCGCGCTGCTTGAGAAATTCATCGCAGATCATGAGTTGTCCTATGCGGCGGTGCGCGGACGGTTCGACCCTATGGCGGCGCTGCGCCACCTCAACAGTACCCTCTACAAGGCGCTCGATTACGACCGCGAGGTAACCGATGTCGACTCGGTGATGGATGTCGCGCTCGAGAAGCGCAAAGGCGTGTGCCAGGACTTCGCGCATGTGATGATTTCGATCGCGCGCGGCTGGGGCGTTCCGTGTCGCTATGTGTCGGGCTACGTGTTCTCGGATCGCTCAAGCCGCGACCGTTCGGTACCCGATTCAACGCATGCGTGGGTGGAGGCACATATCCCGAGCGTCGGATGGGTCGGGTTCGATCCCACCAACAACCACATTACCGCGGATCGTCATATCGCCGTCGCGGTGGGCCGCGACTACACGGACGTTCCCCCCTCCAAGGGTGTTTACACCGGCGACGCGCAGGGCGAGCTTGCGGTCGCGGTGAAGGTCACACCGACGCGGGCGCCCGATCGTCACGAGGATTTCCTGCGCATCGTACGGCCGATGCGGCCCGATCGCTCTGCGCCGCGCGACGAGCTGGAGCACATGCGCGACGCCCAGCACCAGCAACAGCAGCAGCAATAAATCTACCGGCGAGTCCGCCAGCGGATGAGCGTCGACGGATTGCGCGGGTTCATTCCGATCACGTCTCCCGCGACCTCCAGAATCTCGATGACGCTGGATCTGTCCAGTTCGGTGAGCACGTCCCACAGGTTTCGGTTATAGTCATGGTGCTGCGCATATTCGCGGCTGGAGCACGGCGCGCGCCCCCCAAGGTGGTGCGCGGGCAGCTGCCAGCCGATCGGCTCGAGATGCACGGCGCTGAGGTTGGGACGCCGTTCAATCAGCTTCAGGAAAACCTCGGGCTTGAGATACGGGATTTGTTCGACCGAGTGGATTGTTGCAAGCAGCGCGGGGGCGGACGTCGGCGCTATCATCGAATAATCGGGCGCGTGGTAGTCGAACGCGTTTGCCGCGAACGCAAGGTCCGGGGCGGTGCCTGCGACGAGCGCGGCGGCTTCACGCGCAGACTGGGCATACTCCAGGGCGTAAAAGGTCGTGTGAGCTTCCGTCGCGCCCGATAAATGCAAATTGAAGAGATTGCGTCCCCAGCCGGATCCCAGCTCGATGACCGCGCTGGTCTCGGGTGTACACATCTGCGCAAGCGCCTGTGTGACGTAGCCGGAGACGCCCGCCGAGGCGAGGGCCAGGGGAAGCGTCATCGCGACGCCGTCGATTGCGATTGCGCGCCGCATGTCGAGCGCGAGCGCGCCGCGTTCGCTCTCGATGACACGGCCCACGACGCGCGACAGGTCACGCTCTCCGGCGGCCAGCGCCCTGCGCACGGCGTCCAGGACGACCGGATATTTTTCGCGATTATATTCACGTTCAACCCAGGCGTGGTCGCGCGTGACGGGAACCGCGATCGGGGCGGTCGAAGCGTGCATGCCCATCAGGTCACAGTGCCTTTCTTGCGCGGGTCCTCGGCGGCGTTATATGTGGCCGAATAGGTCGAAAGCTCGTGCGCGAGCAACGCCATCAATGCCGGCCAATCGGCGTAAGTCGGCGGGCTGAGCACGCGGTTGTTGGGAAACCACGGAAAGCGGTCGGTTCCAAGCTGCGGCCACACATAGCCGATCGTCAAAAGCCAGGTTCGGGTGCCGACGGCGCCTGCGAGCGCGCCGGCGGCCGTCGGTGCCGAGACGACGAGATCAAGCGCTGCGCAGAGCGCGGCGTTATCGTCGAGATTGTTCTTCAGGTCGAGGTCGTCGAAGACGTGAATCTGCGCGCCGTGCCGCGTCTTGAAATAGTCGAGCTCCGCCTTGCAGTCGCCATACTGCAGATTGATGAAGCGGACATTCCGCTGGGACATGACAGGGGCCCAGTGATCGAGCGGGCTGAAGTATTTCCCGCGCGTTCCCGACGTGACCATGCTGCGCCAGCAGATCCCGACATAGGGGCCCGGCCCGAGGTCCTTCAGGCGCTGCTGCCAAAACGCCACTCGCTCCGGATCTGGCACGAAGATCGGTCGATCCGTCGGAAACCTCGAAATATCGTCGCGCAGAAAGCGCAGCGTCGAACCGTTCTGTGTATAGAAATCGGGCGCGGGTTCGTTCTTCAGCCACGGGCACAGCCGCACCTGCTTTCCGTTGTGTGTCGTGCTGGCATACGTCTCTACACGGATGGTCGGAAATGTCCGGCGCAGCAGCGGGGCGAGCCTGCGATCCGTCGCGACAATGACCTGACCGTCCGGCCCGCACTGATCAGCGAGCTCCTGATAACATGACGCGAACATGATCTCATCGCCCAGTCCCTGCTCGCCGATGATCAGCAGTCGCTTTCCGGCTAGGGACTCGCCCTGCCAGCGCGGCGCCTGAATCGCATACAACACGGATGCACGAAAGCGCACGTCGAGCCGCGCTTCCCACTCGTCCCAGCCCTCCTTGAGGCGACCCATGCCCAGAAGGCACAGCGCGCGGCTGTTGCGTGCTTCGGGGCGATCGCGATTGCCGTCGTCCATCAGGCGCAGCGCTTTGTCGTAATAAGTCAGCGCTTCATCCAGGGGCCCGGTATGATTGGTCGCGTAGCCCAGATTATGATAGATGCGCGCCATCCGCGGGGCGAGACGCAGCGCTTCTTCGTAAAAGCTGCGCGCTTCGGCCACCAGGCCGTCCTCCATCGCAACGGTGCCGAGCGTGTTCCAAAGTTCGGCATTGTTCGGAATTTTATAAATCGCGCCGCGCAGAACCTCGATCGCCTCTTCCTTGCGACCCATATCGCGCAAGACGCCGCCCAGATTGTTGTAGCCAAGGTGATTGTCCGGACGCAGTTGAATAAACAGGCGGAAGAATTTTTCCGCCGCTTCGTTCATCTGAAGGCGCTGCGCCACCATGCCGAGATTCACATAGAGTTCGGCGTCTTCGGGATCGAGCTTGAGGGCGCGCTCATACATTTCGAGCGCCTTATGCAGTTCGCCGAGCCCCTCAAGCGCGAGCGCGAGCGCGTGAAATGCCTGCGAGCAATGCGGGTCAGTGCGGGTCACCTCCACCGCAAGCAGCGCCGCCGCGCCGAAATCGCGGACTTTGTAAGCGTTGAGCGCCTTGATGAGCTTTCCGCGCCCTGTCGGCGTTAACGTTCTGTTTGTCTTTGCTTTCGATGCGGCCTCAAGGCGCGCGAACGCGCCGGAGGACGCGGTCGTGCCGGTCGACGGCGAAAATTCACCGTGCGCTGCGCTGGACTGCCGTTTATGCGATGCGTGCCGGGTCATGGAGCGGGCGCGCTAGAGGTCGGGTCGTGCCATGCCCTCAGTCAACATCAGCTTGGTTAAGGGGCAGTTTCCGGCGTGGCAGCTCCTTGGGGCATTTGACAGTAATTTGTTAATTTTGGCGCTCTAATTTGATCCAAGAATTGGGCAGTTGCGCCGCATGGGTGATCGCGGTTTTGGTCTAAGGAGGGCAGGGGATGCCGCTGAAGCTTTCGCTGAAGCCAGGCGAAAAATTTGTCGTCAACGGCGCTGTCGTGACGAATGGAGACCGCCGCACGTCGCTCATTATTCAAAACAAGGCATCGATCCTGCGTGAAAAAGATGTTCTGCAGCCGGACGATGTGACAACCCCGGCGCGCCGGATCTATTTTCCCTTGATGATGATGTATCTCGATCCGGACGACAGCAGCGCCTACTACGATGATTTTGTGATCCGCATGACGGAATTCATGGGCGCCATCAAGTCGCCCGACGCAATGGCGGAGTGTGTTTCGATCAGCCGCGACGTCATGTCGGGCCAGTATTACAAGGCACTATTAAGATGTCGCAAGTTGTTTGCGTTCGAAGGGGAGAGACTGTCATATGTCCCTGAAAGCGTATCAGAAGACGCAATCTGCGACTGAGAATCCGAGAGATACGGAATTTCGGTTGTTTGGCGCTGTCACGGGCGCACTCCTGGATGCGACGAACGAACCGCGTCACAGCCCGCAGCTCGTCGAGGCGATCGATTGGAATCGACGGCTGTGGAGCACGCTTGCGGCCGATTGCTCCGATGACAACAATCAACTTCCGGTCCAGGTCCGTGCACAGATCATTTCGCTCAGCATCTGGGTCGGAAAATATTCAAGTCAGGTCATTCGCGCCGGCGCCAGCATCAATCCGCTGATCGAGATCAACCGGACGATCATGCAAGGTCTCGGCGCCCGCCCGGACGCCACCCAGGTCGCCTCCTAATCCACTCGGAGAAAAAAAGGGCCGCCGGCATGTACCGGCGGCCCTTCATGACGTTCGCTTCTGCGCTGACTAGGGAGTGGTCGGCGCAGCCGGCTCGGCCGGCGTTTCGGGCGTCATCGCATCCGGTGCGCTCGGCATGTCGGGCGCGCTCATTGAGTCGGGCGGTGTCATCGCGTCCGGCGCGGGCATTTCAGGCGTCATCGCATCGGGCGTCATCGCATCAGGTGCGGGTGCCGTCGTCTCCGGCGCCATCGTGTCCGGGGCCATCGCGTCGGGAGCCGGCTCCGCAGGGGCCATGGCATCCGGCGCAGGCGCTTCGGGCGCTGCCGGTGTGGATGTGTCGGTCGCAGCACCCGTGTCGCTATTGTCGCAAGCGAACAATGTGAGCGCGAGCGGCAGCGCGGCGATCAAGCTCAGTTTCTTTAGCACGTGAATATTCCTCCAGATTGGACCAGGCCGAACTGTTCGTCCGCCGAGGCTTCCTCAGTGGCGGCCCCCGGGGTGATATTTGCCGCGAAGACAAAACGCTCTACGCGCACAAAAGCCGAGCTCATGCTCGGCCTGCGCAGACTTTATCATGGCTCACGGGAACTAGGATTAAATTTTTTAAATACTTCACACTCTCTATATTGCGGCGCACAAGCGATCGTCCGGGGCGGCAGAAATTGCACGGCGAGGCAAAAACTGCCGGTCAGATTCTGCCGCCCGGCAAATTTTTCCGGGCACTTATCCCTAACTTTGGAACGCACACGATCGTCAATCTTGAGCGCGCACGGTGTGTCACATGGTTACCGGCGGCGGCAACCTTCTGCGGCATGAGCTTTGCGGATGAGTATGCGGGGCAAAATGCCCCAAGAGCAAAATGCTCGAGAAATAGTCCAGAACGGAGACGTACAAATGGCAAGTGTGAACACCAACGTTGGTGCCTATGTTGCGCTGCAGAACCTCAACGCGACGAACAAGCAGTTGGAAACGACCCAGATCCGAATCAACACGGGTTTGAAAGTCGCGAGCGCAAAGGACAATGGCGGTATCTATGCGATTGCCCAGAACCTGCGTGGCGACCTTGGGTCGTATAATGCCGTGTCGCAGAGCCTTGATCGTGCCAAGTCGGCCGTCGATGTTGCGATTTCGGCCGGTGAGTCCATCTCGGACCTGCTCGTCGAACTGAAGCAGAAGGCCGTGTCCGCGGCTGACTCTTCGCTCGATACAGCGAGCCGCGATGCGCTGAACGAGGACTTTACGGCTCTGCGCGATCAGATCACGACGATCGTCACCAATGCGTCGTTCAATGGCGTCAACCTGCTCGACGGCAGCCTGACGGACATTCAGGCGATTGCGAACGCCGATGCATCTTCGCACATCACTGTGGCAGCTGAATCCTTCTCGCTCGGTGGCGCGAACATCTCGCTCACCGCGTCGCAGGACATCAGCACCCAGGGTGCCGCTTCGGTGACCTTGGCGACCATCACGACGGATCTGCAGAACGTGAACAAGGCGCTGGCGCGTCTTGGTACGGGAGCCAAGAAGCTCGAACTGCACCAGACCTTCGTGTCGAAGCTTTCGGATACGATCAAGGCCGGTATCGGTAACCTCGTCGATGCGGACCTTGCGGCGGAAAGCGCGACCTTGCAGTCCCTGCAGGTCAAGCAGCAGCTGGGTATCCAGGCTCTGTCGATTGCGAACCAGTCGCCGCAGATCCTGTTGTCCCTGTTCCGCTAAACGTAACCTGGAGCGGGATCGCCATTTGGCGGTCCCGCGCCCACTCTAAATCGGAGATTATAAGAAGACACGCACAGGGGAGGCGAATGGAGCCAAGGCAGACTTGGATGTGATGTCATGATTAAGCCGATCGAGTCACTTGCCACACCGACTGCCGTCGTAGCGACCAGCGCACCGGTCAAGCGCGACGAGGAGGGTCTTCGCGAAACCGCCGTTGGCGTCGAACAAATCGCCGCAATGTCTCAGGACCCGGCGACCGAAGGCAAAAACTACGCCGCCGCAGAGCTTGAACAGGCGATCAACCAGCGCATCGAGCGGCTGCTCGGATCGAATCTGCGGCTGCGCGTGGAGAGCGATCAGGACACCGGCAAATTTGTCTACCAAAGCGTTGACAAGCGGACCGGCGAAGTGAAGCGTCAATATCCCTCCGAAGACATTTTGCGACTGTTGGCGTTCTTCCGCGAACTCGACGGATTGCTCTACGACGAACGCGCCTGATGCGGTCCGCCCGCTAGGCAAAAAGCTCCCCGCCAAAACCGAATTTTCCGTGCTGCGTGTGCAAGAGCTGCCGGGTGCACGTCTCGGCCTCGCTTCCATTTATCTCAAAAAACGTTGTGAAAACAATAGATTAGATGAGCCGGCCCACGCTGGCACATCGTTTGCGCTTGTCCTTCCAGCGAGAACGCCCGTGTTCACCACCCGGGTTGTCGTCGAGAGAAGGAGAAGACGATGGGTCTTTCGGTCAACACAAATATTTCCGCGGCGATCGCGCTTCAGAACCTGAATGCGACGACAAAGCAGCTGGATGTCGTTCAAAACCACATCAACACCGGTCTGAAGGTCGCGAGCGCCAAGGACAACTCGGCGATTTACGCGATTGCACAGAATGCGCGCGGCGACGTTGGCGCGTTGAACGCGGTCAAGCAGAGCGTGTCGCGAGCAACGTCGATCGTGGACATCGCAATCGCCGCGGGCGAATCGATTTCAAATCTTCTGGTTGAGATGAAGGAAAAGGCCGTTGCGGCCGCGGACCCCTCGCTCGCCACGTCATCGCGCAACGCGCTCAACGAAGATTTCCAGGCATTGCTCCAGCAGATATCGAGCATCGTGGAAAATGCGACGTTTGACGGCGCCAACCTGCTCGACGGCGCGCTCCCCGGCGGCCTGGTCGTTCTGGCCGACGCTGCGGCGACCAATACAATCACCGTCGCGTCCGAAGGGCTCAGCCTTGGCGGATCGATCATATCGTTGACCGCTGCCTCCGACCTCACGTCGGGTGCAAATGCCTCGATCAATCTCGGGCTTCTCAATTCAAGCTTGCAGAACGTCAACGCGGCACTCGCGCGTCTCGGCAGCGCCGGCAAGAAGCTCGACCAGCATCTGACGTTCATCGGTAAGCTTCAGGACGCGGTGAAGGGTGCGATCGGCACGATGGTCGACGCGGATCTGGCTGCCGAGAGCGCGTCGCTCCAGGCGTTGCAGGTCAAACAGCAGCTTGGCACCCAGGCACTTTCGATCGCCAACCAGCAGCCGCAATTGATCCTCAGGCTGTTCCAGTAGAACCGCCTGGCGTAACAGAGAAAAGGCCGCCCGATCAGGCGGCCTTTTCCGTTCAGGGCAGAATTGTTTGCAGCGCGTCGACGACGCGTGCGACGTCGCCTGGCGTCATGCCGACGTAAAGCGGGAGGCTGAGGCACTTCGCGTAATACGCGTCCGCGCCGGGATACATCCCCTCGGGAGCCTGCGCGTCGAGGCTGCGGTAGTAGGGGTGATAGGGCACCGGTAGATAGTGGACCTGAGTCCCGATGCCGAGCGAAGCGAGCTTTTGCATTACGAGCGCCCGGGTCGTGCCGAGGGCGGCGAAGTCGATCTGCGCGACGTAAAGATGCCAGGCCGGATCGCAGGCGCCCACGCGCCCGATCGGCCGCACCCAGGGCGCCAGCCCGCGCAGACGCGCGTCATAGGCCTCGACGAGCCGCGCGCGGGCATCCTTGAAGCGCGCGAGCTTGGCGAGCTGAGAGAGGCCGAGCGCGCATTGGATGTCGCTGGCGCGGTAGTTGAAACCCAGCTCCTGGAGCTCGTAGTACCATGCGTTCGGCTCGCCAGCCTGCGAGACGGCTTGTCCGTGTTCCTCAAAATGGTCGTGGCTGCGCTCGATGCCGTGGCTGCGCAGATTTCGCATCCGCCGCGCCGCTGTCGCATTGCAGGTGGTGACCGCACCGCCTTCGCCCATCGCCACCGTCTTGACCGGGTGGAAGGAGAAGCATTGATAATCGCTGTGGGTACTCTCGCCAACGCGCCGCCACCCGGCGCCGTCCTGATAGCGCGTTCCCAATGCGTGGCAGGCATCCTCGACGATGGCGAGACGATGACGCTCCGCAATCTCGTGGATGTCCGGCAGGGCAACGCATTGGCCGTTGAGATGCACCGGGAACACCGCATCGGGGCGCGGCACGCGCGCGAGCGCCGCCTCGAGGGTTTCGGGAGTCATCAGGCCGGTGTGCGGATCGACGTCACAAAAGACGACGCGCGCACCGGCATAACGCGCGGCGTTCGCCGTCGCCGCGAAGGTGATGGCAGGCACGATTACGGTGCTTCGATCGTCTAGGCCCAGCGCCATGACGGCAAGATGAAGCGCCGCTGTTCCGCTGTTGCATACGATGGCATGGGAGGCGCCGACCTGCGCGGCGAGCGCCGTCTCGAATTGCTCGACAAGTGGGCCGGTCGTCAGCCAGCCCGAGCGCAGGACCTTTGCGACGGCCGCGATATCATCTTCTTCGATGCAGGGGCGCCCATAGGCAAGATGCGGCGCCTTGGCGCCCGCGTTCACTTGAACCGTCCCTCAAGCATGTGCTGAAGCCCGCGCGCATCGAGGCGTTCGGGGTTCATGTCGCTGGCATACTCGAAATCCTCCGCCACGCGCTGAGCCCCGCTCTTGAGATAGGTCTCCATCAGGTGGGGAAAGTTGGCGGGAAGGATGACGTAGCGATCGCCCAGCTCGATCGTGGTGCGGCTGTCGTCGCGCGGCACCATGATCTCGTGAAGCTTTTCACCGGGGCGGATTCCGATGACCTTATGAGGCAGCTGCGGAGCCACGGTCTTGGCCAGATCGACCGTCCGCATGCTGGGAATCTTCGGAACGAATATTTCTCCGCCCCGCATCTGCGCCATCGACGAGAGCACGAAGTTGACGCCTTGCGTGAGGGTGATCCAGAAGCGCGTCATCCGCTCGTCGGTGATCGGGAGATGGTCCGCGCCCTCGCTTTTCAGCCGCTCGAAGAAGGGCAGGACGCTCCCGCGCGATCCCACCACATTGCCGTAGCGCACAACGGAAAAGCGGGTTCCGTCTGCGCCCGACAGATTGTTGGCGGCGACGAAAATCTTGTCCGATGCAAGCTTGCTGGCGCCGTAAAGATTGACCGGATTGGCTGCCTTGTCGGTACTGAGCGCGACCACCCGGCGCACGTTCTGGCGGATCGCGGCGTATACGATATTCTCCGCGCCCAGAACGTTCGTGTTTATGCATTCGAACGGGTTGTACTCGGCGATCGGCACATGCTTCATCGCGGCGGCGTGAATCACGAAATCGACACCCCGCATCGCCATTTCCAGACGGTCGCGGTTGCGCACGTCGCCAATGAAAAAGCGCATGAACGGATAGCGCTCAGGGGGGAAATCCTGCGCCATCGCAAACTGCTTCTGCTCATCGCGGGAAAAAATGATCAATTTGCGCGGTTTGTAGGTATCGCACACCAGCCGCACGAAATGCTGCCCGAACGAGCCTGTGCCGCCCGTGACCAGCACGACGCGGTCGTCAAGGTCCATCCATGGCTGCGTGAAATCGCGCTGGGAGACCGCGGGAAAGGTGTCGGTTAAGACTTTGTTGACCGTCTTTTCGGCTTGAGTACGCGCGCGTTTCTGGGCGGCCATCAGGCGCTCCTGTTCTGGGACATTTGCGCTCTAACTTGAGCTTTTATAGTGAAGGAATGTTTGACGGCTAGGCCGCGAGCCCCAGGGAGAAGCGGAAATTGCGCGGCCTCACGGCGTTGGGCGAGGGCTTGCGCGTCTCGTCGAATTCGAGGGCGGAGAGCGAGAAGCGGCAAAAATGGGTGTCGTGGACGGCCCGCGACGTGACGAGACCGACCAGTGCCGCGACCGACTTGTCGACTTCGATCCGCAGGCGTGTATCGTCGTCCCCGATATCCGCCCACCCTTGCGTCATGCCCAGCGCGCAGCTTGCCGACACCTGAAGCGAGACGGGAGCGCCATGATCGACCGGCGCGCCCGAAAGATCGAAGGATTCCAGCGCGTCGCCGCCATTGTGGGTGTGGACTTTCATCGCCGCCGGGTGAAAGGCCTCCGGAACGAGGGTGAAGTTTCCAAGCCGGAGCGATGCCCGGTCCCATTCGATGAAATCGACGCCGATGTCATAGGTGATCAAGGGCGCGTCGGCGGAGAAGGTCAGGGACTTCCGGATTGCTCCGAGCGGGGTATCGATCAGCGCGCTCACGCACAGCGCGCCGTCGCCGAGCGTCTCGATCGCCGCGTCGACCTCTACCAGGTCCGTAACCTTTGCCGCTGCGGGCCGGTCGTAGATGACGGACCCTGAGTACCAATCGAACGCGAGCTTCACGTCGTCATAATGCCCGTGCGGGAGCGTTCCGCACAGGGCGCCATGCGGTGCCGCACCGATTCGCCCGAACGACACAGCCTCAAGAGCAAGCCCCCGGGTCAGCTTCAGCCGTGCGCGCACCGTCGGTGTTTCGATGTCGAGAAACCGTCCATTGCGGATTGCGCGAGACGAATTCGCGCGTGGCGCCGGCATGGTGTGGCGCCGGGCGGGCGCCGGGATAAGGCGGCCCTCGGCTTCCGTGAGCCGGTCATTGAATGCGTTCCAGCGGCGTTGCGTGATGTGGGTGCGAAAGTCGCTGGCCCACAGGTTGCACAACGTGTCCCATGCGGGATCTTCGATGGGCCGATCGGCGATCGCATGATAGAGCCGCCAGCAGCGCGAATTGATATCGAGATCGTCGCGTCCGGTGACCGCCCAACGCGTAATGTTGTATTTGTGCTGCTTCTTGACGGGGATGGGACATTGCGGCGTTTCGAGGCGCAACGGTGACGAAGCACGGTGCGGCCAGTCGCGGGTCAGCAACTGGGACGGCAATGCGAACGCGACATCGCCGGCCTCACGCAGCGCGTGAAAGCCTTGTGTAATGCGGTCCCATTCGCTATCGCGCGACAGCGCGGCCTCGGTGGCGAGCCGGCCGGGGCGATAGTCAAAGACTTCTGCGTCGTTCCCGTAAAGGGCGAATGCGCGCGGTTCGCTCCCGCGTTGTGCGCGCACATAGTCGAGGTATTCGGTCGGCTGAAGTTCGCCGTGAGCGAGGCGCTGAACCTTCTGAAACGCGATGGTATTCGTCCAGATGAGATCGAGAACGCACCCGTCACTGCCCTCGATACGCTGCGGCGCATAGCGCAGGGCACGCGACCATTCGGGGTGATGATGCGCGCAATTGTCGTAATCCATAACGATGGCGCGGTAGCCCGCTTGCGCGTAGATCGGCAAGAGCCCCGCCGCGTAGGCCTGTTCGTTGATCAGCGCAACCGTGGGGTGGATGCCGAGCAGGCGCTCGTAACTTTGATGTCCGAGGCGCAGATTGGCGCGATTGACAGCCGCCGGCACCAGCGGCCCGATCAGTTGTACGTATCCCGAACCGACGAACTCGACGCGGTCCTGTGCGATGAGCGTGCGCAGGAGGGCGATCCACGCGGGGTCGATCTGGCCGATCCGCTCCAGCGTGAACGCCGACGCTTCGATGGCGAGCGGGACCCCCTCGTCACGCGCCAGCCGGAGAAGCGGCCAATAGCAGCGCTCGATGACTTGCGGCCGTGCCTCAACCTCAATCGAGGAAAACGCAAGATTGAGATGGAACAATGTATAAGCGTGAAGCGTCATGCACATCCGCCCCTAGCTGGCGGCCTTTCGATAGGTAAGCTGCCCGGGCTCAACGGTTTCGATTCTGATGGCGCGCAGCGCGGCCTGCGCGCGAGCTTCCGCCTGCGCAATCGTCTCGCCCGTGGCGATCGCCATTGCGGCGCGGGCCGTGGTGTCGGTCGGAATCCGGATGACATCGCCCGGCTTCACATACACCATGATCTCGGCGATACCGGGCATCTTGCGGGCCTCATCGATGCCGGAAACGCCGACAACCTCGCCCGGCTCCAGGAACGCGTATCTCTGCACGACGGGGCGCTGGTGAAGCGGAGTCAGCAGCGTTGTGTCGACGGGCTCGCCGAGCGACCATGCGATGACCGCGCCGAGGAAGTCGACACCGGTGTTCAGCGGGATTTCGAGCGTGCAGAAAAATCCGCCCGATAGCCGTGTGGCGACCTCGATGACATACGGCTTGCCCTCATGGAGGACGATATCGCCCTTGAGCATGCCGTTCTCGACACCCATGCTGTGCGCCGCGCGTTCGATGAGCGCGTGCACCGCCTGCTGCGCCTTGCGTGGCAGCGCGCTCGGGAGTTCGCCGCCGTTCTCGATGAAGTAGGGTGCGAAGCGGTCCAGCAGTTCGTAGTTACGGTCTGAAAATCCCGGCGTGTAGGCGCGACCTTTCAGGATCAGCGACTCGGTCGAAATCTGCGGGCCTTCGAGATAGGCCTCGACCATGACGCGGCCGGTCGGAGAATGGTCGCGCGCCCGTGCGTAGGCGAGCGAGGGATCGAGGCCGGGCAGGAGCCGTTGCACGCCGCGGCTGCCGCGGCTGTCGACCGGCTTCACGACGAGCAGCTCATCACAGCAACATGCGATCCGCGCGAGTTCGTGCGGCGTTGCGACCTCGACGAACCACGGGACCGGCACGCCGTCGCGCCGGAAGCGTTCTTTCATGGCCAGCTTGTCGGCCGACAGGGCGGCCGATTGTGGCGAGATCCCGACAAGATCGAGCGCCTCGGCGACGGCCGCGACCGTACACGGTACATCGACGCCGACGGACAGCACGCCATCGATAGGGCACACGGTCTGGTGATAACGGCGGGCGGCCGAAACGCTGCCGGGGATGTCGTAAGTCGATGCAAACAGGCGATCGTCAGCGGCGAGCATGGCGGGTGCATCCGCGCGAAAATCAGAAACGACGACGTGCAGGCCGCGCGATTGCGCCTGGCGGACCGCATGAACGGTTTCAAGACCGCCGCCGATCAAGAGGAGCGTTTTGCGTTTCATCAGAAATACAGCCCTCCGTTGACATTGAGTGTCTGGGCCGTGATGTAGCGCGCGGCATCGCTGGCGAGAAACACCACGGCGTCTGCGACCTCTGCCGGCGCGCCGAGGCGCCCGAGCGGAATCGACTGGGCCGCGGCCTGAACCGCGGGCGACGCCATTCCCTGAGTGGCCATCTCCGACTGGATCAAACCGGCACTCAGGGTATTGCAACGCACGTTGTGTTTGGCGCCGAAGCGCGCGATGACCTGCCCAAGCGAAATGAGGCCGGCCTTCGAGGCGGCATAATGTGCGGTGCGCGGCCCGCCATATTGTCCGCTGACCGAGCCGATCATCACGACCGCGCCGCCGCCTGCGCGGATGAGATGGGGAAAGGCCTCCTGCGTGACGACGAACGGGCCCTTGAGGTTGACGCCGAGAATGTCGTCCCAGTCGGCGTCGGTGATGTTGTCGAAGTCGGTCGGCTTGTTGATGCCGGCATTGTTGATGAGCACGCGCAAGCCGCCGAAGCGCCCGGTGGCCTGCTCGAGCGCCTTGTGTACGCTCGCGCGGTCGCGCACATCCATCCGTACGCCATGGGCCTGCAGATCGTGCGTCGCGAGCTCCGCCACGAGAGCGTCCGCATTGCTCTTTTCGTTGCAATAGGTGAATGAGACCGCCGCGCCCGCCTGCGCGAGCGCTGTAACGATGGCCCGGCCGATCCCGCGGCTGCCGCCCGTGACGAAAGCGTGACGGCCGGCGAGCGGGCGGTCGGTCATGTCGATTGGCCCTTTCGCGCGATCGCGCGCTTCGCCGCTGCGACGATAAACGGTGCCGTGAGGCCGTAGCGCTCGGCGAGTTCGGCTGGCTCGCCGGATTGACCGAAGGTATCGCGCACACCGATAAATTCGATCGGGCAGGGCACATGCGCGGCGAGACTTTCTGCCACCGCGCTGCCGAGGCCGCCATAGATATTGTGGTCTTCCGCCGTTACGAAGCACCCCGTTTCGAGCGCGGAGATCTGGAGCAGGGCGGTGTCAATCGGCTTGATCGTCGGCATGTTGACGATCCGTGCCATGATGCCTTCGCTGGCCAGAATTTCGCCGGCCTCCAGCGCGCGTGCAACTTCGACGCCGCATGCGACGATCGTGACGTCACGGCCGCTGCGCAGGACCTGCCCCTTACCGATCTCGAAGGTGTGGTCCGCGCCGAACAGGCGGGTCGCCGGACTGCGGCCGCTGCGCATATAGACCGGGCCCAGATGATCGACGACCGCGCGGGTCGCCAGAGCCATTTCAACCGGATCGGCGGGAGAGATCACCGTCATGCCGGGCAAGGCGCGGAAGGCGGCAAGGTCCTCCAGGCACTGCGCGGACGCACCGTCGGGACCGACATCCAGGCCGGGATGGCTGGCAACGATCTTGACGTTGCGCTGGGCGTAGGCAATCGAGAGGCGGGCCTGTTCGAGCGCACGCAGGCAAAACACCGCGAATGTCGTGACGATCGGGATGTGGCCGGTCGCGGCGAGTCCCGCCGCCGCGCACATCATGTTTTGCTCCGCAATCCCGAACTGGATGAAGTTTTGCGGAAACTGGTTGCGAACGTGGTGCGTGCCCGTCCCGCCGGCGATATCGGCGTCGAGCACCATAAGATCGGGATAGAGCGGCACAAGCTCGGCAAGCGCTTTGCCAAATGCTTCGCGCAGGGAATCGCCGCTCGAACCGATGAGTTGCGGCGCGGCCTGGGCTGCGGCTGTATTAGTAGCCTGTACCATCGATCAAATCATCCATCTCATTCGGGCCGACACCCAAATCACTCAGGGCACGGATACAATCATCTCGCGAAAGTTTGACACTTCCATGCCAGGCCGGAACATTTTCCATGTATTTTACGCCCTTGCCCTTGGTGGTGTGGGCAATGAGCACAGTGGGATGAAAGCGATCGCGCCTCGCCTCGGAGAAGGCCTGGCCGAGTTCATCGAGATCATGGCCGTCGATTTCCATCACCTGCCAGCGGAATGCCCGCCATTTGTCCGCCAACGGCTCGAGCGCCATGATGCTTGCATTGGGGGCATCGCTCTGGAGTTTGTTGTAGTCGATAATCGCGCACAGATTTCCGAGCCCGTAGTGGCCCGCGCACATCGCGGTTTCCCACACCTGACCCTCCTGAAGTTCGCCATCGCCAAGCAGCGCGAAGACACGCGCGTCGTTCTTGCGTTTGCGCAGTCCAAGCGCCATGCCGAGCCCGACCGAAAACCCCTGTCCGAGCGAGCCCGTGCTGGTTTCGGAAAGCGGCATATCGAGAACATGGGGGTGACCCTGCAGCGGGCTGCCGAGCCGGCGCAGATTGCGTAACTCACCCGGTTCGAGAAATCCGCATGCCGCCCACGCCGCGTAAAGCGCCGGCGCCGCATGGCCCTTCGACAGGATGAATCGGTCGCGATCGGGATTGTCGATGTTGCCGGGCCACAGATTAAGCTCGACGCCGTAAAGCGTCGCGAGGATGTCGCACGCGGACAATGCGCCGCCTGGATGGCCCGATCCCGCATGGAACAGCGAGATGATGGTCAGGCGACGAATGTCGTTGGCGAGATCGCGCAGGTCCTGGTCGCCGCCGCTCACTTTGGGTAGTGCAGCCGTATGCATGACTCAGCTCTCCGCCCGGAATATGAAATTCATGAGGTGCCGGCGAGCCGTGACGCTGGCCGCCGGAGGATTTTTATGCTGCGATGCAGCATATTTGTTGGATAGGCGCATGACGGCGCACCTTTTCTATGGCTTCTTCCGCCTACCGATTGTCCCGGCTCAGATTGAACCTGCATGGTTAACAAAGCCCTACGCGGAGCGCAGAGCTGCCTTCGAGGTCTGAGCAAGCCGCCGGGCGATCAGCTCGTCGAGAATCGCGGGCGTCAGGAGGGCGGGGTTCTCTTTCGCAAGCACGACGTCACGGGACGCCGTCGCGAGGAGTTTCGCTGCATCGATCGCGCTGGCAGCGAGCCGCGCCTCGATGCGGGCCGCGACGCCGAGGTGTTCGAAGAGGTGGTGCCAGACGGCATCGAGGCGCTCGAAATCGAAGTCATGTGCGAGCGATGCACGAAGGTGGCGATCAAGGCGTGCAAGGTCGGCTCCGATCGCAGTGCGATACTGATCAAGCGCCGCCCGGTAGAAGACATAGAGCGTTTCGGGATGGCTGAGCGGGACTTGTGCGGCAAGAGACTCGCCCAGCGTGTGAATGAGCCCTGTGCGTACATTGGAAATTGCAAACCCACCATACGCCGACGCACGCTGCAGGCCCATCAGCTGCGCGTCATCGAGCTGTTTGCACGACGCGAGCGCGGTCATCGCGTCGGCGATCAGGCCGATGCCCTCGCGCGCCAGCATGTCGACGAACGGCGCACGCTCATTGCGGCAAATGAAGGTTTCCCAAAGATGGACGAACGCGTCGAAGGCGCCGAGCACGAGACGCTCATCACCGCTCGCTTCGAGCAGCGCCGGGTCGAGGACCGCAAGGTCGGGCGCGAAACTCCAGGCGCGGTGGGAGCACTTGACGCCCGTGTCGTCCGAGAGAATGAAGAACCGGCTTGTTTCGGAACCCGATCCGGCGGTCGTCGGGACGGTGACCAGAGCGGGCGCGCCGGCGGGCCGCTCGACGTCGCGCGGAAAGCTGCCCGCAAAGCACAACGCGCTGTGGATCGCTTTTGCAGTGTCGATCGTGCTTCCTCCGCCGAGCGCGACGACGGCGACCGCATTCGAACCCGCACACAGCTCGATCAGCGATCGGGTGTCACGGATGTTCGGCTCACCGCTCACCGACAGGGTCACTGCGGGGCGCAGGGTACGCGCGACGTCGCTACAGGCAAACACCTGGTCGACGACCATGATCGACGGCCCTTTCGGCAACAGATCGGGCAGGTCGAACGCCGCCCCGCGGCCGGCGTAAAGGCGTGTCGGTGCGCGCAGACTTTTGCGATCCACTGTGTTGAAATGGCGCTCGAGCATGCCGATCAGACCGCGGCCGCGGTGGGCTTTCGCGCCGAGCAGAAGAACTCGCACTCGTAGGGTGCGCTGGGGTGATGCCCGACGAAGATCGTGTAGCCCGGGCGAATGGCATCGAGCAGTTCGGGAATTTCCCACAAGTGCTCCGCGCGGTGATAGCCCGCAATCGCAAGATTGGGCGCGCTGGCGCGCAGCAGGGCGCTTGCGCCGTTCAGCGCATCGAGCTCGAACCCTTCGATATCGATCTTGATGTAATCGACGTCCCGAAGGCGCCCGGCGAAGAGATGATCGAGGGTCTCGACCTCCACGGGTTCGCCGTCCCCGTCCTGAATATGGGCGCGCGGATCGGAGGGATCGTCGCCGGCGGCGATCACGACACGGCCGCAGGCGCTTGCGACAGCCGCATGAACAGGAAATACCTTCGCGGCGATGTCGTTGCGCTCGATCCAGGCTTCAAGTTCGGCGAAATTGCGCGACAGGGGCTCGATCGCCGTCACGCGCGCGTTGCCCCCGACGCGCTTGAGGAAGGCCTCCGCGGTGTCGCCGGTATAGGCGCCGCAATCAACGATATGGTCGCCCGGGAACGGGCCGAGCGCGGGGTGATCGTAGCGGTAGAAGCCCTTGACCAGGGTATTGCGGCGCACATCGAGCGGATTCATGGTCCAGCGGAAGCGGACGAGATCTGCGATGTAGCGCCGCGAGGCATCGTCCGCGACGCGGGCGATCAGCTTCTCGATCCGGTGAAGATGCGGTTCGACCGCGCGGCGCCCGAAATGTCCCGCGAACATCCGAGACACGAAGGGGAACACCCGCGCCGGAGAAATGGAAAGATCATGGACGAGCTGGTCGGCGATTTCGGCCTGGTAGGCGGCCGCAATCACGATCGCGCCGCCCTGCTCGGCAAATTCCGCAGCCTTTGCCGCCGGGAATACCGTGCGCCCGTAAAACATCTTCCCGTGCTTGGCAGCATTGTTGTCGAAAATGAACTCGACCGCTTTTCCATAGTCTCCCAGAAGTGCAATGACCTCCTGCGCGGCGGCGCTGGCGCCGAAAACCCCGATCCGGTCAAAGCCGACGAGATCGCCGATGTCGCGCGGCGCGGGCAGGCAGGATACATCGATCATCGGCATCATGGCTTCACCGCGACGACTATGGCTTCACGACCAAAGCCCGCCTGGGCGAGCGCTTGGTAGAACGCGTGCCGCGCCCTCGCATCGAGTGCGGCGAGATCCAGGTCGAAATCTTTACGCAGTCCGTGACACTCGCGCCCCAGTGCTTCATTGCCGACATAATTGCGGCCGAGCGCAAGGAAAAGCTCCATAGGAAAACTGGTGAGACGGCCGCGAATGTCAAGTCCGAGGCGACGAAGCAGGCCCTCGAGCGTTTCGAAGGTAAAATAATTGAGGTGGTGCGGCGGCGCGATCCACCACGGCGCCATGTTGCGCTTGTGCTGCAAGAGGCGCTGAAGCGGATTGAAATCGTTGGGAACGCCGATGCATACCGCACCCCCCGGCGCCAGCAGACTGATAGCCTGAGCGAGAATTGCCGCCGGATCGGGGACGTGCTCCAGCACATTCATCAGATGGAGCGCATCGAACGGCGGTTGCGAGCGGGCCAGCTCCCCGCATAGCGCCTCGTCGAAAAATCCGTTGTGAATGGTGAGGCCGCGTCCACGCGCAAATGAAGCGGCCTGGCGCGACGGTTCAATACCGATCGCGGTCCATCCGGTTTCCTCGGCGCGGGCCAGAAACAGTCCGGGACCGGAGCCGATTTCGAGAAGGCGGCGGCGCGCGGGCGGCAGCTCGGCGCTCAAGGCCGCGAGCCGGTCGTCGTAGGATAGTCGCGCCCAGCGCTCGTCTTCGCTGGCGTGAATGAGATAGGACGGCTTCTCGCTCTCATAGTAGTCCTGCGCATAGGCCTGTTCGAGGCTGCGCGGCGTGGGCAGGGGGAGCACGTGAATAAATCCGCAGCACTCGCACGCAATTACGTCATGGCCGTTGACGCTGTCGATCACGGTCCCCTGGTGCGCGGTCGCACCGGCCGAGGGATCGGGGCTCGACTGCGGGCTCTGATAACGGAATTCGGCGCGCATATTCATGGCACCAGTGGTAGCCCAATGACCCTCAATTGAAGGTTAAGAGAACCTCTTCGAAATACAGAGAATTTTTTCTCCCTTAATCGGCTGGAAAGCCTCACGGGTGTAGGTCATAAGCCAGCGAATTGTCCGGTTGCGGAGGGAAGCCACCATGTCCGCGCGTTTCATGTCGGAGGTGTCGAGCAATCACGCCGGTGACCTTGGACGCTGTCTCGACTTCATCGACGTGTCGGCCGAGATCGGCTGTAACGCGGTCAAGTTTCAGCTGTTCCGCATCGACGAGATGTTCGCGCCGGAAATCCTGAGCCGGTCGGAAAAGCACCGTAAACGCAAGGATTGGGAGCTGCCCGAGGGATTTCTGGAGCCGATTGCCGAGCGTTGCCAGCGCCGCGGTGTCCAATTCTGCTGCACGCCGTTCTATCTCGCGGCGGTCGACCTGCTCACGCCGTTCGTCGATTCCTTCAAGATCGCTTCCTACGAACTCCTTTGGGACGATCTGTTGCGCAAGACTGCCCGGAGCGGGAAGCCGGTGATCCTCTCATGCGGGATGGCGACAATGCCGGAAATCCAGCACGCGGTGGAGGTCCTGCGGACCGCGGGCGCCTCCGATCTCACCTTGCTGCACTGCGTCTCGGCCTATCCGACTCCGCCGCAGGAAGCCAATCTGGCGGCGATCGCGACGATCCGCGAAGCCACGGGCTGCCCGGTGGGGTGGTCGGATCACACCGTCTCGCCCGGCGTCATCCACCGCGCGATCCACCGCTTCGACGCCAGGATGATCGAATTTCACCTCGATCTCGATGGAACGGGCGCCGAATACAGCTCCGGTCACTGCTGGCTCCCTTATGAGATCGGTGCCGTCATCGGCGAGGTTCGCGATAGTGAGCGCGCCGACGGGTCAGGCGCGAAAGAGCCTACACCATCGGAGCTTCCGGACCGCGAGTGGCGCGCCGATCCCAGCGACGGACTTCGGCCGCTACGCGCTGTACGCGCCAGCTGGGCAGCCTAGGACATCGGCGCAATGCGGAGTATCGGCGTTATACAGGCCCGCATGGGGTCAACTCGTTTTCCCGGCAAAATGCTGGCACGCCTCGCTGGCCGACCGCTGCTGTGGCATGTCATTTCCCGTATGCAGCAGGCCGCGACACTGGACGACGTGGTCGTCGCGACGACGACGGACAGCCGTGACGACGCGCTCGCGCTATTTGCCCAAAAGCTCGATGTCAGAGTGGTGCGCGGATCTGAGGATGACGTGCTGTCGCGCTTCGTCCTGGCTGCACATGAAACATCCGCCGACGTCGTCGTGCGCATCAACGGCGATGCGCCTCTCGTCGATCCGCGACTGACCGACCGTCTCGTCAGTGAGCTGATCTCCATGGACGCCGACTATGTCGGCCCCGGCGCCGGTGTGCCCTGCTTTCATGATGGCGTCGATCCGATGAGCCGTCGCATCCTGGATCGGCTGTCGCGGGAAGCCGGCGATGCGCCGCTCGCGCGCGAGCACGTCACGGGATACCTGAAGGCCCATCCCGATTTCGGCCGATTTTGTGCCGTCGGGATCGAGCCCGTCCTTCAGGTCAATGGTCCCCGCCTGTCGGTCGATACGCCTGAGGACCTTGCATTCTTCGAGGGGCTCTACCGCCATTACGGTGCGGCACCCGCGATGCTCGATCTTCGCCAGGTCGCGCAGGATTATGCGCGCGGCCGGGCGCTGTTGCGGCGGGAGCCGCAGATCGCATGACGCGCGCCTCGCCTCGCTTCGATGTGGTGTTTCGGTGCGATGGAGGGCATGCCGTCGGTCTCGGGCACGTCAAACGCTGCCTCGCGGTCGCGGCCATTCTGCGCGATGCGCATGGATTGGACTGCGCCCTCGCAGGCGCCTTCTCAACGGCGGCGGGCGAAGTCGTCCACCAGGCGGGAATCGAGGCGCTGGGAATTCCCTCTGGCGCAGACGAGGCGGAATGGCTGGGGCAGGTCGTCCGTTACGCACGCGCGCAGGTCCTGGTCTGCGATGTGCGCACGGACCTCCCGCCGCGCGCTTTGCTCAAGATCAAGCGTGACCTTGCGCTTCTTGTCACACTCGATGATGCGTCCGAGCGTCGCCTGGTCAGCGATATCGCACTGCTTCCGCCGACGGAGCATGCCCTTAGTCTGCCGTGGCCGGATTTTCGCGGCGAGGCCCTGATCGGATGGGCGTGGGTCGTGCTGGCGGCGCCGGCCGATGCGCGCGGCGCCACCCGCGTGGTGCGTGAGCCGCCGTATCAGATCCTGGTCACGATGGGGGGCGCCGATCCGTTCGATCTCACCGCGCGGCTGGCCCGCAATCTTCGCGTGTTCGCCGAAAATATCATGCCGCATTTTGTGATCGGGCCGGCCTTCAACGACGCGGACGCACTTATCGCGTCGATCCGGGGCATGTGGCCGTGCGGCAGGATCTATCAGGATCTTCCGGATCTGCGCGCGCCGATCCGCGAGGCCGACCTTGCGATCTGCACTTACGGTGTGACGGCCCTAGAACTCGCGGCAGCAGGCGTGCCCGCGCTGTACCTGTCGCTCACGCCCGATCACGCGCAGTCGGC
>LADL02003702.1_pt1 | contig 28413 bp, 16 predicted proteins | sample 619721 | NCBI WGS metagenome assembly LADL02 (sample SAMN03397408, study PRJNA257561) | rock porewater metagenome | biome: terrestrial; feature: Opalinus Clay rock; material: porewater; isolation source: Opalinus Clay rock porewater BRC-3 borehole | place: Switzerland: Mt Terri URL, St-Ursanne ...
TCTACCGCGACCAGCCGCGCCTCGGCACCGCCGGTCTCGATCCAGAACACCGTCGCCGCGGCGGCGTTGATGACCCGAAGCCGGATACGGCCACCGCGCTCGACCTGGACCACCTCCGGGTCCGACAGGGTTCGGTCATTGGCGAGATAGGCGTCCCAGTCATAGTCGTTCAGGTCCATGGCCATGCCGCCCATCTGGCCGCCCATACCCATCATCCCGCCCATTCCGGGCATGTTGCCCATCGGCATGCCGCCCGTGGCGCCATGGCCCATGGCCCCGTGATTCATGCCCTGCATCGCCCCCATGCCTCCCATGGGAGCGCCCTGATCGGGCAATGCACCGGCACCATGGCCCGCGCCGTGCCCGCCGCCATGACCTGCGCCGATCTCGGCCAGAACCTCCTCGGGGGCCTTGAAGGAGAAGTCATGAAGGAACATCACGACCTCCTGCCGGTCGGCCGCCAGATCCTCCTGCGAGCGCACGATCAGCGGCGCGGCGAGAAGCTGCATCTCCTGAGTGGGCACATGGCTGTGCATCCAGTGGGTGCCCGGCCGTGCCTCGAAGTCGTAGGATCGGGTCTCACCCGGGGCGAGAAGGGGCATCGGCATGGCGGGCACGCCGTCCTGCGCATTTGGCGGGATCTGGCCGTGCCAGTGGATGATGGTGCCGACATCGAGATCGTTGGTCAGATCGACCCGGAACCTCTGGCCGGGGTCGAGGATCAGTCCCTGACCGCCGGGGCCGGCAAGCCCGAAGACCGTGGCAGCGCGACCGTCGATGTCGAGCGTGCGCGTCGCAGCGGAGAGGCTGATCGGTGCCACCGCCTGCGCAAAGGCGATGCGGGGCATCTGTGCAGCGCCAATGGCGGCCGCACTTGCGGCAAGAAAGCCGCGTCTTGAAAGCGTGTTCATTGTCGTCTCCTCGGGACTTATGTCCCGTTCATCAATACCGATGGGACGCCGCGGGCGTCGGCCCGGGCGCGCTCAGAGGAGACGGAGTTTGGGAGGGCGTTCGTTTAGTCCCGGCGCACGGCTGACGTGGATTGCCTCGGACGCGACGTCATGACTTGCGGCACCGTGGGCGTGCCCGGCTTCCCCGCCTGCCGACGTCAGGAAGGCCGAGAGGCCTGCGCAAACGAACTCGCACATCTCGGCATCGGCCGACCCACAGTGCTCTCCAGCGTCACAGTCGAAGCCCGAAATGACCGGAGAGTGCATCATGTCGGCGACATGCCTCGCGTGATCCACACCGGAATTCATATTCATGCGTGCCGCATGCGCGGAGGTCACCGTGGTCACCACGGTGATCGCGAGTATGGCAAGCATGGTGACGAGACGTGCGATCATGCTGCAAAGATAGGCATTGCTCACGAGAATGTCCATTGTCGCAGACGCCTCGCCGCTGGCACAACGTGGGTACGGCCAAATGCGAATGATATTCTGCAGTGATCGGGGACAGACGTCTTGGAAAGAACTCTCCGAAATACTGTCGAGATCGGTCTGGTCATCGGAGGTGTGATCCTCCACGTCGTAGCAACCCGGGGCAGGTAAAACGTATCGACGTGCAATCCGTGTGCAAGTCCCAGAGGGCCCGGACGATACTGTCCGAGAAGCGGCCATCATCAATCATCCGTGAGCTTCTATGATCGACCGCGTCGTCAGAACAGCTGCCGCCAACTCTGACTTGCGTGCCGCTTTAATTCCCAGCCCGGCAAGATCGAAGGACAGCTGATCTGACCCTGCGCTACCCACAGCGGCCCGTGCGGCCCTCCCTCGCGCCCGGCCAGACGGCGCAGGCTTGGGATCGAGCGGCTCTTGCGAGGGAGATTGAGCCGATTTGGGCAGCGCAGCTGCCTCAGAGCCCTGCGCCCCCGCAGCTGCCCGCACCTCCCGCAGTTCCAGCTTCAGCTTCTCTACCGTCTCCCGCGTCTCGGTCATCTGCCGGTCCCGCCTCAGCCCGTCCTCGTCAGGGTACGGGAAACTCCCCGCCTGCCCGGCATGCAGCACCTTCAGCGCCGGGTCTTCGAAGTATTTGATCCGCCGCGCCCGGATCGGCATCTGCGCGTCGATCACGAGGATCACTTCGTCCAAGTCCATCCGCCGGGCCTGATCTTCGGTCAGGAGCGGGGTGTCCTCGGTCCGCTCGGAGACGCTGCGCCCCTCGAACGGGTTGCGCCCGACCGCGCGGGACCGGGTGACCACGCGCTTCGTGGTCTTGCCGACGGCCTGGCTGAGTTCCTCGATGGTCTTCTGCTCGGACGGGGTGAGGTAGAGCTTCACGCCTGCACCGCCCTGCAGCGACCGGCGGGTGTTTTCACCATAGATCTCGTCCAGCGCCGGGATCGTCTGTGTCACAATGGCGAGGTTGCCGCCGAAGGAGCGCAGCGTCTTGATGCTTTCGGCGACGATCGGCATTTTTCCGAGCCGGTCGAATTCGTCGAGCATGATCATCACGGGCCAGGGCTCGTCATCGCCCGGCTCTTGCGCCTGCAACGAGGCGATCAGGTCGGAGAAGAACAGCCTGATCAGCGGAGCCAGCGGGCGGATCATCTCGGACTCGACCACGAGATAAATGGCGTGGGGGCGACGCCGGATGTCCCGGAAGGAGAAATCCGAGGTCGCGGTGGCCGCGTCGATCGCACGGTTGTCCCAAGTATCGAGACCCGAAGTCATCAGGAGCGACAGGTAGGAGGTCAGGGTGTCATTGTTGGTCGAGGCCATGCGCTCGAAGATCAGCTTGGCTGACTTGTTCTTCACCTCCTGCGCGCGCTTGAGGTATTCCTTCTGCTTGTCGCCGCCCGAAGCGGTGATGCGGTAGATCTCGCCGATGGTCGGCACGCCGCGCTCGAAGGCCAGAAGGCCAGCCGCCACGAACAGATCGATGCCCCCGGCCAGAAGCCCGCTCAGCTTTTCGTTGTCGGTCTGCAGGAAGAGCTTTGCGGTCAGCTTCAGCTCCATCTGCTGCCGGTCGGGATTGGTCATGGCCGCGATGCGGGCAAGCGGGTTGTAGCGATGCGTCGGCCGGTCCCAGTCTGTTGGCGCGAAGCGGAACACCTTGTCGCCCATGCTGGCGCGGAAGCGCGAGGTCTCGCGGAAGTTCTCGCCCTTTACGTCGAGCACCACGGCCGAGCCTTTATAGGTCAGAAGGTTCGGGATCACGAAGCCCACCCCCTTGCCTCGACCCGTCGGCGCCACGATCAGCGCATGCGGGAAGGTCTTGGACACGAGGAAGGGACGCTTCGATTTCGGGGTGCCGAGCTTGCCCAACAGGAACCCACCGCCCGGCTTGGCAAAAAAGCCGTTGCGCTTCATCTCTGCCTTGGTCTGCCAATGTGTCGTGCCGAACCGGGTCAGCGCCTCGCCCAAGAGCGTGACGCTGAGCAGCAGTGCTGCGACGCCAAAGCCGCCCAAGATCAGGTTCACCCAAAGGAAGTCCTTCGGGGCGGTGCTCCCAAGCGCGCGGTATTCCCGCGCGAGCAATGTGAAATCGATGCGTTCGGTCGACAGCCCATAGCGCAGGATGAGATAGGCGGTCGCCACGACATAGCCGATGGCGAGGCCGACCAGTGTCAGGCTGAGGATACCGCCCGCGATCTTGCCCTTATCCATGGGTGATCCCCTTTTCGCCATGGGTCGCCGCGTGACGCGCGCGCTGCGCCTCGATCTGTTCCTCGGCCAAGGCATCCAGAACCCGCTCCATGGCCGGTCCATGGGCGGTCACCTCACTGCTCTCCAGATAGGCCTTCGCGAGCTCCAGCTGCCGCAGCGGGTGTTCGGTGAACTTGTCCAGCACATCTGCATGGCCGGCGCGCAGGGCGGTGACCGCGTTTGGCGCGAGGTTTCTGTCGACCTGCTCGATCAGGCGCTGCCCGGCTGTTTCGGAGAGAGCTGTGCCATTCTCGGCCTCGGCCCGCTGGAGGAAGGTCATCACATCAGGGGCGGTCTCGGCCATGAAGCGCCGCTCGGCATAGTCTTGCCGCGCCTGGTCCTCGATGTCGAAACTACGCTCACTGATATAGGCGCGCGATGCCCCGGCGGCGCGCAGCCGGTTGATCTCATCCTGCACCGCCGTCTCGAATTCTTCATCGGGCATTTCCGCGCGGTAGCGCGCGAGGGTGCGGTCATCTTCGGTGATCGGACCGAGATGTTGCGTAGGATCGCGCATAGCCAGGTCCATGTCGCCCGCGTGGAGCCTGCGATCCTTCTCCTCGACGGCGAACTCCTGCGGCTTGCGACTGTCGGTGATCTTGTCCCAAGCCATCGAGGCCAATTCGGCGTGATCGGGCGATCGCTGTGCATAGGCGTTGAAGGCGGCGCGGGCTTCTTCCACTTCGACAGCACCCGCCCTGCGCACGGAAGGGTCGTCTGAGAACGGGTAGGTGAAATCTGTCCGTCGGAACTGGGCGACCAGCTGCTGGAAGTCCTGCCGCTCGGACGGGGCGAAGGCGTCCGGTCCCGCGTCGTCGAGATCGCGGCCCAGTGGCGTCAGACGTTCGGCGAGCGAGACCTCGGCATCCTCCGCCTCATCGACATCGTCGACCGCCCGCAAGATGCGGGCATCGGTCAGAGTATCGCCCAGGCGGACGTGAACGGCTTCCAGTCTGTCGAGCGCTTCCTCGCGGTCCTCGCCCTTTTCCAGATCGAGATCGCCTGCCTCGGCGATGGCGCGCAGATCTTGTGCCAGCCATTGCCGTTCAAGCGCGGCATTGCCGGCACCCTCGCGCATGCGGGCGGCGACGGCCTCGGGATCGATACCCGTGCCCTGCAGCGCCTCCGTAAGCCGTGCCTTCACATCCACGTCGTCGAGGCGCATCATCTGGTCCTCGCGCATATTCGACCGCGCGTAGACGCCGTCGCGGGACGGCGCATCAAGCAGCGCGGCCGAGCGGTCCCCCAGCGGATTGAGATGCGCGACCGATGCCAGCACATCGGTGAGCTTGCGCTCGATCTCCGGCCTCTCGGATGCGGGTGCCCGGTCGATCGCGGCTTCGATCTGACGGATGTTCTGGGAAAACTCGGTGATCAGCGTGTCGAACGCTGGCTCAATTTGGGACATGTAGATGGCTCCGTCAGATTGGATCTGACCGCCACTGGCAAGGATGGTGCTGGCCCGCTCGAGCGCCTCGGCCACGTCATTGAAGTTCGAGCGCGACGCCTCGGCAGCCAGACCCCGATAGGTCAGCGCATTGCGCGCCACCGTCTCCAGGGCTGCCGTGAGATCAGCGCCCGTGCGCTGGCGCTCGACTGGCGGCCGCCCCTCATCACGGGCCTTGTAGACCTCTTCGATCTCGGCGCGGTAGGTCGTGACCCCCCGGTCAAGGCGCCGTGTCGCCTCGAGCCGGATCCCGTGGACCTGCGCCGCGTCAACCATCGCCGCCCGAAAGGCGTCGTAGTTGAAGTGGTGATCCTTCCCGAGAAAGAACATTTCGCCATCCTTGCTGCGGCGGTTCAGAACGATATGCGCATGTGGATGCGCGCGATCTTGGTGTATTGCAGCAATATAGTCGAATTGCGACCCCTCACCTTGAAAGAACCGCTCGCAGATGGATTCCGTGATCGCGCGGACCTCCTCGCCGCTGGTGCCGACGGGAAAGGCCATCAGAAGATGCGAGGTGTGGCCGAGCTTCGGGCTGTGCCGCTCGCCCCACTGGTTTTCAAAGCGCCGCACGACCCGGTCGATCTCCGCCTCGGTCAGGGTCTTCTTGCCATCATGTGTGCCACGACTGTCGAGGATGTGGCTCGACTTGGTGGTGAGGTAGGTGAGCTGAGCCTTCAACTGTGCCCCGGTGTGGCACCCGCCTTTGGAAATCGGCTTGAAGATAGCCGGCGAATAACCCCGCGCCGCGCGCACCATCTGCGCGTTCCTGGCGAGTCCCTGCCATCTGCCGGAGACCCGGCTCCAGTCGCGATCGAAGAGGGCGGGCCCGACACCGTGGGCAAGGCGCTTACCCACGCCTTAGCCGATCCGGGACGAGCGGGGCCCATGCCTTTGTGACCTTGAGCGCCAGATCGGCACGGCGCTTCAAGAGAAGCGCCTGCAAGCGATCAGTCAGATCGAGGATCAGCCCTGCGAATTCGCGAATATGCCCGTGGCTTTCCGCAGTGTAGGACAAAGGCTGGCCCTTTAGCCTGGCTTCGTTGAGCCGCCGTGCCACCTGATTGATGTTGTTGCCGATGCGGCTGATATCGGCCGCCCGAGCAGAAAGGGCCTCATTCAACGCGTGATCGGGCTCCAGGATTTCATCAGCAGCCAACACCAAATGGCGCAAGGCATCTGTGCGATTGGTGATGCCATGACGGGCAAGTGCGGCATCAAACGCGGCCAACTCACGTCGGCTGACCCGCAGACCAATGACGATCGATCGGCTACCATTCGCGTTTTGCCGGTCCAGAGCGTGGTTCACGGCATTGTAGATGGTCTTCAGGCTGACCCCATACCGCTGGGCCAGATCAGCAGCAGCGACGCCCTGCGCACGCTCTTTGGCGATGCTCAGACGGTCTGTTTCGGTCAGTCTTCGGCCGCGTGACATTTTGAAGTTAACGTTCCTATTTCTTGCCACCTTCGTACAAGCCCGCCTTCTCCCAGCACAAGCGGAGAAGGCATCAAGGGCTTGTACTCAATGTAGAAAATCGGCCCGGGGGGCCGATTTGACGTCCTTTGTCAAATGCAGCGCGCAACGCGCTCAATGTAACGCGTCCCGCGTTCCCTGCACCGTGCATCACGTCCTATGCACGGTGCCTTTTGCGCTCTGCAGCGCGTCTTCGGGCAAGTGGGCCGTGTCGATTGCAGCCCGCATCGCGCACCCCGCACAATGCACGGCGTCGCGTGCACCTCGCGTCGCGTTCCGCGCTTCACGTGCTTTGGTGGATGCCGAATGCAGCACGTCTTTTGGCAAAAGCATCGCGCAACCTGGATCGCGGCGTTTGTCCCCTGCGCCCCGCTGTCTGGTCGCTGCAAAACGCGCAACGGCGAATGCATCCTGCCCACCGCATCGTGCGTCCCGCCTTCCGCTTGACGCCGATGCACCAAGAGGTTAGCGACATTATTGCATCTTTGTATCGATTCACTATTTTTGTAGGAGGTCTGCGCCCCATGCCCAACGACAATCTCGTGGTCATCGCCGCGATGGCCCGGAAAGGGGGGAGTGGCAAAACCACGCTCTCGCGCGCCCTGATCAGCGCCGCCGTGGCTGCCGGGCGTCGGGTTCTGCTGATCGACACTGATAGCACCGGAGTGCTTGGTGCCTGGCACGAACGAGCTGCAGCGGCGGGTCTGGGGTCGCCTCTGCTGCGATCAATCTCGGTCGAGAGTGTGGGGGCCGTCGATCGCAAGATCGAGCAGGTCTATGATGCGGACTCGGCGGATTTCGTCTTCATCGACACGGCAGGCGTCGGCGCGGAATGGTCGGACGGGATCGCCGTTCTCGCCGATCACATTGTAACGCCAGTCATGCTCTCGACCTCGGATCTCGATGTTGGCGCGCAGACCGCCGACTGGTTCGAAAGGTTGCGCGCGCGCGTCGATGACCCGGCGAGCTTGCCGCGCCACCATGTCGTTCTGAACATGGTTGACCCTAAGGCCACGCGGGCTGATGCCGCCCTCATCGAGACGGCGATCGCGCGGTTTCCGGTGGTCGAGACCGTGATGATGCGCCGAAACGTCTACAAGGAGATGGACGAGAAGGGCCTCCTGCACGCCGTCGCGTTGCAGAAGCAGGCCGATCCGAACCCCCTCATGCGCCCCCATGTGCGCCATGTGGTCGAGGCTCTCGAAGAGGCGACCGACATCCTCAACAACATCCTGGCCGCGTGAGGGTGGGGAAGTGAGGAAGAAGATCCCGACAATCACCCGGCCCGACCCAGCCTATGCCGCGTCCCTTCGGCCGGAGGGGGAGAAAGACCCGGGAAGAGAAGAGGCGGATCGGGAAGAGACCGTCCTGATGCCGATGAGCATGACGGCAGACGTGGCGGATGAAGATCAAGCGCCGGCGCCAAGCAGGCCTTCCGTGCCTTCGCCGCAACCAAGCCCGGAGACAACAACAAAGATCATAACAGCGCCCACGGCGTCGCCGCCCAGAGTCCGACGCATTCCGGCCACCCGCAAGATCGATATCCGGGTGAACGCGCTGGAACGGCAGGAAGAAGCCCTCATCGACTGCGGCGTCGACCCCGCCCATGTCATCCGGGCCGCCCTGCGCCGTGCCGTGAAGACCTGGCAGCTGGGGCCAGAGTTCGTCCCACCATCCGAAGAGCAGAGAACGCGGATCACCGAATGGCGCGCGCGCACTTCACTGGCCGTCGATGCCAATGCGCTGACTTCCATCTTGCACGCCCATGACCCCCTCGATGTGCTCAGCAAGTGGGCCTTGATCCGCGGCCAGATCGAGCCGCGCGTCTGGGCGGAGATCGACATACTTCTGGACGAGATTGCCGTTCGCGCTGCAGCGCAGAATACAGAAAATGATACGCCAACAGACTGACTATAAAGACAATTTGTCCTTTTGTCGGTGAGTTTTTGCCAAAACTGCTGCCCACAACTTGAAGTTGTGCTTCTTAGCCACTAACACCACCCACACGAATTTTGCGGCCTCCACGTTCACCAGTTCTGAGGTCCTTGTAGAGGAGCGCGTCATGACCCCGAAAACCCGCCTCACCGGCGAACCGATCATGCGCATCCTCTGCAAGAAGACCGACAATCTGGTGGGTTTCCTCTACCAATGGAACAATGGCGATCTGCAGCCCGCGTGGCTGGACGAAGCTATGGCCGAGGTTCGCTACGAACCAATAAGCGACGCCGCCTGACCCCTGTCCGATCGGATACAGTACGGCTGATCCGGGCCGTTGCATGGAGATGTGTCCAACCTTTGGACTCGTTGGTGGTGCATAGAACCCACTTCCATAAACCACTTACTTGCCGCATAGTGAGTTATAGAAAGGGATTCTATAGCTCATGCGCTGGAACTGGACACAACCCGACTGGCCGAACTTCCGCTATGACCGCGCTGCGATCGAGCCGCTCGAACGGCGCTTTCTGCTCTCCTCAGGCGAAATCCTTGGTGCGGTCCGCCATGTGACAGGCGAGGAGCGCGACCGGCTGCGCATCGAGCTTCTGAGTGAGGAGGCGATGCGGACGAGCGCCATCGAGGGCGAGGTTCTGGACCGTTCCAGCGTCCAGTCCTCGTTGCGGCGGCAGTTCGGACTGACCGCTGATGGCGCACCCTCCAGGCCCCGCGAGCAGGGCATCGCCGAAATGATGGTCGATGTCTATTCGAACCACGCGGCCCCTCTGACCCACGACACGCTCTCTCACTGGCACGGTATGCTCTTGTCCCATGACCGCGGCCTCGAGACGATCGGTGCCTACCGTCTGCATGACGACGTCATGCAGATCATCTCCGGCCGCATTGACCGACCGACGGTGCATTTCGAGGCCCCGCCCTCGGCGCAGGTCCTAGGCGAGATGGACGTGTTCGTCGACTGGTTCAACCGAACGGCGCCAGACGGTCCAACGCCCCTTCCGGCTCTGACCCGCGCGGCGCTTGGGCACCTCTGGTTCGAAAGCATCCACCCCTTCGAGGATGGCAATGGTCGCCTCGGCCGCGCCCTGGCCGAAAAGTCACTCGCTCAGAACATCGGCCAGCCGAGCCTGATCGCGCTGGCCTACACCATCGAACGGGACCGGAAGGCCTACTACGACCAGCTCGAGACCCACCAGAGAACGCTGGACGTCACCGGCTGGCTGCTCTGGTTCGCCGCGGTCATTCTGAAAGCGCAGCAGGTGACGCTGACACGGGTCGGCTTCTTCATCGCCAAGGCGAAATTCTACGACCAACTCCGTGATCGACTGAACGAGCGACAAGCCAAGGTGATCGAGCGCATGTTTCGCGAGGGGCCGGACGGGTTCAAGGGCGGCCTTAGTGCCGAAAACTACATCGCCATCACCGGCACCTCGCGTGCGACCACAACCCGGGACCTGCAGGACCTGGTGGAGATGGGCGCGCTCGACCGAACCGGTGAGCGGCGGCATACACGGTACTGGCTTCAGCTACGGTTGGCCGACACGGCAGAACAACGCGCCGGGGAGAGGTTCGGCGAATGAACACCCATCGAACTGACCTTTCGATCGACAACCTGCAGAAGGCGTTCAGCACCGCATTCACCTGGGTAGTCGAGCGCGACCGCGAATCGGGGATCGGCGATTTCGCAGGGGCTTGGGTCGACATGCTTGCATCCGCCCTACAAGACGTTCGCCTGACGGCAACACCTGCCATTGACGCTGACAGTCCTCCGCTGAAGTTCGTGCAGACCCATCGGATCGCGACAGACGTATTCGTTGCCGCCCGGAGCGGTATGCGAGGCGGCCCGACGATCGACGTCCTTCTGCAGGTCTGGTTCGACACAGAGGAGATGTTTTGCGGCTACGGGTTTCCCTTGATCTTCCGAACAATCCCACACTCCGGTCGCATGCCTGACCTGATGTGGTCCGAACTCCAGGATGTTTGCCGGAAGGTTACTCTGGCAACGCCTTGCGCGAGAGTGGTGCTCGTTGCGAAGGATCGTGACTTCGACTGGCACGGTAGCGGGTACTGGGACAAGAACCCCATAATCGCGTCCGATGCTCATAGCATCGCAGGGCAGCGGCTGCCTCCGGCTCCGGTTCGCGGCCGTCGCCTCGACCCATTCTGCCGAGATCTCGCATCAGGTTGGACAGGCGATCCGGCCTTATCCGGGGTGCAAAGCTCACCCATCCTCCAAGAGGTGATGACAAACTTCCAGATCAGCCACGTTCTGCGAATCCGCGTCGTCAGGGAAAACCCCGAGGAAGTATGGCGACCGGTGCCATTACCAATATGAACGTCAGTGCAGGTGGCGTCGCGAAAGCTACTGGGGTTAATCTGAAGCTGCTTAGGAAGAGCGCCGGCGCAGAAGGAACTGGTCGGCTACACATTCGGATGTTGGATAATTTTAATTAGGTAATGTTCTAGGTTTGAATGCCTGCGATTTTTCAGTCAGACCCGTGCACCTTGTGCGGTGAAGAAAACCCCTGAACGTTCGATTGGAAAGTCTGCCTTCTATGCCACGACAGGCGGCCACGATGCTCGTCGGTAAGTTGAATGGGTGCTTGCCAGCGCAATTCGGCGCGCGCTTTCTCGCTCAGCCTTGGCGAGAATTTCGGAAGCCCTTCATCGTTGAAGGTTACAAGCCCCCGGTCGAAGGCCGCATCCCACAGCGCTGAAAGCAAGAGGCCATTGTGCACGTCGAGCCGCTCGGCATCGTTTTCGCAATCAGCCCAGGAGATGATGTGCGAAGCACGCAGCAGAGCGGGGTCAGAGATCCCCGTCAGAGGACAACGACCCTGCCAGTAATCCATCAGGCGGTCGCGAAAGATGTCCTGTCCGATCCGCTGCACCACTAGACGCTCGACCTCGGTGACCCTAGGCAGATCAATCACGCGCCGTTCAAACTCTCGCAGCGGTGCGTCAGGAAGGCTTATCGCCAAGGCATAGACTCGATCCAGCGCTGCATAGAGTTCGCCCAGAGAATTGAAGGCGTAGCGCTGCATGCCGGGGCCGGATATAGTGGCGCCTGGCAAACCCAGTTCCGCGACGACGCCGGGATGGTCGGTGGCGAGAAACCACGGCCCATGACCACTTTCACCAGCCAGATAAATGGCACCCTGCGCTGTCGTTGACGTGAAGGCTCGCCATCCGGCTTCCTCACCTTGAACACGACGAAAGCCATTGTGTGACGCGGCCTTCTCGCATTCTTCTCGCACAATGAAGGATTGGGGTGCCTCGATACCCATTTCGAAACTCAGATATCCATAGCAAATAGCCGCATGTCCGCGGGTGTCGAACTCATCTGAAGGCGGACGTAGCGTCCGTCCTGCAACTCAGCTGGCGGAGCGGTGGTCGTTGTCACGATGTATTGGAAACACGGCGTTCCTGCTTCCTCCCACTGATGAACGAGTTTGAACAGACCGGCATAGAGCAGCGCATCCAAGTCGGCTTCGCGCGGGCTGTCGTGGATGAGGAAGGCCGGCAGATCGGCCTGTTCCTCAATGGCCATATGCAGTGCCGCGAGGTCGAATGCGACAATCTTCAGTGAGTCCAGAGCCGCAGTGGATACCTCACCTCGTCCCGCGAACTCAGCGTCGACTTTCAGGCCGTGGCCATCCAACTTGATCGCACTGGTAATTCCCTCGGGGAGCCAAGCCGCCATGATCCCCTGATACCTCTCCTCGAGCATCCTGATGGCGACACGTGCCCGCGAGCGCCCAGAATCCAGCTGCGCGCGAATGGCCTCCAAAGCTACGTTTCCAGTAGAAGTAAGCTTTTCAGTCCTCGCGCTCTCGCGGAGCACCCGCACATCATCGAGCGTGCGTCTCGCACGATAGATTTTGTCTTGGATCTCCTTCGTTACGACCTGCGCGGCACGGGTGGCCTCATCTGCGGCTTTGACCTCAGCTTCCAGCGCAAGTCGCTTCGGCTCCAACTGCTGAATCTGTGCATCGACTATTTTGCTTTCCTGCTCCGCACCGCCGGCTTCATTATCGAGTTCATCGGCCTTCTTCTGTTTGGCCGCTACCGCTGATTTCAGTGCCGCCAGATCACATGGTTCAAGCGAGATGCCGCATCCGTTCGCCTTGATCTGGTCGATGCTGACCCGGCACACGGGGCACACCCTGATCCGACCTTGCGTGATGTCGATCTCACCCAGGCTGGCTTCTGAACGGTAGCGTTCCGCCTCACCTCGCTTGAAACGCGCGTCATTGTCCAACTGCTGCTGTCTCGTCCTCAGCGTTTCCCGCTCGACATTGAGTGCCTTTTGGCGAGCAAAGATGGCTCCAACGTCGGGAGGCTTCGGGACTGCCGTCCGCATGGCTTCGACCAGCGCAGCCTCTGCTAACGAAACCAATCCCTTCTGGCCGATCGCGTCCTCGAACCCGACGTCGTCGCTTGCCCCCAATGCCAGCCTTACCGCCCTTAAGCCGTCAGCAAATCGTTGTCGCTGATAGGCATGACGGCGCCGCTCGTCCTCGACCGTGGCCACCAGTTCCCGCTCACGGGCGGCAGCCGCCCGCTCTTCCGCATCGAGGGCGCGCAAGGCAAGGCGAACCATGGTCAACTTGGCGGTTTCGCCCAGTACCTGCGCGCGGGACCGGGTCTGGGTTTGTGAAGAACGCCATGCGAGGATGTCAGCGAGACGGCATTCCTGATCGCGCGTCAGCCAGGCCCGAAGCACGTCCCAGACCTGTTCGTGGCTGACTTCCGGTAGCGTCGCACCTGCCAACGACGAAAGGAAACTCCCGACAATGACAGGATCGATGGCTACATGATCGCCATCGCGACGGCCCCGCTCGATCGCATCTTCGATCATGTCAGCTTGAACGACAAACTCACCTCCCGGCAGCCCCAGCGGGCGGATGGCAACCCAGCATACTCCGTCGATCAGGATCTCTGCCGCGAACAGACCATCTGGAAGTCGGGTCATGAGCCGGGAGCGTTGGGCATCTGTCGCATAGCTCTGCTCGCCAAGGCAGGCGCGAAGCAATCGGCAGAACGTGGTCTTTCCGCTGCCATGCGCCAAGGCGCGGCGGCCACTGCTCGTCATGTCCGGTGTCCAGACGATGTTGAGGCCGGGTTTCAGCAGCACATTGCGGATGACGGTCTGTCGGTCCTTGAAAATCGCCAGACGGCGCACCCAAAGCCGAGGGCCGACCCGGCCTTCTGGCGCCTTCGGCGGGTTCATTACCGGGGCGAAAAGATCAGCCTGACTAGCCATGGCCGAACCTCATCCAGATCACATTGTCTTCCGGGGCGATCGCGGCGGTGAGGTTGCCGATTGCCAGGCCGCGTACCGCGCGCAGCACATAGGCGGCACGCTGGGCATGGATGGAATTGGAGTCCAACCCTGCCGCGTTGAAATGCTGACCTTTAGCCCAGGTCCCCTCGACGCCTTCCGCCAGCTGACCTGATGAAATCATCCTCTCGAACATCGATCGCCATGCCGCATTGAGATCAGGGCGCAGCCGAACGGCACCCCGAGATGGCTGCGCCCCGGAACCGACGAGCCTGACCCAATGATCCCGCTCATTTGCCGCGAGCAGGGGCGTGAGTAGTGCAGGTTCTGCGAGGCTGGCGATGACGAACCGGATGTGTTGGCCATCGGTTGCCGGGTCCATCAGCCAGAGCGCATATTGTGCTGCATAGCGAAGCCGGTCGCGCATTTGAACGGTGACCGGCCATGTCCATGCGCCGCCTGGAAGGTCAGCCAGCGTCGGTAGCACTACAGTGGGAACGGACAAATCCGCCTCTGGTTGACCAAGGCCAAGACCGGCGAACGTTCCATCGGTCTCCATCCGGTCCCAGGCCTCGAGGACGAGGCGTTGGGTGCGGTAGAAACCGTGCTGGCGGATTTCCTTTTCCTTCAGGACGCGGAAGGTTTCCGAGGGGTAGTCGGGGCCCTTCACGTCGGCGGGATCGAGGATGTAGCGCAGTTCGTCGCGGGTCAGGCCGTAGGCGCGGGCGTAAAAGGCGTCGAGATCGGCACGCAGGTGGGCGCGGCGATCCTCGTCCCAGGCGAAGGGCGGGCCATCATGGCCCAGATCGCGGGCGAAGGGGGCGAGGCTATGCGAGGTGTAGGTGAGTTCCAGCACCTTCGGGGTGATGAAGGCGAGGCGAGGTTCGGTGTAGAATTCGGGGGGGAGGACGGGGAGTTGAGCCAACATGAAAACGGCAAGGGTGGTTGCGCTGACTTTTTGGCGGGCGAGATAGTCAACGACCAACGAATTCAGCGATGCGGTGAAGCAGGCGTGGACCGCTGGCGCAACCGGCAGAAAGAACAGACGGATCTTGTGATTGACCGCGACGTCGGGGACGATAGACGCAATTAACGTTCGTTCGTCCGTCGCCCTCGCAATGTCACGCCAGCCAGTCAGCCAGCGCCGATTCCAATTCATCGTCAGCGCACGTTCGTCCCGCAAGGATGCACTGATCCAGTAGCGCGGAGAGGGTTCGAAATCCGGGGATAACCGCTCGGCTTCGCCGAACTCGACGCTTTCGCCACTTTCGTCATATCCAGACCATCGGTGATCGAATTGGTGCGCCATTTTAGCCTCGAATAGCGGAATGAACCGTTCAGGCGAAGCATGTGGTGGCGCAAACCAATCGGTGCCAAACTTTTGGTAGCCCGATTGCGAAAGCTGCTTGGCAGTGCGGAACAAGTGACTCGCATCGGCCATGTCGAACATTTTCGTCATGTAATAAAAGCCCCAAGGATTGCCCCCATCACCCTTCGCCTCTTTAATCAGCACTGGGGCATTTGCATAAATCTTAGCTGTTAGTTCGGCATCGACGCGTGAACGGAACACCGGTGCAGTCTTGGTGTTGGGGTTGATCGCGGCGATGTCGGCGGGTGATAGGATGAAGTTTCGTTCGGGTTCGGCCAGTTGCGCGGGCGCAGTCAGGAAAAACGCGAACTGCGCGGCAGGTTCGTTGCGGCCAAGGGTCAGCAGCGCGAATTTCATGCGGCTATCGACCGCTGGGAACAGGCCCGCCCTGTTCTCGAAATCCACCAGCCGCGCCAGCCTTTGCGCTTCGACCAGATGGGCGAAGAACGGCGCGGTGGTGGCGTCGGCGGCGATGCCGGTCGGCACGATCACCCCAGCGCGCTGACGTGCCAGATTGGCAAATAGTTCCGCAAACAGTGCATAAGTATTTACGTCACCCCGCCCGGTCAGAGCGAAACGCCCGCCATCCTCACCCGGCACCCGAACGAACTCGCTGGTCGCCTCCGCCTCGCGCTTAGCCATGGTGAAGGCATCGAACAGCGCGCGGCCAGGGGTTCCCGGCGCCGCCTTCTCCAGCGCCTTTATCAGCCGATCGCGCGCGGCCTTGTTCGCGGCATTGGCGATCTCGGGCGAGCGGGAGGCAAAGAACTCCTGCTCTTGCAGCTTGATCCGCTCCCACGGTGGGTTGCCCAACACCACATCAAATCCGCCGCGCTGCATCACATCGGGGAACTCCAGCGGCCAGTGAAAGGCGCGGGCGCGCCGGGAGACCTCCGATGTCCTGATGAGAGGACCCCAAACTTCCCCATCATCCAGCGCCTGCCAGACGTCTGACGTCGTCGGGATTGTCCTGGACCCGCGAGATGTCGGAGCCCCACCAGTCTTCGGCGAAAGGAATGCCGCAACGTAAAGATCGCAGGCCATCTCGACTTTGTGGAACGCTTCACCGTCTCGCAAGGCGCGGAACCGGCGATCCTTGGTGATGATGTCATCCAGCGTATCTTCGCTGAGTGCACGGAAGCCGGTGTACTCGGTCGCAATCGGGCGGATCGCGGGCAGACGCGAGCGACCACCGGTAAAGTCGAGCCGCCCCTGGCCAGCCTTAGCATCCTTGTTGGCCCGGGCGTAGTATTTTGCCGTTTCCTTGTCATCGCCCGTCAGCGGCTTGTAGGCGGCATTCGGGATGCCATCCTGCAGCACCTTCAGGTTGAACACGCCCAGCAGCGCATCGCCACAGCGGATCTGCGCGTCGAAAAAGCCGAGGGGAAGGCCGGGGTCCACCGTCTCGATCCAGAGCGCGACCTTGGTCAGCTCCACCGCCATCGGGTTGCGGTCCACCCCATGCAGGCAGGACCGCGCGACATCGCGTAGGGCATGGCGGAAGTCCGACAGGGCGGGCGTGCCATCGGCGCGGATGCGGGCAAGACGCGTAGCGATGCGGCGCGCGGCGGCCAGCAGGAAGTGGCCCGAGCCGCAGGCAGGGTCGATGACCGAAAGTTTCAGCAGCGCCTTGGCGGGATCGTCCGCCTCGGCCTCGGTCTTGTCGAGGACGGGGTCGAGGGCTGTGTCGAGCAGCGCCTGAACGAGGCTGTCGGGCGTGTAGTAAGAGCCGGTGGTCTTACGCTGGTTGCCCTTCTGCTCGGCGGCCTCGGAGGCGAAGACCAGCGTCTCGCCGTCATCGCCCAGCTGTGGCTGCAGTTCGAGGAGGGATTCGTAGACGGACCCCAGTTCTTCAGTCTCCATCGCGCGCCAGTTGACTGGGACGATTCCGGTTTTCTGGTCGAGCCAGGAGAGCCGGTAGAGCGCCTCCATGAAGGCGCGGTTACGCAGGCGGGCGGTTTCGAGGTGGGGCAGCTTGTCTCCGGAGAAAAGCCCGCCGAGTGCGGGGAGGGCGAGGGCGTCCTGACCGTGGGCCAGCGCGTGGAAGACGATCTTGACGCCCTCATAGCGGTCGTGGTGTTTGTCCCACGAGGCGGCGCGGTAGCATTGCGCGCGCAGGACGGCGAGGCTGTAGCCTTCGGCATAAAGCTTACGGGCGTCGGGCTTGGCCTTTTCGGGGTGCAGCAGGTTGCGATCCTCGGCCACCATCAGGAAGATCAGGCGATAGACGAGGCGCAGGAGTTCGTTGAACCATTCGGTCAGGTTTACCTCGCCCGATTTCAACTTGTCGCGCAGGTCGGGGTTGGCCTCGAGGAAGCCGGAGCCGAGCACCTTGAGCGCGAGCTGGACCTGGACGGCCAGCCGGTCGCGGGCAACTTCGCCTTGCTTCGACCCAGCGTCGCGCCAGCGCTCCAGCGCGCAATCGGTGGCCGGGGCGCCCTCAACGCCAAAGCGGGTGCGGTGAATCAAGAGCCAGAGGACGGCGAAGGACGCGGCATCCTCATTGGTGAAGATCTGGGAGAGGTCGGCCTCGATATAGGCTGGGCGAGTCAGCGATGCGTTGTCGCGCATCAGACGGATCAGGGTGCCGTTGGTGACAAGGCCCCAGAGGGTTTCGTCATGCTCGTTCAGGTGATCCTGAAGCGCGAAGGCGGGAGAGCGTGTGCGGTCCGTCGAGAGGGTCGCGCTACGCCGGTCGAGCTTTTCGTCTGACGGGGGCACGACCACGATCGGCACCCTGCCGCCCGCGATGAAGGACAGAGCGCCGTCGGCGGGAGCAAGGTCGTCGAAGCCGAAGGTTTCCTGCAGGAACGCTTTGATGAAGCGCCGCGTGGCATCGGCCGAGGGGTTTGCGGTCTTGGCGAAGGTGTCGAAATGCGACTGGCCGACGCGGAAAGCGGTCGAGATTTCCTCGCGGATCGTCAGGCCCTTGCGGATGCGATAGTCGGCCTCGGTCTGCTCGGACGCCTCGCGGCGATCCACGCTGGCGACCATGGCTGGCGCGATCAGATTGCCTTCGAGGCTGAGAGACGGCCAGGCGGACATGTCGACGACGGGTTTGCGGGCCATGATCAGACCTCGCTCGGCATCAAGACGAAGAGACCGATGACGTCCGGCGGCAGGACAGCCTCTACCGTTACGCGCGAGGCCGATCCGGCGGCGGCGCGCAGGCGGGCATGATCCTGCATGAGTTCCTCGGCACGGGTTCTGACGAATTCGACCAAGGGGCCGTCGAGCAGGCCGGGCAGATCCTCCTTGGCCTTGGCGATGAAGCGGTCGCGTGCCGACGGAGCGAGGTCAGCGCCCGCTGGCGTGTTCAGAAGTTCGCGGGCAGCTTCGCCGGCTGCGACAATCCGGCCACCCTGTATCGCGACCAGGGCGGCCTCCTCGGCAAGGAGAAGGCGCTCCTTCCGTGCATGGACGGTCAGCTTGAACCGGATCCGAAGGAGTGCCAGCCGGGTCATTTGCTGGACGGCTGAGGTGGGCCAGGCGCCAACCCGGCCGATCCCGAGACCGGACAGCGCCTCCTGGTCGAGCGAAGCCTCGACCAGCGCCTCTGCGAGGGTTGCGGTTAGGGGATGTGTCCTGGTGAGCAGCGCAGTCCCCGATGGCGCGGGTTCAGTCATGGCAAGACGGACCGAGCCGGTCAGGTTGCGCTGGACGAGACGTTCTTTCAGCCCCGCCTCCAACGCGTGGACATGGGCGATCAGAAGCGTCTTGCGCGGCTCCAACGGCACGCCGAAACGCGACATTGCCCGTTCGATGAAGACCTTGGCATCCTCTGGCGATCCCAGAAGGGTGCGGACTTTCTCCCATTCCGGAGCAACTTCCTGTGGCTTCATCGCATTCTGGGCGAAACGCGCGCGGGATTTCTTTTCGTTCTCGGAGGCGTCGCGCCACCGCGCCTCCATCGCCCGTGTGCCGTCCTCAAGGCGCAGATCGAAGGCCAGCTGCTTGGATCTTCCCTGCCGCAGCATGACGGCCGCCATCAGGGCGTCGGTGACCGGCCCACGCTCGTCCGGCAAAGGAACAGTGATCCCAGTCGCCTTGCGGATTTCTTCCGCCTTGCGCAGGACGACATCCAGGACGGCCCCGTCGATGGCGCTGTCCGGTGAGAACATCATGATCGATCGGACGAGTTCGGCTGGCTGGCCGAAGCGATCAACCCGCCCCTCGCGCTGCTGATGCCTGGTGGGGTTCCAGGAGAGATCGTAGTGAATGACGGTGTCGAACAGCTGCTGGAGGTTGATCCCCTCGGACAAGCAGTCGGTGGCCACCAGGATGCGCTGGACGTCCTTCTCGTTGTCGGCAGAGGCCATTTCGGCCACGCGGTCACGGCGCTCGTCAGGAGTCAGAACGCCCGTCACCGCTTCCACGACCAGCTTGGGAAAGGCCTTCCGCAGACCATCCCGAACATGCTCGGCCGTGGCCAGAAATCGGCAGAACACGACGGGATTCGCGCCCTTCTTGATTAGCGGCGTGAGTGCGTCGATGAGTGCCGAAAGCTTCGGATCTGGTTTGTGGATCAGTTCTTCGGCGTGGGCGACCAAAGCCAGCAGGGCCGGATCCGTGTCAAAACCGGTCCCGGGTTCAATATCCACCGCGTCCTCGTCGTCGGAGTCCTCATCGTAGATCTGCGGCTCAAGTCGGTCGCTCTCATTGGACATCCGGTTGCGCAGCGCACTGAGGGCGGCAGCTGGCGACGAACCGACACAGCGCATCAAAGCAAGTGTGCCCCAGAAAGCCAGTCGCCGCTCTCGAAGCCCGGATCCTGCGCGCGAGACGATGCCGAAGCAATAATCGAGCACCGCGTCCTGGAAATCGAGATGTGCCTGCGACAGCCTGTAGGGGGACTCGGTTGTTTCATGCTTCGGGAAAGCACGGTTCTCGTCCCAATCCCCGGAAACGAGATCGATCCTTTGGCGCTGCACGAAATGTCGCGCCAGACGTTCCCGGTAGCGGGGGTCGTCAAAGTTCATCGTGCCGAAGTACGGGTCGATCAGTGAAAGAAGGCGTCCGAACGCATCTTCGTCGCCCGAGTGGGGCGTTGCCGTGAGAAAGATCATCCGGCGCTCCGGATCGCGGGCAAGGCCAGCGAGAAGTTCAAAGCGCTGTTGCTTGCCCTTGTGGGTTCCCACCGAGGCATGGGCTTCGTCGACGATCACGAAATCGGGGCACACACGCGCGAATCCTTCACGGCGCTTTTCGGCCTTGATGTAGTCGAGGCTGACGACCGTGTAGGGGTAGGCATCGAACAGCGTCTGGGCCAGCGGAAGACCGCGTTCCAGCCGCGCGGCACTGCCTGATGTCACGGCGACCGCTTCGATCCCGAACCGATGCTTCAGTTCCCCGACCCACTGCTCGACGAGGTGCGGTGGGCAAAGCACCGAGAAACCATCGACTTCGCCGCGGTCCATCAGTTCGCGAAGGATCAGGCCCGCCTCGATCGTCTTCCCGATTCCAACATCATCGGCGATCAGCAGTCGGGGCACCTGCAGGCGAAGCGCCATCAGCAAGGGGACGAGCTGATAGGTTCTGGGCTCGAAAGCAAGTTGCGCGGCCGAACGGAAAGGGCCTGCTCCCCGTCGAAGGGTCAGCCGCATCGCGTCCGCAAGAAGCGCTGCCTTCGCTTGGACAGTCGGCACTGCATCGGCGGGCAAGTCGAAACGTGCCGCGGCAACAGGCTGGGTCTCGAGCGAGGGGTCAAGGATGACCGTGTCACTCTCGCTGCCGGAAAGAGGGCGTAGCACCAGAATGCCCTCGCGCGGGGACGGCAATGCCACCCATTCCCGCCCACGGGCGCGCACCAGGTCTCCGGGAGCAAAATTCACGGTCATCAGGTCAATCCTTGAACATCGAAATCAACGCGTCGGGCACGCCGTCAGCGCAAGTCTCAGGCAATTCGAAAAGCGTCCACCCCTTGGCGTCAGCGATCTCTTTCGCGGCCGCGGACAGGGTGCCGATGCAAGCAGCGACGAAATGGGAGCGCCAAGCGAAATTCATTTCCAGGTCAGCGAAGCTGACGGAAGCGCCATCCGGGGCCGGGATGCCCGCAGTCTTGAAGGCTACATCCCACCCGTCGATGCCGCCAGCAGGTCGGGATGATCCGGCAGCCAGCACAATCTCACCCCGAGCCAGATCGATCAGCATCTGCTTCGCCTCGGCGCTGGCGCGGTCAATAAGCTCGTGGTCTGGCTGGTTGAAATAGGACAGCAGGCAGCGATAGCAGCCCCGGACACAGGCCACACTGTCCCGGTCGACCAGAAGCGACGCATCCCCTGCCGCGATGGCGTCATCGACCTTGTCGAAATGCATGAGGGAAAGAGCTTCCCGTGCGACCTTGCCCAAGGCGTGTGCGTCTTCAACGAGGCGGTTCAGGACACCGGCACCGCCCTCGGTCGCTTCATAAGCGAGGATCGAGCGCCGGTTGTCCCGGGCGGGCAATGGTTCGCCAAGGATCTCGCCCTCTTCAAGCTGATAGGTGACCGCGATCCCGCGCAGCAGTGCATGTTGCACGGTCGCGATGGTTTCAGGGGCGTAGGCATCTGGATCGAGGAAGCGGAGCAGCAGCGCGTTCTTGCGATCACGCACGATCGGCACGATGCGGACCGGCCGCACGACATCGGGCGGCACATCGACATCCGGTTCCTCATCTTCCGACTTTGCCCAGTAGCCGCTGCGCGGGTCTATGTTGAAGCCGAAGACGGTCTGGTTCTTGCGCCGTTTCAGGCCCTTGTTGATGCGGCTGATCTCGGCACTGTTGGCATACTGGAGGGCGAGGATGGATGTTTCGCCGCAACGGAAATCAGCCTCTGTCACCTGGAGCCGCCCATCCTTTCGGGGCCAGGAGAACACGGTCTGGATATCGAAGCCTTGGCGAACGCGTTCCTCGTCATTCGCGGTGATCCGGTCCGCCGGGGCGGCCTCGACGTTGTCGATCCGGAGCGTCCGCTGCACTGGCACTTCGCCCGCCATGGGTGAGTTGCAGGCGTGACAGCGTTCGACCTCACCTTCGTGGCAGGCGCCGCAGTTGGAACAGATGAAGATGTCCTTGGTGGCCAGTTCCGAGCCATCGCCGGTGCGGACCTCGGGCGGCAGCTTGGCCTTCATCACCCGGTAAGCCCGGCCCTCGTGGTAGATCAGGCTGCGCGGCCCGAACTCGGAAATCGCGAGGAACCTTGCGCGTTGCAGGAAGGAACCGGCTTTGCCCTCGCCGGGGACAAAGGCGTAGAGCGGCAACCGCGGGAAGTTGTAGCCCGGCAGGAAACCTTCGGTCGCAAGGTATCTGTAGGAATAGAAATCGGACCCATTGGTTGCCTTCCCTTGTTCAAGGATGGCGATCTGGTCGCTTGCCTGCATCTGGGCGGCCTTGATCTTGCGCCTGTCTGCACCGGAGAGGCCCGTGATCTCGGACCGGCTGTTCGCCTCCATCAGTTGGGTCCGCGCCGAGTTGTAGAGTTCACGCCAGCGATCAAACGCACGGTCAAATTCTTGCGGCGCCCGCATCGCAACCTCGAGGATGAAATCATCCTCGTCGCCCATCCAGGCGGGTTTCTTGCCGTCCACTGATGCAAGGATCTGGTCCAGCACCCGTTTCATCGGCGCGCGCGCGGCCGTCACGAGGCTAGGCTTCTTGATGACCTCCATCACCTCCTGTTTCAGAGGGTATTTCGCCTCCTTCAGGTCAAGGATCTCGGGGATGTCCGGCGACAGTGCCAGCTTGGCCTCTGCCAGCCAAACTGCGTGCAGGTGCGAGCGAACCAGTTCTTCATTAGTGATGTCGAGCGCAGGCGGCCGGACAACCCCGGCGACCATGTCGTTCCGGCGCTCGAAGAAATACTGATCGTGAGGGGATTGCGCGGCGCAATAGGTGACGATGACTGCAGCCTGTCCAGATCGACCGGCCCGGCCTGCCCGTTGCGCATAGTTGGCAGGCGTAGGCGGGACGTTGCGCAGATAGACAGCATTCAGCGCAGAAATATCAACGCCGAGTTCCATTGTCGGTGAACAGAAGAGGGCAGGCAGGAACTGATCGGACTCTCCGGAGGCCTTGATCTCGGCCACGTTCTCCTTGAGCTTCGCGCGATCGTCATCCTCGAAGCGGAACCGCCACTCACGCCACTCGCGCTGCCTCTGCGAAACCTGAGCGGTGTGTTCACGTCCTTCCAGACCCCAGTAGGTGCTGCGGCCCCGTTTCAGGTCGGTCGCAATGGCGTTGTAGAGATCGTGGAAATAGCGGTTGCCCTGCGCCTGTCCGGTGCGGACGGCCTCTCCGGGGACAATACGAACAGCCGAGGGCGACAACCGCCACCCGAGCAGATCAGCCTCGATTTCCACAAGCGAAACCAGACCTTCGCGTGCCATCAGTTCAAGGAGGCCGGTCATCACGACCAGATATTCGTCCCTGTTCAGCTTCGTTCCGATCATGCTCTTGCGGTTGATCGACCGTCCGATCCGGGAGTTGTGCCCGGCGCGAATGATGGTCTGCTCTTCACGCAGCCCGACGCGATCCTTTCCGGGCGCCTGCAGGAACAGGGTCGACCTGCTTCGGGGCGTTTCCTTCTGATCGATTGCCCAAGGGGCCCGCAGCAGGTTACGCGACTTTTGTCCGACCGTGTCGAGGACGGTCAGATCAAGGGCCTCAGTGCTGACGGCCAGACCTTCCAGCAAGGCGCCAAGGATTTCCTTGAGCAGCTTCTTGCACGCTTGCGCGTCGAGGTCACCAAGTGCGGGATGCACCGCCATCAAGGCCTCGCGATCCTGCGCGATGTCGTCGAGCCCGATGAATTCGACGTCGACCAGCTTCAGGACCGCCAGGCTTGGATTGGTATATCGCCAGCCGCGCCGCAGATCCGTCCAGACCCGATGGGCCAGTACCTTGGCAAGTGAACGTTGGGCATCCTCACGCACCACGGCGCCAGCTTCGGGGTCCAGCATCCAATGGATGCGGGCGTCCTTGTTCGATGCTGTGAAGCCGAGTGCTTTCACCACTCGCAGGCCGAACTCATCCTCTGCAATGCCGTCCGAGCCTGCGTCGATGACAGCACGCAGGATGGCGCCGCGCAGCAAGCTGACAAACAGGTAGTCGTTGAAATGTCCTGCCTGAAGCGCGGCGTCTTGGCGGTTGTCCGTGAAACCGAGCAGCTTTCGCTTCTCGGCGGGGACGCCGCTTGCATCGCCGTTCATCCACTCAAGGGCGGTCGACACGAGGTGCGTGGTCGCCGAGCTTCGGCCTTCACCCGAAAGGCCCGCAAGCTTACTACGCTCCCGCATGCTTGGATGGGGTTGATCCAGGCAGCAGGGACAGAACCCGAACTTGCCTGGGATGAACCAGAAACTGACGCCGTCCGGGCTGTAGCGTCCATCTGGTCGCACCGTGACCTGCTCTGGCAGTCGCCCCTTGCGGTTCGCTCGCAGGCGTTCAATGCCATTACGATCTTCGCGCCAATCTTCCGGGTAGGTCTCGACCTCGCCGGTGAAGGCGTAGTCCGGGTCATTTCTGCCAACGGGCGTCAGATAGCCGGCGATATCGCCATCCGGGTCCGGGATCGGCGTGTCATCAATGTTTCTGGGTAGGAAGCGAAGCCCGTCGGCATCCTCGGATTTTGTGACGACATGGACCTCGTGGCCGCATTCCCTGCAGAACCGTGTCGGATAGAGGCGACAGCCGGGGGCGTCGGGGTCTTCCAGCTGGCCCTCGAACAGGACCCGCCTCGGGCGACCGGTCAGCGAAGTGAATATCTCTCCAGCACCGGAAATGAACCGGTGCAGCTTGAATGCGAGGAACGCGCCGGACCCTTCGCCGCCGCGCTCGGTTTCTGGCAGGCTGACGCGGGTCAGGAATTGCTCGAAACCTCGCTGGCATGTTTCCTTGTCGAGGCCGCTGTCCTGCGCAAGCTGTTCTACAGCATCGTCGAAGGGGACAGGCTTCTTGCGCTTCAGTTCCTGGCCGTCATCAAGGCCGATCGCCAGCTCGGCCCAGACAGCGAGGGGATGGCGCCGCAGCGCCTCATCCGTCAGTGTTTCCGGCAGATCGCTGCCAAGCGCTATCGCGAGCTGCGGTCGTACATCTTCCAGCTTCAGGCGATCATCCGTCGCGCGCTGGAGGGACTCGTCGATGACGGCATCAGGGCCGATCGACGCACCGAACAGGCGCGAGGCGACGTCGGCCACTGCTTTCGCACGGCCGGCCTCTGAACCCTCGCTTGCCATGGTGGCCGATGTGCCGATGCAGATCGGCGCCTTGGCCGGTGCGCAGCGGTTACGAAGGCGGCGCACAAGGATCGCCACGTCGGCACCCTGGCGCCCGCGATAGGTATGCAACTCGTCGAGCACGATGAACTCGAGCCCGCTGGCGTTGTCAATGACTTTGGTATCAAGGGCGTCCTGTCGAGTCAGGAGCAGTTCGGCCATCATGAAGTTCGTGAGCAGGATATCGGGCGGATTGTCAGCGATCCGCTGGCGCTCTTCCTGGCTTTCCTGACCGGTATAGCGCCGCACCACCGGCTTCATCTCGTCCGGTAACCCGGATTGGGAAATGAACTTCTCGATTTCCTTAATCTGGCTGTTTGCCAAAGCGTTCATCGGGTACACGATAATCGCGCGCGTCTTGCGCGGCTGTCCGGCCTTGCGCGAACGAACGATGGCATCGACCACAGGAACAAAGAAGCACAGGGATTTCCCTGAGCCAGTACCCGTCGTCACGACAAAGCTTTGACCTGCACGAGCTTTGGCAATGGACTGCGCCTGGTGCCGGTGAAACCGGATGGGCATGGCACCGATCCGGAAAATCCGGGCCGTTGCCTCGTCCAGATCCCGCGATCCGACAAGGTCATCCACCGTGGGGCCTGACAGGAACCTAGGGTTTAGCGAAAGCAGGGCGTCGGGCCAGAAGCGGCCGTCGTCATATTGGCGCGTGACTTCGGCGGCGATGTCCGGTGCCCGGATGGTGCTGAACGACCGCGAGAAGCGAGCATAGGAGTCGATGAGATTGTGGTCGAATTCAAAAGCTTTCATGGAAAATCCTACTGCTCCTCTGCCTGACCCTGGCGGCCGAGGATCACGTCACGGTTCAAAAGCACGATCTGCTGGTCATGGGGCTTCCGGGCGGCGGGATCGGTATCAAGCCCAAGTCGTCTGAGAGCATAGTTGAGCATCGACTTCTGGACCGTGATCTCGGCTCGATCTTCCTCATTCATTCCATAGTCCAGACAGATCGCCCGCTTCTGACCCTCAGACAGCCCCGGATGCGGGCCGATCTCCAGAGTGACTTTCGTGTGCCACTCTACGTCCTGCGCAACAGACGAGGTGGCCTGGATGGGCTGAACATCGGCATGAGTCGAGATGACGCGGGAAAGCAGGAAATCCTTGAAAGCCCCGTCCCGGCGGCAGAAGGCGCGGACATGCCAACGGAAGCCATCGAAGGCGTAGGCATGAGGTTCGATCCAGCGCCATGATGGCTGCGGGCTGCTCATGGACTGGTAGTGGATTTCGACGGCCTGCGTATGTTCTATGGCCTGGTTGATCGCCCTGAGGTTCTCCGGATGGATTGCCCGTGCCGGTGTCGGTGATACATGGAAGTGCGGAATCGTCCGCAGCCACGATGATGCGGGTTCCAACGTGCCCATCCGCATCGCGAGGAGCGGAGTCAAGAAACCCTCAGCAGAGATGTCAAGGAAAGCGGGCTGGAAGCACTTGGCGCAGCGGTAGGTCTTCTCAACGCCGTCGTAGACAAGGTTGTTTGGTGCCAGTTCCTGATAAGCCTTGAAGTCCTGTGAGGCTTGAGTTTGTGAGACGCCGAAGCGTTCAATCAGGTCGGACCTGTTGAGCCGCCCATGCCAATACGCGCGGAACTCGATGAACTCGAAGCGAACCTCTACGCCATGTCTGAGCTTGCCGCCGATCATTTGCCCTTACAGATTCTGGTCTAAACAGTTTCTGTATTGACAGTGCGCGTTGTTGCATCTGCTGTAAACCGGACCAAATGACGAACAGATCAACGAGAAGTTGTTCGGTTCCTTCTTGTTATGCTGCAAGGCCATCTTGGGCTGAAATCACCAACCCGGCGGGTTTCTCCGCCGGGTCGGGTGGTTGGTCGGCTCGAAAGCTGGTCACGTCCGTCAAGCTGGTGTAAGTTCCCTGATGGCCTGAGGGCATGATCAGGCGGCTTTCGTGGTTATGCTGAGAATGGTATCGATCTCCGCCGTGTCGATCTCGGCGACATCGGCGCGGCGCTTTACCTCTTTTTTCAGGTGAACCGGACCCGGCTCCTTGGACACTCGGTTATCGGGGGGCTCACGCCCCCTTCTCGAACTTCATGACCGGGATGCCGAGCTTCTTGGCCTTGTCGGCGAGGTTCTCCTGGATGCCATTGCCCGGGAAGACGAGGACGCCCACAGGCAGGACATCGAGCATCGCGTCGTTGCGCTTGAAGGGGGCAGCCTTGGCGTGCTTGGTCCAGTCGGGCTTGAAGGCGACCTGCGTCACTCCGCGGGACTCCGCCCATTTGGCGGCGATGAGCTCTGCGCCCTTCGGGCTGCCGCCGTGCAGAAGGACCATGTCGGGATACTTGGCCCGGACCTGATCGAGCTTGCCCCAGATCAGACGGTGATCGTTGAAATCGGTCCCGCCGGTGAGGGCGACCTTGGGGCCTGCGGGAAGCATCACCTCGGTTTCTGCGCGGCGCTTGGCGGCGAGGAAATCGCGGCTGTCGATCAGAGCTGCGGTCATGTGCTGGCGGTTCACCATCGAGCCCGTGCGAGGGCGCCAGGTGGATCCCGTGTGATGGACAAACTCGGTCGCGGCATGATCGCGCATCATGTCCATGCAGTTGCGCCGTTCGATCAGCGTCAGGCCTTCGGCCGTCAGGCGCTCGAGCTCGTTCGCCTTCACCTCGGAGCCGTCCTGCTCGCGCTGGAGGCGGCGCTGCACCTGCTCGTTCTCGTCGAGCGACCGCTCAATCCTCGCCGTGGCGCGGTGAAAGAGGTTGACCTGGCCCCAGAGCACCTCTTCGAGATCGGGTTCCATGCGGGTGTCTTCCAAGGTCGCGACGAGGGCATCGAAGATGTCGGCGACGGCGACCGCGAGGCGCTGCCCATCGGGCATCGGGCGCGGATCGGGCTCGTCAAAGGGGCGGTAGCCGTAGAGCTGCAGCTCGTCGAGCGCATGGGCGGTCTGGGATGCGGTGTGGGCGGGTTCATACGCGTCGTCGTGGGTGTGGATCGTCATCGGTTCTTGCCTCCG
>LADL02001489.1_pt1 | contig 27698 bp, 24 predicted proteins | sample 619721 | NCBI WGS metagenome assembly LADL02 (sample SAMN03397408, study PRJNA257561) | rock porewater metagenome | biome: terrestrial; feature: Opalinus Clay rock; material: porewater; isolation source: Opalinus Clay rock porewater BRC-3 borehole | place: Switzerland: Mt Terri URL, St-Ursanne ...
CGTGCCGCTGGTTATTACGGGAGAAGAGGATGTGGCCCGTCTTGGCGCGGTTCTCCAGTATCAGTTGAGGGAGATCCAGGTAGAGTGTCTTCCAACGAACATCCCTGAGAACCTCACCGCCGATGTCTCTGAATTTGAGGTTGGGGACAGCCTGACGGTAGGGGACCTCGAGGCTCCAGAGGGCGTTGACATCGTCAACGAAGACCAGGAAGTAGTAGCCTCCGTTGTTCTGCCTCGGATGGAGATCGAAGAGCCAGAAGAGGAAGAGGAAGAGCTGCTTGAGGGCGAAGAGGCCGCTGAAGGAGAAGCTGGAGAGGAAGCTCCTGAGGACGAGGGCGAAAGAGAGGAGCCTGCTTAGGACGGGTTTCACTACTGAGGTGAATGCCCCTTGATTATTGTTGGCCTGGGAAACCCTGGCCCTCGATATGCTCCGACCCGCCATAACCTTGGCTTCCATGTGGTTGATCGGGTTGCAGAGAAACATGGCATGAAGTTTGTCCAGGACACCCTGTATTTCAAGGGAAAGGGTACCCTTGGCAACCAGCGGGTGTGCCTGGTCAAGCCCAAGACATACATGAACCGGTCGGGCTATGCTGTCCGGGAGATACTTCGTCGGGAGAGCGCATCTCCTGCAGAACTATTGGTGGTCTACGATGACCTGGCCTTGGTTTTGGGTAGGGTCCGTTTTCGACGCGAAGGGTCTCACGGTGGCCATAGAGGTGTAGCCTCCATCATCCAGCAGACTGGATTCCGGGAATTCTCCCGGCTCAAGCTGGGGGTTGGACCCCAAACACCAGGGAAGCCCGCCGAGGAATTTGTGCTGGAACCCTTTCAGCGGGAGGAGATAGGCCTGGTTGCCCAGGTCATTGAGGTGGCGGCTGAGGCCATAGACTTCTGGCTAGACAGGGGCATAGAGGAAGCGATGAACCGGTTTAACGGGTACTACCCGCAGAGTGATGAAGAGAGTGATGGTCAGAATGAGCCGATCTAACCGGCTCATTCTTTCGCTGCCCGCTCATCCAGTCAGTATAAGGGGCCCCTGCCCACAAGATACTACTGACCGACTGGAGGCTACTGATGATTTTAATGGCTGCAGGCCTACTGGCAGCCCTCATGGCATATGTGCCAAACCGTATTCTACTGAGGGTGGCAGGCAACCGGGTGATTGTCCTGGTGGTGCCCTTTGTGGAGGAACTGGCCAAGACGGGGTCAGCGGTTTTGCTTGGTTCCGCCCTGATTGCTACTCACGGTCTCTTTGGAGTGGTTGAATCCTTTCATGATATTGCCATCTCGCGAAAGCACGGGTTGGAGGCAGGGGTGATCAGTATAGCAGGCCACCTTGCCTTCGGATTGATCACACGGTCTCTTGTCGGAATCCCTGTCCACTGGGTATATGCTGCACTGGCAACAGGTGTAGTTCATGCACTATGGAACAGCATCGTTCTGAGGTGGGCCAGTGACGGGTGAGGCCGTGGCTGGAACTGGCAGCTCGTGAGCGGAGCAGTGGTCCGTGAGCTGCAGATGGATCCGTGGGACATGGCCTGAGTAGTTGAACAGATTTATGAGGTACGGGGGTGAGCCCGCGTTGCGGGGTCGCTCTATGTCCATTTTTCGTAGAATGAGAGAGGGTGACACCGATATGGCAGCCAACGCCGGGCAGCGAAACAGCACTACACCATACAGCGAGATTACAGCCCTGGACCAATTCAGGGAGGCCTTGAGGGCCTTTAAGTCCGGGCAAAGGCAGGTCTTTGCCTATGGATTGACCGGATTGTGGGGTAACCTGGTGGTGGCTGCCCTGGGGGAGGCGATCCAGAGCCCGACCCTGGTTATTACTAGAACCGCCCGTGTTGCCCAGGCAATAGCCGCAGACCTGGAGACCATAGTGGGGGACCACTATCAAGTGGACAGGAAACCCTACCATGTCTATGAAAAGCCTCGAAAGAGGGTAGCGGTTTTTCCGGCCTCTGAGATGCTACCGTATCAGGTGGCTGCGGCCAGCAAGGAGTTAACCTTCGAAAGAATAGAGGTCCTTGATGGACTGCGTAGAGGCGACATAACCCATGTTGTGGCGCCAATCTCAGCGCTGCTGCCAGGCATTCCGCCACTTGATGAGTATGTCCAGGCACCCTTCGACCTCAGGCCTGGGCAGGGGATTGACATTGACGAACTGCTCAAACGCCTGGTGTCTTTGGGCTATGAACCTGTTGAAAGGGTAGAGGGGTCAGGGCAGTTCAGCCGCCGTGGCGGTATCGTGGACATATACTCACCGGGGGCTGGCCATCCGTGGCGGTTGGAGTTCTTCGGCGACGAGATAGAAGACATGCGGTCATTTGCCCCTGGGTCGCAACGATCCATTGATAGAGTGGAGGTAGGTCGAGTCCTGCCGGCTCGCGCAACAGTCTTCACCAGGAGATCCCGCCGGGAGGCGTTGGAGAGGCTTCGGGCATCCTTTGAGGGGCAGAGAAGGGCCCTTACGGCCGCCGGGAAGGAACAGGCCGCGCGAGAGCTACAGGAGAGGGTTGGGGCTGACATCGACCGCCTTGAAAGTGAGACACTGGGCACAGCCCTGGACCTGTATGCGCCCTTTGTGTATCCACGCCTTGCCTGGCTGATGGATTACTTCCCAACCCCTCCCCTGGTAGTCGTTGATGAACCAATGCGGATGCGGGAGGCGGCGGAGGATCGGTCGGAGGGCTGGGCTCTAACCTTCAAGCAGTCATTGGAGCACGGGCGGTTGCTGCCAGAACAGGCAGCCCTAATGAGGGGCTATGATGAACTTGTCCTTCGTCTCAAGGGAGAAAGGGTTCTCTTAATGTCGACGCTGCTGCGACAGGTTCCAGGTTTCAAGCCCGATGCGGTCGTGAGCTTTCCCGGCCGTGAGGCCCAGAGCTTCTTTGGAAAAATGGAACAGGTCGGCGCCGAGTTTCGGCGTTGGGTCGAGAACGGGTTCACGGTGATCACCGTAGCCAGCAGTAACGAAAGGAAGTCCCGGGTAAGGGAGGTCGCCAGAGATGCCGGGGTTCCACTCTCTGATATCGGGGCTTTCACCCTGACGAGCCCGATGATGGCGGAAACAGACGCAGCTGTCCCCGCCGTTTACTCCGGCCCGCACCCCGGCTCTCCGTCCCTACAGCCACCCGGTAGGGTCCTGCTTTCTGAGGGAGATCTCTCGGGAGGCATTGAGATACTCCCCTTAAAACTGGTAATCCTCACGGACCAGGAGCTCTTTGGCCAGGTGAAGAAGAGGCGCCGCGTAAAGCGCTCTCGTGATGGCATCAGTCTCGATAGCTATCACGAACTGGAGCAGGGCGACTACGTTGTTCATGTGAGCCACGGAATTGGGATCTACCAGGGGATTCAGACCCTGGAGGTAGACGGAGTCCATAGGGACTACCTTCATGTGGCCTACGCAGGTGATGACGCCCTCTACGTTCCCACTGAACAGATCGACCTTGTCCAGAAGTATGTGGGATCCGAGGGCAGGCCTCCCAAGGTGTTCAGGCTCGGGGGCAACGAGTGGCAACGGGCCCTCGCAAAGGTCAGGAAGTCTGTCCGCGAGATGGCAAAGGAGCTCATACAGCTCTACGCCGCCCGGGAGACCATCTCTGGGGTCGCGTTCCCTGGGGATACGCCTTGGGAGCGGCAGTTTGCTGATGCTTTTTTCTACCAGGAGACCCCGGATCAGGTCAGCGCCATCGAGGAGATAAGGCAGGATATGGAGGAAGCGAAGCCAATGGACCGGCTTCTTTGCGGAGATGTGGGCTACGGGAAGACGGAGGTTGCCATGCGCGCCACCTTTAAGGCGGTGGTCGCCGATAAACAGGTGGCAGTCCTGGTTCCCACGACCATCCTGGCTCAACAGCATGAGAACACCTTCAAGGAACGGTTCGCCGGCTTCCCTGTCCGTATCGAGATGATCAGCCGGTTTAGGTCTCAGAAGGAGCAGCAGGAGATCCTGAAGGGTCTTGCGCAAGGAAAGGTAGACATTGTCATTGGCACCCACAGGCTATTGCAGAAAGAGATCTCCTTTAAGGACCTTGGTCTGCTAATCATCGATGAGGAGCAGCGCTTTGGGGTAGCCCATAAAGAACGCATAAAACAGATCAAGAAGAACGTGGATGTCTTAACCCTCACCGCTACGCCAATCCCCAGGACTCTTCATATGGCCTTGGCTGGGCTGAGGGATGTAAGCCTCATCGAGACCCCACCAGAAGACAGGTTTCCTGTTCAGACCTACGTAGCGGAGCTCGACCGGAACCTGATCCGCGATGCCATCTTCAGGGAGATTGATCGCGGCGGCCAGGTGTATTACGTGCACAACAGGGTCTCAACCATTGACAGCGTGGCCCAGCGCCTCTCCAAGCTTGTCCCAGAGGCAAGCATTGCGGTGGGTCACGGCCAGATGCCAGAGGAGCGCCTTGAGGCAGTCATGCTCGATTTTCTGGCTGGCGAATACGACATCCTGGTCTCCACTACTATCATTGAATCCGGGCTGGACATAACCAACGTCAACACCCTGGTTGTTGAGGATTCTGACCGCCTGGGCCTGGCTCAGCTCTACCAGTTGCGCGGCAGGGTAGGACGGTCCAACCGGGTGGCCTACGCCTACTTCACCTACCGGCCGAACAAGGTCCTGTCCGAGGTGGCTGAGAAACGCCTCCGTGCTATAAAGGAGTTCACGGAACTGGGCTCTGGCTTTAAACTCGCCCTCAGAGACCTGGAGATCCGGGGTGCCGGCAACCTGCTCGGCGCTGAGCAGCACGGACACATCACCGCAGTTGGCTTTGACCTGTATATGAAAATGCTGGACCAGGCCATCACAGAGGGGAAGGTTGGTGCCAAGTACGAACAGGCACCAGAGATCATCCCCTCGGTTGAGATCTCGGTGGACGCCTATATCAGTGAAGCCTATATCTCAGACCCCGCTCAAAAGATTGAAATGTATAAGAAGATAGTTGAGGCTCGCGATTACGAGGAACTGGAGGGCATCGCCGCGGAACTCCAGGACCGCTTTGGTCCAATTCCACAGGAGATCGAACGGTTGTTGGCAGTAGCTGAGGTCCGGCAGGCTGCCGCCACCGTGGGAATAGGGTCCATTCGCCAGAGAAAGAATGAAGAGGACTGGTTGGACGAGATTGTCTTTCAGTTTGCCCCCAACGCGCCCGGCGACAGTGATCTGCGCAAGCAGTTTGCTATGGCCTACACGAAGACCACGAAATACTCCCCGGCCAGGGCAGGAAGTTTCGTCCTCCAAGGGCGGTGGGCCAAAGACTCGCTCCTACCGGAGGTGCGGCGATTCTTGTACTCCTATCGGGGGTTCATCTCCCATTAATACCGCCCTCTAGCTGGTGCTGCAATAACTTTGTTGCCCTGCCAGTAATGTATAAAAGAAAAGGGCAGTCTGTATACTAACCCTGGGTTAGTTACCAATACGGAGGGTAAAGGAGGGAATTAGATGAAGGCTACCGGCATCGTCAGAAGAATTGATGACCTCGGTCGGGTCGTAATCCCGAAAGAGATTAGACGGACAATGCGTATTCGGGAGGGCGATCCCCTTGAGATATTCGTTGACCGTGACGGGGAGGTCATTTTAAAGAAGTACTCTCCCATAGTCGAGTTGGGTGACTTCGCCCAGGAATACGCCGAGGCCCTTAATGAAGCCACAGGGCACATCGCCTTGATATCTGATAGGGACCATATCGTTTCTGTCGCCGGGGCGCCCAAGAAAGAGTTCTATGAGCGGCGCGTCTGGCCCGCCCTGGAGGAAGTAATGGAAAGCCGCAAAGGGGTTATCATCAACAACGTCGGGGAGCAGGAATTGTGCGGAGAGTGCCTATATGAGGGGGACGAGTGCAAATTTACAGCCGAGATTATTGAGCCAATAGTCTCCGGTGGAGATCCAATCGGTACCGTTGTTATCACCTCAAAAGAGCCTGGGGTAACCTTGGGCGAGATGGAGAAGAAATTGGCAGAGACAGCCGCAAGTTTCCTCGCCAAGCAGATGGAAGAATAGACCCTCGGCTATCAATAGATGCTTTGTACGACTGGGGAGGCGTGCCACAATTCGTGGCGCGCCTTCCCTGTTCCCTGGCTTGCCTTAAAGGGATAGGGGCTGTTGTGTCGAAAGGAATTGAGCCGGCTGCTTGCGGCGGAACCGCCCGAGCTCAAAGGCTTAATGGACAAGGAAAGGGTGTTCGGATGCCAGCTGGGGTGAATCAAGAGATAGTTATAGCAGGGTTGGGGCCAAGTGATGCCCGCCACCTTCCTCAGGGGTTGGTAGACGCCCTCTCCCGAGCCCACCAGGATGGAGTTGCTGTCTACCTGCGCACGGCCCGACACCCGGCAGTGGGCTATCTCGATGAGCGACAGATCCCCTTTACCAGTTTTGACTACCTCTATGAGCAGGCAGATACATTTGAGGATGTATACGAAGCCATTGCAGAAACAATCCTGGGCCAAGCGCAGGCAGGCCAGAAACTCTGGTACCTTGTGCCCGGCCACCCGCTAGTAGCCGAGGACTCGGTGCGGATCCTGATCCAGTTGGCGGAGGAGAGTGGGGTTGCGGTAACAATCTACTCCGGGATCAGCTTTCTGGAGCCGTTATTTACAGCGCTGCATCTGGATCCCTTACAGGACGGCCTAAAGGTTGTGGACGCCTTTGATCTGATCGGCCTCGGCAGACCCGGTCATAGGCCAGATCCAAACGCGGGCACCCTCATAACCCAGGTCCACAGCAGATTGGTGGCAGCAGACATCAAGATTGAGCTCATGGATCATTACCCTGATCACCATCCCATCAGTGTTGGGGTTGCCGCTGGGAGCGACCGGGAGCAGGTCGTCCAGGTGCCGCTATATGAGATGGACAGGCTGGACATCTATGACCACCTGACCACCGTATATGTCCCCCCCTGCGCCGAGGGTGGGCCATCGGGGGGCGGTGGTCGAGGCTGGGACAGGTTTGTGGAGATTATCCGGGAACTGCGCGGAGAGAAGGGCTGCCCCTGGGACAAGAGGCAAACCCATCAATCCCTCATCCCCTTCTTTATCGAGGAGGTATATGAGGCAATTGAGGCCATTGAGAAGGGCGACTATCAGGCCTTGGGAGAGGAGTTGGGGGATGTGCTTCTTCAGGTCGTGTTACACAGCGTCATTGCTGAAGAGGCCGGCAGCTTCACAATAGACAAGGTCATAACGACTATCTCCGACAAGATGGTTCGCCGTCACCCTCATGTCTTCGCCGGCATCGCCCTTGACACCAGTGAACAGGTGTTAACCCAGTGGGCCGAGATCAAAGCCCAGGAGAAGCAGGAAAGAGAGGCAGCTGCTGGCGGCCTTTCATCGAGACCCACGGACGTGGTCAGCGCCGCGCCAGAGATGCGTGTTCCAAACCTGCCATCGTTGATGCAGGCCCACAAACTCCAGGAAGAGGCGGCTGAAGAGGGTTTTGATTGGCCAAACATCGCTGGGGTTTGGGATAAACTAAGTGAGGAAGTGGCAGAACTTAAGGCAGAATACCAAAAAAGGCAAGGGGGCAAGATAGAGGAAGAACTTGGAGATTTACTATTTACCGTGGTAAACCTGGCTCGGTTCCTGGGGGTAGACCCATCTGGGGCGCTACGCGGGGCCAATTACAAGTTTGCCAGACGGTACAGCGCCGTCAGGAGCTTGGCGCGGGAATTTGGGGGAGACTTGAATAACATGACACTGGAAGAGATGGAGGGGCTGTGGCAAGAAATCAAGCTCTCAGAAAAAGAATAGGGGAGTAAGCAGGAGAAAAAACTTGTATTGGCGAATAGTGGCAAATGGCGTAGCCAAAAATCTCAAAGTCTTACCGAGAGAGGGGAATACTAATGAACAAGTCCGATTTGGTCGACGTAATCGCGCAAAAGGCTGGTCTAACGAAGAAGGATTGCGAGTTGGCTCTCAACGCTACCCTTGAGGCCGTTCAGGAAGCCGTTGCCGCAGGCGACGACGTTACCCTTGTAGGCTTTGGCAGCTTCAAGCGTCGCAAGCGCGCAGCCAGGTCAATGAAGCACCCACGCACAGGTGAAACAATCAATGTGCCCGAGACACACATCCCTGTCTTCAAGGCAGGCAAGCCTTTCAAGGATGACGTGGCCGGCAAGTAACCAGCCCATTCATTGATACCACAGCAGTAAAAGTAAAACCGGGCCGTTGCGCCCGGTTTTCTTCTTCCTGGGGGGGAAAGAGAATGCGTCTTGACAAGTTTCTGAAGGTGGCAAGGATAATAAAGCGTAGGACGGTGGCAAAGGAGGCCTGTGATGGAGGCAGGGTGTCTCTTAATGGCCGGTCAGCAAAGGCTGGGGCACAAGTAGCCCTGGGAGACCGGATAACAATCAGCTTCGGCTCCCGGGAGTTGGAGATTGAGGTAGTGGACCTGGCCAGCACAGTTCGGGCCAACGACGCCTCAAACCTGTATCGCGTGATAAGAGACGAGGCCGTGTAAAGGAGGGTTCCCAGGGCCTGAGTGCACTACCCCGCTCCTTCCACTACTAGTATCTGGCTGGTTTGGAATACTAGGCAAAGAGGCCCGGAGGTGGTAGTCGAAATATCCGCTACCATTGTCGGGCGGCGCGCACCCTCAGCCATAGAGGGGATGAGCGCCAATTCACCCACAGGTACCTTTAAGGAGGGGTAGGTCGCGCAATGAGAAACGAGGAAACCTTCTATCTCAGCCGGATGCGGGTAGCCGTGGTTTTACTGCTAATATTCGCCGTTTTCGTCACACTAGTGGCAGGGTGCAGCATTCCGTTCTTCCGTCAGGAGGGGCGGTTGCAGCAAGAGCCAACGATATCCGTCTTCTTTGATGAAGAGAACACTCAGCGGAACCTGAAGCTTGAGGAGTACTTGCTAGGCGTCGTGGCTCAAGAGATGGATCCCAGTTGGCCCATGGAGGCCCTTAAGGCCCAGGCCATCTTGGCCCGGACCTTCACCATGAAGAAGCTTGAGGAGGGTGGGGTCAAGGACATCCACGGTACTGACGCCTGCACAAACCCAGAGCACTTTCAGGCCTACAACGCCCAGAGGATAAATGATCGGGTCAGGGAAGCAGTGGCCAGCACCAGGGGTATGGTAATGCTCCATGACGGCCAGTTCATACGAGGCTGGTTCTTCGCTGACTCCGGTGGTAAGACGGCAACCGCCCAGGAGGGCCTGAACTTCAAGGGAGAGCCCACGCCCTACGTTAAGGTTGTCAACGATGTTGCCGGCCCAGATGGATTTGAGCAGTGGACGGCGACCTTCACAAAAGAGGAGGTAGCCAACGCCGCCAAACAGGTGGCTAACCAGGACCCAGGGGACTTTGATGCCCTTGAGGTTACAGACAAGGGGCCATCGGGGCGGGCAACAATGATGAGAATCGGCAGTGTGACTGTGAATGCAGCTGACTTTAGGGTTGCCCTCGATAGCAAGAAGATGAAGTCAACCCTGTTCACAAAGGAACCTGAGGTCAGCGGAGATAAAGTTACCTTCAGCGGTAAGGGTTTCGGCCACGGTGTTGGCATGGCGCAGCAGGGCGCCAGGGCTCAGGCTGAAGAGGGGAAGAAAGCCGAAGACATCCTCAGATTCTACTACAAAGACATTAGAATATCGCAGCGCTGGAAGTAGCAGGCGGCTCCTCAGGGTCATTGCCCAAGCCCGCGACGGGAATATTGCGGGGGCTTGGGCATATCTATTAGTTAGGACAGGTTTGGTTATTTTTCTGAAAGGAGGGAGCGGCGGTGGATGAAAAAGGGTTCCAGATTCCTGAGGAGCACAAGGTTTCATTAGTCAACAGGGAGACTGCCAATATAGAGGGCGTACTCAACGTAGACAGTTTTGACGATCAGGAGATTATACTCGATACGGATCTCGGGCTCCTTACCCTGAGAGGGGAAGACCTGCACATCAAGCAACTCAACCTTGATACCGGGAGCCTCACAGTGGACGGTCTGATCAACTCCATTGAGTACAGCATGGAAAAGGGCGGCATCAAAGACAGGGGCAAGGGACTGCTTGACCGGCTTTTACGCTAGAGTCGAGAACTCAGGGCCATTTAGGTGTGGTAGGCCAGGGCGCTCCAGCAGAGGGCGCCCTCACCTTACATTGCCTTACCTTGCCTGTAGCAGCTTCAGCCAGTCCAGCAGGATTCACCTCCTCTTTTGCGAAGTAACCCCAAAGAGATGAGGAGGAGCCTGTGGTGCCCGGTCTACAGTTATTATCGTCGGTGGTCAGTAAGAAAGGTAATCCCTTCCTGCGCGCGGCAAGAGTATGTCTGCTCATGGCCCGCGGAATCCTGGTATGCCTCGCCTCCTTTATCCTGAGTCCCGTTGTGCTCTTGGCGGATCTACTGACGCCTGGCCAGACCATCGCCAAGCGTTGGGTCATAGGCTATCTTGCCATTATCCTTGTTGTTACCGGGGTGGCAATAGCGGTATCCCACTACGAAGAAGTCCAGACCAATTCAGCAATGGAGGTTCTCAATAGCTTCTACCAGAGAAATATAGAACTGGACCAGGTACCCTTCGGTAGTGAGATTAACATGGTTGCAGTCCGAGTTGGTCTTGATCCGGCTCTCATCGCCTCCGTAGTGGAGGTGGAGAGCGATTTTCGTCCAGAGGTGGTATCACCTGCGGGAGCCAAGGGCCTCATGCAGATAATGCCTGCGACCTGGCGAGAGCTTAATCCTGGAGGCCCTTGCGACGGGAGGCATCCACCCCCGGCCCGAGAGGCCGGATGCATCTTTGACCCCCTTGCCAATCTTGATGCCGGCGCCCGTTACCTCAAGATGCTCCTGGATCACTACAACGGGGACTTTCCATTGGCCTTCGCGGCCTATAATGCCGGCATGGGCAATGTGGCCAGGTTCCAGGCCTCTTCTGTGGCAGGCATTCCGCCCTTTATTGAAACCAGGGACTATGTTGCCTCTGTTCTCAGTGAATGGCTTGGCAGGCGTCAGGAGGCCAGGTCTCCTCTGGTGATGGAGACAGTCCGCTTGTTGCGCTGGTGGGATCTTCGCCTCCCCTGGGTTACTTTGGGGCTCTGGCTCCTATTACTCATGTGGGTCATAGTCAAGCTCAACTAAGGGCATATCCCCCTTTCAGCTCTAATAAACATTATTGCAGCTATTGGAAGGGGGCTCACGGTCTTGATTTCCCTCAAACTGCAGTTTTCAATGTTTTTAATAATGATTCTTACTGGTGTCGTGATCGGCTTCCTATATGATTTCTATCGGGCCCTGCGCGGGATCACAAGGCCAAGGAGCCTGGCGACGAATCTAGGGGACGCTCTCTTCGTGATTCTGTTAGGCGTCGTAGTTCTCGGAGCGCTGATGTTCGGAAACTGGTGTGACCTGAGGTTCTATGCGGCCGTTGGCCTCACCCTCGGGTTTCTAATGTACATGGCCCTTGTCAGTTCACTGGTACTAAGCATCTACAGGGAGACGCTCACGGCAGTGGGGCGTGGCGCTTTGAAATTAGTTCGCGCAGTCACGGCGCCCCTCAGGGCGGTTTGGCGCATCTTTAGGAAACCGGTTGCCTGGGTGTGGAACCGGGCCCTGGCTCCGTTGAGACAACTGAAGGCCCGTTGGCAGGATGATGGCGACAACGATGATGACGATCAAGACCGCCGCTAGGTGTAGCCAGCCAGCAGGGAATCAACGTCCTTCAAACGAATAACTACGCAGAGCAAGAAGAGTGAGCGGAGTGGAGATAATGGTGGCTACCTATAGGAGTTTTCTCGGCAGATGAGATCTCGCAGGGACTTTTCATCACCCTCAAGAACCAATCGCTCAGCGCTACGACCCCGGTTTCGTCGGAAGCGATATCGGGTCAACTGGTTTCAGGTTGCGCTGGTTCTTGTCATAGTATATACTTCAGTGGTGTTCATTCAACAACAATTAATTTTTATGAAGTTGAAAGCCCAGGCAGACCAACTAGAGTCAAAGCTTAATCGCTTGCGTAGCCAAACAAATGCCCTCTCAGAAGAGGCAAAACGGTTGAATGATCCCCAGTACATTGAGGCATTGGCCCGCGAGTCCCTGGGAATGATAAAAGAAGGCGAAGTACCCTATATCATTGCCTCACCGGATCAATAACTGAGTAACAGTTGACTTAACAGCAGTTTTCCTATAACATTATATTTCGCGGGGTGGAGCAGTCAGGCAGCTCGTCGGGCTCATAACCCGGAGGTCGTAGGTTCAAATCCTACCCCCGCAACAATTGACGCGACTAGACGAAGAGTTTTCCTGGCGGCGTAGCTCAGCTGGTCAGAGCACACGGTTCATACCCGTGGAGTCGCTGGTTCAAGTCCAGCCGCCGCTACAGTCAGATGTAAAACAGGCGCCGACTATTCGGCGCCTGTTTCTTTGGGAGGATGGGAGGACATGGTCGCGATTCTATGTGTACGGTGTTACAAGGGCCCAATGGCGCTATGAAGCGCTCCTGGAAGCGTGGTGTCTTTGCTTCCCCGCAGCGCGGATTAATATAAAGGGCGTCTGCTCAGTCTTCTGGCCGGCGGGATTGTCCCGGATGAGATCCCGGAGCTCGCTGTCTTTGAGGGGCATTCCAGGGGCCTTGCCAAGCAGCTCTACCCCCAGGTCATTGGCGTCAACAATCATGGCGTCAACACCGAACAGGCGCTTTAACTCGGCGCAGACCAGATCGGGGCGATGCGGGGACAGGATCCCTTTGTCAGCGTAGTAGTTGTAACCAACCACGCAGAAGCCATCAATGCCCGCCACCTCTTGGCCCAGGATGCGATAGAAGATCCCGCCAATGCCCAGCGCCTTGCCAATGCCGGCGGCGGCGGCCGCCAACAGAACCCTTCCGGGGCCGCGCAGATTGATGGCGGCTTGCATCTTGTAGACATTGTCCATGGCTGGTCCGGCGGGGTTTCTCATGGCGAATCGACACAAGAACCTGGCAAGCCAACTGATCTTCATAGAGCTTTGATGCATGACCTGGCCCTGACAGAGAGAGACCACTTTTTCACTGATAGCCACGATGTCTCCCGGTCGGTAGTAGGGGACAACGTATCGCCTGACCAGTTCACGGTAGTCCTCGCCAATGGTGACAAAGTGTGTTCGGATTGGAAACCTGAAATACTCCATGCCGCAAACTCGTCGGACAAGAGTCTTTCCGGTGTTTGGTTCATGTAATGGCTTCTGACGATGAATCATTGGGTGGGTCCCCCTTAGATAGCGAGTGTGAGTTAACCTCACCTCAACCATGTCTCAGAGTCTGTCTGTGTCTTAGGTCTCTGATCCTATTATCATTCGTTGATTTTACGGGGCAGTTACCCAAATGTAAATTTGTTTTACGAATTCGTGAAACAATACGCCGCTCGCCAGCTCGGAACCGATGGATGCCTGCTATCTTGACAAGGAAAACCGGCGGTGCTATTATAGTAAAGCACGATTTCAGAATAGGCCATTAGCTCAGTTGGCTAGAGCACCTGACTCTTAATCAGGGTGTCCAGGGTTCGAGTCCCTGATGGCCTACAGACAGTAAAGCCCGCAACCGTCTGTGGTTGCGGGTTTTTGTATTCGGGCGAAAGTGCTCCAGAAACAGATTGGAGGTAGGAGCAGTCCAGGTTGAGGGTTCCCGCAGGGTCTAGGTGTTATCTTTCCACCATTGGCCGTACACTGGGTGTTTATCCCACTCCCAGGCGTACTGATTATCGTCGTCGGCCTGGACGCAGGTATCAGCGCCACTGCCAAAGTCAATCCCAATGTGTCCTGTCGCTTTGGCGTGGGCAGTGAGGATCTTTCCGGGGATGCCTGCGCTAACAAGGGCTACGTCATAGCTGTATCGGGTCATGGCTATTCGCGCCTGTTCCAGGTGGTTCCAGCTGGGGCAGTCAATCGCAGCCACAATTCCCTGCCAATTATAGCGTCTTACCAGGACTTCCTTGAGGTCAGCAGAGGTCCTCCCCACAAGGATAACCTTAGTCTCCCTAAAGGAATCATAAAACTCCCTGGTCTTGCTGAGATAGAAGTTGTCAAAAGCGTAGAATAGCCGCTTCGGCTTCAGCTCATAATAGTCGATTACCATGTCGGCAATGGGACGGAAGTACCACTCGGGCTGTTCCAGCCGGCCAAGGAAATCTGCTTGCTTGAAGGCCGAAACAAGTTGCTCCCGGGCCTCGGGGTTGGGTAGGGATAGTCCGTAGAAGTTGTCGGCCCAGCCATACATTCTGCGAACAAAACGGTTGGTTAAGATCGCCCCATGCGCTGCCACCGCCGCCTCCATATCACCGATACGAATAGACGCATGTGGTTCTTGGCGCTCTACCTTGTCCCGCCAAGCGTCCAGCAGATCGAGAGTCTGTATTGTCTCGATGGTCATTCCGCACTCTCCCTCCTCATGGTTCAGCCTCTGGTACAGGGTATGAAGACCCCAGCGAAATGAACCCTGTGACGGATTAACAGAATACAGGTACGAAATCAGGAGCAGAATCGTAGGATGACTCAGGAGCAGATTTGCCAGCGGGCCCTGAAAAGAGGCGGACTTGGGAAGGACGACTGCGGTATGCCAATAGATATGACCATCGTTTACCCTCCATCAGTAGACTACCGGTTCATGCATCAGCGCCCGCAACAGATCATGAAGGCCTTCGCTATGATGGGCGCTCAATCTATATATATTAACCCTGCCAACATGTACCGGCAGAAGCAGCCCATTGAAAGACCCTTTGCAGACCTGCCGAACTTCCACGTTATCAGGAGTGATGTGCCGCTGGCGGGAATGCTTAAGGGCAGAGTAATCCTATGGTGCGCGGTTCACCATGCCGCATTCGCGGACTCCGCCGATTTTGCCGACCTGGTTGCCTTTGACTCAGTGGACCTGGCAGAGGATGAGTTCTCCCATTGGCGCCAGGCAGTAGTGGAAATGGAAGAGCGGGCCGATGTAATCTTCGCAACTGCCCAGGCCATACAGGAAGACCACGCATCCAGGGGGCATGAAGCTATTCTTCTACCCAACGCTGCTGACTTTGACCATTTCAGATGGGCTCAGTACCGTCTGGGGTGGCGCCCAGACGACCTGCCTTTTTCTGGTGACAAGCCCATTGTCGGCTACTACGGGGCCATTGGTTCCTGGCTGGATTTGGAGATGCTGTACGCCATTGCCGATAGATACCCAGTGGTGATGGTTGGGCGCAATCGGTTGTTTGACCACCCGGTGCGCCATAGTAATATCACTGTCCTCAGGATGAAGAGCTATGACATGCTGCCTATTTACCTGAGTTGGTTTGATGTAACCCTCATCCCCTTCCGATTAACCAAGATGGTTGCGGGGTGTGATCCTATTAAGTTCTATGAGTATCTATCTGCGGGAAAGCCAGTTGTTACAAGTCAACTACTGGAGCTTGAAGGACTCTCCCAGCTATGCTACTTCGCTCACCGAGACAATGCCGCGGCTCAGGTTGCCCAGGCTCTAAGCAACAACACCGCTGATCTCGTTAGAGAGAGACAGTCCTTTGCTCAGCAGAACCAATGGATCCATCGCGCCCAGGAGGCCCTCAAAATCATCAATGAGAGGCTCTCGTCAGGGTGAGGTTAAAGTGCCGGGCGCCAGCCCCTGGGGCATAGTCAAACCTCAGAATCTCCAGGCCAGCCCTAGCCATGAGAGTCCGAATTTCTTCCTCGTCAAAGAGATAGATATGGTCATCTTGAAAGTCGACAGACCCGTCGCCCAGGGGTTGGGGCATGTGCTCGTAGCTATCGTAATAGGCGCTTCGTCCCCACTGTCGAGCATCTGGGGTGCTAAGATAGATCAGTCCGTCATCAATCAGAAGGCCCCTGAGCTTGAGCAGCGTAGGCAACGGATGACAATTCAGGTGCTCCAGGACCTCGGTAAATATTATGACGTCAAAACCTGTCTCAAAGGGAACTGGGTCTATCTCAATATTGCAGATGGCGAAATGAAGCCCGAATTCCTCTGCCAATCTTGTACTCAAGTACGCGTCAGTGACGTCGATACAGTAGACTTCCGCATCCGTAAAGACCTTGCAGAATAAGGCGAGGGTGCCGTAGGCGCAGCCAACGTCAAGGCATCTCTTAGGGCTTCCGGCCCTGATATCTTGCCAGAGCCACTGGGCCACCTTTGACCAATAGCCCATCTCCGCTTCTCGGTAGGCCTTTGGATAGTAGGGGTGAGGGTCAAGGCTAGCGACAATATCCTGACATTGCCTGATGAGCCGGACCCACGGTTTGGACTTTAGGCGGCGAAGCCTGGACCTGCCACTCTGTATCACAGGCTCTTTCTCCCCTCTGGCCGGCAGATTTGATGAGTGCAGGTACCGGCTCCTAATCTATATGTCAGAGGGCCCGGACACTTGCCCCAGGCTCGCGAGATCTACCCCGGCTTTCTTCTCAGGTGCTAGCAGCACCTTGCTTCCAGGCAACCTTAGCATGGCCAGGGCAAAGACAAGGCCCAAGGCTCCCATGAGCCCAATGGTAAACGCAGAACCCAGCGAGCCAATGACTAGGCCCACCACGGCCAGGGAGAGCATGCCGGCCCCGTTCATCAGAGAGTTGGTGACACTGAAGACTCGGCCCCGGACCTCAACAGGGGTGCGACTGTAGAAGATGGCTGTTAAGGGCACCTGGAATGCTGAGCCCAGGATCCCAGAGACCAAAGCTATCGCCATAAGAGGAGCAAAGCTCGGCTGCAGGAAGTAAAGGATCCACACCAGGCCCTGGCCCACGAAGCTGAGATAGAAGGACCGGCCCTTGTGAAGTCTGTCGCCGACGTTGCCCATTACTAAAGCGCCGAGGGCGGCGCCAACCCCTGACACCATCATCAGGGTTCCGAAGAGGGTGGGGTCGATGTCCAGGACATTCCTGGTATAGTCCAGGAAGCCGACCCCTGCGAACTGGGCTAATACCGAGAAGGCACCCATCATGGTTACGATGAACCAGAGGACCGGCTCGCCACGGAGGAAGCGCAGCCCGAAGGCAAGTTGCGCGCCGAACCTCTTCAAGGGGGCTTCTTGTTCAGGAGTCTCCTGCTCGAGAGCAGTGGCGCCGAGGCGGGCTGAAACAGGCACAGCTATCATCACAATGAGTAGGGCAGAGATGAAGAAAGTAATGGCGTTGAAGCTGAAAACAGCGCCAGCCCCAAAGAACCCGGCCATGGCCCCACCCATCACAGGACCGAGGATCCCCACCGTCTGCTGGGTTGTCTGCGATAGCCCGATGGCTGCTGTAAGCTGCTCATCACCCACCAGGTCTGGGATAATGGCCCCTCGAGCCGGATTGAAAAAGAGGCTGGCAAGGTTGGACAGAAAGACCACGACGTAAACCCACAATGGCTCGGGGTGCAGGGCGATGACAAGATACAAGGCTCCCCGGGCCACATCGCTGGCAATGAGTATCTTCTTGCGATCCCAGCGATCAACAAAGACCCCAACAACGGGTCCTAAGACGATCATCGGCAGCATCTGTACCATCATCAACCCGGATATAGCCACGGCGGAATCGCTTTGATCTGTGATGAAGACCAGTAATGCCATGCGGGCGAGGGCATCGCCGAGGTTTGATGTCAGCTGGGCAACCCAGAGCATGAGGAAGCTACGATTGCGCAGCACTGTGGCAAAGCTTGCGCCTTTGCCTGGATCAGTCTCTTGCCTGGTTTCTTGGTTTGGCTTCATTTTGTCCTTCCCCACCCCACTCAGCAGGCGCCACTGGTTGGCGGCCGTCGTAGCGCATGTGCCTGTGGACGGCCCCCAGCGAAAGCAGGAGTATCGTGCCAGCCCGGGTCAGGACATAGCGGCTACGCTCAGGTTGCTCAACCAGCTTGGCGGAGAGCAGGTCGCGTAGGTGATGATAAAGGGGCCCACCTTCCATATCCACTGCTTCTCCCAGGTCTCTCGCGCTCTTCTCTCCATCGGCCAGTTCCTTGAGAATCTGTACTCGAATGGGGTGAGCCAGCGCCGAGGCCAGGGCTGCCAGGCCATCAATGCTCTCATCTCGAACAATCACTCCCAGGCTCGTCACCTGGCTTACACAGGACCCGAGGGCATCGGCATAGGCCGTTCCCAGCAGGTAGTCGTTGCCGGGGTCAACTCCAATGCCCGTGAAGCTCAATCCCCTGGCAGTGGAACCCACCAGCCGCTGGAGCGAGACCACCAGGTCGCTGGCGGAGGCCGATGCCGAAGCCTGTATGGTTGGCATCTCTCTGTCTTCAGAGGGGGCAGCCGGGTTTCTGACGGCAGCCTCCAGGTCTGCAACTCGTCTTGCCAGGTCCTTCACCAAGTCTTCTAACAGGCTATCGCTACTTAGTTCCGGTTTGTCAGCCACTATTGCATTACCCCCTTCGGATCCTACTGACAGGTAGGAGCAGATGCCTTGGTGTATGCTCAAAGATACCCTTACTATAAGGTATAGTAGTACAACTATAGAATGGCGTCAACAGTAGGGTAGAGAAGACTGCTCTAAGGGCAGAGAAGGTTGTTGTTAGGTGAAGCGCGCTGGTCAAAGCCTCCAATTATCCACCACCCACAGTTTTCTTGTATACTTGGAGGGGTGGTTGAACCATGATCAAAAGCAAATGATAACGGGAGGATTTTGACACCATGAAACTCAAGGCCTATAAGAAGGATCTCGATCACTCGTATGCCCTGGGGGTGTTCCCAACCCTTGAACTCCTCGACTTTCAGGCAGATCGCGTAGTCCAGGTTGTTGTCAGCTCAGACAGCGGGGGGAATGAAGGGGTCGCCAAGATGCGCAAGATCTGTGCCGAGAAGGGGATAGAGCTTACTGTCAGCGACCGGACCATCAACCGCTTAAGCCCCAAAGGCAACTGCTATGCCCTTGGCGTGTTTGAGAAATACGAAGCGGACCTGCGGCTTCAGAGCGATCACCTTGTCCTTGTGGATCCCAGCAACATGGGGAATCTGGGGACAATAATTAGAACCAGCGTTGGCTTTGGCCTCAATGACTTGGCCATAATCCGCCCTGGGGTGGACATCTTCAATCCTAAGGTCATAAGGGCATCAATGGGCGCCATCTTCAGGATTGCCTTCCAGTACTTCGACGACTTTGACCACTACGCCGGAGCATACGACCATGAGCTCTATCCCTTTATGCTCAATGGGGCCAGGCCGGTCAGTTCCGTGGATCATGAAGACCAGAAGCGACCCTTCGCGATTGTATTCGGCAACGAAGGGAGCGGGCTGCCCGATGAGTTCCTGGACCGTGGGACAAGCGTTTTCATCCCTCAGACAGAGGGCGTTGACTCCCTTAACCTCTCTACAGCAGTGGGGATCGCCTGTTATGAATTCACACGGGGGCGGCTCTAGGAAGCAGACTCCTGTTACAGAGCCTCTGCAAGTTCGAAGAAGGCCTCAGGCCCTCTAGTGGGCCCTTCGTCATCACAAGCCCTCTCCATCGTAGAGAGCAGGGCATCCCTCCCCAGCATCTCATCAATGCGCCTTGCCATGAGAAAGCCAGCGTAGTGAAATAGCTTATCGGGGGAACCGAACCTCTCCAGAACATTGCCAACCTCAGCCGTCGAGAGCTTCTTGGGAAGGAGATGGAGTTCCACCATGAGTTCACTAAACACCCGCAGAATTCCCCGGGCGCGCTCAGGATTGGTTAACGCCACATAGTCGGGATCGCCCTGCCAATTGCCCTGGGCATTGGCCACAAGCCAACCGGCGTACATCCCCAACCCCTCCAGGTGGGTCAGATACCTGGTTAGGTCAATCAGCGCGGCCCTTGTGTCAACTTCTTTGAGAACCGGCAGCGGGTGAATACTGGCATAGGCGGCATGGTGCAGTTCATGGCAGGCATAGTGTGTCAGTTGTGCTGGGTCCTTACGGATCTGTGATGCGGCAAGGTTGACAGATGCCTCACCAGGGTTAGAAACAACCCCAATGTCGTAGCCAAAGGTAAGGTACAGCGTGCCCCGAAAGGCCTGGCCTGGTGGCAGTAAGGCCGTAAGGGCCTCAAGCCACTGAGGGGGGTTTTCCCCCTCGTTCCCCCGGGCTGTTGCAACCGCTGCCGCCAGCTGCCGCGCTGTGGCAAGGGCCTGTCTGGTTTCGTCTACAACCTGACCGGTCTTATCGAAGGGTAGTAATAGTGACCTTGTTATCTCCAGGGCCGGCGGGGAGGTGTCCAGGGCGAAGCGGGAGGCATGCCCGGCCATGTGACGGGCACCAGGCAATCGAGATATACCTGGAAGGAGGGCGTCATCTCTCTCACAGATGGCCTTGAGGGACAGCTCAACATGATCAAAGTCAAAGCATACATCATATGTCGCGGGAAGCTGGCTGATGATCATCATCTCCTGAGGTGAGCAAGCCAGGTGCTGACCGTGGCGGGGGATCCGTTTCCTGAGTTTTGGCTTTAGTTAGTTCTTGGTTCTCTTCCGCCCGCTGGTTATCCTTTGCGACTTCCAGTCCCAAGATTCAAGTAGATTACTGTCATCCAACGGTATATAGTTGATAGGTGGTTCCCAATTGCGCTACAAGGGGGAGGGCCCATGTCAGGGTACAGCAGTGACAGCACGGACAGCGTAGCGGCTGTTCTCGGAGTAACAATGGACAACCCAGACCGCAGCATAATCCGTAAGGATGTGTTGAACATGGTCTGGCCCTACACCCTGGAGAATGTACTGCACTTCGCCGTGGGCATCGTTTCAACGGCCATGGTGGGCCGCCTCGGTGCAACCGCCCTGGCTACTGTCGGCCTGAGCATGAGGGTGGTGTCATGGGTCTGGGTTCTCTCGCAGGCCGTCACCGTTGGGGCAACGGTTCTGGTGGCGCGAGCCGTTGGTGGGCAGCAGCGGGAGCAGGCAGCCCACGCCGCCGCCCAGGCCCTGTTTCTCATGGTCTTCTTGGGACTAGCCCTGGCTGCCACGTTCTTCTTCTTTGCTGAGTCTATCATTGGTATCTTCCCTGGTGAATCCGGCCTGCTGTCTGAAGGCACCAAGTACCTGCGGATTGTGGCATGGGGTATCCCTTTCACCGGTATCTCAATGACTGTTGGCGCTGTTCTGCGCGGCTCAGGTGACACCAAAACCCCCATGTATATCGCTGTTCTCGTCAATATCGTCAACATTGTTCTCGGCTATATTCTCATCTTTGGCAACCTTGGTTTCCCGCGGCTTGGCCTGGAGGGTGGCGCCGTCGCGGTGGTTAGCGCCCAGGGGGTGGGCTGTATTGCAGCCCTGGTGGTGTTGTTCCTGGGTAAGACACTGCCCATTTCCCTACAGACTCTCAAGAACATCAATGTTAGCCTGATGCGGTCCATGCTCTCGATAGGGATCCCCGCGTCGGCGGAGTCGGCCTTCTGGCAGGCTGCCACCTTCATCCTGACCATGCTTATCGTATCCCTTGGCACTGTACCCATGGCCGCTCACCAGGTGGGTCTGACGGTGGAGGGGCTCTCCTACATGCCCGCTGGCGCACTAGGGGTCGCGGCAACGGCCTTTGTTGGCCAATCGCTGGGCGCGAGGCGCCCTCATCTCAGTGAGCGCTACATGCGTGAGGTCCTGCGTTGGGCCATGGCCCTGTGTGCCATCACCACCATCACCCTGGTGGCGATACCAAAGGCCCTGCTGCGTCTGCTCACAACCGATACTGCCGTTATTGACCTCGGCGCATACTACCTTATCTTGATGGGCTTGGCGCAGTTTCCGCAGATTCTTGCCTGGGTGTTCAACGGGGCCCTGCGGGGCGCTGGTGACACCAAGTCGCCAATGTACTTTGCTGGAGTTGGCATCTGGCTTGTGCGCCTACCCCTGGCATTCTTCTTTGGGCAGTACCTGGGCATGGGAATTCTCGGGGTCTGGTGGGCGATGCTGGTCGATATCCTGGTTCGCTTTGGCCTGTCCTTCTGGCGGTACCGCCAGGGCAAGTGGAAGGAAGCAACCTGAGGAGGTAATCTATGAACCACTTCACCGAGCTAGATGATGAAGAGGCGGGGGCAGCAGAGGGTGCTGAAGAGGCTAAAGACAGGATTGTCAGACGCTATTCCAATGAGCAGATTACAGTGATCTGGCAGCCCCATCTATGCGACCACAACGGAAACTGCATTAGAAGCCTTCCCGAGGTCTTTAACATAAAGAAGCGGCCCTGGGTAGACATCAGCGGCGCTGATTCCCAGGAGATAGGCACCGTGGTTGCGCAGTGTCCGACCGGGGCCCTTAGCCTCGAAGAGAAGGAGATGGGTTGAGCCAGTCAATCCCGAAGGCCGGTCCATCGTCATTTTGCAGCATATAAATCGTCAAGCAAAACCAACCCCCGCGAGATAGCGGGGGTTTTGTGTCTCCTCGACTCGAGAACTGTCGCATAAGGTTGCACTGCCACAGACTAAAAATGACAGATACCTCCCTAGCTGGAGTTCTACAATTTTGACACACATAAAAAACACTTGGAAGACCTTCAGATTGGGGGAGACATACAGTGGCTCAGCGGGAGCAGTCTTTGCCCACCGGACACTGGGTTGGCAAAGGAAGGCACAAAGAATCTACTCCGGGCCTAGGTTTGACCGCCCTGCACAAATCAGTTTCATTGCCGGACAGGACTAGCTCGTCTCCACGAGGTCTCAGTCTGGCTCTTGTCATAGGAAAAGTCAAGGATCTGACGAACATACGCGCGCATGTTTTCATTCTGGCGTTGAGTTTCTTGATGGCTCGCGCCAGCATGTTTGAGATCCTGTTCCCCTTCGGTATCGCCTTGATGGCGGCGGTGATGTTTGAGGACCGCAATCGCGTCGCCTCGGGGACGATCGGGATCACCCTCGGGCTCTTTACGGTGCTGCAGCCCATCAAGGCCCTGGTGTATGCCCTGGCCGCTGTCGCCCTTCCCGCGGCCAGGTCTGCCTTTGATGACAATGTGTTACTTGACAGTCCCTGGCGCCTCGGCCTGTTGACCACCTTCATTAGCGGAATGTTCCTGGGCCTCGGTGGCCTACTGATGGGTTATGACGGCCACGGAATGCTTGTCGTTGTCTTGGAGTCGGTTGTGGCAGGGGCAAGTGCTATCGTGTTTCAGCAGGCTCTCCCTTACCTGACGGGATCTCAGCCTCTGTCCAGCCTCCCCATTGATGAGTTAATATACCTTGTGTTGCTACCGGCAATGGCGGCGGCAGGAGTTCACGGTGTTGCGGTGGGGCCGGTAGACCTCCACATTGCCCTTGCGGCCACAATTGTGATAATCACCGCTTACCTGGCGGGCAGTAATGCCGGTGCTGCTGTAGGCGTTGTTGTCGGTGTTCTCTTCGGCCTGACGGGCGACTTCTCCAGTCTTGCCGTCGGGCTGTTTGCCTTTAGTGGGTGGGTAGCGGGTTTCTTCCGGGAGCTGGGTCGTTGGGTGACAGCCATAGGTTTCTCCCTGACCTATGTTGTGGCACTCCTATACTTTGGGGAGGTTGGCTCCATAGATCCATCGGTGTATGCCGTCATGGCCGCTGCCGTGGGAGCCATATTCATCCCGATTGGCTCCAGAGACCAGTTTTTAATGACGGCCCGGGGGCATCACGACGGGCGCGATGTAAACCGATTTCAAAACCATATTTCTAACAAGCTATCGGACTTTGGCAAGGTGTTTCATCAACTCGGCGCAGCGTTTATCGAGACCCAGGGGGTCGAAACCGCAGAGCCTGACGGTGATCTCAATCGACTCTTTGGGGCAATCGCGAAGAGGGTGTGTGACGGCTGTCAAGACTACAGCAGCTGCTGGGAGCAGGGCTTCTATCAGACCTATCGAAAGATCCTGGAACTCATGAGTGTCGCCGAGCGAAGGGGTTCCCTCTCAGTTGATGCGATGTCCGCCAAGCATAGGGACGCCTGCCGCAAGCCCGGGGACCTTGTCTCAACAATCAACTATGTTCTGGAAGCCAGGCAGATTGACGGCTTTTGGAACAGCAGGCTCAAGGAAAGCCGCGAAGTGGTTCATCAGCAGTTCATGGAGATGGGCAATATCCTGACATCCTTGGCCGGAGAGGCTAAGAACTATATGGCCTACAGCGCAGAGACGGCCGCCGTTTTGAGAAGGGAGATCCTTGCCCAGAGTCCGGCTCAGCTAGAACTGCAGGCGAGTGGATCCGGACTGTTAGATCTGGAGGTTCAGGCGTGGGGACAGCCCTGCCCAAGCGGGGATTTCTGCACCGCCAGGTTCGCCCCCTCAGCATCCAGAATTCTGGGACAGCGTATGGGGGCTCAGGTTTATTCCTGCCCTCACCAATCCGATGATGACAGCGAGTGCCGCTTTGTGGTGGCCGCCCAACCAGTGCTTGATTATGTGTCTGGGGTAGCCCTTCGCGCAAAGGAGGACGGGGGTGTGTGTGGCGATACCTACCTGATTAAGGAGGTATCCACCGGCAAGCTTCTTCTCATCCTCAGCGACGGGATGGGCGCAGGCCCCAGGGCAGCCAGGGAAAGCGAGGCCACCGTTGGTTTGCTTGAGCAGTTCCTCAGCGTGGGTTTTGATACTCGCACCGCGGTGCAGACCATAAACTCTATTCTGATGTTGCGGTCGTGGGAAGAGGTATTTGCCACCCTGGACCTGGCGGTCATTGATCTCTATACCGGCTCAACCGAGCTTGTCAAGATTGGCGCCGAGAGCAGCTTCATGGTCTCAGGAAAAGGGTCGGTGGCGGCTATAAGATCATCAACAATACCCATCGGTATCCTTGATAGCGTGGAGGTACCACGTGAGACCCGTACCCTGCAGAGCTATGATACCCTGTTAATGGTTACCGACGGTGTCTTGGCCGCAGAGGACAGTGGCGAATGGATAGGCAGACTGCTGGCCGGATGCAAAGACTGCAGCCCTCAGTACATAGCTGATTTAGTGCTGGAGAAGGCCAAGGAGAGGTCACCGGCAGGCCAGGACGACGACATGGTGGTGTTGGCCTGTAAGATCCTCCCGCGACTCACCAGTTGAGGGCCGACTCCTTCCAGGGTCAGGATTGACAACAACAAAAGGTTTTCTCCCCCCAACAGGCGTGGGTTATTCCACGCCTTCTTTTTTGGGTGCGCCGGCTTTTCTGGTAGAATTGCTAATAGAGGGTGGTGGTATCGTTGGATGGCAAGGGCTTAGAGAACAAGGTCCTCTCATTTATCAGACGATTTGGCTTTCCTGCCGACGGCGACAGGGTGTTGGTGGCCGTATCAGGCGGTGCGGATTCCACTGCCCTTCTTGTCATACTGCACGATCTTGCGGAAGAGAAGGGGCTTGAGATCGTTGTGGCCCACTACAACCACTGTCTGAGGGGAGAGGAATCCCATCAGGACGAGGCCTTTGTGCGGCGCCTGTGCCAGAGCCTGGGGGTAGACGCGGTTGTTGGTTATCCGCCCTCAGGTGGTATCCTGAAAGTGTCGGGCGAGTCTCTCCAGGAGGGTGCCAGGCGCCTCAGGTATGACTTCTTCTTGAAGGTAGCCAAGGAAGTCGACGCTCAGCTATTGGCCTTAGGGCATCACCAAAGTGATCAGGCTGAGACAGTGCTGATGAGGTTTATTGATGGAGCAGGCCCTCGGGGGCTGTCAGGCATACCTCCCATCGGTCAGTGGAAGGGGCTACAGCTGATCAGGCCCTTGATGATGGCATCCCGGGAAGAGATCTTGGAGTACCTTGCAGGGGTTGGTCAGCAGTATCGCGCAGACAGTTCCAACACCAGTTTGGGGTATCGCCGCAACAGGATTCGTCTGGATCTCTTGCCGGATCTGAAGACAGAGTATAATCCGGCCATTGAGGACGCCCTGGTAAACACCGCCGAGATTATGCGGGCTGTTGACGACCTTCTATGTAGTCTTACTGAGGAGTTGGCCCAAGAGGTACTGTCGCGGGACGGCCAGGCCTATATCGTGGACATCAACGGGCTTGCATCGCGCCCGCTGGCCCTCCAGAGGCGCCTGATGCGCCGGGCCTATAAAATGGTAGCGGGTGACGCGAAGGATCTGAGCTTTCAGCATACAGAGGCGATGGTGTCTCTGCTGCGGGCTGACACCGGGAAGCGGATCAGTCTCCCTGGACCGGTCACCGCTGTAAGGGAATATAAGGTGGTTCGTATTGGCAAACATGAGACTGAGGAAGCAAGCCATACAGATGGCGTGCCTGCCGCCAGGAAGGAATCCGAAGGGCGCCTGGATGTCCCGGGGGTTGTCCATTGGGACAACAGGCGCTGTTTAAAGGCCACCTCTGTTCTATGCACAGGAGAGGTCTGGGCGGATGCTATCAATTCCAACAGATGCGTAGCCTACATAGACGCTGACGCCGTTGAGTTTCCGCTGCGGGTCAGGACTCGCCTCGATGGTGATGATTTCACACCACTGGGCATGACTGGAACCAAGAAACTCAAGGATTTCTTCGTTGATGAAAAAGTGCCCGCCAGGGAGCGGGACCAGATCCCGCTAGTGGTTGATGCCGCAAACAGAATCCTGTGGGTAGCAGGGATGAGGTTGGATGACAGTTTTAAGCTAACACAGAGCACCCGCACAGCAGTCCGACTGGAGTTGATCACTGAAGCTCAATAGGCGAACAAATGGTGGCAGCCACACCCAGAGAGGTGCCCTTGTTTGGAGCACCTGGGCGGTTTGTCACGCCAATCCTTATATGGTAGAATGAAACGGTATTGAATTGTAGGTAAACACCAAGCTAACGCCAAGTTTTGTCTCAAGGGAGGCAATCATGTCACGATTTAGAAGCATCGTTTTTTATGTGCTGTTGCTCATCATGTCACTGGCAATAGCCAACTTCTTCAGCAGCACCGTACAGGAACCAGAAGAGATCACTCGGTCTCAGTTCAAGACCTGGATTGAGCAGGAGAAGGTTAGAGAGGTCAAGATTGTTAATCAGACTGTGGCCGGCACCCTCAATGATGGCACAGAGTTTACAACGATTATAGAGGGCGAGCCCCAAGATCTGTTGGCGCTTCTTGAGGAGAAGAATGTTGCGGTTGAATTTGGTCTACCGCCAGAGCCGCCGTGGTGGACCGCCCTATTAACAACATTACTGCCTGTCCTGTTGGTGGTTGGCGCCTTCTTCTTTATTATGCAGCAGACCCAGGGCGGCGGTAACCGTGTCATGCAGTTTGGTAAGAGCCGCGCAAGGCTTAACACCGGCGAACAGAAGCGAGTAACCTTTGATGATGTTGCCGGCATTGATGAGGTCAAGGAAGAATTGGCTGAGGTGGTTGATTTCCTTAAGCACCCTCGGCGTTACACCAAGCTTGGGGCAAGAATACCTAAAGGGGTGCTTCTCTTTGGCGCGCCAGGTACCGGTAAAACCCTACTGGCCAGGGCTGTGGCAGGGGAAGCGGACGTTCCCTTCTTCGACATTAGCGGCTCGGACTTTGTGGAGATGTTTGTTGGTGTCGGGGCTTCTCGTGTGAGAGATCTCTTCGAGCAGGCCAAGAAAAACGCCCCCTGCATTGTGTTCATTGATGAAATTGATGCTGTGGGTCGGCAGCGTGGAGCGGGCTACGGCGGCGGCCATGACGAACGGGAGCAGACCCTGAACCAGCTTCTGGTTGAGATGGACGGCTTCGGCATTAATGAAGGTATTATCGTAATCGCTGCAACCAACAGGCCTGACGTTCTAGACCCAGCGCTGCAGCGCCCCGGTCGTTTTGACCGGCAGGTCTCTATTGACCGTCCAGATCTGGTGGGTCGAGAAGCCATCCTGAAGATTCACACAAGAGACAAGCCTCTGGCTGACGAGGTCGACCTTGAGGTGCTAGCCCGGAG
>LADL02003238.1_pt1 | contig 27641 bp, 29 predicted proteins | sample 619721 | NCBI WGS metagenome assembly LADL02 (sample SAMN03397408, study PRJNA257561) | rock porewater metagenome | biome: terrestrial; feature: Opalinus Clay rock; material: porewater; isolation source: Opalinus Clay rock porewater BRC-3 borehole | place: Switzerland: Mt Terri URL, St-Ursanne ...
GGAAAGGCGCAGCCCTCCCTTATATCAACCCTGAGAAACATTCCTTCATGAAGGCCGGCTTCGCTTGCCAGTCTGGAGAACAGTTCATCGTTGGAGCCATAGGGGCAGCCTGCCAGTATGACACAATCCAGGGCTTCTCCACGAATATCATTCCTTATTTGATCCTGGCCAACATCACCGCATAACCAGGGATGCAACCGCCTGACGACCACTGATTTTTTAAGTTTCGTCAGTTCTTCTTCCAAACGGGTGAAATCTATTGCGTCAGATACCAATCCCCGGCAGCCACATATATATATCCCTATTTTATTTGCCAATTACAGCATCCTTTGCCCTAAACAGCTTTTTTAAAACTACTAATCCTCGTCTTCATCGTCACCGCTTACCAGAGTTTTCATAACAAATCTCTCCACCTTGCCGTGACAGTCAATGGAGGTCCAGGTGACACTGTTTGTCCCCACCAGAGGTATAAGCTTACCTGGAAAATACGCCAACTGGTACTGTAAAACAGTTTGAATGGCCTGCCTGGGACATGCCTTTGTGCATGTCATGCAGTCCCAGCAATCTCCGGGCTCACGAATAACGGCCCTTAGGGTTTCCTTATTCAAGGTCATAAGATCGCCCGGACATACCTGCTCACAAAGAGGTTCATTTTCTCCCTGGCAGCCGTCGCATTTTGTGGGATCGACTTTAGGGGGCATACTTAAATCCTCCTTAAGGGCTGTGATTAATGTCAGTTATAAATTTAAAGCAGTAAGCCCTTTTAAAAAAGGCTTATTGCCAGCCAACTGGACAGCCCGCCTGGAATAAAAGGAATTTCAAAGTTTTTACCATTAATAGGAGCTTATAGCTTACCGCTTAGAGCTTACAGCTTCTTAAATGCTTTGCTTTTTGCGGTCACCCGGCACTAACTGCTGATACTGAACCTTAAAGCATTTTACCTCGTCAGTTTCAGCATCCCATCTGGAATTTATAAAACAGTCATAATCCGGATTGGTGTCGGGATAATCGGTTCTATTGACATAACCAGGGAAACGGGTTTCTTTTCGGAAGCTTATGTGTTCAATAACCAGCTGGCATACATCCAGGCGGTTTATAACATCCCAGGCCAGCTGCAAATCATGCAAATCCCTGGCGCATAAATAAGGTATCTGATCACTCCTCATTTTCTTTATATGCTTGCGGGCGATGCCCAGATAGGTTTCATTGACAAAGTACCAGTGGGTCCGGCCACCGCAATACTCCTCCATTATTTTCTGCATCCGCGACTCCATATCCTTTGGAGATACGCCTCCCATCAGTGTTCCGTCTGTCCACACTCCCTCCCGGCTCTTTTCCTCAAACTTTCTCAGCGGGCCAAAAGTTCGTTTTTCCATATCTTCCAGTAAATCTGATCCTATTTCCACCAGCCGGTATTCATTGTTTTCCAGTGCTTTTACCATGTGGCGGGCGGCGATCCTGCCACATGTCCAGGAACCTGAAATAAACCTGCTGGGGGCAGCCCCCAAAGCATCACCGGACACATACAGACGATCAACGGTAGTTTCCCGGGATATACCCCTGGTCCAGGCGCCGGACATGCCTGCATGGGCACCTACAATGTGCGGATCTCCACCGTCCAGTTCTATGGGCTCTCTGGAGGGATCATGGTCGTTGCAGCCCCAGTAAAGAACTATGGAGGGGCTCATATCCAGATACTGTCCCTTCAGGCCTATAACCTTGGCGGAATCTCCCCTGGTGGTATCCATATAAACCGGCCCGCGGTGGGCAAGGGTTTCCCTTTGAAAAGCCAGCATACGGATCGGGGTAGGAGCTGTATGCCCTCCCCAGGAAAGATAATAAGGATCCTTTTCCATAAAGGACTCCCCAAGAGCGTTTACCATGGGGGCACCCATACCAATAGCCAGGGTTCCGGTGGGCGAAAAGGTGTCCTTGGTCCTCACCGGCACCAGGCGCATTTCAAAGGAGGTCATCTCGGCCCCGGCCCGCTTGCACATGGCGTAGGAGGATCCACAGTTAAAGGGAAAATACCATATTCTGTGATGTGCGTCCCTTCTATTGTTGGGCCGCCAGAGTCCTGCGGCGCCTCCGGTGCAAAGTAACGTCACCTTTCCCCGGCATATATAGAATTTGCCGTCACGCACACCGAATCCCACTGCACCCACACATACATTATCCTTTATAATAAGCTCGGTGATGTAGACCCTGTTATAAATCTCCGCCTTAGCCTCAAAAGCCTTGGCGGCGGTTATAGGCTTTAGAAGTGATCCATTCACCTCAATATTCCATTTGCCCCGGTTTAAATAACGCCCGTCTTCCTTTTTCTTCATGGGGAGGCCGGCGGATTCCAGTATACCGACTGTATCATTAACCTCCCGGGCAACGGACAGTATTATATCCTCCCGGATGGGAGCTCCGCAAATGTCATAACGGACATAGGAAACATAGTCCTCCGGTGTGCCCTGGCTGATGTACATGTTTAGAGCGTTCATTCCTGCTGATAGGCTGCCGCTATGACGAATAAACGCTTTTTCAATAATTACTATTTTCAGGTCGTCCCCGCCCACTTGCCTTGCTTCCCATGCGGCAAGGCATCCAGCTGTACCCCCACCAAGTATCAGTACATCGGCATCAATGTAGACCCTGTCTGCCACAGTCTCTACCCCCTCTGGTTTACTATCGGTAACTTAAAACAGCTTTAAGCCGTAGCTCTCAGCTGTGAGAAAACCTGATTCAGAGAATAAACAGCAGTAATAGCAGCTTTCATTCCATATATTGCCACCAAGACCTTTCCAGGTGCTGAAACAGCCGCCAACTAAAATTGCTGAATTTTAACGTGGCGGCCGGAACTTAAAAAATAAATTTGTAATGGTTAAGGCAATCACTACGGGCCATATATACAAAAAAACCGATGTACCCTTCCTGACAGATGATTATGCTGTAACTGGCAGTAGGTTTTAGTCGGCATGTGTACTAGTTTGTATCCATAATTATAGTTCTAGTCCAGATTGAAAATTCCCTTCCAAACTGCATTAAAAAATAAAAAATATTTTCAAGTCCCCCTCATAAATCTACCACTTAAGTGAAAAAACCACCCGATAAACCGGAAAAAATGCCACGATGCTTTCAAAGCATAAGAAGGCCCACAGGATAAACCAAAATGAAACTCCTGTGGGCTTGCGTGTAAAATTAGAGGCTGATAGCCGCTGCCTTTTTAATATATTGATCCAGCCTTTCGCTATTTCCATTTTCAAGATATTCCTTCATAATTTTGGGCCGCCTTATCCTTGCTCCCTCTGACAACACCGTCAAAGCCAGGTGTGTGACGTAAGGGGTGAAGGTATATTCCTTATCCACTAGCTCGGTGGGAAATATCTGGCTTTCCAGCTGCGCTATATAAGAAATTGCCACCTCCAGCAATTCAGTGGTAATGTTTTTACCGCCCTCTAACCTGACATTGCCGCATTCAGGAAGCTGAAAATCAACAACTTCCCGGGGTAAAATAATATCATGTTGCACCCTGTACCTTTCGGCCATTTCCTCCATCTCGCCCCGCATGCCCAGAAATGCCTTGTCCTTTTTAGAAAGCCCATACCCGCGGCAGCTTAGAGGCCTTACCGTATACACCAGGCATTGATTGTCATCACTGAGAAAAGGACATTTAAGGTTTATATCAACCAGTTCAAGAAAATAGAACCTTACCGCCTTCTCCACCAATACCGGTATAAAATCGCCAAGGTTTTTTTTCATATAGCGGAACATGTTAAGGTATTCCACAATATATGCCGGGGGAGGGACTGTACAACAAGTGCCGCAGCGCTCACAGCTGGTTTGGGGCAGTCCCTCGTAAATGGAGTTGAGTTTGTCCAGCAGCCCGTTTTTTTCAACATAGCTTAGCTGCGGATAAAGTTTGTCCAATGATAACACAATTTCACTCCTTACTGCAAAAAACTATTTAACATAAAAACAATACTTTTATAAATCAATTATATAGAGAGGACACTCCTTATTTGGTACGGTGACATCATGGCGCCGCACAGCTCCCCATTTTCACTCAGCTCGGAGGCAGATACCACCAACTCCAAAGGATATCCATCCTCGCAAAGCCTCAACAAAACATCCAGGTGATCGGCACTAATACCCCTGACCCCAAAATTGCTGTCATGCTGCTCCAATACTTCTGCAGCCCAGTCTGCCATATGTTTTTGGGGGAAAAGCATGATCAGAGTCCGGTTGTTTTTTTTGCCTATACTGTGGTAATTCCCCGTGTTCTGCCCGTTCTTGATTTCCATCAATGCCCAGAAGGGTTCACCCCGGACGTTCTCACCGGGCAGAACGGTTTCCGCCTTAATGGTATATTTTGTTATGATATCTCTCCAATTGCCCATAAAATACCCCTTAATCTATTGAGGAATATACTTTCCTGTGCATTATAACAAAGGGGATTGTATTACGCAATCGCACAATTTTTTCTTTTCATCCGATGGTTGCCGTGGGAAGCTGACGTGGGTTAAGATATGAGTATTAGCGTAGAGGGCAGGAAATAAAACCAGTAGTTCTAAAGAGGAAAAGACTATGCTCTTAATAAGCCTTCTGTTTATATTAGCGGGAATGACCATGGTGGCAGCAGCAGGATTAATGATTACCTACTCCCTTATAAACACCGGGGAAAAAATAATTCTCCTAAAACCCAGAAAATGGCCCCCTGTAATAAAGAAGTGGACCAGATTCGGAGGGTACGGACTGGTCGCAACCCTGGTCGGTATGCTTTTTGCCGTAATTGCCACTTAAAAAACACACCCAAGGTGTGTTTCAACCGTATATTTTTCTGCAGTAAGAGGTTACCCTGGACCGGGGCTGTTTTTTATTTACAGTGGTTACCACTGTGACCATGATGATGGCCGCCATGGTCATGATCATGGTGATGATCGCACACAGCCCCCCTTGAAACCAATTCTCCCCCGGCGTATTTTTCCGCCACAGTGTTGAGTTCTCCCTCAACACCGGTGATTACCTTAAACCCCTTCTTTTCCAATGCTGCCAGGGCAAAGGGTCCAATTCCCCCCGCCAAAACAACATCGACAGCCTGGGTTACAAGCAATTCGGCCAGACCGGTATGATCATGCCGCAGAGCTTCTGCAGATGCAGTCCGCTGGCTAATCACTTTCCGGTCCTCCAGCTCCAATATTACGAACTCCCGGCTCCTGCCGAAATGCTGGTTTACCTGTCCGTTATCATTGGGTATTGCTATCCTCATAATCTTTCTCCTCATAATATATATAAAACTGAATAAAAGAATGCCTTGTCAGATACCGACCATACCTATATTATGGACAATGTTTCCCATAGATACTAATACCATTTAAAAACAATGTCAACATAAAAGCTTAAAGGAATGGCTTATTTATCCAGTCTGTAAAATTACAGAATGTTTCCAGGGGGTTTTAAGTTGACTCCCTGCATTGAGCTGTGTTAAAATTTTAGGTGCATCCTTTTGAGAAAAGAATACTGGCCGGAGTGGCGGAATAGGCAGACGCAAGGGACTTAAAATCCCTCGTCCTTCGGGACGTACCGGTTCAAGTCCGGTCCCCGGCACCAATAAAATAAGGCCTTAAGGCCTTTATATTTTGCGTAATTTCAAACTGAAATCAGCGAATGGGGACATATTGGGGACGATTCGTGTTTATCAAATTAAACCGAACGCATATCGGGGGATTTTGGTTCAGTCTACATAAAAGAAAGAAAGATTAGGGCCAGCTTAACCGCTGGCCCTTTCGCTTTGCTTATTTTCGGGTGTTGGTGGAGTAACCAGGTGCGCCAGTGCGTCCGCCGCCTCTCTCTGTGATGACTCAAATAGGTGCCCGTAAGTATTCATGGTAATCTGTATTCCAGAATGACCCATCCTTGATGAAATCACCTTGGCGTGTAATCCTTCTGATATTAACAGACTGCAACTGGTGTGCCTCAATGCGTGGAAGTTGATCTGGGGGAGATTATTGTCGCACATGAATTTCTTAAACCATGAAGTTACATTGTCCGGAAAGAAGGGTTTCCCATTCCAGCCGGTGAACACAAGGTCGTTATCCTGCCACAAATCTCCCACAGCAAGCCGTTTTTCATTCTGTACGGCCTTATATTTCTTAAGCAGTTCCATTAATCCCGCCGGCAAGGTAACTGCCCTCCGGGATTTTACATTCTTTGTTTCCTTTATTATCAATCCTGTGCCTCTTACATAATGAAGTGTCTGATTTACCATTGCAGCATTCTTTGAAAAATCGACATCCCGCCACCGAAGCCCCAAGATTTCAGACCGACGCAGACCTCCAATGACCGCTATTAACGTGATGAGATGATAATGTGGAGCTTGAGATCTGACCAACTCAAGCATTTTCTTGACCTGTTCTTCATCTAGCGGTGTAATCTCATGGTGAGCTTTATGCGGAGCATCAACCCCGTCGATTATGTTTTTAGAAAAAAGACCCCACTTCATGCCGGTTTCAAATGCCTTATGTAGAACCCTATGCAACTGCAGCACTGATGTGCTGGACAATGCCCCGGGCTTCCCGTCCTTTCGGCCCCCCTCTTTCTGTATCTCATTATACATTTTAACGACATGAGGCGGCTTAATTTGAGCCAAAGTATAGGCCCCCAAGTGCGGTATGGCATGAGACTCTATCAAGCATTCATACCGTTTATATGTTGTAGGGGCTACATTGGAAGTAGCATAATCCCGTAACCAGTTTTTAAGAAAGTCCTCTACGGTCATTTTTAAAGGCTTTTTATATTCGTCCCGCTCGATCTCGGTAACAAAAGCCGCTAGGGCCAGTTTTGCCTCCCTCTTTCCGCCATGAAAAATTCTTGTATGCTTTATTCTCTTCCCCTTTGCATCGCAACCCCCACTCACGACCAAACGCCAAGAATCTTTTCCTCTTTCCTCAATACTGCCAGCCATTTATTTACCCTCCTCTATACTTTTAATCCAACCGTTAATTCGCTCAAGATCAATACCTATTTCTTTTGAAATAAACTCCGCTGATTTCCCATTTTTCCATAAGTTTAGGGCTTCACGTTTTATCCGGTTATAACCAACCTGTCGGCACCCTTGATGGAAAATCTGGTTTTTACGTGGATTATCAATTGGTTTTTCACATATCGGGCAGATTCGGTATGATTGCTCTGTCTGTCCGGTAATTTTAAGAAAAAACAAAAGCCAAATATGCCCGAGCAGCGATTCAGCATACCATTGTGGCTTAAACTCCACCCTTTTTAGCCGGTTTTCATGGGGCAATGTATAGGTGCAATCTAAGAGTATGTTCCCTATCCTAAAATGCGACACACTTGAAACAACTCTACAGGCAACATCGAACAATAATTCCTTGTCTGCATGTGATAGTAGTAATTCCCAAAAGCTATTATTATTGTTGACCACCCATTCCAAAAGCACTATATCTAGGTTTTCAGTATCAATTGATTTAATTTTACCAGTGCCATCACCGGTCTTTATGGCTCTTTCAAAAATTTCACCGGGGAGTTTATTCTGCCATCTCATTAAAAATGCTTCAATAGAAATAAGCTTCAACAGAAACCATGGCCCAAGAGGGAGTTCCTTTATCCAAGAAGATAGAATTGCAGGGATTTTTTTATGGTTTTTATTCAGAACTGCCTCATAAAGTGAAAGAGTAAAATTAGCTTCTCTTGCGTAATAATGAAATGCTTTAAGAGGGTATGAGTGAAAACGAAAAACAGTTTCCCTGTCAGATAGTCTTAATATGCCATACTGCCTAACGAAATTTAAAATTCGTACTTTATCAGGGGCGCGCCCTTGCCCTGTTTTTGAAAAACTCAAGAACAGATCGGGTGTGTCGGTAATTGGATTATACTCTTTGGTAAAAATCGGAGTCATGCTCTCAATCGGCAATGGGATATTCTTTATAAAGTCTTGGCGTTTTCTATGTGGATAACAAATATATTCCCCCGCTATCCGCGCTGCTTTAACTGTTTTTTTATCCTTTTCTATGTAGGTATCTATCTTTAATTCATAAATAGGTGCCATGGGAAATTTGTCTAGCTCTACAGTGGTTCCTTCCTTCTTTTCTTCGGTCCAATATTCTGCCGCAATCTTCCATGTAGTGTTTTTGAAAACCGGCGGCATCCCCTCCTGCTCAAAATCCCCTTTACTCACCCTTATAGCTTCCTCCCTCCAATAACTATTAAAACGCGGGATTCCCAAAAAAATCACTCCGTTTACTTATTGTTTACACATTTGCTATTCCGTAATCATTCTATAACACTTATCATGGAATTGTCAAGAAACATTCAGAAAGGAGGCGGTTTTATTGGCTCAATTTAACCAATTCAAGTTTTGGCGCATGGTAGCAGGTCTACGGCAAATTGATGTTGCAAGCGCACTGGGGGTTAGTGAAAGTTTAGTAGCCAAATGGGAAACTGGGAGGGTGCGCATTAACGCAGAAAGGGCTAGGCAACTCGGAACCCTCCTGGGAGTTGACCCCGAAAAACTATTAGATAACCTACCGGTGGCGGTAAATCAATGAGGAGTGATTTGTGTGAATAAAGGCATAAGTGAATATATCCCGCCCCCAAAACGTGCCACCCTGACCGCCAAGGAGGCCGCCGAGTATATCGGTATTAGCTACTGGTTAATTTTGGAACTTGCAAAGCGTAAGGAGATCCCCGCCATATATGCCGGCAAAAGGGTGCTTTTTCGCGTCGAAACCCTTAACCGATGGATGGACGGGCAGGAGGCAAAGGCTGTCGAGAAACCAGTCGATACGGGACATGGTAAGATCCGGCGTATTCTTTAAATATGCCCAGGTTGGCGGGAATACCGAAATACAGGTCACAAGTAGGCGTGTTATATCGAAACCGGAAGCTATCAATGAGGTGTGAAAGTGCAAAGTATAGATTTTCGCCAATGGTTTGAACAACATATTCCTAATATTACATGGCGCGGAGATGAGGGTCAAAGCAGTTGCCCGCTCTCTACTCATGGTAGCCCGGATAAAAAACCAAGCTTCAGTGTTAATTCTGAAAAGGGTTCCTGGTATTGCCATACGGAGGGAATAGGTGGCGGGATAAAAGACTTGGCCGCACGGTTGGGCATCGATTCGCCGTTTCAATCAAAGGAATCAGTCAGTTTTGCAACATCTCCACAGTTAACCGTTAAAGCCCTGGCTGCTGACAAGGGGTTTACTCCCGAGTTTTTAAATAGTCTGGGTGTAACCCAGGGTAAGAACCATGTAAAAATATCATACCTACTGGAAGATGGTTCACCGGCCCATCGACAGCGTATTCGGCGGGCACTAAGGGCAAAGGATGGTAGTATTTGGGCGAAGGGTGACGGATCCCCAACATTATACGGCCTATGGAGGCTAAATGATGCCCGAGACAAAGGTCTGTGTGTTTTCGTTGAAGGGGAGAGTGACTGCTGGACACTCTGGCATCACGGCTTTCCCGCCCTTGGATTTCCCGGGGCCGACATGACCGGCAAGTTGAAAATAAAACACATAGAAGGCATCTTAAAAATCTATATTGTCCGTGAGCCAGACAAAGGCGGCGACACATTTATAGCCGGGTTTACTCGTCAGTTTGGTAGTTGGAAAACATGGAAAGGTGAACTTTTTGAGGTTTGTCTATCTGAATTAACCGGGTCCAAGGATCCGAATGACTTACACAAAAAATCTCCTGACCAATTTAAATCCTTGTTTACAGACGCTCTTGAAAAAGCTAAGCACCTGGAATTAAAACCAGAGCCCCCCCAAAAAAATGAAACTCACACAAAAATGGCATTGCTGTTTCCCTTCACCGATCTGGGTAACGCCGAACGTTTAATACACAGGCACGGCAAGGATATCCGATATTGTCACCCATGGGGAAAATGGTTGGTCTGGAATGGTAGGAGGTGGCAAATGGACGAAACTGCCGCCGTTGAGCGCATGGCCGTTGACACCGTACGCCATATTTACGAGGAAGCCTCTGGAAGTGACGATAAGGACTTCCGCCGGCAGGTTGCGGAATGGGCTCTGACGTCAGAATCAAATGCCAGGATAAAGGCCATGCTTGAGCGGGTAAAAAGTCTTTTAGGGATTCCAGTGCTCCCCATTGAATTTGACCGTGATGTCTGGTTACTAAATTGTCTTAACGGCACGATTAACCTTAAAACCGGTGAATTACAGCCCCACCGGCGAGAGGACTTAATAACAAAACTAGCTCCCGTGGAGTATGACCCGGCGGCGAAATGCCCCCTGTGGAAGAAATTTCTCAATGAAATTATGGGCGGCAACCAAAACCTTGTAGGTTTTCTACATCGAGGAGCGGGAGCGGGTCTAACAGGAGATATTTCAGAGCATATGCTTTTTGTCCCGCATGGCGCTGGACGTAATGGTAAGAGTACGTTCTTAAATACTGTCATGCTCACAATGGGAGATTACGCCATATCGGCTCCGCCAGATCTGCTTATGGCTACAAAGAATGACCGGCATCCTACGGAACTGGCTGACTTGTTCGGTAAACGGTTTGTGGCGGCTATCGAAAGCGACCAGGGGCGGCGACTGGCCGAGGGCTTAGTCAAGCATCTGACCGGAGGAGATACTATTAAAGCTCGGAGGATGAGGGAGGACTTCTGGGAATTTAAACCCACCCATAAACTGTGGTTTGCTACGAACCATAAGCCAAGGGTTCGCGGGACCGACATTGCGATATGGAGCAGGATCAAATTAATTCCCTTTGAAGTTCAGTTTTTGGATGGGGACCCCCGGCAGGATAAGAAGCTTCCAGAAAAACTAAAAGGGGAATTACCCGGTATTTTGCGGTGGTGCGTGGAGGGGTGCTTAGCTTGGCAACGGGAAGGTATGGGAGTGCCCAAGGAAGTAAAGACGGCGACCGACAGTTACCGTCAAGAACAGGATGTTTTGGCAGGTTTTATTACGGATTGTTGTATTGTTAACCCCTTGGCCAAAGTACCGGCAGGGAATTTATATAAAGAGTATGTTGCCTGGTGTAATAGTAACGGTGAACACCCTTTGGCACAACGGACCCTTGGAACACAACTAATTGAAAGAGGATTTACGTCCCAAAGGGGAACCGCTGGCCGGCACTTTTGGCAAGGTATGGGATTGCGAAGTGACGTAAGTGACCCAAGTGACCGTAATTCCCGTATAAACGGATCTTCTCTTACGCGTGGAAATGTAATACGGGAAACAGGGTCACTTACGTCACTTGGGTCACTAAAACAGGAGCATCCGGATTCACTTAACGGAAACCCCGGAGATAGCACGGCTCCTGCGTTTGCGGCTTTACCGGATGAAACGGAGCTGGAGGATTGGAAAAAAGATAAGAGATGGTGAGGGGGATTTTTATCCTCCAAAAATTTACCATTTGATTGTATCCCTTGAGGCTGTAAGGCTGTATTTTGAAACAGGATTAAGCGCCTTAAAAATTTTACATTAATCGCCTATATCCCTTGAGGCTGTAAGAAAAAATCCATTTTAAAGTTATTATCTTAATAAACAGAATCAGGCAACTGAAGATTCTAAAACAGGGAAGTGAGACATGTGAAAATATATTGTGGTTCTAAGGGAAATGCCGCTTTCAATAAGCATTTCAGGGAATGCGAATGTCAGAGATTACCTTTCCTGGGGGTCCGGAACAAGCGATTATATGCCAGAGTGCATTATGACCTAATAAGTTGCAGCACCCGCAATGGGACAATGCTAAACCTACAGGGGCACAAGGCCGCATATATAGTTGGACTGCTGTATTTTGTCCGGGAGGGATATTTGCTGGCGTATCAAGGGATCGGTAGAGTTGTCGGCCTCATGGACACCCTGAAGGAACTGGCTCCCACGCTGGCGGAAAGGCTCTGGCCTATCCTGTCCGACCATGGGAACCGGATCACGCCGGAGGAAAGGTGGGCAAAAGGATGGGGCGACGATGATGAACACCACAAGGCTCTTAACGCATGGATAGAAGCTACAATAAGACCCATTCCCGGCTTTAAAGAGGACTTCCGGAGGGCGATAAAGACGAAGATCCCACTTATAAAATTGGGATGGGAAATAAGCGGGGAATCGCTTGTAAAATCGGTTAAAGAAGGAGGATAGGGAGTCCGGGACGTTCGGCCTGTGGGCCTTGATTATAAAAAAGCGGTGGGCCGGGCAACCGGCCATGGGGACCACTGCACACCAAACAAAAAAATAGCCAGTCATGGACCCGGGGACAGTCCAGAACTGGCACGTTAAAGAAAGGTGTGTGGTAATTAATGAGACGAGAAACAAACAAAAACCTAAAAGCGTTTCGGAGAGGTGATTGCGTATGTCCCATGTATAGCCGGTCCTGGATGGACAAGTATTCGCCCCAGGTGGGAGAAATGTGCAGGATTACGGCAATTAACAGGGCTACAGGTGTGGTAAACCGGGTATGTCTACAGTCAATTGACAATCCTTCCCGGCGGGACTGGTTCCCGGCTGACGATCTGGAGCTATGGCCGGATAAGACAGAAAAGGCGGGATAGATTCAACAAAAATAAATATTCCTTTTTTATACTTAGTTAGTGTCGGACCTAACTCTTTAAAATCCACAAAACCCCTGAAAATAGGGCATCACGACCAAAAGAACCTATAATATTAGAACATACTACACCATGATACCATTTTAAAGTTTTACCATGCTAAAGTCAAACAATGTCCAAGTCTACCAAAACCCAGAGATTCTAAAAAGAAAGGGGTGATATTTATAATGAAATACCGCCTGAGAAAACCCCCGGCAACCTCTGAAGTTATTATCGATCAGGCCAACGCCAGCACCGACCAGGGAACAACCGACAACGATCCAACTCCCAGCATCACCCCTGTTTTTGACCCGCTCCCCGCAATGTTTGAGGGAAAGGCACCAGTTAACAAGACCGATGAGACTACCCGGGAGGCCGTTGTCCGTGCCATCTTTGAACAGGGTTTAACCGTTACGACCGCCGCTCAAAAGTTTTCAATCCACAGGGATACAGCAAGCGCGATTCTTCAAGCATACCGACAGGAAACTGGTGAACTGGAAAACCTTCGCCTTGGTGCCAAATTCCACGGTCTTGCTGATAAAGTTCTTGATGAGCTCAACAAAAAAGACCTTTCCAGCACTCCCGTAAGTCAGCTTGGCGTCTTGGCTGGAATCTGTGTTGACAAGAAAATACAATTAACCGGCAAACCCTCTCCCGGTGGTTCGCTTATGAAATTGAAAATAGCCTGGAAGGACGGCGCCGGGTGTGCTGAGATAACCACTGGCGGCGGCCAAGAGTAAACCCAAAAAATTAAATTATAGGGAGTGTTTATACTTATGTCAACAGTTCAAATAACCAACCAAATTTCCGCCCTCCGTGAACAATTAAATAATATCGCCCAATCCGAGAAAGACCGGGCCACCTCCCGGGAGTCCATCAAAGAAGAACTCAGAAAACTTTTGCTTCAGGTGGACGAGTCCGCCGCTACCGAAAGTGAAGAAATGGCCCAGGCCGCCGAAAGATTAAAGACTGACATTGAGCGGACCGAAGCTGAACAAGAGCGTCAGGCTGCCGAGGCCGCCGAGAACAGGGCGAACTTGAATAAAAACGTAAAGGCCCGGATTGCGGCCGCCTCCGGGATAGACAAGGCAATTAAAACTCTTTCCATCGCCATTGAAAAATACCTGGCCGTGGCCAGTGAAACCGATCTTTTGGCTGAACTGGTTGGCCGAACAACCCCCGCGACATCCCTCTTCCGGGCTAAGATTGATACCGGAGAAATCATTCGGCAGGAACTGGACCACTTTAACCTTGCCGGTATTAGCAATTTCGTTTCGGGTCCGGAGCGTAAAACACTGGCGCAGACAGAAGAAACCAAACTTACCTTTTTCAGCGCCACCAAAAACGAATAAATTTTACCAGGGGGGCCATCCCTGGCGATGCTGGGGGCGGCCCCAAAAATAGAATACCGAAAGCATTTTTAACTGAAAGGAGTGGGTTAGGGTGTACATACCAATTTTCAAAGAATTTACCCAGGAAATTTCCGCCTACCTTGGTGCAGCCGAAAGAGAGCTCAATGAATTAAAAGCTATGGCCGAACCTTCTGTGAGTGACGAACAACAGCTTAGGAGGATTGAAACCATACAATCGTTTATAAGTGCCAGAACTGATTATGTTCAAGCCGCAAGTATTTACCTGCGGATGGCCAACGAGGTAATAACAAAACTGGCAGAGGTAGAATTTGCCATGGCGCTGGCCTGTCCGCCGGAATTGCAACATCTGATAGAAACAACAGAAGAAAGGCCACTCCCCCCGGCACATTTGGTTCCGGTAAATTAATATCTTCTGAAGGAAAGGAGTGAACCATCATTGGAAAATGACAATGTGATGATTCAATTACTTGCACGTTTGGGGGTTGACTACACCCCCGCATTGGCAAATATGAAGTTTTACGAACAGGCTCTTGCACGCCACTCTGAAACCGTTGCCGGCCAATTTGCCAAGATGGAAAAACAGATGCTGACAACCGGGAAGAATCTTTATGCCGGTGAAACGCTCCGTACTGCCCTGGAGAGGGAGCGGGTAATATACGACCAGCACGGGCGCGAATTACTTCGTGTGCAGGATGGTATCTCAAAACAAATGACCACTGCCTCAAAGACCGCAGCGGAAACTATATCAAGAACAGGAATGACCATAAACGACTCTTTTGGTAATGTTGAAAACCGGGCATTGCAACACAAAAATTTTGTTGAGAAAACTTTTTCTTCGGGGTATTTTGCTCATCACCTTAATTGGCTGGCCACCGCTACCGCAATAGGAGCTATTCTTTATCCCCTACATGAAGCAAAAAAAGTGGCCATGGATTTAACTGCCTCCATGACAAAGTTAAAGCAGGTCCTTGAAATCGTACCTCCCTACGATAAAAGCCCGGAAAAACTAACCAAAGACCTGGAGGAGTTAAAAGAGGTTGCGGGTGTGATGGCGGTCGCCTATGGCGTAGAATTTTCCAGGGTTATAGATGTAATGTCCCAGGCTGGACGCCGCTTCAAGGACGTAGCCTCGATAATATCGGCCACAGACACAGCGTTACAGTTGACAGTGGTGGACATGGTTCCCCTGGAAACCGCTATCGGTTCCGTGGAGGCCATAATGTCGCAGTTTGGCCTCACCACTGGACAAGCGAAGCAGGCTTTATTTGAAATATCTGCCGCATCTCATATGTTACAGATAAACGCTACCGATCTTCTGGAAGCTATCAAGAGGTCCGGTTCCGCCTTTAAGACCATGAAAGCCGATACACGGGAAACTGTTGCGGCTATCTCGGTGCTTGCTCAAATGACTGCTCAAAAGGGTGGAATGATTGGTAATGCGTGGAAGTCATTGGAGGCAAGCTTTGCCAGCGAGAAGGGTCAAAAGGCGTTAAGAGAACTTGGGATAGAATTGTTTGACTCTAACGGCCAACTCGAAAATATGAGTGAATTAATTCTTAGGTTGCAAGAAAAATGGCAAACCCTTTCAGACCGTGCGAAAATGCACTATGCCACTGTTCTTGCTGGTGGGAAATTTCATTATCAGCGCCTAGAGGCTTTTCTCTCAGATTATACCGGGGCATACAAAAAGGCACTGGCTGGTATTGAAACTGCAAACGCTGATATGCAGAAAAAGCTAATCGAATCCACCATGACTAGTCTACCTCAACAATTCAGAATGACTGAAGCCAGCATTCAGGTCCTTGCAGAATCCCTATTGCGGGATCTCACTCCAGCTATGATTATTTTTATGGCCAATCTCAGGGAGAATGTTAACTCATTAAAAGAAAACAGGGACAGTATTGCCATCTTAATGTCAACCGGCATGAGATTAGCTGAAGCATATATAATATGGAAAGTTGGAGTAGCCGCATATGCTGCCACAGTAAGCAGTGCTACAGTACAAACGACATTAATGCAGGGTTCATTATTAAAGCTAGAACTTACTGCCAGGGGAGTTCCCGCCACCCTTGCTACTGTCGCAGGAACCATTGGTAGCGTAGGTGCAGCCGCCGCCAGTACAGTAGCCAGAATTGGGGCACTGGTGGCTGTTATGGGTGTTTTTAATAGGATAGCAGGTTCGATGTATGATGAGAAAGCACAAAGAATTAAAGACCTAGGGATGGAATTAAGAGATGCAGAAGCCATATTGAATTATTCCGTTAAAAACACGGTTAAAACTGCTGGCCAATTATTATGGGAGGGGCATCCACAGAAAGCGATAAATCAGTTGGTAAATATTCCCTTTGGTGGATTACACTTAGAAGATAAAATTTATAAAGAGAAGCGAGAGAAAATATTAGAGGATCTAAGGGTGGCACGAGAAGATAAGCGGAAAGCTGATGAGGAAGCCTTGACCCGGGACCTTAAAAACCTGGACGATATAATGGCAAAATACGAAAAAGAGGCTAACGCACGAACCAGTGAAATGCTTGAAAAGCTGAAAAATGAGATGCCCACCTTTGACTTCACCAATCCAGATAATACCAAGGGAGCTCAAACCGCTCTCGACTTCCTAAAAAAACAGGAACATCAACTTGGATTAACTGCACAACAGGCCCTGTTATTAGGAACACAATACCAAATATTAACCGCCCAACAATATGGAGCCATCCCCACCCTGACCGAGTCCATTAATCAATACCAAAACCTCCAGGCACAGATAGCCAACACCAAAGACCAAATGGCCCAAATGGAAGCGGAAAACGTCTCCCTGGAAGAAAAAATCGCTTCCACCGGCGACGAAACAGGGGAGCTTACTCAGAAGTTATATGATAACCGGAACGCCCTGGAGCAGCATAAACTTTCCATTATTGAAGATGAGAAGGCAATGCGCGGCATGATCACCACCCTAATCCGCTCCTCCCGCGAAATAGCCCGCGACAACGCCCTAACCGCTCTAGAGAACACCCAAAAATCCGCCATCCGTAACATGGAAGCTGCCCGGGACAAGGAACTGGAGTACCTGAAAAACCTCAAAGAATCATATCAACAAGCGTCCGACATCCGCATAAAAGCCATACAGGACGAAATAGACGCCCTGGAATTACAAAACAACCTTCTCGAGGAACAGGAAGAACTCTCAGACAGAGAAAAGGCCGTAGCGGAGGCCAAAACCAAAATAGCCACCATTGAGGCTAATAAAAACATTCGCCGCATCAACCCCAACACCGGACAGTGGGAATGGGTGGCCGATGAACTGGCATTGCGGGAGGCCAAACAGGATCTTGAGGATGCCGAAAAAGAACTCACCAAGACGCAAACAGATATTCGCAAAGCTGCCCGCCGCCGTGACCTGGAAAATCAGTTGGAGCATGAAAAAGATATCCAAAAAACACAGATCGATTCGTACGATAAGCAGATTGAGACTGCCCGGCGCAAATGGGAGAGCAGGCTACAGGTAGAGCGCGACATGCAGGCCAGCGAAAAATCTATTCATGAGCAGCACTGGAAAACCATGCTGGACTCGGAGCAGATAAATATTGACGCCATGAACGACATTCTAAAATTAGGACTTGATGGCGCCCTTAAAAAGTGGCAGGACTACTACAAAAGCGTTAAGGACACACAACCTGTTGAAATACCTGAAAGCCTTAAGGTTGGCGGTAAACTGGAAGAACTGCTCATTAAGTGGTACAAGGGGGATCTTACACAGGAAGAAAACCTTGAGCTCAACCAATTGGCCGGACAGTACGCCGCAAGCACTGGCAGCAGACCATGGGAAGGCGTGACCCCGGTAAAGGACTGGAAAACCGGGCAAACCACGACACCCACAGAGCCAACACAGCCACCCGCACAGCAAAAAGACCCTTCCCAGATGACCTGGCAGGAACTACTGCAGTGGTATCCAACACACACCAGTTCAGCCATGGCCGAAATCGCCAGGGCGGGGCAGGTGTATGCTCAAAAATGGGAGGCCGGAGATGTTGAGGGGGCCAGGGCGGCGCACAAGTGGGCAGACCAAATCAGGAAGGCAATAGGTCAACCCATGGTGTGGGATGAGAATACCGAAAGCTCTCCCAGTGTTCATAATTCCTACCAAAAGGGCGGTCCTATTCTCTATGATCAACTTGCCCAAGTTCATAAAAAAGAATGGGTTCTTGACGCCAAGACAGTTTCTGCCCTGGGTGGGTTTTCCGGGGTTGAGAGGTTGGTGGCCCGGGTGAATGCGCCTGATCTGACCTCCTCTTTAAGTGGATTTTCAGGGGTAAATACAAACACAGTAAACAATAATTACTCCAATGACCACAGGGTGGTTAATCGGAATGTTAACTTACTGGCCCCAATCCATATGAACCACATTCGTGACGCCGGGGCGTTTATCAGAGAGTTGCAAAGGTTGGCGTATATGTAGTTTATGAAGAACAAAACCCCGCTTCCGGAATTGCCCGGGGGCGGGGTTGTTTCTACCCTTTAACCTTTTTCTTTGGTATGTAATTATCGGGATACTTTTCAGGATTATTAAAACATCTAGCACAGAAATGAGCATCAAAAATATTGAAAACCCAGATTACAAATACAAGCCCGAGTGTTTTAAAATTACCTTGAAGTAGGCCATTTAGCCCAAAGTATCCAGATAGCAGGAAAATAACTATACCCCTTACAATCCGCTCACAGTATATTTGCCCCGCCCCAGGGATTATAAAGCTCAGTAAAGCGGCTATGCCCGGGTTTTTATATTTCTTGTCCTCCATGAGATACCGCCCCCTTTTGGATAATTATACCTTAACCTTTACGACAATACTATTTTAACTTCCCGCCCACTATTTCCTCCCTCTCCCCCCGCCCACAGACCTAACTTTTTCCCTCTTATACCAGGCTGCATCCCTCTCCTGATACTCCAGCCGCTTCCGCTGTATACCGTCCCGGACCTCCTTCCAGTGCCGGCCAAGCACACGGGCGCACTCCTGGCGCCGCTCCTCCCTGGAACGGACAAAGACTGGAGGGGGCCCGCTCCTCTCAGTCAACCCCGTGATACTTTTTTCCTTCTATTTCTCCTCTTTGAACCCCAACAGCCAAGCCGAAAAGACAACCCTATCCATACATACCGGCCCCCTATAACGTATGGTCAGCGTATGGACCAACGTACTGAGCCTCAACCTCTCCCCTCCCCTACCGGAGTCCCAACGTACGGAAACCGCATGGCGCCCACTGAAAAACGGGGACGTTTTGAAGGGGGACTTTTGGCGTACGTATGATTTGCAGGAAATACCTTCCTTTTCCCGAATATATCTTAATATATCTTAAGATGGAGGGGTATTTTGATATGGATAATACATTATTAGCTGGATTGTTTGGCTTAATTGGTTCTATAATTGGTGGACTTGCGAGTTTTTATGGAAGCAAAAGTGCTGCTAAAAGCAGTATTGAGGCTCAAAACAAACTTATTCAAGAAAGAAACGTACATGAAGAAAGTGAAGCTTTAAAAAAAATAAGCATCAATGCAAGGATAATCTTTTTCGACCTAATAACAGCCTTGCATGAAGGATTGATGGTTTACAAGGAGGTTAAGCGGCCAGGCGTTGGTGTAGCACCAATGATGTTGCCTATGTATGGCAACTACTCAAATTCAATTGCTATAATAAGCGATAAGTTAGTCTCAGAAGAACTAATATTGCTAAATAAATTGTATGGAGCGATAGAAAAAATAAGACATGATATTTTAAACGCTAATTTGGTAGAGGATGACTTTTATAAAATTAGAGTTGATTACCTGTTGCTTATATCTGAGGTTTATGGCGATAGATATGGGGAAATGTTGGGGCTTGATATCGGCATGATAACTGAACATCGCTTATTAATGGAGTTAAGGGATAATTATAAAAGTCTATTCACAAAGCTTATAAAAATAAGTGCTAGAGAAAACAATTAGACCCTATTTAGGGTCTATAGTTCCACTCCAAAAAACCTTGCCACCTTGGAAATAGCTCCCCAAACAACCCCGATCACAATGCCGATGCAGATAAAGACCGACATTAATTTAATCATGGAAGATATTTGCCCCTGCCCCAAGGCACTGGTGATGTAGCACAGGATGGCACCAAAACTAGCCACCACCATTACCTGCACCAGGGGGAGCCCCACGCTCTTTAAGGTATCGGCCCCCACCCCAGCGTAAGCAGGGACAGGTACAAGAAATATCAACAGAATCCACACTATCCACAGCATTTTTCCATGACCTCCCTTTTAATTTCATCCAGTAGAACCACCCGGAATTCCAGACCGGAGATATTCTGCTTCTTAATCAATTCCCGGATGGCCTCCGCTCTCCTGGGGGCAGTAGTGGCCACCAGCACCACCGGGAACCTCTCCGTCAGATTTACCCACCAGTGGCCGGAATAACCCCCCTCCTGATACAGTTGACAGTATTTCTCCACCTTATCAAAACCGTTTGTTCCCCGGTCCATCTCAATGAGCCAAAAACGGAATTTCCCCGTAACGGCATTCTTAACGGCGGCCAGACCATCAGACCGTAAAATCTTAAAGTCAACCTCATATTGAAAGGTGTGCATCACCTCCCATGACTTCATTGCACCCTCCAGCCATAGCCTGATCCAGTTGACCCCTATAAGGTGGGCCAATGCCCCCGGCCTGGTGTCCCGGTAATAGGCATATACTTCTCCCACCCGGTCCCGGTCCAGTCTATTCCTCCTGTGGAGTTTTAATAGCCTCTCCTGTGCCTTTCTGAGGCCGTACGTCATGCCGGGGAATATCAAAGCCCTTACCTGTTCGGTATCGAGCGCCCTGCGGCTTTCTACGGCTTGAAGGATTCGGTTATCGCGGCTGTAACCTTTTTCTTTCGGGTTCAGGTTCATTATTCCACCCCCTGGTATCCGCTGGAAGCATCTTTTCTGCCTGTTCTTTTGGCAGGTGCATAGTCTGCACTTCCTGAATGTCAATCCCTTGACGAAAGAGCGCCCTCCCTTGTATGGCAGGTAACTGTGCAGCTGTGCTGTACTGTTCCCCGAGTATCATCCTACTGTCCACTCCGTCAGCCACCACATAACACAGGCGCATAGGGAATTGACTCCTGGTATCTCCGGGGATCACGTTACAGGAAGGCCGCTGTGTGGCCGCTACAATATGGATGCCCACGGCCCGGGCCAGCCTCACAAGCCTGTCGATGTAATAAACGGTGTCCTTTTGCTGTATTTCCGCGAACTCATCAATGACCAGGACCAGAAAGGGAAGGTCATCCCCCTTATAGTCCTGTATCCGGACCACTCCGGCCCGTTCAAGGATATTCACCCGCCTTTCCAACTCATCATTCATCCGCTTCAGTAGTTTAAGGGCTTCACTCTCACCCCTGATTAAAAGGCAGTGCTCTTTTAAATAACTGAAATCTAACCGTTTAAAATCAATGACAGCAACCTGTGCAAAGTTTAAGGCCGAGTGTACCAGAACCCGGATAAAATTTGACTTACCGTAGTTTGTGGCTCCACCCACCAGAAGGTGAGGGCCTTTTGCCAGGTCTGCCACCACCAAACCCTTCCGACTGACACCGATAGGGATCGGTATATCCATCTTTTCATAATCCCGAGGATCCCACTCATAGGAAACCCTTTCAGGCAATTCCCCGGCCTGTATATCCATGTGCAGCAGACCCTTTTTCCACCCTGTTTCAATCCAGGCGTTGACCGCATCCTGAAAGTATTCTTTTTTACCTGTAACACTGGAATAACTTATCCCCGGGGGCAAGCGGAAAATAAGGTGATAGCCGTATCCGGTTTTTCTTCTGGCTACCAGTACAGGCCGGCGGTCGTCCTTGGTGATGAAATTTAAGTTGTCAAAGACATCAAGGATATTTCCGACAACCTCATTCCCGGGCCGGTGCCGCCAGAGTTGGCGTATGGTGTGAATTGACTCAGCCAGCAGGTTTTCATTCTGGCGCATGGTTCACCCCCTTTCAGCGTATGGGTATTAAATTTATATGCCCGGTTATGATATATTATAACCGTATGTGATTAGTTGTGTATTTTTGTGCTTGTGTTTGTCCCAGGAGTTGTATTATAATGTTCTTGGGAGGGATTACCAATGACAGCGGAAAAGGACGATGAAATTCTGACACTGCAAGAGGCCGCAGACTTTCTAAAGGTTGGCCGAAATGCAATGTCAAAAATGGTGAACGAGAGAAAAATTCCAGGGAAGAAGGTGGGAAGAGAATGGCGCTTCAGTAGGCAGGCGCTTATTGAATGGCTGAAAAATGGAAAGCAGGACTCAAAATAAAAACAGGAAGGTCACCCGCCTGGCAGCAAAGCCCTTCCTGTTCCCAAAGCACCCAGCCCGTTAGGGAGGATACCCTATTTCTATTTTATTCCTCCCAGGGGTAAATATCAATTTAAGGAGGAAGTAATTTATGTCTTTTAAAGATGCACGGCAAGCCTTTTTAGCTGTCCGCTGCGAGGATATATCGGAGAGACTTGCAAACAGCCCGGAATATAAACAGCTTTTCAGTGAAAAAAACGAACTACTGAATAGCTTAAAAGTAAAATTGGCGCCGGAGGACAGGAAGCTTTTGTTAAAACTTGATGAAGCCGAAGCAGTTTTAGCCAGTCTGTCAGAGGATGTTTTTTACGAAGCCGGCCTAAGTGATGGCGTTCAGATCGCACAAGGGTTGCTTTTGTTTACTGGACCAGGCAGGATCAGGAGGGAGGAAAACCATGCTTGAATGGGTGCGCTTTGTTGCGGTGCTTCCGGTGGACTTCTGGTGCTGTGAGGGTGTACTGTTCATTAAGACAGGTCTGTCCGCTGAGAAAAAAGCCGCGGGATTGTGGAAGAGAAGTTTTACCTGGGTGGTCTGAAGGATGGCGTTTCCATTGGGCAGATGCTTTTAATTCAGGAAGAGGAGGACGATTACCTTCAGCAAACCCTTGACGATCATTTGACCTTGGCCGCTGAGATTGGCCGGGAATATGGGGAAAGGGAGGAATTAAGGATATCTTGAATAGGCCGGTTGGAGGGAGGAGGTATAGTAGCAATGAGTATGTTAAGAGATGAATTCTTAAGAAGGTACTGGGAAGCAAAAGATTCATTTGTGCGTGGCATAATTGAAAAATTAACAGAAAAGGACATTGAGAGAATGCGGGAATTAAAAGCACAGGAGGAAGCGCGAAAAAAATCCGCTAAATGATGCAAATATAAATAGCCCCCGGCAGGCGTGGATGTGTCTGCCGGGGGCTATTTATATTCAGTGATTTCCGTTATTTAAATCCCATAATTATATTAATCTCCCGGTCAACTGATAATGCTGCAACCTGATTAGTTATATTAGCAACGTACTTTGCAGTGGCCTTATCGGCATAGCCACTTTCAAGTGGGTGAGGCGTTTTAAAGAGTATCAGTTGGATTATTCTCATTCCGGGGTATAAAGCAATAGCATTTTGTGAATGGTTAAAAAGCTCAATACTTATTGTTCCGCGATAACCTGGTTGAACTATTCCAACAACGGATATCCCAACCCTGTGCCAAGAAGATCTAGTTACAACATTGCAAAAAATATCATTGGGTATCTTAATATACTCTAAGGTGTTTGCTAAGACGAGTTGACCAGGGTATAAAATAAATTTGTCACCGATGTCTCTGTAAGTTTCTTGAAAAAATGTTGTGACCGGTCTTGTATCGCTAGCCCAATCAATGACAGGTTCTCTGGTTTGAACGCTCACTAAGAATTCACATCCAAGGCGGAGATCAATGGAGCAAGGGTTTAGTTGTCCATCCTCATCTAATAATGGTGTTATAATTAATGCTTCATCGGTATTTGGATTATTTAGGAGTTTCGCAATATCATCTCTATTTAATATCATTTGACAAACTCCTCTGAATCCATTTTTTTTGAATATGTGAAGACTCAAGCGCCTTGCGTATTAGCGAGCTAAGAACTTGAAAAACCCTAAACCTTCTTTGCTCTTCATTGAGTGAACCAAAATACCTATTGACTAATTCCTCAAAATCAGAATAATAGCATACCCATCCGCAATTAATTATAACCGGCAGAGGAACAGGTTTTCTATCAAGTTCATTTGGCGGAACAAGGTTCATAATTTTTGATTTTAAAACAGGATTCTGACTTTGAAGCCACAAATCCTTGTTAAAAATAAAACCCTGGGGAAAAACAGAAATGGCTTCCGTTATAAGTACATCTATTAACTGAAAGAACACATCAAAAAGGGCAATGTAAAATTCCTGATTAATGGATAAATATATTCCAGGCCAATTTGACCCCATATTCCCACTATTTCTTACCTGAATGGCATCTTTGGTTACATTAAAGCTCTGTTTATATAAATCAAATTTTTCCTTGATTGGTTCATTTAAATGATCAAGTACTCCTATATTGGTCAGAGTTTTAGTAATTGCATAGGTCCGCAATGTGTTTGGAGGATGCGATATAACAAACAGATCATTATTAATATTTGATTGATTAGTGCTAGCTTGGTATGATCCAAACAACATAAACTCGGCTTGTGCGAAATAAAAAGCTGGGCCATATAGCAAGGTGGCATATATGTCAGCAAATAATTCTCTGATCCAGTTTAAAACGATGTTGTTGTTGCTGCTGGTATTTGTATATAAAATTGATTGTAGTATTATTCGGCGGTCAACTTCCGGAGGGACACCATTAATAAATGTATAAAGGGAGTTAAGGTCTGTTGAGTTTATTAACTTATTGTAGGAGGTGGCAGATGTTTTAAATTCGGTTATATCCAGATAATGGCCAAATTCATGAGACATTATAGTACCAAGTAAGATATTGTCCCTTTGAAACTTCGGGTATTGGTACCATACTCTTTTTCGATTGGAAAATCCAGAACCTCCCAACCTATCAAGCCTAGCTTTAAAATGCAACCAAAACTCCAAAAATGAAAAGTTTATATCCTCCATATCGGTTGCAAAGATATCGCAATCCATATTATTTTCATGTATAAAGTCTAGAAATGGGTACATTGTTTCTTTAGGGTAATTATCCATTCTAACATCTTCTATAATATATATGAGTGTTCTTAATGATCGCCAAGTATCGAAAGCCTCATTTAATACTGCGAACTGCAATAAATTACCTTTGCTTTTGAGGTGTAATAGCTCCTTCAAAAAAATTGAGCGCAAAACATCGTTTGCGCTTTTAAGCTCCATGCAAAAATCCTTGAACCCTTCAAAATAGTATGCTTTTTGTGTTATTTTGTCAATTTCTTCGTTCAGGCCCAATGAAAATTGAATTATAGTTTCTAATCTTTGGGTTTGAAGTTTCATTTTTACACACCAAAAGCAAAAACATTTTTAGGTTCTTTGTCAGTCAGCGACAATTTTGCAAATAAGGCTTTTGTTGATTGAGAAATTGAAAATAATGCTCTTTTTTTCTTACTCCTTATTTTACTAACATCCTCAGCTGTTAGTAAAATAATTTCTTTTGCCTTTGAAACATCTTCTATGTCCAATCGGCTGACAATATAAGTAAAAGCATCTTGAAATTCATTAATGTTATCTGTTGATTTATTCTCATATAGCGTCTCTATGATTTGTTTTAGATAATTTTCGGTCTCTGTTAAAATAGAGTTATAACTTTCAACAGTGTCTTCAGGTGTTTCTGAATCAATACAATCTGCTATACATCTTAAATAGAAGTGTAATTTTATTGGGCTAGAAGAGTGCTGCAAGAAGGTCATTTTATCGTTGCCATATGTATAAAGAGACACATCTAACACCTCCCCTACCATTATACTATACATATTTACCAGGATGTGGAAAAAGGATAACCAAATTGTATGATTTTCCTATTATTGTTACTATAATATCGCTTTAAACCTAAATATAATGTCGAAATATGTCTGAGCGTGAACAAAAATTATATATATTATATGTAACTGAATGATTTTTAGGCAATCAATACAGAACAATTTTTTCTAAACCTAGAGGTATAATGTCCAGAGACTTTTCCCTACTGATTACTGTGAAATGACTAAGGGGTTTTGCCCCGGAAATTTTACAATAGGAGAGATGTATTTTTTTATTGCTTTTTATTATAGTTGGTGGCTACTCCTTTTTATTGCTCCCCGGTGATCGGGCGGACTCTTGGGGAACATTCGTTCCACCCCCCCCAGAGGGTCCGAAAGAGCCGGGGGGGGTGGGTGCCTGCCAGGCAAGGGTGCAAAGCCAAGGACATGTGAGAAGGTCGCACAGGACAGCGCAGGAGACACGGTAAAGACCACGCAGGTAAAATCATACTGGCGAGGCAAGGAAGTGCGGCCATACGAAACGACAGGTGGCGAGAAAGTCTTTAACGATACTCCCCAAAGCGAAGTATTTAGCGTAAAGATATGCCCCCTTCCTTACTGGGGACATAAAACCCTGGAGACATTGATTTTATTGATTGGGGACAAAATAAAGTGGGGACCGTATGGGGACACGAGGGGGACAAACTGCCCCTAAACACCCTTAATAGAACCCAGCAGCAAGCCAATAAATCCTTGCTGGACAAGCCTTCCCGAATTACGCCAACTATACCTAAGAGCTTTAAAGGGACTTAAAATCCCTCGTCCTTCGGGACGTACCGGTTCAAGTCCGGTCCCCGGCACCACACCTTATATATCAAGGGTTTCATGGAATTTCCTCCTTAACTGCTTTGTCGAGAAATATTTAAGCAGCGAAGGAGGCTTTATTTTTATGGCGGAATCGAAAGTTCAGCGGACGTCAAGCAAAAACCATTAAGAATACCTTTTTGTAAACCTTGTTTTATTACCACCGTAAATTTTCTCAGGGCCAACCAGGGCCAGTGTCACCCAAACCAGTATTGAGAGCATAGCCACACTCTGGATAAAGCTTATCAATGGATTAAAACCATGTCCATATACAAAAGCATTAAGCCTTATAAATATATACTCTGACAGGTTTAGAAGCCCACTGAAGCCAGTTACTAGAGCAACCTTGAACAATGAGTTCCGGTGCATCCAGTTCATTAGAAGTATTCCACCGGCAGTGGCTCCTATGGTCTGAATAATAGGAACCCCGGCTACAGATATTAGGATATGGGTAAAGCGGTAGTAACCCCAACCGAGAAAGAAAAATTCGATTGTAAAAAACCAGATGAAGGAGACAACCCCTACTATCCATAGCTCCTTAAGCCGTTCAAGCGGGATAAGTACGAGTACCACGGTCCATAATAATACAGCCCAAATAAGATTCTCCATGTTAAACCCCCAATAACACTATTCTCTGACTGCTGTCCACAGTTTATACAACCGTCAGCGAATATATTATGAGCATTAAATCTTTTCAGATTTTCATGGAGTTATTAGACTGTCATTCCTAATCAAGTATTGTTTAATGTCGGGGCTTTTTACTGTAAAACATATGCCTTAAGCAAACATTAAGGGAGAGAAGCTTATTTTGAAGTCATTCCTGCCTCTTAAAAGTTAACCAAGTTATGCGGCTTTGCTGCCTCCATTTCCCGGTTCACGGTCCTTCGTTGTCCGTCAGCAGGCCCACAAGCCTGGCCTGCCCGACGTCTATCAATCCCCTGTCCGTCAGCTTCAAACGCGGGATTACCGGCAGGGATAGAAAGCTAAGCGTCATAAACGGGTCCGTGCCCTCCGGGATGCCCGTTTCGCTGG
>LADL02000830.1_pt1 | contig 27394 bp, 28 predicted proteins | sample 619721 | NCBI WGS metagenome assembly LADL02 (sample SAMN03397408, study PRJNA257561) | rock porewater metagenome | biome: terrestrial; feature: Opalinus Clay rock; material: porewater; isolation source: Opalinus Clay rock porewater BRC-3 borehole | place: Switzerland: Mt Terri URL, St-Ursanne ...
GGGGCAAAGGCGGTCTGGATGCTGGGGTTAAAAAATTTCAATTCATTTTACAGAAAAAAATCATCAGACTAGATTTTTTTTTACTTTTTTATCAATGAAAAAAGTAAAAAACATCCAATAGAATTACTAATTAATTGAAGAAATTGTAATTTAAATGTAAAAATAAAATTAATTGCTAATTTTTTTCTTTTACCCCAACCCTAAAGGGAGAGAAAAAAATCATAATGATTTAGATGAAAAAGAAAGATGCTGTTTCGAGTAAATTATATAGTTTTGACAATCAATATCCTATAATAACCGACAACAGATAACTTATAACAAATAACATATAACATTTTACCCTCATCAATGAGTGAAGTAATATTAAAAATAGAAAACCTCTCAAAGCAATACCGCCTCGGCCTCGTCGGTACCGGCACAATGGGCGACGACCTAAAACGCTGGTGGGCCAGCATCCGCGGCAAAGAAGACCCCTTCTTAAAAATAGGCGACATCAACAACCGCGCCACCAAAGGCACCTCCAACTATGTTTGGGCGCTAAAAGACATCAATTTTGAAGTGCAACAGGGAGAAGTTCTGGGCATCATTGGCAAAAACGGCGCAGGCAAATCTACTTTGCTAAAAATACTCTCTAAAATCACCAGCCCAACCACCGGCAGCATCAAATCTAAAGGGCGTGTGGCTTCTTTATTGGAAGTGGGCACCGGCTTTCACGCAGAAATGACCGGCAGGGAAAACATTTTTTTGAACGGCGCTATTTTGGGGATGACCAAAAAAGAAATTAACGCCAAACTGGATGAGATTATTGAATTCTCAGGCTGCGAACGCTATATAGATACCCCCGTAAAACGCTACAGCAGCGGAATGACCGTGCGCCTGGCTTTTGCCGTTGCGGCATTTTTGGAACCCGACATCCTTATTATTGACGAAGTACTGGCCGTTGGCGATGCCGAATTCCAAAAGAAAGCCATTGGCAAAATGCAGGAAATTTCTAAAGGCGGCGGACGTACCGTGCTGTTTGTGAGCCACAATATGGCGGCGGTGAAGAGTTTGTGTACCAGAGGGATTGTGCTGGAGAATGGGGGGATTGTTTTTGAAGGAGGAACAGAACAAGCAATCTCATATTATTTAGGTAAAAGCGAAGCTTCTTTAACATTACAATTAAATGATAGATTAGATAGATTAGGTGATAATTCTAAGTTTAAATTCACAGAATGTATTTTCAAAAACAAGTTAAATAATGAAGTAGACTCAATATTTTCAGGTGAAGAATGTAAAGTAATCTTGAAATTTAAAAAGGGATCAATTGATTTAAATAATATGCTAATTACTATCGGATTAAAAAATAATGATGGTGAATTAATTTGCTTTTGGGCTTTTGACGAGTTAGGATATCGACTGAAAAATGATACTAATTCTCTCACTTTGTCAATACCTGAATTATTACTGAGAGGTGGAACTTATCATTTTTGGTTGTTCTCATCCTACAATACTACAGTGGAAGAAGATTTTTGCGATGTTATAGAATTTGCAAAAACGATTCAAATTTTACCTTCAGATTACTGGACTTCAGGAAAAATAAACCGAACTAACGCAATAGCTTTATTAAATGGGAATTTCGAATAGATTATATTATATACACGCGCTAAAAAGAGTAGTTGGAGGACATTCTTTTAGAGGAAAAAGCTACATTAATAAATTTCTAAATCTGTTAACACCAAAAGCAGCAGATAATATAATAGTTAAAACCAAATACAAATTCAAATTAAAAATATCTCCTTTATTTGATAAAGGAATTGAAAGAGCTATTTTTAATAAAGGAGTATATGAAGAAGGAACACTTTGGTGTTTTAAAAAAATTCTAAAAAAGAATTACACAGTAATTGATGCAGGTGCAAACATTGGTTTAATAACTATTTTTGCAGGAAAATTAATTGGAAAAATGGGTAAAGTATACGCATTTGAACCTATGCCTCAGACATATGATATATTGTGTTTTAATATAAAATTAAATAAATTAAAAAATATTACCGCTATAAATTATGGGTTAAGTGATTTTGATGGAAAGGCTGAAATATATAATAATTTACATATTAACAGGGGTGCTGCGTCATTATATTCTGATAAAAAGGAAAATGGAATAAGTATAAACGTAACAACTTTGGACAACATGGTTTTAAAATATGCAATTAAAAAAGTTGATTTCATAAAAATTGATATTGAAGGTGCTGAATATCCAATGTTAAAAGGAGGTGAAAGTTTTTTAATGGGTGCAAATAAACCCATGATATGCCTTGAATTTAGTAAAGATGTAAAAAGTAATTATAACCCTGAACTTATTTATGATTTTTTAAAAGATACTTGTGAATATAGAATTTTTAAACAATTAAAAGGAAAAGAATCACAAACACCTTTAATTGAAGTTAATCATAAAATGGATTTGCCGACTCATGATAATTTATATTGTTTCAAAAATTATCATTTCGAATTACTTCCAAATGATCTTTTTTTAAATAAAATAAATTTAATTTAAATGTTTTATGAATAACTTGATAGTTTTCAAAACCAATGCATTTCCAACTTTTTCGGAAACATTTATTGTTTCCAATATTACAGCTGCTATTGATGCAGGTTTTAAGGTAAAAATTATTGTCGACACCATAAATCCAAAAGCAAATACATCGCAACCAGCTATATTAGAGCAATATGGATTATTAGATATGGTTTCAAAATTCCAACAACCAAAAGCAAAAAAAAAGCGAATTATTAAGTCATTTCAATATTTATTAAATCCGTTACTATTTTATTATTTTTTAAGGTACTTAATCCTGAAAAAGAAAGTCTCATTATCTTATATTTTTAACTTAAAATTTTATAAAGATTTTAGAAATACAAAAACTTTTCATGTGCATTTTGCTACCGCCATCAATCCTTTATTTGAATTAAAGGAAATTGGCTTTTTAAAATCCAATATAGTTGTCACTTTTCACGGCTATGATGAACATGCTTTGCCAAAAGGAGAGCAATTAAAAAATACAATTCACAATTTTAATAAGTATGTTTCGCACATTACTGCCAATACACAATATTTAAAAAATAAATTGGTGGCAAAAGGGTTTTTTGAAAAAGATATTAAAGTAATTCCAATAGGAATTCATATTAATTTTTTTAAAAATGAGGAAGATTTAAATACAGAAATAGAACCTTTTAAAATAATTACTGTGGGACGTTTTGTTGAAATTAAAGGTCAAGTATTTGGAATAGAGGCGATTAAATTATTAAAAGATAAAGGGTATAATGTAGTTTATACATTGGTTGGTTATGGTGAAGAATTTAAAAAATTACAAGAATTGGTAGCTAAATTAAACTTAGAGGAAACAGTCACTTTTTTTGGTTCAGGAAATCAGGATGAAATTAAAATATTGCTAAATGAACACAATTTGTTTTTGATGACTTCAACTAGTGATAGATCTGAGAGGTGTGAGGCTTTCGGTGTCGTTTCATTGGAAGCGCAAGCGATGGGATTGCCTGTTATTGGTTTTAAATCTGGTGGTTTCCCTGAAACGCTTGTTGAGGGTAAAACAGGAATTACGGTGACTGATAAAGATATTGAAGCGATGGCTAGTGCAATTGAATATTTAATGTTTAATAACGACAGATTACTTGAAATGGGTATGGCAGCAAAAAAGCATATAAGAGACAATTTTGATTCGAGCATTGTTACTTGTAAATACTTGGAGTTATATGTATAATTAATAGTTTCAACGGCTTATGTTAAAAAAACGAATGTTACAATTTCACCATTCACCCTTTAAACTTTCTTATAATCCACTTCGGTCATCTTTTTTTAAAACCTTTTCCGGCCCTAAAATTAATTTTGGCACTTTTAAGGGTGCTTTTGGTCACTTGTTTTTCGGTATCAAAACCAATTGAGGTGGCAGACAATTGAAAATCACCTATTTCGACGCGGCAATGTATTAAACTTACGCAATCATAAGCAAGCTTCTATTAACGGCAACAAAACAGTTTATGTTAAGAAATCTTGTATTTAACGATTTTTTTTTATATTTAGGGGGTCAGCATACGCTGTAATTGCAGTTAAAAATGCTTATAAAAACACCTGAATTTTTAGTATTCTGGGGGTAGCTTACTTCGGAATATCCAATAGATGGGCATCTTCTGAAATTATTAAGGCATCTTTTAAAATAATTAAGGCATCTTTTGAAATAATTAAGGCATCTTCTGAAATTATTAAGGCAACTTTTGAAAATATTAAGGCATCTTTTAATGTAAAAACAGGCACAAAAAAAGAAGGTAAGCGAACTTACCTTCTTTTAACCTTAAAAAAATGAATTGCTACACTTTTTCGAACCTAACAGATGCCAATAAATTCCTGAATTCACGGGCAGGCCTAAACCTAATATTAAGCTTTTTAATTTTAGTGGGCGAAAATTCTTCTTCCGTAGCTACGCCAACAGAAGAGAGCGTGGTTCTAAACGTACCAAAATCACCCAATTTAATTATTTTTCCATTTAAAATTTCATCCGGAATAATTTGCAGAAGGCCTTCCAGTACCGCCATCGTATCCATCATACTTACCGTACTTTCCCTGCTGATACGTTTTGCGAAATCTCTCAGGGTTAACTCTTCCTGAGCCTGTTTAAATGGGTAAAATTTATTTGGCGCAGTCAAATCCGTTGGATTGATACGCTCTTTTAATGTGTACTTTATCATTACAATTTAATTTTCTTTTGGACAATTTTAGACAATAGGCAATCGTCCCAAAGCCTTACAGCTACACACCTTTTATTTTTAAAATCGAAGGAACCGTGAATTTCGGCAGTTTATGGCCGGGCTAATTACGTTGCGCGGCAGTGATTGGTGTTATAAGAATTACTTCATAATTAACTTAACTAAAATTTATGTTAAAATTTTAGGTAGGCTAAAAGAAGACATGTAGATTTGTGTATTGATAAAAATCTAGCGCTTCTTTTAGCGTAACCTTTTAAAAAGTCTTAAAGTTGTCGCTTTAGGACTTTTGTTTTTTATAACGGCAATAAGTAATCTTTTTGCGTTATTTTCGAAAAAAAAAAACTTTTCCTTTTTTCGAGTTCCAAACAATGAACGTCATTATTCATATAAAGGATATTGTATATATAATCCCAGTGGTAAATTTACAACTTATTTAAACTTTAGAAACGTTATATTTTTATTTATTTTTAAACATAAATTGTTAATAAATTATGTTTTTGTTAATAAAAATAAATTTATTTTACAAATATTCTAATTAATAATAAAGTATTTTTGCAAAGGCTAACAAAAGTAACGCGCGAACTATTTTGTACTAAAAGTAGCTTAGGTTAAAGTCTAACTTTAGTGATTCCATCACACTTCTTTTCGATTTCCCTTACCCTTGTTTTTAGTAAAGCAATAAACAATGAATGGCTGAAGTGACTTTACGACAAATTGTAAATTATTAATTTCAATAAAAATACAATTCAAAATTTACCATTTATAATTCATCATTATTTGTGACTGCACGACCGCAAGACTGCAAGACTGCACGACCAATTTTAACCGCCAACCAATTTTTTTTGCTATTTTTACAAAAAAATAAGTATAAAAAATGCTATTTTCCATTCTCATAGCCAATTATAATAATGGGCATTTTTTTAAAGATTGTTACCAAAGCATCTTGGCACAAACCTATACCAATTGGGAGGCAATTATTGTTGATGATGGCTCTACCGATGATTCAGTAGCTATAATAAAACAAATTATTGGTGATGATAGTCGTTTTAAGATATTATTAAATAAGGAAAATAAAGGTTGTGGTTATACAAAAAATAAATGTGCCGAACTCGCCACTGGTGAAATTTCAGGATTTCTGGATCCTGATGATGCTCTAAAGCCTGATGCGCTTGAGTTGATGGTAGCTTTGCATAAAAAATTTAATGATGTGGCTATTATAACTTCAAAATATGAATTGGTTGATTTGGAAATGAATTTTATAGAAAATGGACCTCATGGCGGGGTAATTCCAGAAAATAAATCCTATTTGACCTACGGTAAATGTGTTTTGACCCATTTTGCAACTTTTAGGCAAAATAAATATAAACAAACAGTTCGAATAGATCCAAAAATGAAGCGTGCTGTAGACCAAGATTTGTATTATAAAATGGAAGAGCAGGGGCAGCATTTGTTTTTAGATAAAGTATTGTATCGGTATAGAATTCATGAAAATAGTATTTCATGTAATGAAAATTTTTTTAAAGCTCAATATTGGCACTTTTATGCTATGCAGAAGGCTTATAAAAGAAGGTGGAGTTTGAAACTAAATATTGATAATTTTTCAAAAAAATATATTAATGAGTATGCTTCAAATTATTATTTAGAAAGATTTAAATCAGTAAAACACACAAAGAAATATGGTGCAAAATATTATTTTTTATTCAAAGCAATAATAGTAAACCCATTACATAGAGCAGAACTCAAAATTAAAAATTTACTTTTGTTAATTATAGGCAGAATATGAATAGCACAGTAGTCTCCATCATCGTTCCCTGCTTCAACCAAGCTCAATACTTAGATGAAGCTTTGCAATTGGTTTTAGTCCAAACCTTCATTCATTGGAAATTTATTGTAGTGAATGATGGAAGTCTTTATAAAACAAGAGAAGTTGTTAAAAAGTGGTATGAAATGGATTTGAGATTTAAATTTTTTTTCAAAAGACCACATATTTAAGTAGGTTACAAATCTAATGAAAGAAAATGCAAAGGGTGATAATACTCAATATTTGGACTCAGATGATTTTGTAGTTAAAACAAAATTAGAATTTTCATTACCTGCATTGTCAAATTCAACTCATAATATTGCTATCTTAAGTTTTAAGATATTCTCCCAAAATATCAATAATTTAAGAAAGCCATTTTGTAATTTGAGAATGGAATATTTTAATTTTGAAAACTTATTAAAGTCTATACAGTAATAAAAAAATGATAAGAAAAATACTATTTATATCACATGAAGCTTCACGAACAGGCGCACCTTTAATATTATTACATTTGTTAAAATGGTTAAACAAAAATACCGAAAACTTACAATTTGATGTGTTGTTAATTAAAAGAGGGGCGATGGCTGATGATTTTAGAAAAGAGAGTGCAAATACGTTTGTTTATTCAGAACTTTACAAGCCAGAAAAATTCATAGAAATAGCAACTAAAAAGTTGTTCGTGAAATTTGGCTTGAAGCAAAAGCAAAAATCACAGCTTTTTATACAAAATATTGCTTTAAACAACTATGATATTATTTATTCAAATACTATTGTTGCTATTCCTATTGCGGTTAAAATTAAAAAGTATAGTCAAAAATCAAAACTTCTTGTACATGTTCATGAACTGAACACCATTATTAAAATGGTTCTTCCAGATTTTAACAACTACAAAAATTATATTGATAAATACATTGCAGTTTCACACAAAGTGAAAGAAAATTTGGTTATAAATTGGGAAGTAAATCAAAATAATATTGATGTAATCTACCCATTTTTAATATTTAAAGTTGACAAAGCTAATATTTTAAAAGAATCAGAAATTTTTACTGTTGGCGCTTCGGGATATGCACATTGGTCAAAAGGAGATGATATATTTATTCAAGTGGCAAATTATGTGGCCAAAAAATATCCACAGGCAAAAATTAATTTTGTTTGGGTCGGTAATAATTTAAATAATAAATATATTATTGAGGAAGATATAGAAAAATTGGGGCTTAATGAGGTTGTCAGCTTTAATGGGGAACAAACAAATCCAATAGACTTTTATAGAAATTTTGATATATTTTTGTTAACTTCTCGGGAAGATTCATTTCCTTTGGTTTGTATTGAAGTTGCCAATTTAAAAAAGCCCATTATTTGTTTTGAAAAAGCATCGGGCACTGTTAAAGTTATAGAAAAAGGCGGTGGGTTTGTAGTACCTTATTTAGACATTGAAGCCATGGGAGATAAAATAATGTATTATTATAACAATCCTAGTAAAGTAAATGAAGATGGTTTAATAGCTCAGGAATTGTTTGCTGATTTTACACCTGAAAAAACATGTCCACTATTGTATGAAAGTATGGCATCATTGCTTAAATAATTATTTTAAATGCACAGTTTATTAGTTTCTATCTGCATCCCCACTTATAATGGCGAACAATTTATTGTTGAGGCGATTCAGTCTGCTATTGAACAAACCTATGCTAATTTAGAGATTGTAATTTCAGATGATGCTTCAAATGATGAAACCTTAAAATTAATTGAAAAGTTTAAAGAAAAAACAAAAATACCCATACATATTTATCACCATCAACCAAGCAGCATTGGTGCAAACTGGAACAATTGCATAAAAAAAGCTAAAGGATCTTATATTAAATTTTTATTTCAGGATGATGTTTTGGAACCAACCTGTATTGATGAAATGGTTTCGTTAGCTTTATGTGACGATGAAATTGGATTAATTTATTGTAAAAGAAATTTTATTTATAATCCAAATAATAATATTCATAATGAATGGATAAAAGATTATGGAATATTACATCAAAGTTGGAATAACCTTATTATTAATAGGTCATGTATTATTGAGGGTAATAAATTATTAAAAAATATGAATTTATTGAAATTCCCTGAAAATAAAATTGGCGAACCAACAGCTGTATTGTTAAAAAAAGAATGTTTTGATAAAGTCAATTTTTTTGACACAGAACTTAAACAGTCATTAGATATTGAATTTTGGTATAGAGTAATGAAAAAATTTAAGGTTGGATTTGTTGACAATGCCTTAATTAAATTTAGATTACACGATGAGCAAGCATCATTCATTAATTTAAATAATTTTTTAAATGAAAGTGAATTATTGGAGTTTAAAATATACAAAAACCTTTTTTGGAAATTAAATAAAAAAGTTAAACTTCAATTATTTTTAAAGTTTAACTTTTTTGGAAAAAAATTTGTTATTTTTCAATTGATATTGAAAAGAATAAAAAGAAAAATTAAATTATTAGCCGATTAATGCTAGCCATCATAATACCATATTACAAACACACCTTTTTTGAAGCTACATTACAATCGTTGGCAAACCAAACGGATAAAAGATTTAAAGTTTATATTGGGGATGATGCAAGTCTTGAAGATCCAACTTTATTACTGGATAAATACATAGGACAATTTCGTTTTGAATATAAAAAATTTGAAGAAAACTTAGGAGGCGTTTCTTTAGTGAAACAATGGAAACGTTGTCTTGCTTTAACGAGTGATGAAGAATGGTTGATGATTTTGGGGGATGATGATGTATTGGGAGAAACAGTTGTAGCTTCTTGGTATATGAATTTCAATGTATTCAACGAAAAATCAAATGTTATAAGGTTTTCTTCTAAGATTATAGATGAGGAAAAACAAACCATTTCGGAAGTTTATGCGCATCCTTTTTGGGAATTGGCAACAGATTCTTTTTATAGAAAATATGAAAATTTGACAAGGAGTTCAATGTCTGAATATGTTTTTTCAAAAGCATCTTATTTAAAATTTGGATTTCATGATTATCCATTAGCTTGGTATAGCGATGATTGGGCCTGGCTCAATTTTTCTGATAATAAACCAATTTTTTCTATCAATGAAAGTATTGTGTATGTTAGGATCTCGGAAAATAGTATTTCCGGTAAAGAAGATAATGTTTTTCAAAAAAATTTGGCAACCCTTGAATTTTATAAATTTATAGTTTTAAAGAAATTGAAATTTTATAATAAAAAGCAACGTAAACGATTGCTTGATAAATATGAAAATACAATCAGGCTAATTAGAAAAATTTATTTATCAGAATGGTTTTTAATATTTTTTTTGTATTTAAAATATTTTGACAGTTATTCGTTAAAAAAGGTTTTTAAAAGGTTTATTAAAAGTGTTTTAAAATATGAATAATTCTTTAGTCTCCATCATCGTTCCTTGTTACAACCAAGCCCAATACTTGGAAGAAGCCTTACATTCGGTATTAAATCAGACATACACAAATTGGGAATGTATTATAGTGAATGATGGTAGTCCGGATAATACAGAAGATGTTGCTAAAAAGTGGATAGAAAAGGATAACAGATTTAAGTATTTGTGTCAAGAAAATGGAGGTGTAAGCAGCGCCCGTAATTTTGGAATTACTCACGCAAATGGGGAGTATATTTTGCCTTTAGATGCTGACGATAAGATTTCGAAAAATTATGTAGAATTAGCTTTAGATGCCTTTCAACAAGATGCATCATTAAAAGTGGTTTATTGTAGAGCTGAGAAATTTGGTGATGAGGAGGGACCCTCAAACTTAAAACCATTTTCAATTAAAACATTGGCTACAGAAAATATGATTTTTTGTACTGCATTATATAGCAAAGTTGAATGGAAAAAGGTTGGAGGTTATGATGTTAATATGATATATGGCTTAGAAGATTGGGAATTTTGGATTGCGTTATTAAAAAATGGAGGCGGGGTGATGTGCTTGGATGAAATCGGTTTTTATTATAGGTTAAAAAAAGTTTCAAGAAATAAACAATTCAATAAGTTTAATAAAAAGCACTTGCTGGAATATATGAGTATTAAACATGCCGATTTTTATGTAAAACAGCTTGGTTCCTTTGTTCATTTAAATAATAGAATTAAACAAACTCAAGAAAAAAATGAAGAGAATTTAAAAAGTGAAAAATTTGTGATTGATGTTTTTTGTAAAACTTTTTTTGGGTTTTCACTATTTGGGAAGTATAATAATAAACAAGATAATTAAATACAACTTACTATGAAATTAAGTATTTTAATTATATGTTATAATCAAGAAAAATATATTAAACAATGTATTGAAAGTATTATAATGCAAAGAATTCCTTTCGAATATGAGGTAGTTGTTGCTGATGATGGTTCAAACGATAAAACGCTTTCAATTATTAAAGATAAAATGTCGAGTATTATTCAAAATTTAATAATATTGGACAATTCCAAAAATTATGGGATTTCTAAAAATTACCAAAGGGGTTTTGTTGAATGCAAAGGGGAATATGTAGCAGTTATAGAAGGAGACGATTATTGGACAGATCCTGAGCGATTAATTAAGCACTTACATTTTTTAGACAATCATAGGGAGTGTGTAATGTCTATGAACAGATTTATAATTTACAATGAGGATTTAGGTAAATTTTCATTTAAGGAATGGAATTTATTAGAGGATTTCAGTTATATTACTGCTCAAGAAATGGCATCAGAGAATAAGCTAGGAAACTTATCAGCTTGTGTATTTAGGAAAAGTGAGATAGATAAAATAAAACCTGATTTATATAATCTTAACATTGCTGACTGGATGTTAGGTTTGGTGCTTAGTCAAAATGGTTTTATTTTAATTTTAAAGGAATTAATGTCGGTATATCGTATTCACAAGAATGGAGAGTGGACCAAAATGCCAATTAAAAAAAGAAATGAGACCCTGATTGAATGTATTGATACTTATAATCAATACTTAGAATATAAATATGATAAAGAATTTAATTCTTATAAAAAATCATTAAATGAACGCCTAAAGCCAAAATTATTAAATTATCCAATTATTGATTTTCTTCCCCCAATAATAATATATACATTTAAGCTTTTGTTGCCGAAAGTTGCTCTATTATTTATAAAAAAAGTTTATTTTAAAATAATAAAATAAGATTGTTTCTTTTTTTAGAAAGATAAAAAGCAATTTTTTAACTAAATGACACAAAAGAGGCACCACAATTATAAAAATTAAAAAATTAATGATCAACGTTACCAAAACATTTTTACCGCCGCAAGAAGAATACAGCGTTATTCTAAAACACGCTTGGGATAAAAACTGGATAACCAACAGAGGTGTTTTGGTGCAGGAATTGGAAGAGAAATTAAAACAGCATATAGAAGTTTCTAATATTATCATTACTAACAATGGAACCATTCCTTTACAGATTGCCCTAAAATTGTTAGGGAAAGAAGGTGAAATTATTACCACGCCATTTAGTTATGTGGCGAGCACAGCATCCATCGTTTGGGAGAACTGCAAACCAGTATTTGTGGACATTCACCCTGAGTATTTAACCATTGACGAAACTAAAATTGAAGCGGCCATTACCAACAAAACATCGGCTATTTTGGCAACACACGTTTTTGGCAATCCGTGTCATGTGGAAGCTATTGAAATCATTGCCAAAAATCATCAATTAAAAGTGATTTACGATGCGGCACATTGTTTTGGCGTAAATTACAATGGACAGTCTATTTTCAATTATGGGGATGTAAGCACTTGCAGTTTTCACGCCACCAAACTGTTTCATACCGGTGAAGGCGGAGCGATGTTTGCAAATGATAAAATTTTGTACGAAAAATTGTTTTACAGCCATAATTTTGGACATAATGGCCCTTTAGAATTTTATGGATTGGGAATTAACGGAAAGATTTCCGAATTGCAGGCGGCGATGGGCTTGGCGGTATTGCCTTATATGGAAATGATATTGAATGAAAGAAAAAGAGTGGTTGATTATTATAATGCCAATCTAGATTTTTCAAAATTAAAAGGACTTAAAATAAGAGAAAATACAGATTGGAACTACAGCTATTATCCGATAATTTTTGAAAGTGAAGCACAATTATTAAAAGTAGAAAAAGCATTAAATGAGCATCAAGTTATGCCTAGGCGCTATTTTTATCCGTCTTTAAACACAATTAATTATGCCAAAGGACAATCAATGCCAGTTTCAGAAAGTATTGCGTCAAGAATTTTATGTTTACCTTTATTTGTTGGATTAGGGGAACAAGATTTAAGGAGTATTATTGATATTATAAATATTAATTTATGTTAATTATAGGAGCCAAAGGATTTGCAAAAGAAGTTTTGGAAGTAGTTCATCAATTAAAACAATTAGAAAATTTGGCGTTTTATGATGATGTGAATGAGGAGATGCCTGAAAAATTATTTGGACAATTTCCAATTTTAAGAAAAATACAAGAAGCAGCAACCTATTTTAAGACTATCGATAATCGATTTGCCATAGGGATTGGAAATCCCGTTTTAAGAAAACAGCTATATGATAAATTTACGGCTATTGGCGGAGTATTTACCTCAACCATAAGCCCAAAAGCCAACATTGGCCATTATGGAAATCAAATTAAAGCAGGTTGCAATATTATGACTGGAGTAGTGATTACCAATGATATCACAATTAAAAAAGGCGTCATAATAAATTTAAACTGTACCATTGGGCACGACTCCATTATTGGGGAGTTTGCGGAGTTATCACCAGGAGTGCATATTTCAGGAAACTGTATTGTTAGTGATTATGCGGTTTTAGGAACCAATGTTTCTATTTTACCAAAAATAATAATTGGTAAAAATGTTATTATTGGTGCTGGTTCTGTTGTGAATAAAAATGTCCCGGATAATTGTTTGGTTGTTGGTGTTCCTGCCAGAATAATCAAAGAGTTGACCCCTTTAGAATTTTAGAATGACAACAAAGCCCAAAGTTAGCGTATGTATGATTACGTACAATCACGAAAATTTCATTCGTGAAGCCATCGAAGGGGTGTTAATGCAACAATGTGATTTTGAAATAGAATTAATAATAGTCAACGATTGTTCTACAGATTCAACAGATAAAGTGATTAAAGATATTTTTCAAAATCATTCGCGCTCATCTTGTATTAAGTATACCAAACATAATATAAATTTAGGAATGATGCCTAATTTTATATTTGCTTTACAGCAATGCACTGGAAAATATGTAGCACTTTGTGATGGAGATGATTATTGGACAGATGCTTTAAAATTACAAAAACAAGTTGATTTTATGGAATCCAATACAAATTATGCAGCTTGTTTTCACAATGCTAACGTTATTAATGTAACTAATGATATAAATGGCAGATTTTGTGACTGGAATTCTAACAGAGAGATTTATGCAGAGGATATTATTATTAAAGGAGGAAGTATTTATCCATCAGCTTCAATATTGTTTAGGAATAAAATTAAACTCCCAAGTTTTTCATTAGAAACCAAAGCAGGTGATTCTGCGCTTGCATTTACACTTTTAGGGATTGGCAATTTTTACTATTCCAATGAATTAATGTGTATTTACAGAAAACATTCAGGCGGGGTTTTTACCTCAATTAATCATAATAAGGAAAAGAAATTTGAGGATATTAAAAGCAATATTAGACTATTAATAAATTTCAGAGCATTTTACGGCTCTGAATTTAATAAGTTTTTTAATAAAGCAATTCAAAAACAACTAATTAGGACATCAAATACTTTCGGATTTTACCAAGTTTTTAATATGGCGTTGACCCGTTTTATTGCTATTGGCGATGCAGTTTCTTTTATTGGGTTTAAATTAAAAAACAAAATTTAGAATGACACCCAAAGTAACTATTATCATGGCCACCTACAACAGGGCGCATTTTATTTTGGAAACGCTTGTTTCCATACAAAATCAAACTTTTCTAAACTGGGAGTGTATCATTATAGATGATGGAGGAACTGACAATACTTTAGAAGCAATACGGCCAATTTTAGTGTTAGACCAAAGGTTTCAGTTTCTAAAACGTACAAAATCTTATAAAAAAGGTTTGCCGGGTTGTCGCAATTACGGAATAGACTTGGCAAAAGGAGAATACATCATTTTTTTTGATGATGATGATATGGTGCATTCTGATAATTTAAAAATCTGTTTGGAAGGGTTTGAGGCACATAATGTTGATTTTTGCCATTATCAAAAATTATCTTTTTCTGGCCAAAAGCCATCGATTAAAAGTATGCCAATATTAATGAGACAAGTCCTTACCATAGCAGATATAGAGAAAGTTGTAACCCAGCAAATTGGATTGGCCTCTTGCACAGTGATGTGGAAAAAACATTGTTTTGAAAACTGTCGATTTAATGAAAATCTGTTGTATGCAGAAGAGTGGGAGTGTTACAGCAGATTGGTTTCTGAGAATTACAAAGGGATAATAATTAGCAATGTTTTATATTTCAATAGAAAACACCCAAATTCTAATACTGGCGAGTTTTATACACACAATCCAATTAGGTTAAATTCAAAAAAGGAAGCAATTCGTTTGGTGACAGAAAACTTATCAAGTAAAAATTTATTGACACCAAGTTTGTTAAAATATTTGACTGGCTTGGTAATTGGGTTTAGGGACAAAAAATTGTTAAATGATATTATTGAAAAAGCAGGGATTAAAAGTAACAATAAACTATTTTTACAGTTAAAATATTGGTTATTTCCAGTATGGAAGGTGTACAAAAGAATTGGTAAAAAATAAATTATAAATAAATTGAAAATCCTACTTTGTTTTGGAACACGCCCGGAAGCCATAAAAATGGCACCATTATATCATGAGTTAATAAAACACAAAAATTTTGACTTGAAAGTGTGTGTAACGGCACAGCACAGGGAAATGTTGGACCAGGTTTTGGATTTTTTTGAAATTATACCCGATTATGATTTGCATGTGATGCAACCCAGCCAAACCTTGAATGGCTTAAGTGCACAAATTTTGTCAAAAATGGATGCAGTGCTCAATAATGTAAAACCAGATTTGGTTTTGGTGCATGGAGATACCACCACTTCAACCATGAGTGCTTTAGCGGCTTTTCATTTGGGAATAAAAGTTGGACATATAGAAGCGGGATTGAGAACTTACAATAAAACATCCCCGTTTCCTGAGGAATTAAACAGGCAACTCACAGGCAGAATCGCCGATTTCCATTTTGCGCCCACACAAAAAGCTGCAGAGAATTTATTGCATGAAGGCGTTAAAAAAAATACCATTGTGATTACAGGAAACACCGTGGTTGATGCCTTAAATTTAACTATAGCAAAATTAGCTCAAGGATTTACCAATAAAACCATTGAGAATTTAAAAAAGAACATAAATTTTAATAAAAAAGTCATTTTAGTTACCGGGCACAGGCGCGAGAGTTTTGGCGAAGGTTTTGAAAATATATGCAAAGCCATATTGGAACTGGCCCAAAATAAGGAAGCAGCAATTGTTTATCCGGTACATTTAAATCCAAATGTTCAAAAACCTGTGTTTGAAATGCTTTCAGGGGTGGAAAATATTCATTTGATAGCCCCAATTGATTATCCGTCGTTTGTCTGGTTAATGAGTAAATCGGCATTAATTATTTCTGATTCTGGAGGCATTCAGGAAGAAGCGCCTACCTTAAAAATTCCAGTATTGGTTACTAGGGAGACCACCGAGCGTGATGAAGGCATTAAAGTCGGATGTTCCTATTTGGTGGGTACCAATACGGCAAAAATAGTACAAATGGCCAATGAATTATTACAACCAAAGTTATCAATAGCGGCACACGCAAATCCTTATGGAGACGGAAAGGCCAGTGAAAAAATAGTAAATTTTATTAAAACTCATATTTAAGTTGGGTGCTATTAAAAAAATATTGGTAATTGTCGATTCTATTGCTATAAATGACAGCAGTGGTTCAAAAGCCAATGTGGCTTTGATTTTGAATCTAAATGAAGCCGGATTCGAGGTGATGGTATATCATTATACCCAAAAAGAAATTCACTTGCCGGATATCAAATGCGTTGCCATACCCGAGAAGAAAGTCAATGCAATGTATATTTTAAGCAGGATGCAACGTCTTTTTACGCGCTGGACCGGCATCAATTTAAATCCGCCTCTTGAAGGGTATTTTGGTTTTTCCTTTACCTTTTTTAATGATACTTCAAGCATAGTCAAAGCATTAAAAAAAGAAACAGTTTTTGAACCTGATTTAGTGTTGACCTTAAGCAAAGGCGCCAGTTTTAGGCCGCATTATGCCTTGTTGAAAGTACCGAAATGGCATTCCAAATGGATGGCATACATTCACGATCCTTATCCGTTTCATTTTTATCCGAGACCCTATAACTGGATTCAGCCCGGGTACAAACAAAAAGAACAATTTTTTAGGGCGGTTTCAGAGAAAGCAAAATATGCTGCATTTCCAAGCTTGTTATTAAAAGAGTGGATGGGCAGTTATTTTCCAAATTTCTTACAAAAAGGCGTGGTAATTCCACACCAAAATGCAAATTTTGAAGTCAAAGCATTTGATGTTACCAGCTATTTTGACACCACAAAATTTAATTTATTGCATGCAGGCAATTTAATGAAACAACGCTCCCCGGAAGGATTGATTCAAGGGTTTCAATTATTTCTGAAAAACAATCCGGCAGCCACTTCAAATGCTAGATTGCTATTGATTGGAAGCGCATCATATCACGAAGAAATGCTTATAGCCTATCAAAAAAACATCCCCGAACTTTTTGTTTGTTTAAACAACAAGCCATTTGATGAAGTGCTGTTTTTGCAAAATAACACCAACGTAAATGTTATTTTAGAGTCCAAATCAGAAATAAGTCCGTTTTTACCCGGCAAATTTCCGCATTGCATAGAAGCCAATAAACCTATAATTGCATTGGGACCTTATTATAGCGAAACCAGAAGGTTATTGGGTGCTGATTATCCCTATTGGTCAGAGGTGGATGATGTTGAAAATATATCAAAACTGATTGGAAAATTATACCTGTTGTGGCAACAAAACGCTAAGATGATTTTAAATAGAATTGATTTAAACGAGTATATATCAATTGACTATTTAAAAAGAGTTGTAGACCAATTACATAATAACCGATAGTGATGTTGAATACAACTTTTTCAATATTAATTACCACCAAAAATCGTCAAAAGGATTTAGCATTTACCTTAAGTAAAATTAAATATTTATTAGAAAATGGTGTAGAGTGCATAATTTGTGATGATGGTTCTAGGGATGATACCGCTTGTTTTTTACAAACAAATTATCCTGACATTCAACTCATTCAAAATAAAGAAAGTAAAGGGTTGATTTATAGCAGAAATAGGTTATTGAATTTGACTAAAACGGAATTTGCCATATCATTGGATGACGATGCACACTTTATTAAGGAAAATCCTTTGAAGTCCATTGCCAATCACTTTGAACAAAATCCAACTTGTGGCCTTATCGCTTTGCGTATTTTTTGGGGATTGGAGAGTCCGAATGATAAAATGAACAATGAGAAAGCCATTCAAGTTAAAGGTTTTGTGGGTTGTGGCCATGTATGGCGTATGGAAGCATGGAAATCCATCCCCAATTATCCGGAATGGTTTGTTTTTTATGGGGAAGAAGATTTTGCTGCTTATCAACTGTTCAAAAACAATTGGGAAATTCATTATCTGCCGGAAGTGTTGGTCAACCATCGGGTAGATATTAAAGCCAGAAAAAATGAAAAGGATTACCGTTTGCGTTTAAGAAGGTCATTAAGGTCTGGTTGGTATTTATATTTGATGTTTTATCCTTGGTTAGAGATTCCTCGACGATTTGCCTATACGCTTTGGATTCAAATCAAGAACAAAGCGTTGAAAGGAGACTGGAAAGCAACACTTGCAATTTTACAGGCAATGGGCGATGTAATCATTAATTTATTGAGACTATTAAGCAATTCAAATAGGCTAAGCAAAAAAGAATTTAAGGATTACAATAAATTGTCAGATACTAAATTATACTGGACTCCAAATGATAATTAAATAAAACTGTAATTTTGATTTTAAATAAGATAAAATTTTGAAGACTAACATAAAATCATTTCCTAATAGAGCTGAGTTTGCCCACGCAATGATTGATAAATACAATGGGCAAGTGCCAAATAACATAGTAAGTGACATTGGTGCGGGTTATGGACATATGCAACAAAAAGTTGAGGCCATTGGAGGTATTTGGCAACCATTTGACTACGTTAAAAAAATGGATTATAGCATTATATGGGATTTAAATAATCCAGCACCTGTCAATTTTTCAAAAGCCGGGTTGGTTATTTTTTTAGAAGTTTTGGAGCATTTAGCAAATCCGTTGTTGGGTATTCAAAATATAGCCAATCATATGGAAAAAGAAGGTGTCCTTATTTTAACAACCCCAAATCCGCAATCAAGCAAAAATCGTTTAAATTTATTGCTGAAAGGCACGTTATACGCTTTTCAGAAGAAACATTTAGAAGAACACCACGTTTTTACGCCTTGGGAGCATGTAGTTCGCCATTTTTTAGAATCTGTTGGATTTGAAATATTGGAATATGCGATTGTGGATACTGCCTACCAAAATCGTAAAGTGACTTCTATAAAAGATGCTTTAAAATTTTACATGGAAAAATTGATAGAATATAGAAATCACAAGGCAAAAGGGATGAGTTTCGGAATAGTGGCGATAAAGAAATAATGATGGATAAGAAGGTTAAAATAATAGCTGAGGTTGCCCAAGCCCACGACGGCAGTTTGGAAATGGCACACAAATATATTGAGGCTGTTTCGAAAACAAAAGTTGATGCCATAAAATTTCAAACGCACATTGCCGATGCAGAAAGCAGTATTCATGAGCCCTTCAGGATTCAATTTTCCAATAGGGATAAAACACGGTTTGATTATTGGAAGCGAATGGAATTTTCCTTGGCTGAGTGGAAAGAAATCAAACAACATTGCGACAAGGTAGGTTTGGAGTTTATGAGTTCCCCTTTTAGCAATGCCGCAGTAGATTTGCTAGAGGAAGTAGGTGTTACCCGTTATAAAGTGGGCTCCGGGGAAGTGAATAACTTGGTGCTGTTAGAAAAAATCGCGCAAACAGGGAAACCCGTCATTATTTCTTCCGGGATGAGTTCTTTTGAAGAATTGGATGCAACAGTCGCCTTTTTAAAAGCCAGAAAAGTGGACTTTTCCATTTTGCAATGCACGACAGCCTACCCCACAAATCTCGAAAATTACGGACTCAATGTGATTCAGGAATTAAAAAACAGGTACAAAGTTAAAGTAGGCTATTCAGACCATTCCGCAAAAATAGAAACCTGCATAGCCGCAACAGCGCTTGGTGCGGAGATTTTAGAATTTCATGTAATCCTGGACAAAAAATCAACAGGCCCGGATGCAAAATCATCCTTAACCATAGCTGAAACAACAAAATTGGTAAAAGCGGTGCGCAATATTGAGATTGCCTTGCAACACCCGGTGCATAAAAATAACAACGCAGCATTTCAACCACTAAAAAACATTTTTGAAAAATCCCTGGCGCTAAACAAAAATTTACCCAAAGGCCATATCCTTACTTTTGAGGACCTTGAAACCAAAAAACCAAAAGGCTACGGGATAGATGCTTCAAGGTTTCAGGAAGTCATTGGGAAAGTGCTGGTTAAAGATATGAAACAATGGGATTTTTTGAATGAGGAGTGTCTCGACTGCGCTCGACATGACGAAATTGAGTAATGAATGTTAATCGGTACGTCACTTCGAGCGCAGTCGAGAAGCTAGAGGCTAAATATGACGTGTCTCGACTTTAGCTTGTCCTGAGCAACAGTCGAAGGGCTCGACATGACGAAATTGAGTAATGAATGTTAATTGGTACGTCACTTCGAGCGCCGTCACTTCGAGCGCAGTCGAGAAGCGAGAAGCGATAATAATAATTAAAAAGAGCAGATGAAACTATCCTACGTATATATCCTAAAATGTTCAGACGACACATATTACACAGGTGTTACCAGTAACTTGGAAAGCAGAATGTATAAACACAATTCAGGATTTTATCCTAATTGTTATACAGCAAATCGTAGACCGCTTGAGCTGGCTTTTTATTGCGAGTTTACAGATATTAACTTGGCTTTTGAAACAGAGACACAAATAAAAAATTGGTCAAGTTCAAAAAAAGCAGCTTTGATTAATGGGGATTATGATAAGTTGCAATGGTTATCGGAATGCAGAAATTCAAGTCATTATAAATACGACCCAAATAAAAAGGAGGAGCTTGATTGACAATGTGTGTCTCGTGTCTCGACTGCGCTCGACATGACGGGTTTTTGTAAAGAGAGTAAAGCAGTACGTCACTTCGAGCGCAGCCGAGAAGCGAGAAGCTAGAGTCGTCACTTCAAGCACCGTCACTTCGAGCGCCGTCACTTCGAGCGCCGTCACTTCGAGCAACGTCACTTCGAGCGCCGTCACTTCGAGCGCAGTCGAGAAGCGAGAGCCTAACATGTAACAAACTGAAATGATAATACCCAAAATGTAGCAAGAAGCGCATCACTTTTCCACTTTTTTCCCTACTTTTAAACCCTATAACAAATAGTACCACATGCCAAAAAGAAAAATAGCCGTTGTCATCACAGCACGACCATCTTACAGTCGTGTAAAAACGGTATTGACCGCCATCCAAAACCACCAGGAACTGGAATTACAACTGATTGTTTCTGCATCAGCCTTGTTGGATCGCTATGGCTCAGCGGTGAATTATATAGAAAAAGACGGATTTACCATTTCGGCGAAAGTGTTTAATGTATTGGAAGGAGAAAATTTAACGGCTGCGGCAAAAACAACAGGGATTGGTATTTTGGAACTTTCCACGGTGTTCGACAACCTGAAACCAGATATTGTGGTGACTGTAGCCGATCGATTTGAAACGATGGCCACTGCCATTGCGGCGACTTATATGAACATTCCTTTGGCACATATTCAGGGGGGAGAAGTTACCGGGAATATTGATGAAAAAGTACGTCATGCCATTACGAAATTGGCAGACTATCATTTTGTGGCTTCGGAAAATGCCAAAGAAAGGGTGGTAAAATTGGGAGAAGATCCCAACATGGTTTTCAATACCGGCTGCCCGTCCATTGATTTGGCCAAGGAAGCAATCATCAGCAAAATACTTCCGTTCAATCCGTATGAAAAATATGGCGGTGTAGGGGCAAAACCCGATTTAAGCAATGGGTACCTGGTGGTGATGCAACATCCGGTAACGACTGAATATAAAGATTCACGCAAACATATTGAAGCCACTTTGGAAGCGGTTTACAAACTGCAAAAACCAACACTTTGGTTCTGGCCCAACGTGGATGCCGGCGCTGATGGCACATCCACAGGAATTCGTGCATTCAGGGAATTGCATCAGTTGCCCAATGTGCATTTTTTCAAGAATATGGAGGGCCAGGATTTTTTGCAATTGTTGCAGCACAGCGATTGCCTGATTGGTAATTCAAGCGTGGGCATTCGCGAATGCGCCTATTTGGGAGTGCCGGTTATCAATATAGGTTCCCGTCAAAACCGCAGAGAGCGGGGAGGGAATAGTGTGGATGTGACTTACAATCAGTCAGAAATTGAAAATGCAATTTTGGCAGCGATACAAAACGGAAAAACAAGGTCATCTGCTATTTACGGAAACGGAAAAGCAGGTACACAGATAGCGGAATTATTGTTGCAATTACCTTTGCAATTTCATAAAACAATCATGTATTAATATGCGGATATAAAATAAATCGATGTATAAATTGATTGTGCGAAATCATTAATAAGCGAAAAATAAGATGAGTCGTTTTTATTTAATTGACGGTACAAAAAAACTAAATAACTAATGAGATTAGGATCCAATCCTCAAAAACAAGAAAGAATAATAGCAATGACTACAGACCACAGAATCGTGGTAGTGGTATATATACCTAACGAAGAAGGATTTTATAAAGATTCTTTCGATGTTTTTAAAATGTGTCTAGATTCTTTGGTTTTAACTATAAATTCAAAAGGAGCTATAACTGTTGTTAATAATGGTTCCCATAAAAAGGTGACAGAATTGTTGAATATATATTTGGAAGAGAAAAAAATAGATACCTTAATATCTCACAATGCAAACATTGGAAAAATAGATGCCTTGATAGGTGCCGCCAGAGGAGCAAGAGAAAAATATATTACACTTACGGACGCAGATATTCTTTTTGTTAAAGGCTGGCAAGAAAAAGTGGAAGAGATTTTTACTAATTTTCCTAAGGTAGGTTCAGTTTCACCAATTCCTGTAAGAAGAGGCTTATTGTTTGGTACTTCATCAGTCTTGAAGCAAATTTTATTACGTAAAATAAATTATTTTTCAGAACCAATAGTAGAAAATTTTGAATCTTATAATCGTTACTTGGAAAGCATCAACTGGGATTTGGAGATAAAAAAAGATGAAAAATGGAATGTAGTCGAAAAAAATAAATGCAAGGCAAATATAGGAAGTGGTCATCAGGTTTTAACAATTGATAGAGATATTCTTTTTAAAACAACGCCAACGAACCCATCTTTGACACTTGTAGGCGGTACATCTGAAAATGATTATGTCGATTTCCCCATTGATAAAGCAAAAATGCTGCGATTGGCAACCTATCATAATTATGCATTTCATATGGGGAATAAATTAGAAGATTGGATGATTCAAACGCAGAATAGCAATAAAAAGTTTGAAGTAGTGAATGAAAAAAATCTAAATATTCAACCAATGAGAGATTTGCATAATATTTGGTTTTACAATAAATATTTTTCTATCAGAAAAAGGTTTGTAAAAAAGATGTTTTCAATATTGTACAAATCCTGAATGGATTTAATTAAAATTCGATGAATAAATGAGAGTTTTAGGCATCATCCCTGCACGCGGAGGTTCAAAAGGAGTTCCCGGTAAAAATATCAAAATGCTGGGCGGTAAACCGTTGATTGCTTACACCATATTGGCAGCGCAAAAGGCTACATTAGTGACCGATATTATTTTAAGTACTGACAGTGATGAAATTATTCAGGTAGCGCAAGCATACGGATTGAAAGTTCCTTTTAAACGGCCTGCATCATTGGCAAATGATGAAAGTCCGACAATTTTAACCGTGCTCCACGCATTGGACTATTTTTCTGCAAAAGGCATTGAGTTTGATGCGGTATGTTTGTTACAGGTCACCAATCCATTCAGGACCAGTGAATTTATTGACCAAGCCATTGAAAAATTTATACATTCAAATACGGATTCTTTAATCTCTGTGTTGAAAGTACCTCACGAATTTAATCCGCATTGGGTATTTGAGGAAAACGAGGCAGGAAATTTAAAAATCAGCACAGGTGAATCCGAAATTATTTCAAGAAGACAAGCACTGCCAACAGCTTATTACCGCGATGGTTCCATATACATCACAAGGACGGAAGTGCTTTTGAACCAACAATCACTCTATGGTAAGTCAATTGCCTATATTGAAGCAGATAAAACAAGACACGTAAATATTGATACCAAGGAAGATTGGGAAAGAGCAGTGGCATTGGCAAAAAAACTAGAAATTTAATGTGTGGCATAGCAGGAATTGTTGGCGAAAATGCTTTCGAAGAAAGGTTGGATCAAATGCTTTTGTCGCAAAAGCACAGAGGACCTGATTTTACGGGAAAATATATTGACAAAGAAATTGTATTGGGCCATAACAGGTTAAAAATTATTGATTTGTCGGAAGCCGCTAATCAGCCATTTTATTCCGAAAATAAAAGATATGTGCTAATTTTCAATGGAGAAATCTACAATTATCTTGAACTTAAAGCCGAATTAAATAACGAATACGATTTTAAAACAGCATCAGATACGGAAGTGTTGCTGGCGGCTTATCTAAAATGGGGAAAAAACTGTTTGTCCAGACTCAATGGGATGTTTGCTTTTGCCATTTGGGACACTCAGGAAAAAAAACTATTTGCCGCACGCGATCGATTTGGGGTAAAACCCTTTTACTACCATTGCAATCAAAATGTATTGTATTTTGCTTCAGAAATAAAGGCATTACACACCGCCGGTATTCCAAAAACCCCCGATGAAAAAGTATGGGCTTCCTATTTTGCCTATGGTTCTTATGGCAATCCCGATGAAACATTTTGGGAAGGCATACAACAACTGTCTGGTGGGCACTATTTGGAATACCAAAAGAATCAGTTATCTATTAATAAATGGTATTTCTTTGAAAAAGAAGTTGCCAAACAGCAAAAAAATCTCTCTTACAATGAAGCCAAAGAACAGTATTTAGCATTGCTAAAAGACAGTATCAATTTGCGGTTCAGAGCAGATGTTCCAGTCGGATTTAATATCAGCGGCGGACTAGACAGTTCGGTTTTGTTGGCGTTTGTCAATTTGCAAGAAAATTGTAAAGACAATTTCAATATCATCGAGGGTGTTCCCCCTTCCGAGCCTGTACTGAGCGAAGTCGAAGTAGGGGTTAGGGGGCTTATCAATGCCTATACTTTTTATACGAACTATGTGGCATATGATGAACTCCCATGGGTAGAACAAATGATTTCAAAAACCAACAATCCGTTAACCAAAGTTTTATTGAAGGCAGCGGAGGTTCCTGCCTATGCCAATAAAATAGCTTGGCAACAGGATGAACCTTACGGAGGCATTCCAACATTGGCGTATGCTAAAATATTTGAGCAAGCACGCAAAGACAGTGTGTTGGTATTGCTGGACGGACAGGGAATGGATGAGCAATGGGCGGGATACGACTATTATACCCAACAAAATGAGGTAACAATTCAAGGCGTAATGGATTCACCTTTTAAAGCAAAGGTGCTTTCAAAGACTTTCTCCCAAAAAGCAGTAAAACCAATGTACCCAAAGCCTTTTAAGGAGGAGGTACTCAACAAACAATACAGGGATTTGTTCTATACCAAGATTCCTCGTGCTTTGCGTTTTAACGACCGCAGCTCTATGGCCTATTCCACAGAACTCCGTGAACCCTTTTTGGATTATCGATTGGTGGAATTTGCTTTTTCATTGCCTTTGGCCTTTAAAATTAAAGATGGGGCGACAAAATTTATGTTGCGTGAAATTGCTTCAGAATACTTGGCAGATGATTTGGTTTTTGCGCCAAAAAGGGCATTGCAAACACCCCAGAGGGAATGGCTTGGTGATGAACTAAAAGAGTTTGTAAATTTACAACTTGAAAAAATAATTGTAAATGACAGCCAGAAATGGTTTGATAAAACGGCATTAATGCTTGAATGGGAAAATTATTTAAAGGGAGTAAATGATTCAAGTTTTCATATTTGGCAGTGGGTGAGTGTAGCGCTTTTATTTGATATTAATCATGTTAAACCAAGATCTTTGGAAAATCAACCACCAAAAACAGTTTAAGGAACTATGATTTTTTATAAAGAGCATTATAATGAGCCCTCAAATTATTTAAAAAATAATAAACAGTCAAATGGACAAGCATAAAATTGCTATAATTAGTACGGTAATTAATCAGGAACTGTATCAAAAAAGTTCACAACTATTTCCAGACAATGTTACCAAATATGTAATTGACGGTACAAATGGGATGTTTGGAATAGACAGTATCTGTTATATGATGAAAAAGCTAAAAGGTACAGATATTGAATGGCTTATCATGGCCGATGAAGACGTTCTTTTTGTAAATCCAAATGGTGTATTTTCTTTAATAGAAGAAATGAAAGCTAAAAATTATTTTGTTTGTGGGATTAGAGATGGTGGTGTTATTCCTAATAGGAATTTTTGTCCGTATTTAATAAATACTTTTTTTTCCATAATTAACTTTAAAGAACTTGAACTTATTTGGAATAAAAATGAGGTCTTAAAAAATCAGTATCTTAATGAAAATGAATTTAGTGAGGATTTAGATAAGTTGAATGAGGCCTATGATGTTAAAAGCATCTATGAACCCTATTATTGTTTTTATTTTTGGTTGAGGAGAAAAGGTAAGAAAATTCTTTTTTTAGATGCTTCAGCGCCCTTTCCTGATGATAGAATTACAACTTTAGTTTGCGATTCAAATAGTGAAAAATTGTTATACCATACTTGGTATGCAAGGTCCTATGGCAATAATGAAAAGCATACCGAAAGAATAAATAAAATATTTGATTTGTTGCAATTTGAAAACAGTAAAGTAACAAAACCGATAGTTTTAAAACATAAAACATTTTTTTTGAAACAAAAGATAAAGAAATTCTTTAGAAGGCTGATGATGAAATTTGAAAAGATTATGAATTCGAACAGCAAATTTTAAGAAAATATATTATAAAAATAAATGAAAAAACTAGGCATAGTCATCACCGATGGGGTAGGATTCCGCAATTTTATGCTGAGTAATTTCATGGCAGAAGTTTCTCTGCAATTTGATGACGTAGTCATTTATTCAGGGTTGCCAAAAAGTGCCTATCAAACAAGATTACCAGCAAATATCACCATAAAAGAATTGGAAGTGTTCACAGAATCCAAACTGACCTGGTTTTTCAGAAAATGGAAGGAAGTGGCGCATTTGCAAAAATTTAAGTCCTTTTATGGGATGAATGACAACTTGGTTTCTGGTTATCCCAAAACCAATTCAATTCGGTCACTTTTGGTAAAGACTATTTATTTATTTACCCGTTTTATCCATTCGGATGCGAGTATTTCACTTGCCGAAAAAATGCAATTCTTAACTTTTTCAAAGCATAACGTAACGCAATCCTATAAAAAATTGCTTAAAGAAGACCAGCCTTCACACGTAT
>LADL02000243.1_pt1 | contig 27207 bp, 29 predicted proteins | sample 619721 | NCBI WGS metagenome assembly LADL02 (sample SAMN03397408, study PRJNA257561) | rock porewater metagenome | biome: terrestrial; feature: Opalinus Clay rock; material: porewater; isolation source: Opalinus Clay rock porewater BRC-3 borehole | place: Switzerland: Mt Terri URL, St-Ursanne ...
TGCCCTACTTCAGGTATAGCGCCAAGAGCAGGGACGGCAAGTCAGTCAGCGGTGTTGTTGAGGCCCAGAGCCAGCTAGAGGCGAGGTCTAAACTGAGCCAGCAGTCCCTGTATATAGTCAGCATGTCCCAGCAGTCAGCGGTGGCGGTCAAGGGCCTATCTGCCCTATTCCAGAAGGGGCCCGGCAAGGTACCCCTTCCGGCCCTGACCAATTTCTGCCGCCAGTTTGCGACCCTGATTGGCGCTGGTGTCAATGTGGCCACCGCCCTGCAGGTTCTGCGCCGGCAGGAGGGAAGCCCTGCCCTCCAGTATCACCTGAGGGAGATTACCCACGACATCCAGTCGGGAACAAGCCTGACCCAGGCCTTTCGTAACCGGGGCGGTGCCTTCCCGGCCCTTGTGGGCAATATGGTTGCCGCGGGAGAGACCGCCGGTATCCTGGAGCAGGTCTTCAGTCGGCTCGCTGGCTTCTTTGAGCGGGAGACGGAGATCAACCGCAAGGTCAGGGGCGCCATGACCTACCCGGCGGTGGTAGTGACAGTTGCCGTGGCCGTTGTTGTCTTTCTGATGACCTTTGTGCTGCCTAATTTCCTGACACTATTCACCGAGTCTGGTATTGAGCTACCCCCTGTGACAGTGGCCCTGATGAGCATAAGCACCTTCATGCGGGACTTCTGGTACGCCATCCTGCTGACACTGGCCGGCGCTGTTGCGGGTGTTTCCTATTGGAGGCAGGGGGACTCCGGTCAGCTGGCCTGGGACCAGCTGATGTTGAAGGTTCCGGTCTTTGGGGCCGTTCTCAGGGGTCGAATAGTGGCGCGTTTCGCCCGGACCCTGGCCTCCCTTCAGACCAGTGGCATCACCCTGATGGAGTCGCTTCCCGTTGTGGCGCAGGCCATCGACAACAGGGCTGTTACTGATGTAATTGAGAGGGCAAGGCAGAGAGTGAGTGGAGGTGGTGTACTTTCCAAATCTCTATCAGGTAACGACATCTTCCCGCTGAGCGTTCTTGAGATGATGGCCGTTGGCGAACAGAGCGGGCTCCTGGACGAGATCCTTGAGAAGGTCGCGGACCACTATGACAATGAAGTGGAAGCAAGCATAGACCGGATGACGGCAATGATTGAACCCGCAATTATTCTGGTTCTTGGCTCGATAGTGGCCTTTATCGTCATCGCCATTGTCACGCCGATGTTTGAGATCTTCAGCGCAATCCAGTAGTAGGGGATTGATCAATGATAGATGGCAACTGGCGCCAAGTAGCATCTTGGATAGAGACTGATGAGACCTGATGAACGAACCTATGGGGAAGGAACAGAGATTTCGACTATTTAAGGAGGGAAACCAGATGTTAAAGAGGTTTCACAATGAACAGGGCGGTTTCACCCTTATCGAACTGCTGGTAGTAGTGGCGATCTTGGGTGTGCTGGCCACCATCGCTGTGCCAAGGGTGATTGACGCCATTGATACGGCGCGGGAAAACAAGGGAGTTGCGGACCTGAAGGTTATCCAGTCTGCGCTGGACAGGTACTACTTTGACAATAGTCTGTACCCCGAGAAGCTCAATGATCTCAAGGGCACCTACATCAAGAATGACTTCGAGTTCACCAATGCCTTTGATAAGTATTACTTCTATGCTATTTGTTACGACGATACTGGCACCTTGCCTGGCCACTTGAAGGAGTATGTATTGGGTGATCCTGGGCAGACTCCGGCAGTTGATGGTAGTGGCGACCCTGATTACACGGCTCTCTACAATACAGCCACCGGTGATCCGATGCCTGAGGGCGACCCTAGCGCGGTGTACTACTGGGGAACCGATTCTACCACCGGTACCAGTCGCATTGAAATAGATGGCGGTGCAGGAGGCGAACCTACCCACCCGGATCTACTGAAGGAATAGGCTAGTCTCTCAAACAGTAGGGATATGGGCGGTAGGATTCATCCTACCGCCCTGACCTTCTGGAACCGCCAGGGGGGTGGACTTCATGAGGCGCAGGTTATCACAGACCCCAGTGCTTCGCGACGAGGGCGGCTTTACCCTCATAGAGGTTCTGGTCAGCGTCGCTGTCCTCTCAATCCTTGTGGCGGGCCTTGTCTCCCTTCTCCTCGAGGGGGCAGAGTCGGCCCGGGACGGGAGCTGGATGATGATCGCCGTCAACCTTGCCGAGGGCAAGGTTGAGGAGCTGAGGAGGGCAGATTTTACGTCAGTAACCAGTACAGGGGCAACCCCCTTTGCTGGCTTTCCTGAGTTCTCATGGCAGGCAGCGGTCACTGATCGCTCCCTTGTGCTTAAAGAGGTCACCGTTACTGTCTCCTGGACCAATAAGGGCCGAATCGGCAGCACCAGTATTACCACACTGATCTTCAACTTTACGCAAACACCCTAACGGCGGTTAACAGAGGTAACGCAGCTAAGCCGGGGACTAATGGCGGTGGCAAGACAGCCAGGCCAGAGAGGTGGAAGGATGATCTCCCTGAGACAGGGCCTTACAGCATTAAAGTTGGAGCACCGAGAGGAAGGCGCCACCCTGCTGGAGGCGGTAATAGTCGTCGGCATCATGGTCCTTCTCCTGGGTGTGGTGCTGCTCTTACAGAGCTCTGTTTACGCCTTCTGGGCCCATACCACCACTCTCAGCGAGGGACAGTTAGAATCCCAGGTTGTCCTCAGATGGATGGAGAAGGACATCCGGGAGTGTCAGGACTTCGTGACCCTCACTGACGATTTAATTCAACTCACAACAAGCTCGGGTACTACCGTCGAATACCGGTTGGAGGGTTCGAAGGTTATTAGGGAGGCGAGTTCAGGGGTCACTACCATCGCCGACAGTATCCAGAGCTTCACAGCCGCCGCCGTCGGCGGTACCGTTGTAAAGCTTACTGTTCAAGCCCAGGCGCAGGAGGGCCCCCCCCATACCACTACAACCTGGGTCTGGATCCGCACCAAGTGAGGAGGGAGTCTGATGAGGTCGGAAGACGGGGTAGTCTTCATCGCCGTCATGCTTACGGTCCTGGTTTCCCTGACCCTGGCCAGCGCCGCCCTTTCCTACGCCGGTGACACCCTCATCCTTTCCCACTATGACACAAAATCCGTGCAGGCCTTTAACATTGCCGAGGCCGGGGTGGCTGATGCCTGTGACCTCCTCTGGAGCAACTATCAGTACCGTGGGACCGTCACCGACCAGGCCCTTGGCAGCGGCTCCTACTCTATCAAGGTGGAGGACATGGTTAGTGGCAATGTGCTGATAACCTCCACGGGCCGAGTGGGGGCGGTGGAGCGCACCATCGAGGTGGAGGTCAGGGTAGGCCTCTCCGATGCCATGGGGCACGTGATGTTCATGTCCGGTGACATTGACCTTTTTGGCAACATTCATGTCACAGGCAGCATCGCGTCGAACGGGAATATTGTCAGCACCGCGAACCTGCATGTGGAAGGGGACGTCCTGGCCGGCGGGACCTTTACCTATGATGCTTCTAAGACAACCATTGACGGCGTCATCTACGAGGGCAACAATCCAATTACCCTTCCGGCCCGAGACAGCGCCTACTACGAGCAGTTCGCCACAGTTGTCTATGAGAGTAGTCAGAGCTTTGTCAACCTTGCCCTCAATGAGGACCTGATCCTGGTCAAGGGTGACGCCTACGTTGAGGGAGATATTACCGGCCGCGGTACCCTGGTGGCCACCGGCCACCTTCATGTGACCAAGAAGACAACCTACAGCAACACCAGTAATGACCTGCTGCTGCTTGTGGCCCTGGGTAATATCTACCTGGACGACGGGCCCAAGATCGACGCTTGGTTGTACACGGCAAACGACATTATTGTTGACAGCAAGATATCGCAGATCTACGGGGGCATTGTCGGGGGGCAGATGTTTCTGTCCAAGACCAGCCCCCTCTTCCTTGAGATTGACCCGCAGTTCCAACAGAGTCCGCCACCGGGGGCTCCGGCGATAGGTATGGAGATAATCAGCTGGAACGAGACAGAGTGAAGACGGCGGGAGACCAGAGATGATCCGATTACTCCGCAGAAAACTGGGGTACAAGGGATGGCAGGGGGACAAGCCCCGGCGGGGCCTCTTTGTTTCTACGCTTTTGCAGCTAGCGCTATCTGTGTCCAGCCTGGTGGCGATTGGGATTGGCTTGGGCCTGCCAGTATACCTCTGGATTGCCCTTGACAGCCCGCTGGTCTTTGTCATTGCCTCTATCTGCAGCCTGATTGCGGGATTGACCGTGTTCCAGATGATGGTCCGAATCTCCAAAAGTCAACGGGATAGCGGTATGTTGGACCCCATCCACTACCTGTACCTGCCTACCCCCATGGAGGAGCCCCTGCCCCTGCTCGGAGCGGGCCTTGATGGGGAGGCGCCTGATTCTCTCTGGCATGGCGGCGCCGGTTGGCAGGCGAAAGAGGAAGAGGACCCCTATACACTAGACCTGAAGATGACCTCCTCAAACCTCTACGGCCTTGAGGAAGAGGAACCCCAGGCAGAGCCAGTGGACAGCATTGGAGACAACGATCTTATGAACAGCTATGATAAGAACTGCGAGCAGCCGGAACCGGCAGACCGACGCTGGAAGGCAAACCAGGTTGGGTTAGGCCTGGACATCGGCAGCGCTGGCATCAAGATTGTCCTGGTACGGGTCGACAGGGGGGGCGAACTCACAGTAGAGTTCAGCCGGTACCTTCAGACCCCACCAGGCACAGTCAATCTTGGTGAAGTGCAGGACGTGGAAGGGATAGGGGCTGTGTTGCGGAGCGCCCTTGGCCCCCTTAAGAAGAAATACCGCAGGGCCACCGTGAGTCTGGGTCAGAACGCCGTTGTCATTAGGCACGTTTCCCTGCCTGAGATGTCTCAGCGCGACCTTGCCCAGGCCATCAGGTGGGAGGCCATTGAATACCTGGGTGGCGCCCCGGACTCCATCTCAGTGGATTACATCCAGCTTCCCGCCAGCCAGGAGCATCTTCATGTTGATGAGTCCGAGGTCCTTGATGAAGATTTTGACAGGCCCGCCGATGGCACCCAGATCAACCTGGTGATGATCGCCGCCAGGAAGCATGTGGTCCGGTCGCATCTTGAGGCTGTTAAGGCCGCCAACCTGCACCCTCAGGCGATTGAGGTCGGCCCTGTTGCCGATATCCGGGCCGTTGATGCCTTGGGCTACCTGGCGTCGGCCCCTGAAACAGGGGAGGGCCGCCAGGAGCCGGAGCCTGTGGCTGTGTTGAGCATCGGTCACAGCGGGACGCAGCTTGTAATCTTCTACGAAGGATACCCCCGGCTTGTGCGCAAGCTTGACTTTTCGGGGGACGACGTCCTGGATGAGATGGGCAGAACCCTGAAGCTGCGGGCTTCAGTAATTGACAAGGTCCTATTTAATGTGGGGAGCGACTTTGTAAGCAATCCCGATGAGATAAGGGACAGGATCAAGGAATTTCTCGAGGGAAAGCAGGCGCTACTCTTCATGGAGATCAGGCGGTCTCTTGAGTACTTTGTGACCAGGGCCCGGCAGCCGGTACGCAGGCTGTTTTTAGCGGGAGGATATTCCGCCCTGCCTGGACTAAGAAAGGGTCTCGAAGACTACCTCTTGGGGACCTTTGCCGAATATCTCTTCATGGACCCTGAAGCGGAGGTGGGGAATTCGGGCCTTGAAGGCAGCGGTGGCAACCAGGCCCTACAGGTGTTGCTCTGGGGCAGGCACGCCGGGGAGAAGGCCTTCTTGGAGGGCCTTGACCCTAGATTCATGACGGCCTTTGCCTTGGCAATCAGGGACTTTGAAAGGACGAAAAGGTGATCGCGTGGCTAATGAGTATCCACAGATTGATCTGATATCGTCAGACCTTAGACCTGGGAAGGCCGCCATAGTCGGCAGGGCCCTTGCTGTAGTTTTGCTTATTGTTGTTCTCATTGCCCCTGCTGTTTGGAATGGCTGGTCCTTCATCCACCTTCGCGATCTGGAGCAGGAGATTGCATCCCTGGACACTAAGGCCAAGCTGATGCAGGGAGCCCCTGCCAAGCAGCAGCAACTGCGGGAGTTGGAGTCGGCGGTCTCCACAAGGGAGCGACTGCTTGCTGAGGCGGAGGCGGACATCAAGGTCTGGGCCTTTCTGGCGGAATTGGACTCCCACGCTACCGCCACCGGGGTTGATGTTGCCAGCGTCAATCTGGCCAGTACTCCCGGGTGGGCAGAGGTGGCAGGAACCACCCCAGACCTGGATCACCTGGGGGACTTCGTGGAGCTGCTTACGGCCTCGCCCTTCTCGACAGGCAGCTCCTTTCATGAGGCCAGCAGGCACAGCGAGGATATTGGCGGTTACCACTACACCGTGTCGGTGCAGCTGCGGGCCCCAGGTCAGGGAGACTAGGCTTTGAAGCTGTAATGCGGAGCAGAACAGGACAGGGGAGATCAAGGTGGAATCTATCCGGAACTTGACCGACAAACAGCAGACCGTGATTGCCGTAGCCCTCCTCATCGTCTATATCGGCCTCAACTATTACCTGGTCTTTCAGCCCAGGACTGAGAGATTGGCAGAGCTCACCGACCAGCGGGATCTACTCTTGGAGCAGGTGAAGCGCCTTGAGGGCACCTGGCTCAAGATCGATGCCATTGAAGCGGGCATTAGAGACTTTCAGATCCGCCGGGCTGAGATTGACGCCGCTGTGCTGGACCTGCCAGACAGCAGTCAGATGCTGAAAGATATTCACGCTGCGGCCTGGGAGACGGGGGCCGTCGTCAACGTGCTTACAGATCAGGGCAGTCTCACCAAGGTTGGGCCCTACCTGGCCCAGACTCATTCCATTAGTGTTGTCGGCACCTACAGACAGCAGGTGCTGTTCTTGTCAGAGATTGAGGGCCGCACCAAATGGTCCTGGGTTATAGAGTTCATGATGAGTGAGCAGGAGGACCAGTTCAGCGCAACCTATGAGATTCTCTTCATAACGGGGGTTTCCGACTCCTAAAGCATTGTCCCAGGTCCCTTTTTGTCGAAGGGAAGAAGGATATCCACCGCCGTTGACCTAATTCTACTGTCAGACGCAGGTAAGGCGTTGTATCGGCCCCCGGGGTTAGTCCGTGGTTTTCCTCCGGCAGTTAGGGCCGTAGGGGGTTGCCTTTGTGGAAGAGCGTGGTCTGACAGCCCAGCAGTGGCGTGGGAATCAAATTGGCCTTGGCGTTGATGTCGGCAGCGCGCTGACGAAGATTGTGTTGGCGCGGACCGATCGCTGGGGAATTCTAACCGTCGACTCTGCAGATAGCGTGCCCACGCCCGAGTCTGCCCTTCACTATGGTGAGATCAGAGACCCGGATCTCATCAGTTCCGTCCTCCACGATTACCTGCAGCAGGCAGGCATCAAGTTTACCCGGGTTACCGCCAGTTCTGGGCGGTGGGGCTCTGTCGTCCGGCAGATATCGCTGCCCACAATGCCCCAGAAGGAGCTTCTGGAGGCGGTGAGGTGGCAGGCAGTCCAGTATCTGCCTGGTGATGTCGGTGATGTCTGCGCTGATTTTATCCCGTTACCTGATAGCGGATCAGCCTTCACGTCTGACGAGGTTGAGATCACCGATGATGCCGGCCAAGCAGTCAGCGCCTTCTCCCAGACCGACGTGGTTGTTGTCGCCGTCAGGAAGAACATCGTCAGGAGCCACATTGAGGCCCTGTTTGGGGCTGGTCTGGAGGTCCAGGCCGTTGAGGTTCCGCCAGTGGCCGATATCCGCTCTATCTACGGAATGGGCTATTTGGGTAGCGGGGGGACCCGACTGGGCAACCGCTGGGCTGGGCATCCTGTGGCGGTCATCAATATGGGTCATTCCGGAACTGACCTCATTATCTACGTGGATGGGGTACCCCTCATGGCAAGACAGCTGTCATTTGGCGGCGAGAGCCTCCTCGACCGGGCGGGCAGGGCGCTGAAGTTGCGTGCCAATGTCATCGACCGGCATCTCTTCGACATTGGCAGAGGTATTTTTGTCAGGGATCGGGAGATTGAGGAGGACCTCAAGGAGTTCCTGGAAGTCCAGTATGGCTCCTTGTACCTGAGCATTCGGCGTTCCCTTGAATACTTCGTAACCCGGTCCAAGCGGCCAGTTAAGTGGGTCTTCCTTGGAGGGGGCTATGCCGTACTGCCCGGACTCCGTGACAGCCTGAGCCAGTATCTGAACGAGGCCTTTTCAGACTATGTCTTTGCCGATGATGTGTTGGGAGTAACGGAGGCCCTTCCCATTAACGTGATGGTGTGGGCCAGGGGCAATCAGGGCGACGGCCCTGCAAGCCCTGTCATGGATGGCCTGGATCCAAAGTTTCTAACCGCCTTTGGCCTGGCTATAAGGGACTTTCAGCTGGTGGAATAGAGGGATAGCGTGGGTAGCATTTCGCCACAGATAAACCTAATGACACCAGACATCACCCCCAAGCGCGCTTCCCGGATTAGCCGGGCGCTGGTTATTGGCTTGGTGTTTTTCATTTTGGCCACGCCCATATCTTACAGGGTCTGGGCCCACCTTACCGTAAGCCGGTTGCAGCAGGAGGTGGAGATTCTCCAGGCCAGGAATGAGGCTGTTGATAGCGCCCTCGAGAAGCGGGATCTGATGCTGCGAATGGAAAGGGAACTCCAGACAAGGACAGGCTTCGTTGACCAGGTGACCTCCAGGGCGGCCCATTGGGTCTTGCTGGAAGAGGTCTACCGGGCCTCCCTTGAGGCCGAGGTTGTCCTGGCCGATGTCAGCATGCGGCTGCAACCAGGCGCCATAGTTGTTCGCGGTGGGACGGAGCGGTTGCGTCATCTCAGCGAGTTTATCGTGATCCTCACCGGTTCGCGCATCTCGTCAGGTGTCGTGTTTGAGGTCGCCCAGAAGGAGACGACACTGGGTGCGTACACCTTTGAGGTCACTATTGAACTGAGCGGTTTAGCCAAGGTCCAGGAATGAGGCGGGCTCAATGCCATCCCTGCGTCAACTACTAAGTAAATATCAGGCCTTCGTAGGGGTGCTTCTCCTGCTCGCGTACATAGGGGTGAGTTACTACGCCATCTGTCTTCCTGCCGATGCTGAGGTGGACCGCCTTGTGAGCTTGCGTGATCAGCTCAAAACCAGGGTTGATGCGGCGGGCGCCATCCTTGCTAACCAGGCCGAGACAGAACTGCGGATAACGGAACTGCAGGGCCTGCTTGATGAGTATGACAGTCAGGTCATTGATGCCGCTAACAGCAGCGGGGTTCTTCTGGACATTGACATCGCCGCTGAGTTGACAGGGGTGTCGGTGACTGTTGTTGACGCGGCCCATGACATTGCTATGGGACCCTACCGCGGGCAGTCCCTGGTCATGCAGGCTATGGGTTCCCTAGGCCAGCAGATCAGGTTCCTGGTATTGATGGAGGAGAGGGCCAAGCTGACCTGGGTTGAGAACCTTGAGGTCCGACTGGTCGCCGACGAGGACAAGGTATATCAGGCCGACTACAGGCTCCTGTTTATCGATGGAAGGCCCAGGTGACGAGGGGTCCTATCGAATAGCCCCTTAGCATAAGACGCCTCCCTGAGGGGGGTAGTGAGAGAAGATCAAACCACCGCCAGCTTTGGCTGTGGTTTTTTTGTTTTGGGATTGGAGAAGGAAGAGAGCCCTAATAAGTAGAAATGGTATAAAATGGAAGGACTGAGAGTCAAATGGAGACTGGGGTTAAGGTGTCTAGTAGCTGAAAGGGAGGGAAGACCATGAGTCGCGTGTTAAAGCCAGTTTTTCTCGTGTCACTGGTGTCACTAGTGTCTCTGGTGGTTCTCTATGTTGCCTGGAGCGCCAGCGGCGGCCTGCCCAGGGGCGGCCAGGTGGCTCCAGACAGGAGATTCGTTTTTTTGTACATACTTGAGACCAACAGCCACGGCCTGGCCGGCGCCCTTACCTCTGGGCCTGAAGGCGCTCCTATTGAGTTTAGCCCAGAGGACAGGCGGTTAGTTATCGGTTCAAACTGGCGAGAGATGGGAGGGCAGGTGGAGGGACTGGTAAGGTGGGTGAGAGAGGGAGACGAGGGTAAGGGGGAGGCGGCAGTGGCGGCAGAGACAGGTACGACGGATGCGACTGCCATTGTAGCCATTCATGACATCTACTGCGGCTTCCAGCTTGTTGAGCAACGCCTTTACTTCTCAGAGACAATGCCGGCAGCCCTCGATGTGGCAGAGCCGGTGGTTGTCAGGGGTGTTCTCTATGATGCTGCAGGGGAGCCGGTAACCTACGGGTCTGTGTTTGACAATGGAGCCCGGGCCCTTTCCGGCACCTTCGAGGTGAACCACATCGATACTGAAACCGGTTTGGTGATTCTCAGTTATGTAACTAGCCCATTGGCCAGGGGAAGTGGCGCCCCAGTGATGCCTGGGGAGGCCTATGGCCGGTTCTTTATCGACCCTCTCACCGGCAAAGGGCTGGAAACAGAGGATCAAGGAGAGCTTCTTCCAGCCAGCGACGACGAAAGATTTGCCGCCTGGCAGCAGGCAATATCCAGGGCCCTGGCCGGGGGCGCCAAGGTAACGGTGACCACAGTCTATAATCACGGGCTCTGGCGGGTTGGTAACATTGAATTCGAAGGGAGTGAGGCAGGTGGCTAGCAGTTGTGGACAAGGGGGTATTAGTGTCAGGCGGGGGTGGCGGAGATGGATCATCGTTTATCTTCTGATGGCAACTGCGGCCCAGCAGTCGCTGGTATCAGGGCCAGGTGTGGTGGAAGCGGCTGCAGAGGTTGGCGCCGCCACCTCACAGCCGCGCCCTGTACTCCTAATCGGTGACTGCGACTATCCCGAGGCCCGGACCTGGGGTCTCCGACAGGGTGTGTTTAGTCCCTTCTACCACTATGGCCTTTACAGGCGTCTTGAGCTGGTAGGTTACGGCGACAGGGTGGCGGTCTATCACTATCCTCGGGACCTGGGAGGACAGATGGACCTTTCTGCCGCCCTTGATAATTTGGAGGAGAGGGTTGAGGCCCTTGCTCAGGATAGCGCAACAGGTCAGATTGACGTGGTTACCTTCGGTCTGGGAGCCATTGTCCTTCGCCTCTACTTGTTGGTGGCGGGTACTGACTCGATTCACTCTGTCATCATGATTGCCCCGCCAAACCACGGAAGCCACCTCTCGCTCGCCTTAAAAGGAGGCTACTACCAGCAGCTGTTTAATGGTTTGGCCACATCAAGTTACGCCTTGGGTGCCCTTGAGCCTGCAGGCCCTGGACTTCCCGCTCCCCCTTCTGTGGAGTTCACCGATGAAAGCAGTTATCTGGCTCACCGAGCCGAGGCCTATCTGGGACTACTCCTGCACCAGGAGGCACTGGCGGCCTTCCTGGCGACAAGGCCATCTGAGCGAGGAAACCGGCCCAGGGCTGGCTCGGTGATGGCCAGTGTAGCTCCTATGGCCCTGGAACGCTATGTGATCAGGGGTCAGCATCCTGTGGTTGATTGGGATTGGATGGACCTGTCTGGTGGCCATGAGCAGGACGGCGCCCTCCACAGCGGACACATTTTGACCAGGGCCTACTACGAGCTGCAGGGATGGGAGTTGGCTATGAGGGCCTTTGAGGTCCGTCGCGCTGAAGGAAGGAGGGTTGCCCTGCTAGACCTCGCCGATATCGTCAACCCCACAGTAACCGGGGGTGACTGGCGGGTGACCTTGATTCAACTGGCGCTCAAAGCCGGGCTCAGGGCCGCTTATAATTTTATCACTGAGAACTGGCGGCAGCTGCTGGCCAGCGGGTTATGGAAGATGGGAGACCTTGTGACAGCTCGGAGGGTTCCAGGCCTGGCCCTTGACCTGACGATGCCAGAGAGGATTTCACGGGAGCTCAGCAGTGGAGCAAACCCTGAGCTGACCTGCAATAACCTCCTGGAGCGCTTGAATGAGGAGTCTGCCCAGGACGCCAACAGCCGGCCCAGGTTCGTTGTGGTCCTGGGTAAGGCGGCCACAACAGCCGTTACCGGAATTGTGAACATTCCTCCGGGTGACGGGGTTGTCAGTGTCAGCAGCCCGCTGATCCCCCTTAAGGGTGACGATGTTTGCCAGGGGTTTGTCAGGGGCCTTTTTACCTCTCCCCTTGTCTTCCACTGGGGTCTACTCTATAACAGGCGGGTTCAGCGGTTTGTCCTCGATGAACTGGCCTGGGAGCGGCCGGATCTAAGCCATGATAGAGCCCGGGAAAATACCCTTGCTGACCCCGGGACCGCAACGCCCAACCCCAATCTCAGGGGTAAGGCAGATGCCTTCTTCAGCAGGCCCACCTACCTTGCCATCCCTCACCCAGGGGTTGAGGTTGGCCCTGGCAAGGTATGGGCGCTGGAGATCAGCTTTGGCCAGGTTCAGCTGGGACTGCTGCCCCAGGTATGGGTGGCACGAGGCGGGGCGGAGGGAACCCGGAGTGATGGTGGCGACGAGGCAACCGATGGGTTCCTGTCAGTGCCGGTGACCCACAGGGGCTACAATTACCAGGCAGTAGTGCCCTTTGACGGTGTCGAGGCGCTGCTCATCGGGGTACGCCTCTCCACGAAGGACGGCGGTGGCGCCCATGCGGAGCCAGGGATCACCTGGGGTCTGATGAGGGCCGCAACCGCCTGCCAGTATCGTCTCGTTCAGGTTCAGAAAGGGCGGCCAGTGCAGGCAGCGCCCACCAGCCCGTTACCGACCGACCCATCAACGACCGACCCGTCAATGACCGACCCATCAACGGACAGACAACCCCCCCCTGTTGGCTACAGCACCGAGGTCTCTCCAGACACCCCCATCATCCATGTTATCCGGAGAAACAAGCAGACGACCCTCAAGAAGGAAAGGAGGATATACCACGCCAGGTGGGTCTGGGACTTCGGTGACGGATCGGTGGCCTATGACAATGACCCTACCTGGGTAATGGGTACCAGCCAGCATGTCTTTTCCACCCCTGGCCAGTATAGGGTACGCGCCAGATCCTACGCCAATGATGGACGAGGACTCCGAGACCACAGTTGGCAGGTGTCGATTGGCCCTGGGGATGTCGGTCAACCGAGATCCTTTGCCCTTGAGAGCATCAGTGAACCCGAAGTAACCATCAGGCTGATAGGGCCTGAGACCTGGGTTACCGGGCGCCCGGCGCTATTTCACGTCGAATATGATGTTACCCTCCCACCCTTTGTGGAGGACGCGAAGACAAAGGTGTATCCGGCTCCAGCCTTTGCTGTTGTGTGGGAGCGACCCGGGCGTTTTACCGTGAAGGCCGCTGTCAATCTCAGGTTCAGCTATCGATTTCCAGAGCGGTCTGTCTATGTGAGCTGTTACTACATCCGGGAGGTCCCAATGGAGGTTCTTACAACTGTACTGACAGACTAGGCTGTGGGCCTGGAGGAGATTGGAAGGGCTTTACTGGCCACACCTATAGCTGATATAATTCTTATCAGACCACTTGAAATACCCTAAGGGGTATTCGTCAAGACGCTATGGGATGGTGATAACCCTGTTTGAGCCAACTTTGGAGTTGAGCATTGTCGCGGCCTTCGTCGCTGGACTTGCTTCCTTTCTTACGCCCTGTGTAGTCCCGCTCATCCCTACTTATCTGAGTCTGATTACCGGCCTGAGCCTCAATGAATTACTGGGCCAGGAGGAAGAAGGAACCAAAATCGACCCGGCTCACTATCGTTCTATCCAGGTTAGGGCCATCGTCGGTGGCGCGGGTTTCGTCATTGGTTTTGCCCTGGTCTTCACCGCTCTCGGCGCTACCGCAAGCCTCTTTGGCCAGGCCCTGGCCACTTACGGTGACTACCTGCGAATCGTGGGCGGCATCATCTTGATGGTTATGGGGCTTCACATGGTGGGCATAATCCAGTTGCCCTGGTTAATGCGGGACTATCACATCTCCAGGGGAGATGATGCTCATATCGGCGGCGGCGCCAGTGGTAGGAGACTGCTGCCAGTAATGTTATCAGCGGTGCCAGTAGGGATGGGCTTTGCGGCGGGTTGGACGCCCTGTTTCGGGCCGATCCTGGCATCAATCCTACTCTACGCGGGCGCGGCGGGAACGGCGGCCACGGGCGCGCTCTACCTGCTGGTATACTCTCTCGGCATTGGTCTGCCGTTACTGCTTGTTGCCGCCTTCTTCACATCGTTCTTGAGATTCCTTCCCAGGGTCGGCCGGTGGCTTGGTACCATCCAGGTGGTCGCAGGCATTCTCCTAATTGCTATCGGTGCCCTGCTCCTGTTTGACCGTTTGGGTCTGATTGACAGGCTCTTTTAATCGATTTAGACTGTTGCCGTACCCTATTGTATAGCGTACCGTTAACTGACAGTGGAAACCTGTTGGAGGAAAATGTTATACTCATAGCGTAGTTTGTTTATAATTGTGAAATTTATCGCTTTGTCGTTAGTTGCGTGTCCGTTTCGGGGTTGGCTAGATGAAGTTTGCAGGTACTGCTTCGGGAGACATCAATTAGCTTAGGGGGAACATCCATGTCTAAGAAAAGCAGAATGGGGCTGGCCATTCTCATTGTCATCGTAGCCTTCGGCTACCTCATCTATACCGGCATGTCCAAGGCTTCTCACTACTACCTGACGGTGACCGAAGTCATGGCTGAAACCGCCAAGTATGAGACGTCGTCGGTGAAGATCAATGGCGATGTAGTTCCGGGATCAATCTCGTGGAACCCAAGTGAGGTCCTGCTTTCTTTTGAGGTCACCGATGGAGACCAGCAGGTACTGGTAGAGTATATCGGGGCTAAGCCCGACAACCTTGAGGGCGGAAGTCCCGTGATTCTGACGGGGCGCCTTGATGCTGATGGCAGCACCTTTCTGGCAACAGAGATACTTACCCAGTGCCCCAGCAAGTATGAGGGGGAGGAAATCACTACGGCCCAAGGTAACTCTAACCTTCTTATGGGTGTCGGATTCTTAGCAGTGGTTGGATTGGGTTTTGCCGCCTACTTCCTACTGGTTCCCAAGAAGACCTGGTAACAATGGAAATAGTAGAGATCATGTTGTCACATAACTGAAGCAGCACAGTTATTGAGGAGATACCGGCACAAGGAGGGCCCAAATGGCAGACATTGGTTACCTGGCACTGGTCATTGCCTTTGCCACCGCGATATATTCGATTATAGCTTACATTGTAGGTCTTCAGAGTAGGAGCAAGGAGCTTGTTGCCAGTGGTAGAGGTGGCGTGCTTGCTATCTCCATCCTGACTTCAATTGCGGCAACGGTTTTGGTCTACCTTTTCATAGTCGGCGACTACTCCGTGGAATACGTGTATGCTCATTCCAGTAAGGCGTTGCCCTTCATGTATAAGATTGCAGGTTTCTGGGGCGGTAACGAGGGTTCTATGCTCCTGTGGGTCTGGATACTTGCGGTCTATACCGCTGTTGTTGTTTACTTTGCTAAAGAGCGGAAGGACGCCCTGGTCCCCTGGGCAGCGGTCATTCTCCTTGCAGCTGTGGCCTTCTTCCTGTTCATGACGGCCTTTGTCACTAATCCCTTTTCGAAATTGCCAACTCCAAAGGCTGATGGCTACGGCCTCAACCCGATGCTGCAGAACCCTGGTATGATCATCCACCCAATAACCACCTACCTGGGGTATGTGGGCTTTGCAGTCCCCTTCGCCTTCGCCATGAGCGCCCTGATTAACAGGATCGGGGGCTCGGCTTGGATTAAGATTACGCGCCGTTGGACCCTGGCAACCTGGCTGTTCCTTAGCGTTGGCATTGTCACTGGCATGCAGTGGGCCTATGTCGAGCTGGGATGGGGTGGGTTCTGGGCCTGGGATCCCGTTGAGAACGCATCGTTAATGCCCTGGCTCACGGCTACGGCCCTGCTCCACTCAGTGATGATGCAGGAGAAGAAGGCCATGATGAAGGTGTGGAACCTGGGGCTTGTAACGGCAACCTTCGTCCTGACCATATTTGGCACCTTTCTCACCCGTAGCGGGGTCCTGGCATCGGTTCACGCCTTCTCTCAGCAGGACAGGTTCACCCTCTCGTTGGGAGGAGTACAGCTGATCAGCCTGACTGTGGGAAGTCTATTCCTGATATTCATGGGCCTTTCCCTTGGTCTGGCGGCCGTCCTCATTGTGGGGCGTCTCAATCTACTGACGTCAACGAACGATGTTGAGTCCTATGTATCAAAGGAGTCCAGCTTCCTCTTTAACAACCTTATCCTGGTGGGCACAGCCTTTACAGTATTCTGGGGGACCATGTGGCCCCTTGTGTCTGAGGTGACGGTGGGCCACAAGATTGCCGTGGGCCAGGAGTTCTTTAACCAGGTGGCAGGCCCCTTCGGCCTCATCCTGGTGTTATTGATAGGGATCTGTCCGCTGATTGCCTGGAGAAGGGCTTCCTTAAGTGGACTGCGCGATAACTTCCTGCTTCCCATCACTGGCGCCCTGGCCACGGTGGCAAGTCTTATTTTCCTTGGAGTGACTGAAATTGGCCCCTTGCTGGCCTTTGGCAGCGCTGGGTTTGTCATCACCTCAATCCTTCTGGAGTTTGGCCGCGGGTTGAGGGTGCGGATGCGTTACGCCAAGGAGAACCTTGCCATGGCCCTGTGGCGCCTCGTAACTAGAAACAGGCGCAGATACGGCGGGTATCTCGTGCACCTTGGAGTCGTTCTGATGGTAGTAGGCATCGTTGGGGCCATGTCCTATAGCGAGGAGATTACCGCGGCGGTTCGCCCCGGCGAGCAGATTGAGCTTGGGGCCTATACGGCCACGTTTGATGAGATTATTCTCAGGGAGGAACCTCATCGGATGGTGGTTGTTGCTGACCTCACCATTACAAGGGATGGAAGGACCGTTGGTGTCCTCCAGCCCGAGAAGGCATATCACCCTAACAGCCAGCAGCCAACGGCTGAGGTCAGTATCTTGGGAAGCCTGGCCCGGGACCACTACGCTATTCTTGCCAGCGATACCCAGAACATCGTCGATGCCCTGAATGGTGAGGCGCCGCTGGTGTTCCAGATTATGACCAATCCGCTAATGGCCTGGCTCTGGATTGGCTCTTACTTCATGTACGCTGGCACTGTCATTGCAATGTGGCCGCAGCGAAAGGGGCGCCAGGAGGTGGAGATTCTTGGCTCCTAGAGGGGCTATAGCGCCAACAATACTGGCTACTCTCCTGGCAGGCCTGGTTCTGGTGACGGCAGGGTGCGCCGATCAGGTGGGCTCAAGGGATGTAACGACCATCTATAATCACCTCTATTGCCCCTGTGAGTCAGGTGAGCACGTCAACGGCTGTGGGGACTGTGTGGTTGCTGTGGAGACTCAGAAGGAGATACTGTTCCTGGCAAAGCAGGGCTTTACGAGAGATGAGATCCTCTACCACTATGCCCGGCTTCACGGGGAAGCCATTGTTTTAACGGGAGATGGTGTTATTAGCAGTATTGCCAGGAAGGCTGCTGCTGCTGTTGCGGCGGCATTTGGCGGCGTGGTACTGTACGCCGCGACGAGGTTTTGGGTCTTCCCGATTGACCTTGAGGCCTACCTCCTACAACATAGCGCTGACCGGGCGCGAGAGGGATCCAAGGACATTGACACTCTTGATGGCGACATTGACGAGAATTCGAGGAAGTGGTTTAGATGCTGATAGCAGCCGGGATGTTAATGGTTTTGATTGTTTTTGCCCTTGTGGGATACCCCCTCTTCTGGCCAGAGGTCGCTAATGCTGGGTTTGGCCATAGTCTTGTGAACGAGGTGGCAGATGGAACTAGGCCTGACGATACTGATGGCGATGAAGGCCTTGAGAAGGCCCGGGTTGCCCTTAACGATCTTGAATTTGACTACAGGCTCAAGAAGATCTCTAGTGAGGACTATGAGGAGCTGAAGACGGAACTAATGCAGCTGGTTCAGGCGGGACAGAACCCCACCTCCCAGGGGGGACTTGGTAAGGATGTTGCATCCCTCCTTGATGCCGATATTGCTAATCTCGGCAATGGCGGAGACGCCGCGGTTGCTAGCTTCTGTCCGGCCTGCGGAGAGTCTTTGCTCTCGTCGGAGCAGGTCTTCTGTCACAAATGCGGCAAATCAATTAACAGTTAGGGTGTGATGGGCAATGAGCTTCATGATAAGGCATAGGGTAGCGCGGGCTTCCGCGGTAGTGATCTGTTTCATTGTCGCCGGAGCAATAGTATTGGGAACACCTGGCATAGCCCAGGCAGGGGCACCCAGTGTTCAGGCCAATGTCCATCATGTGATTATCAGTCTCCCTGACCAGGAGGCTGCCGTTGTCAAGATACGTGAGGTAGTAGAACTGGAGAATACCGGCTCTGAGGCAAGCGACCCAGTGGCTCTGAGTCTACCAGAGGGCTATATGGATCTCAATCCAGCTGCCGGCATGTCCGGGGCAGCCATGGAATTGACCGAGACCGGAGTCTTAACCGCTACGGGACTAGCCCCTGGTGAGATGATGAGCTTAGTCTACACCTACTACTTGCCCGTCAGCCCAGAAGGGGCTGGAATAAGCAGGGTCCTTTCGGTGCCCACAGCTTACATGGTCCTCTATGTTGAGCACGGAACCCTTGAAGCTACCATTGAGGGGACCCAGAGCTCAGACATTGTGACGCTAATGGAGTCCAGCTATAGGCGGTTCTACCTGCAGGCCCTCGACAGCGGCGCCACTATCTCTTTTCAGCTTGACCGCGGCTCCGGCGAGGCCGGTGATGACGGCGGCGCAGGCGAGGGCGCTCTGCCCACAACGGGCTCGCCACCTGGGCAGCAACAACAACCAGAAGGTGGCGGGATAGGGTTTCTGGCTCTAGGGATCGCCCTGGCGGCGCTGTTTGGCCTCGGGGTCCTATGGGCCGTGCGTGCCAGGATAGGCGATCCTGTGACGGCCCCGGCCTCCGCACCCACAGCCGACCTGTCTACTCTTTACAGAGAGAAACAGGTTGTCCTCGATAAGCTGGCTCTTCTGGAGACGAGATATCAGGAGGGTTCGGTGGAAGAAGGAGTTTATGAACTCCTGAGAAAGAGGTACAAGGAGGAGCTCTTGGGCTACTTGAGCCAACTCGAGGCCCATGAGAAGGCGGTTCGATAGTCATGTCCGATATGATCGAGGTCATTGGGGTTGATAAACAGATTGGCGTCAAGCTCATCCTTGACGACATCAGCTTCTCTGTGCCGCGGGGGCAGTTTGTTACGGTTCTTGGGCCAAATGGGGCGGGAAAAACTACCCTTCTGCGAATTGTTGCCACTCTGATGGCTCCATCGTCAGGGAGGGTTCACATTGCCGGCGATAACATCTCTGATGATCCCGTCAAGACCCGGACCCGCCTGGGGGTAATGTCCCATAATACATTTCTCTACGATAAGCTGACGGCCCGTGAGAACCTGGCCTTTTACGGGCGGATGTATGATGTGCCAGGGCTTGATGACAGGGTGGAGGAGCTCCTTGACCAGGTTGGTCTGACAATTTTTAGTAATGAGATGGTTCAGAACTTCTCTCGGGGGATGCAGCAGCGGCTGGCACTGGCCAGGGCCACCATTCATAGACCTGACATTCTTCTGCTGGACGAGCCCTACACCGGGTTGGATCAGCAGGCGGCGGCCCTGTTGACTAATGTGCTATCGGGTACTGAAGACAACAATCGCACTGTTATGATGATTACTCACAACTTTGAGCAGGGACTGGCCCTAAGCGACCGCCTCTTGATCCTGAACAGGGGGCGCCTTGCCAGTGACCTTCGTTCTTCTGACCTGGACCTTGACGGGCTTCGTCAGGCCTACTACGGTGACCCTGCCGATAGTCTGAAGGGGGGAGGTTCAGAGTGAGGTTCCTGTCACGGGTCTGGGCCATCACCTGGAAGGATCTGCAGTCTGATTTCCGGACCAAAGAGATGCTTAGCACCATGCTGATATTTGCTCTCTTGGTTGTTGTCATTTTTAGCTTTGCCTTTGATCCCGGCTCGAGGGAAACGGCAGCAGTCTTCCCTGGGCTCCTCTGGGTGGCCTTTTTCTTCGCTGGGCTGCTGGGCCTGAACCGTTCCTTTGTCAATGAGCACAGCAACGACGCCCTGCAGGGGCTGATGCTGCTTCCGGCAGACCGGAGTATCATTTATTTCGGTAAGGTCGGGGCCAACCTGGTCTTGATGTTGATTGTTGAAGCGGTTACCCTGCCTGTGTTCGCAGTCTTTTACAACACAGGCCTGCCGGAGCGGTGGCCTCTGCTCCTGTTGGTGCTGCCCATGGCTACCTTTGGTTTCATCGCGGTGGGTACATTCCTGGCTGCCCTGTCGGCAAACACCAGGGCCAGTGAGATGCTGCTTCCGATCATCCTGTTCCCCATCGCCATCCCCCTTATTCTCTCGGCTGTAGAGGTAACGGCCGGAGTCTTTTCGGGAGGCGATACCGCAGTCCTCATCACTTGGTTGAAGATCATTGCTGTCTATGACCTTGTGTTCCTGGTAGTTCCGTTCTTGTTATTTGAGTATGTTCTTGATGTCTAGCAGAGTTGGGTTAAGGTTTGGATCTTGTCTAATAAAGGGGATGGAGAGATGACAGACAGAGAGGAGCGACCTTGGATAGTCAGGATGCTTCCTGCCCTGCGCTGGGCAGCCCTGGCCCTGGTTTTGATCTCATTGCTGATGGTGTTCCTTTACGTTCCAGCCGACAAACAGCTTGGTGATATCCAGCGCATCTTCTACTATCATGTCGCATCAGCGTGGAACGCGTTTTTCGCGTTTTTCATAGTGTTTGTGTCCAGTATCGCCTACCTGGCCACTGGAAAGCGGCACTGGGACCGGCTTTCTGTAGCTTCGGCTGAAATTGGCGTGATCTTTACCACTGTGGTACTGCTGACTGGACCCATCTGGGGCAAGGTATCCTGGGGCAAGTGGTGGGACTGGGATCCGCGCCTGACCACAACCCTTGTCTTGTGGTTTATCTATGTTGCCTACCTTGTCATCCGGGCGGCTGTTGGCGATGATACTCGCAGAGCGCGGTTTGCAGCCGTTTTTGGCATCATAGGTTTTGTGGATGTCCCAATTGTCTTCATGTCTGTTCGTTGGTGGCGTACAATCCACCCCACCGTAATCTATGCCGATAAAATGGAGTTGGAGCCGTCAATGGTCGTAGCCCTGGTTATCAGCGTTGTGACCTTCACTGTTCTCTATGGATACCTGTTGGGACTAAGATACCGGGTTGCAGCCCTGGCTGACGAGGTCAATGAGTTCAAGCAGCGGCTGCGTGACTATCGATAAACTGGAGGTGTTTGGGCTGTGCAGTTTTTCTATCTATTTGCGGCCTTTGCGGTGACCTGGATTGCAATTTTTGGATACACCCTTAGCTTGGGTAGTAGATTGAGTAAGCTAGAGGAAGACCTGCGCCTGTTGAAGAAGGCAGCTAGCTGACACTGCTCTGCGGGGAAGGAGGGAGCTACTGAATGACCACTGTAGCCTGGCTACTCCTGGGCGCCGCCATCGGGTTTGTACTGCAGTCGTCACGGTTCTGTTTCGCTGCGGCAATCAGCGACTACATTCTCTTCAGGGGCACCAACGGGCTCCGGTTCATCGGCGGCTTCCTCCTGATAACCATACCCGGCTTTGCCCTCGTGCAGTACCTGACTGTCAGTGGGGGCGGGGTTCTTCCTGGGAAGATTGTCCCCATCTCCCTCGGTGTCCTTCTTGGGGGCCTTCTTTTCGGCCTGGGCATGGTCTTGGCTGGTGGATGCTTTGCCTCCTCCCTGGTGCGGTTGGGTGAGGGCGCTGGCAGTTACGCCCTGACGATAGTAGGCGCAGTCATTGGCATCTGGCTTGTGGGGGCATCAGGGCCCTTACAGGGGCTGGCGATATTGGCCGACGGTCTTGCTGTAACCGCGGTGGATTCCATTTCCACTGCGCCCAACGGCGGGTTTCACTTGCCGTCGCTTCTCTCCGGTTTTCTGCCAGGCCAGGTAGCGCCTTGGATTGTGGGACCCATTCTGTCATTGCTGGTAGTTACAGCCGTCTATCTTCTCCTGGCATTGATTGCCAGAAGGTCGGTTTGAGAGAGGTGTCTGCTGTGGGTGACCGGGTACTTGACCTGACAGGCTATGTCTGTCCAATACCGCTTCTTAAGGCCGACAAGGAGCTTGCCCCGCTTCAGCCGGGACAGTCCCTCCTCCTGTTGACTGAGAGTGCCCAGGTTGCCAAGAACCTTTTGGATTGGGGAAAGAAGAGGGGCCACAGGATAAGCGTGCGGCGTAAAGAAGGGGGGCGCTGGGAGATTGTCCTTACCAAAAGGATCTGAACCTGTCTTAAAAGGACTTCAGCCAACCCCAGAGGGATTTGATCCTGCCTGGCATGCCTGGGTTCCCCTGCTTCTAGGGACGGTAAGCGTTGCCTTGCTCTGGATTACGGGTCGGCCATGGGGCCTGGCTCAGGGCTTTAGCCTGGGTCGGCTCTTTGAGACCGGGAATGAACCTGGCCTTGTCGTACAGGTGGCCCTGGTCAACGCCGGGATTGTTTTGGGGAGCGCCGTCACCGCCAGGTCGAGAGGTGAGTTCCGTTTCCACCTTCCCCCCACCGTCAGCTTGGCCTTACAGGCCCTTGTTGGCGGTCTCATCATGGGCATCGGGGCCCGGCTGGCTTACGGCTGCAATGTCGGTGGCATGCTGGGCGGTATCTCATCATTTTCCCTTCACGGCTGGGTATACCTGGTCGCTCTATCAGCCGGGGCCTACCTGGGTGTTCAGCTCCTGAGACGGCTCTATTCCTAGCAGAAGATCTCCTCACGGTGAGTACAGAGAAAATCTACAAACCCCAATACTGCCTTGGACTTGAACCGCTCCTTGCGGTAGACCAGTTGAAAGGGGACCACATTGACGGACCCCTCTAGCTGCACCGTACTTATCCACCCACGCTGGACCTCCCGAGACATGATTATACTGGGGACGATGGCCAGTCCAACCCCGGCTTCCACAGAGGACTTGAGAGCATCATCACTGTACATCTCGGCGACAATTGTGAAGTCATCAGCCGTCAAGCCGGCTTCGCTGCAGGCCTCGTTAAACATCTCTCTTACACCTGAACCCACTTCCCGCAGGACAATCGGTTCGGCAGTGAGCTCCCGCAGCTCAATCCTGTCCTTCCCGGCCAGCCTGTGCCCGGAGGGCACCGCTACTACCAACCGGTCTTCGGAAACAGTCCTGTACTCGAGGTTGCCCAGTTCGGCCGGACCTTCAATGACACCGAGGTCAACGACATTCTGTTGAACAAGCCTCACCACTTCAGTGGTGTTTGCCACCTGCAGTTGAATGGCAACATCGGGATACTTCTGCTTGAAGGTCCAGATACTGCAGGGCAGCCCGTAACTGCCGATGGCGTGGGTTGCCCCAACAACGAGGGTGTTGGCCTCCTCCTTCAGGTAGGTCTCAATGCTCTTTACCAGTGAGTCTTGGACGTCCAACATGCGCAGGGCGTGATTCAGCACGATCTGTCCGCCGTCGGTCAGATCCACCCCGCTGCGGTGGCGCCTGAATAAAGATATCCCCAGATTCTCCTCAAGCCAACTGATCTGGGAACTGACGCCAGGTTGGGTCAGGTGCAGTTTTCGGGCGGCCTTGGAGAAGCTCCCTTCCTTTGCCACCTGTATAAAGACCTCAAGGTGATTCAACATTTCAGCACTACCTCCAGACAAACTTGGTCTAAGATTACAATTCCATAGTGGAATCCTGTATTCCTCTTAACCTTGTGTAGTCCCTTTGGGTGTCATAAGGAGCTGTTATTACCCCATTATCATTTGTGATGCTCCCTTGCTAGGATATGTAGGGACTATTGCATAAATAGAACTACAAATCAGTCGAACTGTGCCAGTTAGAGCCCGATTAACAGAGGCCGCCCATTGGTGGCCTTTTCTTAGAGGGGGATTGTGCAAATCCGCACTTTCCACAAAGTGGTTTTGCGCGTCAGTCAGATGTGTCCATGCATCTAGTCTAACACGTCAGGTAGGAAAGGGGGTGTAACCAAGGAATGATTAAGAGAGGGCTTAGGGGAGCGCCGACATCAATGAAGTTCCTGGTACCGCTGATAGTGGTCCTGGGTCTTGTTGTGGCGCTCTCAGTAGTTGGTTGCTCGGAAGAGGATACGCCGGTAGCCGTAGTAGATGTCGAGAAGATGCCTAGCGATAACTGTGTAACCTGCCACCTGAGCGCAGACACCATTCTCGCCCTGGCAAAGCCGGCAGAGGCCGGTGAGTCCGAAGGTGGCTGAGGTGTCTCCGCGCCTCAGTTGGAGGCGAATGAGAAGTACGCCGTGGATCCAGAGTTTCTCAATACCACCCATGGAGAATTGGGGTGTGTTGCCTGCCATGGCGGTAACAACGAGCTCGACATATCCAGCGCCCATGCTGGCCTTGTGAAAGACCCATCTGCAGACCCTGAGGGCTTGTGTAACGATTGTCATGGTGATATTATGGAGACCTTTAAGGACTCTCTTCACTACACTGTCAGCGGCCAGGCTCACGGCCTTGCCAGACTGGGAGGCCTGACAGAGTTGGCCGCTAGTACTGAATTACAGGGGGTCTTCGACAGGAGTTGCAGCTCTTGTCACGCCACCTGTGGCCAGTGCCATGTCAGCCGTCCCAATGCCGTCCAGGGAGGCCTCTTTGCGGGACATATGTTCGCGGAGAAACCGCCAATGGAGGATACCTGCTACAACTGCCATGGCGCTCGCAATGCTGGTGAGTTCATGGGCCGGGTTGGACTGAAGTCCGACGCTCACTTCGAGATGGGTATGGACTGCGTCAGCTGTCACGATGTTTCAAACTTCCACGGAACCGGCGACGACCCCGTGGAGATGTTTGACATGGCCGAGCTACCTGAGTGCACTGACTGCCACAGCGACGTTATTGAGGGTAAGGGCGACATCCTGCAGCACAAGGTGCACCCAGAGGATGCCCTTGCCTGCCAGGTTTGCCACGCCGCCCCCAGTAACAACTGTGAGGGTTGCCATGTAAGCGTGAACCCGGAAACCGGCAAGATCAGCAGTCACTCGGAGTCCTTCCTCAGCTTCAAGATCGGCCTGAACCCGGACAGGAACGAACTGCGTCCCTGGAAGTACATTGTGGTCAGGCACGTTCCAACAGTCGAGAACATGCTTGAGGCTGTGGGTCCAGACCTGCTCAAGGGCTATGACACGGTTCCGAACTGGAAGATGACACCGACTCACAACATTCAACGGCAGACACCACAGAATGCCAGTTGCGATTCGTGCCACGGTGAGGTCAAGTGGTTCCTGCAAGAAGAAGACCTGAGGCCTGGTGATAGTGAGGCCAGCAAGGACCTTGTGGTTCCATGGTCTGAACTGCCGAGGCGGTAGACTGCCATGCCGTAGAGACTGCCATGTCAAGGAGATGGAATGGTCGAGAGACCATCGTTACTGATAGACGCAAGACTAAGTGAAACCTGATACCAATCAGACATATCTTGAAAGGAGAGGTTCGTTTCATGCGTAAGTATCGTTTGTTTTCGTTGATCCTGGTAATCGCTCTATTAGGCACTCTAGCTGTTGGTTGTGGCCAGGAGGCCGCTGCCCCTGTTGAGGTAGACGAGGATGCCATCATCCTTGAGGCGGCCAAGGCCTACTTCGCAAACCTGCCCGAGCACAAAAATCTAATCTCCGCTGCAGACCTCAAGGGTCTGGTTGACAACAGCCCGGATTCAATCTACATCATTGACATCCGTGCCGCTGACGACTATGCCGCTGGTCACATCTCTGGCGCTGTAAACATCGCCTGGGGTCAGGTTGGCGCCCACATCGACAGCATCCCCGCGGGCAAGACCGTTATTGTTGCTTGCTACAGCGGTCAGACTGCTGGCCAGACCGTTGCCGTCCTCAAGATGGCTGGTTTCGATGTTCGCTCCCTCAAGAGCGGAATGAACAACGGCTGGCTCAAGGCAGAGCTTCCGGTTGTAACCGACTAGCCAACCCCCAGACTAACTTGGGTTGAGATAAACCAAACCCTAAGTGTAACATGGGCCCTCAGCCGGCCCCAGCGCTAATCGCGTCTGGGGTCGGCGCCCTTTTAAAAAGGTATTATGGCTCATTCTAGAAAGTGTCTTGTTCGGGCTGATCAATACACTGCTCAAGGTATTCTTGAGCCCAAGCAGCATGCAGTTCCTCGTCGATAAGGTTTCTCAGGAGGAGGTCGCGGAGTGCAGGATCAGTGAAACGCTGGTAGGCCTGGAGGTAGTGGTCTATGGCCTTCTGTTCAGTCCAGACCACAGTCCTGGCGACGTTCTTGATGTCGGTCTTGGCAGTTGCCAGCCCCAGGGCCTTGCCAGCAACAGGGCCGAGGCCAGCCAGGGCCAGGGGCTTCACACCCATCCCCCGAAGGTAATCGGCAATGGCCTGGTAGTGTTCCTTCTCGATGTCAGCCATGCGGTCCAGGGCTGCGGCCAGGTGATAGTCAATGCCAGATTTGCGAATCTCCTTGGCTTGAGTGCGGTACTGCTCGGTCTGTTCCGCCTCCAGGGCAAGGGCAGACTGCAGAAAGACTGCTATCTCTCGCTTCTGAGATCTCTGGCTGCTGCCACTGCCACTGTCACTGCCACTGCCACTGCCACTGCCACTGGTGCTTGCTGACCCTGCTGCTTTCGAGTTCTGGACCTGGTTGGTCCGGTTAGTAATAGATCGTAAAGCACGGTAGGCCACATACGCGGCAATCCCTAGGGCTGGCAAAACAACAGTATACACAAAACACCACCTCGTTCCTTAGTCTCCCCCTGTTAATGGTGACTTTAGTCGAGGGTATGAGTAAATAGTTTGTGGGGTCTTTGGGGGTGAAAAGGAAGGCGAGAAGCCACGTATCCCGAAGTGTTAAGCGACACCTAAACACAAGGGAGGGCTCCTCGCAATGAATCAACTTCGTCAGACGGTCGGTGTATCCTTCAGAGACTTGGAACTAAGTGTTTTCAAGAAGCTCCAAGAAATGTTTACACGGGTGCTGAAAGAGATCCTTGAAGAACTCGACGAGTTGGTCTTAGGTACCAGAGACAAGGGCCGGTACGAGGTTAAGGACAAGCGTGAGCGAACCCTGCAGACACTGGCGGGAGATGTCACCTTCACCCGGCGCTATTACCTTGACAAGAAGAAAGGCACCTATGTTGCCCTGCTTGATCAGGCCCTGCAGCTTGAAAAGAGCGACCAGATGAGCCCGGGTTTGGCCATGGCCGCCGTGATGCAGGCGGTCCTGGGCCCTTCCTACCGGGGAGCCAGTGAGAGCCTGAGCCGGCTCTACGGCCACCAGGTAGCAAGCCAGGAGAC
>LADL02003470.1_pt1 | contig 26903 bp, 12 predicted proteins | sample 619721 | NCBI WGS metagenome assembly LADL02 (sample SAMN03397408, study PRJNA257561) | rock porewater metagenome | biome: terrestrial; feature: Opalinus Clay rock; material: porewater; isolation source: Opalinus Clay rock porewater BRC-3 borehole | place: Switzerland: Mt Terri URL, St-Ursanne ...
GGCACGCCGGCCTGCTTCAGGTGCCAGACGAGCGCGAACTGGAGCGGGTTCGTGTCCTGAAATTCGTCAACGACGAGACAATCGACACGACCCAGCAGGGACTGCAAGGCGTCCGGGCGATTGGTAAGGAGTTCGTTGGCCAGCGCGACCATGTCCGTATAGTCGACCAGGCCAGCCTCTCGCTTTGATGAGGCATAACGCACGAGTACGTCCTGCGCTGCATTGATAAGAGCGATGACCTGATCTTCCGCGCTCTGCAGCGGGCCCGGGTGCATCGGCAACTCGGCTGCCGCCGTTCGCACAGCCTCGGCGAGCGCGTCATACCCATCAGGCAGACCGGCGCCTTGACGCGACGGCCGCAACTCTCCGAGCTCCGACCAAAGTCTCCAGTCTTCGCCGAGCCGCTCAGCGTTCATGGCGTCGTTCAGATTCCTGAAATCACGACGCAGATCTTTCGTTGCGGACTTGTTCGCAGGAAACATCTCGGCGAGTGAATCAGGGAAGGCACCGAGCAGCGCCTCGACCGCAACTTGCAGCGCCGTGTTCATACGCGTCGCGTTGCCCGTCACGCCATAGTTTTTGCGGATCCAATCTGCCGCCCTGGCTGCGTAAGCGGGATCTGGACCATCCCAGCCCATCGCCCGCAGCAAACCGACCAGGCGCAGCATCTCGTCCCGGAATACATCCTCGCCGCTCTGCTCGGACGCGTGTTCGTAGGTATAGCCAAAGCGCGCGAGATCTCGGGTTATCGCGGCGACCTTGTCAGTTTGCGAGATAGCCTGGCGGACGAGCACGTTCTGCTCATCGTCGTTCAGAAGGCGTGGACTTGGCGACGCGCCACCCTCGAACGCGAACTCAGCCAACAACCGCGAGCCGAAACCATGGATGGTGCTGATATAGGCCTGGTCGAGTCGGATGGCATCGTCGAGACGCCCCAAGCCGATGAGCCTGGCACGTATGCGTTCTTTCAGCTCTGAGGCCGCCGCCTCCGTGAACGTCACGGCAACGATGCACTCTGGTCGAACGAGGCCAGCGCTCACCCATTCGCCCAGGCGCTCTTGGATCGTATAAGTCTTACCCGACCCTGCGCCGGCGGGGATCACGGTCAGTTGCGGCAAGCCCATCATTCCAGATCCTCCGCAAGGCCGCTTCGCGCGAACAGGCGCACGAGTGGGCTCACATCGAATGCGTAAGATTTGAAGCCCGCAGCTTTCTCGAAATAGGCGGGATCTTCGGTGCCGTTGAGCACGACACGTCCGCTCCGGATGTTGTCGAGACGTTTGCATATCAGCGCGATGGCGGCCGAAGAGACGTCCGGACCGGCGACTTCCCAGCGGGCAATTGCGGACGTTCCCAAAAGCATCGCGTCCGAGAGTGCAACCTGATCATTCAACAAGTAGTAGACGATGCCGATTTCATGAGATTTCGTCAGACGCTCTGCTAGCCCCTGGTTGTCCTGGTTTTTCACGCCACCGGTTTGGATCATCGTGCGATAGAGACTCGCCTGACTGTCGTAGCAGCGCTGCATACGGCTCCGTCGGCCAGCGGAGCTGGAACGCTTGTAATCGACGACCAAAAGTCGCTCATCTCCGACGCCGAGGATGAGGTCGGCCTGACCGTGGATGGTGATGCCGTGGAAACGCCCTGCCAGCCAGACCTCGCCGGCCAGGATCTGCGCGTTGAGCGCGCCCACCACTTCTGCCCAAGCCTGAGCGGCACGGGTCAGTGAGCCGACCAGGTTGTGTCGCTCTACCTGCCATTGCGGCGCGCGCAAGAAGGGAGCCAGTTCCCCAATCTTGACCTCGAGCAATTCGGCGACGCGTTCGGCGAGACCCGCGCGTGCAGGCAGGGCGCTGCCCGGCACGAACAGCTCTTCGAAAACGCCATGTGCGATTTGCCCCAGCAGTGCCGGAGTGGCTTCTTCAGGCGCCCAGCTTTTTGGCTCAGCCTCAAGGCGTCGGCACAACCAGGCCAACGGTGACACCATCAGCGTTTCCAGGCTGCTTGGTGATTCAGGCTTTGGCTGGCCTGCCGCGTCGACACCCAGTTCGAGCAAGTCGCGTCCGAGATCAAGATCAGTAAGCTGCATTGGACGGGGCAGCGACGCTACCGCGGCTGGTGCTTCGGCGAGATGGCGCACCCTAGCGCGCTGGACCGCATCGTCGAGGTCACGCACGAGTTGTTCCGCATCATTCGCCATTCCAAGCACATCGGCGATGAAAACGTGACTGTCGGAGGGGCCGAGCGGCGTTCCGAGTGACCCGCGGCGCGGCACGCAGAAAGTCACCGCGTCGCTCACGGCAGACAACTGGCGCCGGAACCGCTGCCGGCGCACCAGCAGCCGGTCAGCTCGTATCGGCAACGCGACGCCGAGTGCGCCATTCAACGCGGCAATCTCATCGTCACTGAACACCGGCGAATTGCCGACGAGCGCCGGATAATGGCCGCTAGTAAAGCCCAGCACCAGGAGATGGCGCACCGCCCTCCAGGGCTCCTGTGATTCGCGCCACACAGTTAGGCCTTCGAGATTGAAGTCGGCGACCGCATCAGACGCGAGATACCTCGGTGTCACGCGACGGCGTAGTTCCCGCCAGTCCAGGCCGCTCTGCCGGTCCAGATGCTCGACAAGTTCGTTGACGGCGGCACGCGCCGTACGCAGATGCCCTTCAAGATCGGCGCTGGCCCAAAGCAGTTCGGAAAACGCACGCAGTGCGTTGGTAAGCGAGGCGGGGTTGTCATCGCCCTCGCGGATAAGCCCGAGCATGTCTTGTGTCGATCTATCTGATTGCGCGGGTGGCCACAATCGATAATCGCCATCCATGATTTTTTGTGCCAATACCGCACCGACATCCCGTGCCCACGGCATGAGCGGCGAAGTAAGACAGGCCGCGATCGCCATCGCGGGTGACGGCTTTTGGCGGCAGTACAGAAACAGCAATACGGCTTCGCGTCCGAGATCGCGACGCCACCGTTCTACCGGTAATCCCGACACTTGCAGGCCGGCAAGGGTAAATACCTCACCCACCGCGAGCGCATACTCGAACTCATCCGGCACCAGCAAGCCGATGTCCGAGGCGCTCAGATCTGAATCTTCAGCGAGTAGCGTCTGGACCATACCTGCGGCGACTTCGATTTCTTCGAGAAAATCGCGACATCCGATCCACTGCAGAGACGAGTCTGCTTGCACCGCGTCGCCACCTGGAAGGAAGAGGCGGCGCTGGACTTGGCCAAGCGCGGTTGTGCTTGAGGCAGTCGGATATCCCGAGGCAATTTTTTCCAATAGACCGGACAACTCTGCATCGCCACTCGCCAGTGCTTGTTGGCTAAGGTCCGTGTCGAGCTTTTCGAGAAGACATCCCTGACCGTGCGACAAGAGCGGGTAGCCCGGAATCCGGTCAACTTGAATCAGATGGGTAGATCGCGAGCTATCCGTCAAAATGATGCGCTGCTCGGTTTCGCGATCTGTAGGTAACTTGTGCTGGAGACTTGCGAAGAGCCTGCAAAGATCGGCATAGCGACGCCGGGCGCGCGTCGGCACGCCGTCCTCGTGCTCTAGCTGCGGAAGCCCGCGATGGTCCACGTTCGACAGCAATCCAAAATAGGCCGCCTCCACGGCCTCCGCCGTTTCCGAAGGTGCCACCTTCAGGCTTTCACTCCAGAACGCGTCGTCCAGACAGGAAAGCGCTTCGTTGAATGCCCGCCCCCAGTCGTCATAAATCGCATCGACGAGATAAGCCTTGCCGGCCAGGTCGAGCAACTCACGCCAGGTTCCGACCAAGACACCACCGCAAGCTCCTCGCTCCGCGATCAGGCGCCGCACACGGCGCGCGGCGCCGGTATCCGGGACGAGCAGAAGCCGAACTACCTGTTTGTCCTGTCGCGAGATCATGTCCTGGGTCACCTGGGATTGCTCACCGACTGAGGAAGGCCGGGTCGCCGGTTACCCAGCCTAACGAGAGATGCACCCCGTCAAGTACGGCCACTTGCGCAACAGTGCCGCGCTGGATGTCTGCGCCGTAGAGCTGCGCGAACGCCGCGAAATCAGCGAACCACTCGTGCATCTGACTGAACGAATGAACCAACATCACGGCTTGGGTACAGCAGAACCGCCGCGCCTCGATCACTGCCGAGGCGGTGCGATGAAGAAGCTGATAGCGCACGGCATCCACCCTGCCACGATCGATACCTAGCGTTTCGCACAAGTACGTGAGTCTGGCATCCCGCCCAGGCGAAGCCGTAGCGAGCCACTCCGACACAGGTTTGTCGAAGGACTCGGCTACTTTGCCCTCGACCGTGATACTGACCAGTCCAGCGCATCCGCGTGCGAGCAGCCAGATATCATTCTGCGATGGCCTACGCCCACCTGGCAGCGGGACTTGGTGCTCTGGAAAGGCAGCCAATAGTTCTAATGGGTGAAGTGCCGGATTGCACGCGCTTTCCAGCGCTTGAACAACCTCGGGCGGAAAGTGCGCCGCGCCCATCCAGCAGTATGCAAGCGAACGAGCCGAGTAGCCGGTGCGCCAATGCTTCTCCGGATCGGCGAGCAACGCGCACCAATCATCCGCCGTGTTCGCCGGCAAATAGAATCGTGATGGCATGGTGATCCCCATTCGCTCACCCGGGCGCTCGCGATTGCTCGTCATGCGCGTTGCCCCGGGCCCCACTGTTCCCCCTCGGTAGCGCGGACCATCCTACTGTCTTCGCAGCCGTTCCGCCCCCGGCCATTGCAGCGACAACCACGCTTGGCGTGCGTCGATTGTAAATTTTGATGACCTCTACAGGTCTCGATGTTTTCTGCTGACTCTGGATACATGCTGGTCATTGTGTGCAGGACATGCGACATTTTTTGTCGCAACAATTCAAGGCTACGACCTAAGGGGGCGCATGAGTAATTCGATCGAGATCCAATGGGAGATCCTGCGCGCCATCCCACGCCATCCAAAAAGGGTCACGAGCGGGGAGTTGACGGACAGTCTGGAGCGCGCGGGCTACGAAATCACGAAGCGGTCGGTCGAACGGCATCTGAATGGCTTATCGCTGAAGTTTCCGATTGTCGCCGACGATCGTGAAAAGCCCTTCGGCTGGTCGTGGGCGCGCGACGCAGAGTCGATGACCTTTCCAGGTATGGATCTTCAGACCTCACTGGCATTCGTCGCTGCGGAGGCTTTCCTGCGCCCGCTCCTACCGAAGTCGACGTTGTCTTGCCTCGCGCCGCACTTTCGTATGGCGCGAGCGACACTCGATCGAGAGCCAGGCACGTTCGGACGTTGGACGGACAAAGTGCGCTCGTTACCGCGCGGATTCCAACTCATGGCGCCGGCGCTCGACCCCGCTGTCGAGCAAGCGATCTACGAAGCACTTCTTAAGAATCGGGCGCTGGACCTACTCTACCAAGGCCGGAACGATCCTGAGCCCAAGCACCTGTCTCTCGTTCACCCGCTTTCGCTCGTTTATAGAGAGCCTTTGATTTATCTGGTGTGCACCATGTGGGATTACCGCGAGCCCCGACAGATCCTTTTACATCGCGTGAAAGCCGCACAGGTCCTGGAACGGGAATGCGAAGCGCTGCATGACTTCGACCTCGACCGCTACATTAACGAAGGAGAGTTCGGATTCCGGATTGGACCCACTATTCACCTCGAAGCAAACTTCGAAGCCGAAGCGGCGGCCCACCTGGCGGAAACGCCCATCAGCGAAGACCAGAAGCTGACAGCACTAGCGGACGGCCGCGTGCTCGTTGAAGCTAGTGTTCCGCACACCGAAGAGCTCAACTGGTGGCTGCGGGGGTTCGGGGATTTGGTCGAAGTGATTTCGCCCGCGCTCGTTCAAGACAGCCGCCTGTCTCTCGGTTCTAATACCGGCGCTGGATGAAGGTGCCTTCGACGCGCGATGACCTCGTCCTGATCCAATCAGTGCCCGCAAACGCACCCCGCGCGCGGCCAATCTCTTACACTCCGGATCGGCCCCGCTCCCCGGCAACTCCATAGCGCTCTAAATCTCGGTATATTTCTTACTACTTCCGCCCACCTTATCCACCAATGACGTCTCCAACGTCGAATACGTCGGCGAGGGTAATCGGCGGTCCATGTCGAGATGCAAATCGACATCAAGAGCCTGCTTTGATGGCCCGTACCCGTTTTATACGCCGTACTTTGGAAGCGGTGGTCGTTTGGGTAATTTTTGACCAGCTGCATGTCGGGCCCAGTAGCCGCGTGGGGGCTTAGGAATGTTAAGCAACGCGCACGCTTTGGCAATTGCAACGTCGGAAACACCATAACGCTCGGCGACCTTCTGGGTCGGCTCTCTCCAGACCTCCTCGTACAGTCGCTCCCGATCGTAGCGGGACGAGAGGACATTTCTCACGCGCGCGCCAGTCTTGCTGGGGAAAGATCTACGTTTGCTGACAATTGATTTCGAAACTCCTTGCCGCTTATCTTCAGTACGCCATCCAACAACAGCTTTAAGAATACCGCGCATCTTCGGCGTGCCAATTAGAGCGTCCAGAACCTTATCGTCGCAGGCGCGGTACTTTCGTAGCAGGTCCAACACAATTACAGTTGCCTCTTGTTCGAGGCGATAAAGCGATCGCCTCGTGTCGGCAATTAAACGCTCGTCTGGGGTCCATCGCGCACCGTTCTCTAGAAGGAATCGCAGCGCCTCTAACGGCTCTCGCAGGCGCGCGATGGGGATCGCGACGCTCCTAGAGCCGTATTCCCAGACCGCCTCCGTCCATCCGAAATTGCTAAGGCAACGTCCCAGGGCAGTCGAACCGCCGTCCACTTTGTCGTTAATGTCTGCACCTAGGCGCATGAGATACGCCACGCACTCAGGGGTGGTATGCCATGAGGCCGCGGCTGTCATTAATTCCCGGAGGTCGTCCACTGCGGGGTCTGGCTTCAGCCGTTTCAAAATCTCCGGGACTCGGCTTCCGCATGCAATCTGAAGAGCTGACTGCATGCCAGCATCTTCGAAAACAGTAGCGCTATCGAGATCTTCTGTCGCAAGCCCCTTGCAACGCGGATTGGCGCCGAGCCACATGAGCAAGCTCACCCATTTCAAGTCGCTATCCTGACAGGCTTGGCGCAACGCAGCGTCGAGTTGCAGCTGTAGTTCTTCGATAAGGTCAGGACGTGCGCGCTTGCAATCGAGGAAAATACCAAGCACGGCTTTAATGCGCGCCTTGAACGCGTGCGCGAAGGGGGCATTGGTTACGAGGTCGGCTCCCCGCTCCACGAAAATTTGTACGAGATCACGGTCCCACGTCTCTATTACGTCCTGGAATGAGACAGCATTGATGCTTGCTCCATACTCCAAGGCAAGCTGCATGATTGGCAGCTGTCTACGCCAGCAGGCGTCCTTTAAGACATCGTCCTTGGCTGACTGCTCGCTTTCATGTCGTAACAGGAACTCGATGAGGCTGTGAAATTCAGTATTGATCGCGATTCGTAGCGGCGTCTGACGGTAGTGGGCAGGAACGCTCAGCGAGCGTCCCGCAGCCAGCCATTCCTGCAACTCAAATAGGCGCCCCTCTCTGCAAAGTCGAAGAAGATGCTCGGCCGCTTCGTCGCGCGGGGGCTTCGAACGCAGGCTGCGTGGAGTCGAGGGCTGTGCAATTGGGATCGGCAATTCCGTCATTTCTCATCCACTGGCGTGCGTGGTTTGGATGGGACGTGCATACCAGCTTTCAAAAACCCGGGGAAGTAGAAGGAGCCTGATGGCGACCTGTGTTGCTCAGGCAGAACTCGATCGCCGACCGAAGTGATGACGACCAGCACGCCGTTATCGAACAGCGACTAGGCTTGCCCGGCCGGCCGGCCGAGTGAAGCGACAGTTCCAGACGCGCCGTCCGAATGCGCTGCGGGCGATTGATATTGCTCGGTTTGCCTTTGCGAACCGGACTGGTAGTCGCGCGGATGTGCTGCCGATGGTGAGGGACCTCCAGGAGGCTGATATTTCGTGGTTTTCGCCTGTTTCATAGCCCCGCCTTGCCGATGTACCTTGCCGGTCCTCGCCCTTGTATAAACGGCGTCTTCAATGGCTTGCCTCACGGCTGGCCGTTGGATCATTTGTAGTCTTCGTGCTACATAAAGCCCGCATTGGTAGCGCGAAGTTTTCAGATGCCTACCCCACACCACCCAGCGGCGGCAGTACGGCGCGTCCTCCGCAAGCTTGGCGCGGACATACGTGACGCTCGTCGGAGACGGCGCTTGCCCATGGCCGTGGTAGCCGAACGCGCTTTCACATCCCGCTCAACGTTGCAAAAGGTCGGAGCAGGCAACTTCAACGTCAGCATTGGTATTTATGCCGCAGTCCTGCAGGCGCTGGGCCTGCTCGAAGGCCTAGGCGAAGTAGCCGACATCGCCGGCGACAGCGTCGGCCAGGCCCTCGCTAGCGCGGAGCTGCCGAAGCGGGTTCGCCTGAAACGCCCTCCTGCACCTCCTGCTGCTGGCTAATGTCGAAGTTCATAACACCCAAGAACGGCACTCTCGGCCTGTCGGAGTGACCCGCAGCGGAAAGTGAAGGGCAACCAGGTTGCGGTGTTTCGAGCGCCCACCGAAATGGATCGCCTATCCGGCGCGCTGCTACCCTCCGCCTACCGCAAGGGCGGGTCGGAACGCGTCCTAACGAATTCAATCGGATGGTCATCGCGTCCGCCGCACAGAGAGTTCTATCCGGCACTGTCCGTGCGAGCGACACCAAGTCAAATTGACGGTATGCCGATGACAAAATTCTCCGTTCAGCACGCAGATTGAGTCCGGCTGGCTTCCCCGACCCACTGCGCTACCGTGGCAACACACTCCGGTAGCTTGTCGCGCACCTCATAGACCCAGAACCGCTTGACCTCCCATCCCAGCTCAATGAGCCGCTGATTCCGCAGCTGATCTCGCAAGCAAAGCTCACCAGTCCAACTCCGGTGATACCGCTCACCGTCCACTTCAATATCCAGCCGCCGCTCTCCGACGATGACCGCGAAGTCGAGATCGTACTGCTCGATGCTGTATTGGGGAATCGGTCGAACTCCGGCCTCGTACAACGCGCGATAAAGAATGCGTTCCCATTCGGATACGACCTCGGGTTTCGCGACACGAGGGTATTCGGCACCCTGCGCCGCCGCATTCTGGCCAGCGGCCGAGGGAGCTGCTGAGCTGAGGCCGGCAACGTAATTCGCAAAGCTGGCAAGGTACTCGATGCCGGAGTCCACTGCCGCCTGTTGGTCACCGACGACGTGCAGTAGTCCGCGGGCGCGAGTGATGGCCACATTAAATAGATTGCCATTGGCACGCAGGAACCCGAGCGCGCCGACAGCCATGCCGCTCGAAACGACCGGCGAGAAGAACATCACATCCCGTTCGTCCCCCTGAAATCGGTGGACTGTGTCAACGAGCAGTTCGGCCCTCTCACGGCATGGCCTCAATGCTTCGCTAGCCTCGACGAGCTGCTGAAGAAGCTGCGCCTGGGCACGAAACGGGGTCACAACTCCCACCGTTCCTTCATATCTTCGTCTTTTCAGCAGATCCTCGAGGTCTGCCACGAGGGCCTTGGCCTCCTGAACGTTCTGCGCGCCGCCCGAGTTCGGCCGTAGAACCTGCCCTTGAATATCGTGCCAGACGATGCCGGGTTCGTTGCTGCGAGGGCGCTTCAAGGTCCGATAGCGGGTGGCCGTGCGTAACCGCCCTTCGTAGAAAGCACGATTCGAGAACTCGATGATGTCGGCGTGGGATCGGTGGTGGTCCCGGAGATTGACGATGCTCGCTGGGGAGACGACACCGGCCGCCACGTCGTAAAGCGACGCGACCGAATACATCCAGCCGACGCGGGTATCGACCAAGCCATACTTGTATTGCAGCTCGCTGTCCCGCGGTCTTGTCAGTGCGCTGATGTGCCGGAGCTGCTGCGGGTCCCCGATGACTACGCTGCGCTTTGCCCGAAACAGCAAGGGAAGCGCCGAGGCGATATCGCACTGACTGGCTTCGTCGATGACAACGAAGTCGAAATAGCCGGGCTCAAACGGTACTCGGCCACGCGCGGAGAGTGATGTCACGGCCCAGCAGGAGAACAGCTCCGTGACCTCGCTCTGCAACTCCTTGGCGCGCTTTCGGGTCGAGGTGTGCACGCGTTGTGCGTCCGGTGCCGTCATGACTTGCAGTACCGCGGCGTAGTCCGCGACTGCTTTGCGCTGCTCGGGGCTCAGGCGGCTGGGCGCCAACTGTACCCAGTCACGCCAGAGTCGTTGAGAGTTCTGAGCGAGTTCGTTGGCCAGATCAGCTCGCTGAACAGCAATCTGTTCGAATGACGGGCTGCGCTGCAGGACGTCGAGCGCTTGGCGATAGGCGAGTTCCTGTTTCGCCGCCGCCAAGCGCCGCCTTCCATCTTCTGCCACCTCGCGACAGGTCGGCAAACAGTGTTCATCCAAGGTCCCGGGCAGCACTACGCCCAACGAGGACGCACGAGGAGCGATGATTGCTATCAGATGCTCAAGTGCGCGGACGCGCCCTGGAGCTACCCACGGCCAGACGAGACGGGTGAACCACCCCTGTCGACCCCGATCAGCTTCGTCGATGGTGCGCACGAATGCGACGAGATCGGCCTCCGCCTGGCGGACCACCGCCTCGTCTACGGACGCGAGGCTGCCAGCGAGGAGGAGGCGAGCCTCATCTGCCTCGCTGTCCAGCTGGTCAACGGTATTGCGAGCGTCCAGCGTTTGCTGCTGAATGCGGTCCAGGTCTTCCAGTCGCGCGGTAAGAAGTCTGTGGCGTTCGAGACTCTCCTCGTAGGCTACACGTTCTTCGGCGCCGGGATTTCCAGCAAGCAATTGAGTCAGATAGGTCGCTAGCTTTGCCTCGTACTCCCTAGCACCGAGACGCAGCAACACCGGCCGGGCACCGAGGCCATTGACCCGCCCCTCAACAACGTCCACAGCTTTGTTGTTCTTGCTGGCAAAAAGTACTTTCATACCGCGCCAAGCGGCGTTCACCAGCAAATTCGTTACAACTTGGGACTTGCCCGTGCCTGGCGGTCCGGTGATCACGGTATGAGGCGACGAGAGCGCGGCCCGCACTGCCGCGCGCTGCTCGGAGTTCATTGGGAGGACTTCGACGAGCGGCTGGTCGTTTGGTTGGGCGACGCCGGCCTCGACGCCCCCGTTCATCCAATGCCCGAGGGCGGTGCCATGAAGCCGGGTCTCGGGCATTTCGGCAAGCGCTTTGAGCTCCGTTTCGAGGCCTTGGGTATAGGGCGAGCGTTCGCTCGGCACGATAACAGCGCGGTTGTAAATCCCGGCCCGCGACAGTTCCGCGAGCGACGTCACTCCGCGACAGTCGGTAGCGTCTAGCGACTCCTGCCAATCCCAATCTGGGCGGATCCGCTGCAGTCTTTGGATAACGTCGTCAGAATCGGGCAGGTCGCCTATCGGGACATTGAGCCCGAGTTCTTCGACTAGTCTTGCCGTTTCGTCCGCGAGCTGCAGCCCATCGCCCATGGCTACCGAACGTAGAAACTTGGCGTTCGGCACCGGGGCCCCATCATCAATGCGCGGATAGTCGTCTCCCTCGGCCCCGAGCTCGATACGCCAGAGCAGAACCGGCTCCACGAAATAGCCTTCCCATCGGGCCGTTCGGTGATAGCGTAGACGCACTGGGTAACCCAGCCATGCCGTAAGCTTGCCGCGATCTTGGCGTACCTTTCCGAGGATGCGAGCGACGCCAGGCTGATTGAACCATGCCTGGTCGCGCGCTACCTGAGGAAGGCAGGACAGGGTGGCGTAATCGGGATCGCCGTGGCGACTGGTTGCGAAGGCGCTGACGCCCTCATCCATGTCTTGGCCGATGCACTCCAGATAATAGCGGCTAAGCCGGGCAAGCTCAGAGGCGGGCGCCACGTGGTGTGCGGGTTGATTGCTACTGACAAGATCGACGAGGTGCCAGCGGTAGTCTGATTCTTGCCGCACGCGACCATCAAGTTCTGAATTGAGGCAGCGATTGATGTCTCGACGATCAACGCCCAGCGCGTCTGCCAATTCGTTCGCTTTTTGACCGGGGCCTCTTCGAAGTTCGGCGAGGACTCGCTCGTACAGCGGTGGTGAGTGGTCGTTCTGCACACGGCTTTCCTTCTGCAGATCTAATCTATCGACCCTTGGTAGCCTCTCGATGCGGCGTTAGAGCGCCTGGTGCTCAGCTGTGCCACGTCTATGGAGTTCGTGGAGCGCGGTGACTTCGTTCAGTCCACCAGTGCTTTCAGCAGCGCGTCCCGCCCATCCTGGTAGAACTCAATGTCGAGTTTGGTCGCCATATCATCCGATAAGTCGAACAGCTGCCGTCGGCATGTCACTGGCAGCAGCAGCGATTTGGCCCCTTTTTCGACGGCCGCTTCCGCCAAAGTAACCGCATTGTGAATCGGCTCGATAACTCCACCCAGCGTTACTTCACCAACGACAACCAATCCACCTCGAACCGATTTCTTCAGTAATGCGCTAGAGAGTGCGATCAGTGCGGCAACACCGGTCTTGGCACCCGAACGAGCGGCATCGAAACTTCGAAGTTGGACTGAAAATTCGTGCGAGCGTGGATCGCGGTCGCCAACGATCTGCTGGGATCGTGCGTACAGATTCTGTTCCGCACAGCGGATGGATTCTCTAAATGGCGCGGGGACTGGGTTATTCAACACTCGCACACCGCTACCCGGCCCCTCGGTGACCTCGAGTCTGAACAATCCCGGATGCTCATCCTGTCCGCCGGGGCTAAGTGTCCAGACCTGCCCGCATTCTAATGGCTCGTCGCCTATGCCTCCCTGGCTTTGCAATTCTGGCGTCGATACGAACTTCTCGACACCCTCTGCACCCATGGTGTAGCTGAAATGCGTATTCCGAAACTCGGCGGCGCCGATCCGCTTCTGTTGTTCCTTGACACGTCTGCGGACTTCCAGAGCCAGACGAACAGCCCACTCCAAATCCTCATCGCTCACCGGCGTCGTTGCGCCGGGATAAATCAGCTTCAGCAGCCCGCTGACTGTCTTATTCACCCCGTTGATATCTCGACCCGAGAGGGCGCCACCCCAATAAACTCGCCCTTGCAGCGAAGAAACCCGGCTCTGACTGCGGAGCTGGGTAAAGCACTCCGACAGGAAGTCGCTGACAAGCCCAAAATGCTCGGTAAATAGGCCCGGATTCAGCTTGGGCACGTCCCAACCCGGCACAAAGCAATGGATGCGGTCCATGAACGCAGTGTCGTTACGCATCTCCGGCGGCAAAGGTCCGAAGAGATGACCAACTCGCTGCTGGTGCTCGACATCCACATCGAAGTTGCCGACGAGCACGATCGACCCATCGGCGCGGATGCTCTCTTTGCCACGAGAGAACTCCCCGCTTTCCATGTAGCCCTTCATGATGTTGACACCGTCCTTCTGATCGAAGGAGACGCCGGAAACTTCGTCGAAGCACACCACATCGTATTGGCATACCAAGCCGCGTTGTCCTGATGCGTTGTTCACGAACATGCGCGCGACGGTAGCCTTGCCACCTGAAATCAAGTGGGCGTATGGCGATACCTGCTGGAACAAATGTGACTTGCCGGTCCCGCGTGGCCCCAATTCCACCAGATTATAGTTGCGCTCCACGAACGGGACCATTCGCAGCAACAGGGCGTCCTTTGCGCGCTCAGACAGCGTCGCCGGCTCAAAGCCAACGCTGCGAAGCAGCAGTTCCTTCCAGCCAGACGTTGAAAAGGATTCGCGGCCTTTGGCAAGGGTATCCAGAACGTCGCGCTTCGAGAGCTGAATGGGACGGAGTGCATCGACGCCGAAAGGCCGGCCGCCTTTTTCCTGCGCGATGGAGGCGTCGTAACCCAGCGTCACCTCCGCGTAGAAGCCACCGGTCAACATGCGCTCGTTTTCCTTGACCATATCTGGCGAGACGCGAACGTCGTTCAGGCGCACGCTGGGCAACGCAGCGATATACGAGTCAGTCTTAGAGTCGAGTCTTGCGGTGATGAGATCGATGATTTTGACCGAGCCCGACTCGCGGGCCCTTGCCTTGAACAGCTCCTCCTCTCCGGCTTTCACGGTCCTAGAGCTCAGCTGCCGTTGAACGATGTCCAAGCCTTCCTGGATTTCGGTTTCATCGGTCGTCGCGCAGTAGCGCCCTAAAAGGAACTCCACCACGTAGGTGGGCACCGGAAACTGACGACTGAAAGTTCGCACCAGGTCCTTGCGCACCACATAACCTTCAAAGGCCGAGGTCGCTTTCCGGTCGAGATCGTCGAGTTGCATACTTTGTTCTCTGTCTTTCGCAGGGATGGGCTATTCACCGACTGTGGTGGTGGCCTTTTGTACGATTTCACCATCGGCGTCGAGCACCACTACGAAAACTACAGTGCCAATGAGTTCATCGTCTGCGACAGCCAAACTGGCCTTGCCGTCTTGCAGCGGTCTTGGCGCCGCGACGGGGTTGGTCGGCACCGCCACCTTTTTTCGAATACCGACCATTAATCCCGGGGCGGCCGACTCTACGGTCACTGTGCATCGAAGGCCCTTCCACGAGATTGCATTTATCGCGACGGGCGTCTTGATTTGATCGGTCGCGGCCAGTTCGAGAGTGACGATCGGTACCAGACACTCCTGTAGGCTCACACCTCCGTGAGCGTACTCATTGCCCGCGATGAAGCTCGATGCGCCAGGTGCGTATGCGACCTGCACATCGGCGCACCAACTCCAAGCAAAGGTCAGGGCTGTACTGTGGGCGGAATCCTTTAACACGGCGCATCGTCCCCATCTAGTTTCTGCTTGGTGCTTTGGCAGCTCTGACTTCGGTAGCCCACCCGGCATCAGCAACCAGCCGTGATCGGTCACGATACGCAGCTTCTTCCAACCCGCCTGTTGAAGCTCGACGACCCGTTCAAACACCTGCTGGAGTTGAACATCCATATCTCGTGCGAGGCGAATGCCGTGCTCGTGGCCGTAATGATCCAGGTCGCCGGTTTCCGTCCAGGCGCAGCCCGCCGGCTCGCCAACTTCATGTCGGTCGAGGACTTGGATGCCGTTTTGAGCTAGCAGCTTGCGTAAGTTGTGGGCGGACAGCGGCTTTGAGTCGCTCGCAACGCGCGGCTCAAACTCGATGTCGGCCTTCGTGCCTGCGATTTCGCTCGCGACGGGCGAGCACCATGCCTTGCCCGATGCCGTGACCGACGGCAGGCTAGTCCATACTGCGGCAACCTGCAGACTTCCAAGTGATGTGAGCCTTTCACAGAGTCGCTGCGCCGCGTCGTAGCGGAGCCCGTCTACGAAAATGGTGCAAGTGCCCGGCGCTCTGGCCTCGATATCCGCTGACTGACCTGGAAGACCTCCGACGTGCTTGACAGCCTCTTGTAAGCGCTTGGATGCCTCGTCCGTCCAGGGAAGATATAGCGCTCGAACCGCAGCAGACAGGGCATCGATATCTGCCTTGCCCTGCACAGCACCTAGCGCCGCCAAGGCGGCAGCATCCACCTTCCAGCCCTCGTCCTGATAGCTGGCGGCCAACAGCTCTGGAGTCTCTCCAGTGGGAAGCTTCGCGGTCCCCGCCGCCAACTGCGCAAGCGGAGCTAGTGCCTGTGCGAGTGGCGCACTACCCATCGCAGCCCAGAGCCAGCTTCGACGTTGACCGTGTTCGGTTTCGGCATCACTAACTGCGGCCCTTGCGTGGTCTGCAGTCATGGCCCCTATCGCAGCCAGGCGATAGCGCAGGCTCGCTTCCTGGCCTTCGTTGACCTGCGGATAGCCCGACAAACGATTCCGGTCGTCAAAGAGATCCAACTCGGGAGGCTGCACCTTGGCCAGTTGGTCGTACACCCGTGGAAAGCTCGTAAAAGAATCCCGATAGAGCTCGGCCACCGCAGCCCACTTGCCTTCGGCCTTCGCCAGCAACTCGGCGGCGGCCAATACGCCATCGACCGCCGGTTCAAATCCGAAGTCGGACTTACACTGCGACGAGAACACCTCCCATCGGACCAGTCCCCATTGCGCTTTAGCTGCGTCCGGGTCGTTCAACCATACTAAGACGTCGCGGGTAGGATTAGGCGCCAAGAGGCTGCGCAGCCACTCGGCGTTGATTTGCCGGCCTACGATGTCGCTAATTTTGCAGTCAAGCAGAACGCCTACCGTCAGGGCCTGGCGCAGTGCCTCCTGCGTGGCACGATCTTGAGACACGTCGAGCCCGAGGCCGCCGTTCTTCGAGCTGAGAAAGGCGTTCACCGTCCAGTCCTTGCCGTTCGACTGACTCCAAAGGACACCACGGTACTGCAGCTCGGCCAGGGGTTGCAGATCTCTCGGACAGGCCTCGATGGCGCGCAGGTCGGCTCGGCTGACCCTCGGCAGGTACGCGACGAAGGGGCCCTCTCCTGACACAACATCAGAAATTAGACCGGCCAGGCCGCATTTGAGCCAAATGGCTGGCCCTTGCGCGTCTGACAGAACGTATTCGCCCAGGCGCAAAAGTCCCGGCAGTCGCTGACGAAGTGTAAAGATGACCGGCAACCACTCCGCGGTCGCATCGGGCCATAGCACCGCAGCCGGCTTGACTTGCACAGACGAGTTGACTCGGCTCGACTCCACAAGCTGCTCGATCACTGCGTCCAAGACCGTTATCGGCTTTTTGACGACTTGCTCGTTCATCAACACAGCGTGCCTTGACGACCTAGGGTGTAGCGTACGGGCTTCTTCAATTTTTCTACCGCACCCGTCTCGCAGGCCCGCTTTAGCCAGGCCTTCGCTTGCCCCTTCTCGATGCACAACAGCGTCGCGACGTCCTCGTCGGTCAACGGCCCGCTGGCAAACACTGCTCGCAGCTTGGAAGCAAAGTCGGTGAACATGTCCAAGCTGGCCTCGAGGCCATCGTTGAGAAGTGGCGCATTGGACGATATTGGCCCCGAGTGCGGCGCGATTACAGCGGGTTCTTCTACCGAGGCTTGTTCTGCCAGCGCAGACGCAGCAGGCGACGAGTTAGACGAGACCGCAAAATCCGTTTCAGATTCGCTGACTAGCGGCAAGCTCGCCTGGGCTGCCGGCGCATCTGCAACAAGCGAAGATGCTCGTGACGCGAAGAAGTCGGAAAGCGAGTCGCACCTAGCGTCGTCGGCTGTGAATGGCATTCCACCTTGAGCAATCAAGGCCGCGTTGCCAGCGCCTTCTCCAGGCGAGCGAACGTACAGCGGCACCCAGCCATGCTGGAGGTTTTCGACTGCACCCGCCCAGGTCCCACCGGTGCGCACAGCGGAGTCGATCACCAGCGCTTGGTCCGCCAACGAATAGATGTAGCGGTTGCGCCCCATTGCGTTACCTGCATTGAAGGCAGCTTCGGGATGGAAAGGAGATACAAGCACGAGCCTGCCCTCCTGCAACCCGATGCGATTCTGACGGTTGAGGCAGGCCTTCAAAAGATCGGCTGCCACCACGCCGATGCAACACCCTCCGGCCTCCGTCGCGCCTTGCATCGCGGCCGCGTCCACCCCGCGCGCACCGCCAGAAACCACAGCGATGCCCGCCTTTGCGCACCGGCTGGCGACATCGCGCGTAAACTCCAACGCCGACTCGCTCGCGTCTCTCGAGCCAATAATGGCAAGGCCACCGGCCTCCAATAGCGATTTGTCGCCAGAGCCGTAGAGGAGGGGTGGCGCACTGTGCTTGAGGCGCTGCCTAAGGCGCTTCGGAAAGCTAGGGTCTCCACGAGAAATCACCCACAGGCCGCCACGGGTCCAGCGTTCCAGCGCCAATGCCATTGCGGTACCACGGCCCAGCAAGAACTCCAGGCGCTTTGGCTCTAGTTTTGCCTCGGGCGCAGACGATAGCTGATCCATAGCACCCTGCCCCGCCAGGTCGGAAGGGCGCAGGTTACGGCCGTTTAACCACTTGGCCAGGTCCCCATACTCGCGCGGCGACAACGGTGCATAAGGCTCATGCTTTTCGCCGCCGAATCGCCCGCACAGCAGCAACACCACTTCCGTGTCTGAGCTCAGCGCTCCTTGTGTCATCTGGGAATCCTTCACTTTGCGGCCGTCGTGGCCAGCGCAAACGGGAAAACTGCACCCGCCCCCGCTTGTTTCAACAGCGCGGCCGCCAGCGTCAGCGTCCAGGCGGAGTCGACCACGTCATCCACCAGCAATACGGACCCATGGGTGTCAGCCCCCTCCCGAATGGCGAAGGCGCCATCCAGGTTGTGGCACTGATGGAAGCGGTTCTCCATGTGCTTCTGCGGTTCCGTCTCTCGGCTCTTGTCGATTACCGGACGGAACGGCACATCGAGTGCCGCACCGAGGCGCCGCGCGAAGTCAGGCACCAAATCAGGATGGCGACGCGACGGGATGCACGTCACCCAGGCGACGCCCGCCACCTCGGGCCAGCGATGCCGTAACAAATCAACCGCGGCCGCGACCAACTCCTCATCGAATCGACCGGCCTCCTTGCCCTGAGCGACCAACGCCCCCCAGACCGGCTCACCCCAGCGCGAGAGCACCCGCCCCTCCTCACCACGTAAAGCCTGCGGAATATTGGCCTTGTTCCAGCCAAAGGCCGCCACGTAGTGCACCAGAGCACCCAAGTCCCACTGCTTTTTCAGCTCCAGCGTCATTTCGCTGTGCCGAACGAACTGCTGGGCAGCAATTAACGTTTGGCGTTCCACGGTTTCCGGCAACACCGGCCGGCCCAGACACACTGCGCAGCGCCCGCATGCCTCCGGATGGGCATCGTCCAGTGCCTCGGCAAGGAACTGCATCGAGCAGCGCTTATTGGCCAGGTACGTTTGCATCTGGTCCCACTCGGCCTCGCGCTGGCGTGTCAGATGCAGGATGCGCTCATGGTCCATTGCAAAGGCGTGTGGCGTCCGAGCCCACTTACGGTCAACCCGCAGCACCGGTGACTGGGGTTCCACCACCAGCAGCTTCAGCACTTTCTCGATTTGCGACGGCCGCAAGTTCACCGCGCGCTCTATCTCGCGGACGTTCAGGCCGTCATCCGCAGCCTCCAGCGCCGCCAGGATGCGGTCCACCTGCCATTGCGGCGGAAAGGCAGTGTCCCGAAAGTACTCGTTGATGTCGGCCTCTTCCTCACCGGACATCAGCACTCCGTAGGCCCTGGGGATGGCCCGCCCCGCGCGCCCCACCTGCTGATAGTAGGCCACTACGTTTCCAGGTGTCTGGAAGTGAATGACGAAGGTCAAGTCGGGTTTGTCGTAGCCCATGCCGAGCGCCGTAGTGGCAACCAGGCACTTCAGTTCGTTGACCAGTAGCGCTTGTTCCAGCGCTTGACGTTCCGCGTCGTCCTTGCCTGCGTGATAGGCCCTGGCATCGATGCCGCGGCTTTGCAGCCACTGCGCCACGCGGTCGGCGTCCCGGGTGGTCAGCGTGTAGACGATGCCGCTGCCCGGAATCTGGGGAATCCGGTCTGCCAACCACGCCAGCCGTTCAGCCGGGCCCGGCATACGCATCGTCTGCAGCGCCAAGCTATACCGCATCAGCGGGCCGCGCTGCACCTGAACGCCATCGCCCAACTGGCTGGCCACATCGCGTTCGACGCGATAGTTCGCCGTCGCCGTTGTGGCGAGCACTGCGATGTTGCGTGGCAGCCGCGCCAGCACCTGGCCGATGCGGCGGTAGTCGGGCCGGAAGTCATGCCCCCAGTCAGAGATGCAATGCGCCTCATCGATCACCAACAGGCCGATCCGACCGGCTATCGGTTGCAGCGTGTGGGCCGCAAAATCGTCGTTCGCCAAGCGCTCAGGGGAGATCAGCAGCAAGTCGGCCTCGTCCGCCAGCAAGCTAAGCCGAACGTTGTGCCACGCGTCCTGGTTGGTCGAATTGATTGTCAGCGCTCGAAGCTGCAGGCGCTGTGCAGCCTCGATCTGGTTACGCATGAGTGCCAGAAGCGGCGAGATGATCAGCGTTACCCCATGCCCCTGCATACGCATCAACTTGGCCGAGACGAAATACACCATGCTCTTGCCCCAGCCCGTGCGCTGGACACATAGCACCTTGCCCCGGTGGTTGACGATGTGATCGATGGCTTCCCACTGACCATCGCGAAATTTGGCACCCGCGTTGCCCATGGCGACCCGCAGGTGTTGCAACGCAGCGGCCTCGTCAATCAAGGCGCTTCGGCCTCTGTCTGCGTAACAGCAGGCAACGTTACCCGAACAAAGTCGTCGGTTACCTCGAATTTGGCATCGCGCCCAGTGAAATCGCGCGTCAACGGTACGATCTTCCTCCGCACGCCCATGCCGCGCTGCTCGACGTAGCCATAGTCCCGCATAACCTCCATGACAACTGGGTTGCGCGCGGAGCGCTGTCCAGCCAGCATCTTTTCGATCGTCATCGAGTTCTGCAGTGCTCCCGGGCTCGTGACTTCCAGGCGGTCGGCGTAGTTGACGATTTCAACTTCCAGCGGACGGGTCCAATCGCGGTGAACCAGAGCGTTGACCATCGCTTCACGCACGGCTCCGGCGGCGAAGCGCAATCCGATATCACGCCTCAGTCCATCCAGCAGCACATCCGAATACATCTCGATGAATGGCTTCATGCGGCTGGACAGACGTTCGATCAGTCCGTCGTCAACGGGAGGCTGACTGTGATCTCCGGTCCATAGCGCAACTAGCGGACCATCGATCATGCTGTCGTCCTGGGCCTGGTAGCTCATGTCGGCACCGTCGAACGACATCCACCGCACCCCGGCGTATCGCATCTTTTGGTGTGGGCTGTGGCCGAAGAGCACCAGCCCGGCGATCGAGCAGACCGGCGCCCCGTCGTCTCGCGCCACCATGAACCCCAATCCGATAAGGCGCCGATGCCAAGCGTCGTCGTCGGCAGGTGCGGCGACGTCACCCACCACGCGCAACAGATAGTCCTCCAGTCGCGCGCGATCCAAGTCGATGAACGCCGTGCCTGAAACCGGCAACAGCTCGGCATGAAGCATCCCGCCGCTCTCGAACAGCCGAGCGAGTTGTTCTCGGGTCGCCCGGCGCGATGTGCTGCCGACACGTACATAGACCTCTTCCCGGTCGTTGTGCCGAACGGCATAGGGCTTTGCGCTACCTTCGGTGAGCGTAACCACCGCGACGCGCTTTCCGTCGTCCAGCGTTACGACCTCGAAGTACGGCAGGATCATCGGATGCACATACCGGCCGAAGACGGTGTCCATCACCCATTCCTCGAGATCGGCCCGCTGAACACCGCTGATGCTGCCATCGTCCTCCACGCCAAGTAGGACTTTTCCGCCCTTCAGGTTGGCCAGAGCAACTATCTCCCTAGCCAACCGCTCCGGACGCAGGTCGTCCCGCTTGAACTCGACACCGGAGTTCTCGCCGTTGGCAATCAGCTGCAGCAAATCACTCTTGAGCATAGCGACTCCAGGTGCGTTTCACGCCGGCCTCAAAATTCATACTTGGCTTTGCGCTGCATGAATGCATCGCGGCCGCCCTCCAGGATTCTGGCGACACTGTCGCGAATGGCCGGCACGTCGATGGAGCCTTGGGCTTCCGGGCCGAGGCTGCCATGGGCATCCGTTGCCGTGAAAACACCGATCCATTCGGCGTCGCCAAAGACAGGAATATTGGCGTTATGAGTAGCGAAAATGAATTGCCGCTGCGTCTTGGCTTGGCGAAGCTCGCGCACGATGCGTTCGGCGATAAAGGCGTTATCGAGATTGTCTTCAGGCTGGTCCATCACCAAGGGGTCACGATTATCCAGGAGCAAAAGATGAAGGATGGCAGTGCACTGCTGCCCGGTAGACAGCTTGTCCAGTGCTTTAAACAACGGAGACTCTTCACCAGGCGCAACGTTCAACTCGATGCCGACCCAATGCTCCAGCTCCAATGACTCCAAGGACATCAACTTCGACCGCGGCAACTTGCTCAGTGCGTCGGCGACGACGGGGGTCAGCCCCCAATTAGCGGTAAGCTCCCCCTTTCCCTCCCGAATGCTCTTGGCAAGTTCGATCGTCGATAGAGAGCTACGTTCTTCGATCCATGCCAATCGCCGCTCTCCAACACCCTCTAACTCGCAACTCAATAGAAAGTCTTTTAAAGGGCGACGGTCACCTTCGGGCTGGATCTCAATCCGCAATCTGCCATCTAGACGGCGGTTAAGCTTCTTAGCGGCTTTTTGAAGGGCTTGAAGCCGGGAATGGCGGTGGTCGGACAGCTCAGCCAGGAGATTCCTGCGCTCTTGCTGCAGCGTCTCGGTGAGCTGATTGAAAGTGGACAGCCTCGATTGCTGCGGGCGGATACGTTCTATCTCCTGTTGCAGCTTCTGGTATTCCACGCCGATTTGCTGCCCCGTACGGCCTGCCGCTGATGGCAAGCTGCGTAAAGCGTTTTCGATCTCGGCCTGCGCAGCCGCCTGCGCCGCTTGCCATGCATTGCGCGCGGCTTGCATGTTGTCCGTGGCTTGCGTGAGCAGTCCTTGGCCCTGCGTCATCAAGGCGGTCATGGACTGACGAAGTTGCTCGAGCACATTCCGCATCGAGGCCAGATGTGTGGCGTGTGGCAGACCTTCCAGGGCCTTGTCGCTGATGAAAGTGGTGTCGGGCAGGGCGTCTTGAAGAGTGATCAGCGCGGTCTGCAAGCCCCTCAGTTCCTCTTGAGCGCGACCATCGATCTGGCGTTCGCGTTCCAGGAGCGGAACCCGCGCGAGTTTGTCCTTCAGGCCGAGCGCCTCATAGCTTTGCAGCTGTTCCTGCAGCTTCGGCAGCCGGTTCACCTGCTCATGAAGCGTATCGGTATCGTCGAATGCCTTGGTGAGCTTCTCGGCATTCTCTCGCAGCCGCTTCTGCACCTGGTCCAATTGCGCTTTGCCGTCGTGATCTTGCGGCAGGAACCGCTCCAACAACCGCAGGCGGCTCCCTTCGTCCTGGGCCAGTTCGTAGATCTCGTTCTGGCCGTAGATGTCCAACTCGGGTAGCAGGTCACGTGGCAGGAGCTTGGATACCTGGCCATCTACGTCACGCACTATTGGCGGCTCTCCCGCCCTGCGCGTGACCGTATACCACTTGCCATGCTGCGCAAACGAGGTGAGCTGCACTTCCACCCGGCCCATGTCCTTGCCCAGGTTCTCCTTGATGATCTCGTTGTGCTGTTTGCGGGCCTGCGTGCCTTTGGGCTGCACGTCCAGCGCAAACCGCAGGCACTCGATCAAGGTTGACTTGCCGGTCCCCCGCCCGCCGATCACCGTGTCCAAGTGGCCGGATAGCACCGCTTCCATGCCGTCGAGGTAGCCCCCGCTGACCTTGATGCTATGGATGGCGCTCGGCTTGTCCTCCGGTTGTTGAGAATTCAGCCGTACCCGTGACTCCGGGTCGAGAAACGCGACCTTGAACGCGGCGAATGTCGGTCGGGTCATCTTGATCCAGCATGTGGCGCCCGGGTCTGCCAGGTCTTCAGGAACTGCGACGTCCCTTGCGTTGATGACGGCAACCTGGCGGCCCCGCTTCCAGTTCGGGTCCTTGTCCAGAACGATGGTCTTGAACTCCGGTGGGAGGTCACCCACGGCCCCCGGAATCTGTATGGCTCGAAGCCGTTCAGGGTCAACCCAGTTGTGCGTCGACTTGCGCACGAGGATGCCGTTCTCCAGCGTCGAGTGCGCGGCGTACCAGAAGCCACCGAGAGCGACCACTTCGCGTGCGATCTCCTGGCAGCCCTTGCTGGAAGGCCAAACCGTCTTATCTGGATTGGTCAGCCCCAGTGCGCCCAGGTAGCGGTTCAATTCATCCCGGCTCGCTGACTCCGGGAAAAGGCAGACCATGTGGAATTTCTCGGTACACGCGATCTCGAACCCCGGGAAAACCACGACGCCCGACGCCTGCAAGGTGCTGCGCAACGCGTCAATCTGGTCAATGCCGCCATGGTCGGCGATACCGACAACTTCGACACCCTGTTGCAAGCACTGCGCCGCAACGGCTGCGTTGTAAGCCGCTTCATCAAGCCCATGGCTGGCCCCGCGAAAGTTCGCGCTGTAGCCAAAGGTGTTGACCTGCAACGCACATTTCCAGAAGCGCGCGAATGTCGGTTGTTGAAAGGTCATGTCTCGCCCCTCGCAGCCCGCTTCTCGGCCAGCGTCAGATGGTGGTCGTTGATGCGATCGCCCTTGAACACCTTGAACCAGGGCGGGCTTTCTACGTCTTTACCGCGGTCCTTGTCCCAGGTGATGTTGAGCTTGGGCTTCTTGTTGTGGCGCAGCACTTCAGCAGTCATGAAGGGGCGGATATTCAGCCGCACGCCGTCATTGAGGTCGGGGTTCCAGCCAATGGGTTGCTCAGCCAGCGGTTTCCAGCGCACGAAGATGTCGTAGGGCTTCTCGCCTTCAAGGATAAGCTCCAGCCTGCGCTTCAGGTCCTGCGCGGCGGCCAGGCGTGTGGGAGCGCCGTCGACGCCGTTGCGCACGCCGTCTTCCTGGTCACTGATCCAGCGGCCGAGATAAGTGTGAATCAGGCGCTCCAGATTCTTGGTGTCGAGCTTGTGGTAGTTCACCAGCGCAGCGAAGCCGTCCTTTAAACCGTCCCACACATGCCAGATGAAGGGGCGGTGGTGGAAGCGTTTGGCGTGCTGCTCGAAGAACTTGTCGCGCAGCCACACGTCTAGGCCCTTGCCGGCGCACTGGGCATCGGCCAGCAGCTTGTCGAGCACGGCGGGCTTCCAGCTGCCGGGCTGCGCGGTTTCCCACGCGGCGATCAGCAGCTCAAGCAGTCGGTCATGGGCCGGCGGCTCACCGCGCACCGAGGGCAGGCAGAGGACGCCGTCGTCGTCGGTGTGCTGGGCCAGCTGGTCGCATCGAGCGATCCAGGTGCGCGCTTCGTCGGCGAGTTCCATCGTCGCGTCGGTCTCTGCGGGCCAGCGGTAGCCGGCCAGGCGAGCAACGGCGACTTGCAACGGGTCAATTGCAAGCTGTGGGTGACCATGGAAAACCCATTGTGTAGGGTCGTCGGAAAAGGGCTTCGGCAAGCCGTGGGGATATCGCATCAGCGCGACTTGCTGCCAACGGTCGAAGTCAAATGGAACCTTCGCAAGGGTGGCATTCGTGACATTTAGCTTCTGGTCGATTCGCCTCACCGACTCTGCGAATTCACTCGACTTACAGAACTCAAAGACTGCGGCCGCGTAAGCGCTCTCTCTCGGAATGATTGCCGACACATTACTGTCGAACGCGGTGCCCCCATAGATTGCAACCGGCAGACTGTTGGTTTGGCTTACCGCCACTCCTGGCTTGCCCCATACATTGGCACCACGCCGCCATGAACCGCCAAGTCGGCCGTCTAAAGCCTCAACATAGGCTGCGTATTCACCGCCACCGCCGCACCACTTTACGGCCTGAGTCAACCCTGCGAACTCGCGCGTTGAGTCTGTCGTTGACTGTTGAAACTCCCAATCAGCCGTCAGCTTACGGAGTTCCCACCAGCAGCGTCCCCATCTTGGATAGTCACCAGTATTAATCCCAGCTAGAGCGTCGCAGTAGCGTTCCAAGAGGCTTCCACCGACAGATTCCTCTAGAGTTATTCGCGCGTCAGGGTTGTTGAGTTGCTCTACCTGAACCACAGTAGCAAGCTTTCCATAGCGGAGTAACGGGACCTTCTCGGCAGCAGACCTCTGCGCGCTTGCATCGACCCCGTAGAGAACTTGACGCTCTTTCCCCGGTGCGTTGGTCGTTGTCAGCAGAATTGCCTTTACCACCTCTCCACTGATGGTCTCGAATGCCCCCGGCCCCAGCCGCACTAGAAGGTTCCACTGCACCGACTTTAGAAGCGACTCGCGTTGCTTCTTGTAGCTGGCCAAAAACAGCCAGTTCTGTGGCATGACTACTTGCACCACGCCTGCCCCCTGGGCGCGGCTGAGTTCCAGGCAGCGCTCCAGGAAAACATTTGCCAGGTCATTCTTGGCCTCGGAATAGTGGGTGTCGCAGTATTCCTTGATCGACTTGTGCTGTTTGCCCCGAGCCAGGTAAGGTACGTTAGTTACCACCAAGTGGTAGCGCCCATCCAGCAGTAGGGCAGCATCCAAGAGATCCTTGGCGGTAAGCACCAGGTCCCGGCTTTCATCCAGCAATTCGCTGGCCTGCCCCCAAAGCGTCGCCGGCCGCTCGGTGGCCAGCGCCTGTCCCAGCAGTTCACGCAGCGTCTCAAAACTCGACGTCGCCAGGTCGTTCTTCAAGCTGCGCGCCGGGTCCAGCAAGCTACCCAGCAGCGGCGCCTGCGCAAAGCTCGCATGCAGCAACCGTAGCTCCTGCCTCAGTAGCTGCGCATGCGGCGCGTCGTCCGGCACAAGTGCCATCCAGTCCTCAGGTCTAGCCGCCACCTTAAGCCCGCAGCACGCGATCTGCGGCGCGGGCATGTCGGCGCGCACACCCAATGGGTCACCGTTCTCGTCAGCAAAGCGCCAGGCCGCCAGCGCCAACGCAAATACGGCGATCTCCACGCAACGCGGATCGATCTCCAGCCCGTGCAGGTTGGCGGCCAGCACGGCATCCACGGCATCCATCGCGCTCAAGCCCTCGGCTTGCATGCGCATCGGCACCAACATCAAGAAAGCCGCCACCAAGAAGTGGCCCGATCCGCAGCACGGGTCCAGCACCTTGAACGCGTCCAGCCGGTTGGGCCAGCCTTCGAAGGCGCCGGCCGCAGGCGTGCCGTCATCCAGTGTGCGCAAATAGGTCAGCGGCACCGGGCAGGACTGGCCGGGATGGCGTGTCACCCACCATGCGCCGAGCGAGTTGTGCAGCAGGAAGTCCACCATGTAGGGCTCGGTGAACAGCTGGGTGACGGCGGGCAGTTCGTCGGCGCCGATCTTCACTTCCGAAGCGTTGACTTCATCCTTGCGCTTGGCTTGCCAGAACTGGTAGACCCAGCCCAAGCTGTCGCTGGCCTGGAACACCTCGCTGGGCAAGGCGGCCAGCAGGCGTTCC
>LADL02001842.1_pt1 | contig 26837 bp, 26 predicted proteins | sample 619721 | NCBI WGS metagenome assembly LADL02 (sample SAMN03397408, study PRJNA257561) | rock porewater metagenome | biome: terrestrial; feature: Opalinus Clay rock; material: porewater; isolation source: Opalinus Clay rock porewater BRC-3 borehole | place: Switzerland: Mt Terri URL, St-Ursanne ...
ATGTATTGGCCAGCAGGATGAAGATCGTCTCGGGATCATCCAGCACCAGCCCGTTCATCTCGACATAGGCGCGGCCGGTGATGCCGACGCCGATCGCGCCGATCAGCGCCACGCCCATCCAGCTCATGCCGATATTGCGCGCCGTTGCCACCTGCGGCACCGAGCGGATCGCCATGAACCGGACGATGATATGCGGCTGGCCGAAATAGCCGAGCCCCCAGGTGATCGCGGAGAGAAAGCCGATGAATGACAGGCCTGCGGTCAGGCTGAGGAAATCGGGATCGACCCCGGCGAGCGTCGCCACCACGGCGCTTGCCCCGCCGTCATCGGTCAGCACCACGATCGGCATCAGCACCAGCGCCACCACCATGATGCAGCCCTGGACAAAGTCGGTCAGGCTCACGGCCAGAAAGCCGCCGACCATCGTGTAGGCCAGCACCACGCCCGCGGTCATCCAGATGCCGGTCATATAGTCGCTCATCCCGGTATCGCCGAACAGCCCGGCAAAGCTGGTCTCGAACAATTTGCCGCCGCCGACCAGGCCGGCTGCGGTATAGACGGCGAAGAACAATACGATGATGATCGCCGAGGTCACCCTCAGCGCCAGCGCCTTGTCGGGAAAGCGGTTGGCGAGAAATTCGGGGATGGTGAGGGCATTGCCCATGCGCTCGGTCTGCTCGCGCAGCCGCGGCGCGACCACGATCCAGTTGACCAGCGCGCCGACAAACAGCCCGATCCCGATCCACACCTCGACCAGCCCCGCCGCATAGAGCGCGCCCGGCAGTCCTAGCAGCAGCCAGCCCGACATGTCCGACGCGCCGGCGGACAGCGCCGCTACCGCCGGGTGGAGATTGCGCCCCCCCAGCAGATAGCCTTCGCTGCTGTCGGTGGACTTGCGCCAGGCATAGAAGCCGATCGCGAGCATCAGGATGAAATAGAGGGCGAGTGAAATCAGGGTTCCGGTCTGCATCCGGCATACATAACGATTTCGGCGCGGGAGTCACTATTTGCGTTTTTTGAGCGGTGAATTGAGCTTCTCTGTCCCCCTTCTCCCGTGAGGGAGAAGGATATTAAGGCTTATGCGCGAAGCGGATTAGCCGGAGTTGGATGAGGGTGTTCCGGCGGTCGTTTGGTACGCCTCTCGAGCGGCAGTACACCCTCATCCAGCTACGACTAGGCAGCAAGCTGCCAAGTCTCCGCATCCTTCTCCCTCACGGGAGAAGGTAAAGCCCCCTACCGCAACCGTTTCACGAACAGATGCCCGTGGTCATCGCGCTTGGTCTGGAAATTGGGCACGCTCTCGAACATTTCCGAAAGACGGGAGAAACCATAGTTGCGGACATCGAAGCTGGACCGGTTGCCGGCGATCTTGCCGACCTCGCTGAGGCTGGCATAGCCCTCGGCGTCGCGCTTGGTCGCCTGATAGGCGTCGATCAGCAGGTTGAGCAGTTCGTCATCGACCTTGCCGCTGCTGTCGCCGTTGCCGGAGCTTTCGGGTTTCGCCGCCGCCCTGACGTCACCTTTGCCGCCGCCGCGATTGCGCTTGTCCGCCTTGATCAGCGCATCGACATCGATGAAGCGGCTGCACGCCTGGCGAAAGCCTTCCGGCGTCTTGGCGCTGCCGAAGCCGTAAACCGGCAGGCCCTCCTGCCGGATCCGCATCGCCAGCGGCATGAAGTCACTGTCGCTCGACATGATGCCGAAACCGCCGACCTTGCCGCGGAACAGCAGGTCCATGGCGTCGATCGTCATCTTCATATCGGTGGCATTCTTGCCCTTGGTCAGGTCGAACTGCTGCTGCGGCTCGATGCCATATTTGTGCAGGATATCGACCCAGCCCTTCAGCGACTGCTTGCGCCAGTTGCCATAGGCGCGGCGGATATTGACCGTCCCGAGCTCGGCCAGCGCGGTGAGCACCGGGTCGATGCCGTTGTGGCTGGCATTGTCGGAATCGATCAGCAGGGCGATATTGTCATTATTCTGGTACATGGCGCTTTGATGGACTGACAGGGGAGGGCGTTCAAGTGGAAAAAGCAAACCATCCAGCAGCGAGACCGGATCGATCATATGCTCGCATTCTATATTTCGTCAGATCAATTGGCCGGTCGATCCCGCAATCACGGGACCAGCCAGCTGCCGTCCCACCTGCTCGCCGCCGCATTCCATTGAAACAGGGCGCGGCGATGACCGCGGTGTGCGAGATACAGCCATTCGATAGCCTCCACTTCGACCAGCAATATGGCAAAATTGGCGCGGGCCGGGCGCAGCTGTTCCGGCGTGGGTTTCACGCCCTCGATCGCGCAAGCAAGACCGGAGGTCGGCGCATCGACCGCGCTTCCGGGCGCAGGTTCGGCGAGATAGCAACGCTGTCCATAGAGCGATGCCTGCTCCCATGCGGCATCCGTCTCGGGTCCGGTCGACTGAATGACCGCCTTTCCGGACAGCCGCAGTTGCACCTTGGCCTCGGGATGATAGCCGAGCAGCGAAACACCGCCAGCCTGGCCGATCTCGCTGACCTTCGCTCCGCGCCGATCGGTATTGAATCGCATGCGGCGGCGGTCCTGGTCCACTTCCCGCAGGACCATGATCCGCTGGCTTGCCATGCCGGCGCTGGTGACCGTTGCCACCGCAGGCGTGTGCAGCGGCGAACGGCGGTCCGTCGCACCCACATGTAAAAGCTTCCATGCTTGCTGAAGAGTCAGGCTCAAATTATTGAGAAATGGTTCTTCCTTGATTCCAGTCATTCCACGGCAGCAAATTCGCCCCTGGCTTCGTCGAGCGTGAACAGCGTCGCTTCGCCAATCGCATACCAGGCACCGTGCAATTTCAGTTCGCCGCGTTGCTCGCGCTCCGCAATGAAGGGAAAGGTGCGCAGATTCTCGAGACTGATCTTGACCGCTTCCAGTTCCAGTGCGCGCTGCGGATCTCGAGGGTCGTCAGCGAGCACCCGGTTGCGGGCATCGGTAATGATCGACATCCAGTCATCGATGAAACTGTGGCCGGCAACGCCAAGGTCGCCGCCCTTGAGCGCCGCGCTGATGCCGCCGCACTGGCCATGGCCCATCACCACCACATGCTTGACGTTGAGGCCGGTAACCCCGAATTCGATCGCGGCCGACGCGCCATGGATACCGCCGCGGCTGTCAAAGGGCGGCACGAGATTGGCAACATTGCGCAACGCAAACATCTGGCCCGGCCCGGTGTCGAAAATCGTCGCCGGATCGACCCGGCTGTCGCAGCAGGAAATGACCATCACCGGCGGGTTCTGGCCATGTCGCGACAGTTCATCGAATCGCGCTTTTTGTCGCGGATAGTTATATTCGCGAAATCTCTTGTAACCATCAAGCAAGGCATTGAATTCAGGCATTAAAAACGTTCTCCACGGATAACTTCAACATTGCCGATGGTGATCAGCAGCCCGTAACTTTCGAGCAGCGGAGCGACCGCATCTGCGAACCGGGCGGCTTTTTCCTCGCTGGCGATCATCAGGACAATCGATTTTGCTGCCGCTCCGGTGATCTCGTCATGATCCCAGCGACCGTCACGGCCGCCGCCCGAGGCAATTTTGATGACGCTCCAGCCCGAAATGTCGACCTTTTTCACATAGTTGATGATTTTCGGCACCAGCGGCGTGTCGACCAGAATCTCGATGCGTTTGCGCAAAACGGTTGCGACCATGAATTACCCCAGAAAATTGGCCAAAGCGGCAAAGAGCGAAATACCGAAAATTATGTTGAAAGGGAAGGTGATACCCAGAGACATCGACAGATAGATGCCGGGATCGGCCTGCGGCAAGGCCAGCCGCATCGCCGCCGGCACCGCAATATAGGAAGCGCTGGCGCATAAAACGCCCAGAATCGCCGCGCTGCCGGGATCCAGGCCGATCAGCGTGCCGACCACCGTCCCGATGCTGCCGTTGATCATCGGCAGCAGGATCGCCAACAGGGCCAGCGGCATAGTAATCTTGCGCGTCTGGATCAGGCGGCGGGCGGCGATCAGGCCCATGTCGAGCAGAAACAGGCACAAGACGCCGTTGAAACCGACCGCAAACAGCGGCTTGATCGGTTCGAACCGGGCCTCCCCGGCGACCATGCCGATGGCGAAGGCACCGAGCAGCAGGATCACCGAGCCATTGGTCAGGACTTCGTGAAGCAGATTCGGCCGTTCGCCGGCAGCGGAACCCGTCGCTGGTATCGCTTCAGTCTTTTTCGCATAAGCGCGCGCCAGCAGCAATCCGGTGATGATCGCCGGGGTTTCCATCAATGCCATGACTCCAACCATGAAGCCGTCGGGACGCATCCCCTGACCGGCCAGCAGCTCGACCGCGGTCACGAAGGTGACCACGCTGACCGAGCCATAATGGGCGGCAACCGCACCCGCATCGCTGGCGTCCAGCTTGCCGAAAGACCGCAACAGGAAAAAGGCCAGGATCGGCAGGGTCAGTCCCAGGACCACGCCCGCGATTGCGGCAGAGACCAATGCATCGGAAAAGCCCGTCGACGCGACCTCGACGCCGCCCTTCAGACCGATCGCGGTCATCAGATAGATCGACATGGCTTTGGCAAAGGGTTCGGGAATGGTCAGATCGGAACGGATCACCGCAGCCATGAACCCCAATATGAAGAACAGGATGACCGGCGATGTCAGTGTTTCAACAATCATCAAGTTCCCCCTGGCCTCGATAGTCCCGATTATCAAATCGGCTAGGCAAGCATATCGCGGTTGGCAAGTGGGATGTGCATCGCTATTTGATAGAAATGAACGAAATCACCAAGATCACATCGCCCGACAGCCCACCGCAGCGTCTGCGCAAGCCCGACTGGATCCGGGTCAAGGCCCCGATGGGAGTCGAATTTGAAAAAACCCGGGCGCTGATGCGCGAGCACAAGCTGAACACGGTTTGCGAGGAAGCAGCCTGCCCTAATATCGGCGAATGCTGGACCAAGAAACATGCCACGGTGATGATCCTCGGCGATGTCTGCACCCGGGCCTGCGCCTTCTGCAACGTGAAGACCGGCATGCCGATGCCGGTGGATCCGCTGGAACCGCAGCATACCGCCGATGCCGCGGCCAAGCTGGGGCTGGAACATATCGTCATCACCTCGGTCGACCGCGATGATCTCGCCGATGGCGGTGCCAGCCAGTTCGTCAAGGTGATCGAGGCGCTCCGCCGCACCACCCCGAACACCACGATCGAGATATTGACCCCCGATTTCCGCAACAAGAGGGAAGCTGCGGTCGAGGCGATCGTCGCGGCGCGGCCGGATGTCTATAATCATAATCTGGAAACCGTGCCCCGCCTCTATCCGACAATCCGCCCCGGCGCCCGCTATTATGCATCGCTGCGCCTGCTCGAACAGGTCAAGCGGCTCGATCCGTCGATCTTCACCAAGTCGGGCATCATGCTGGGCCTCAGCGAACAGCGGCTGGAAGTGCATCAGGTGATGGACGACATGCGCAGCGCCGATATCGATTTCCTGACCATGGGCCAGTATCTGCAACCCACGACCAAGCACGTGAAGGTCGATGAATTTGTAAAGCCGCAGGCCTTTGACGCCTATGCGTCGGTCGCCCGGGCCAAAGGCTTTCTGCTGGTTGCCTCGAGCCCGCTCACCCGGTCCAGCTATCACGCCGGCGAGGATTTTGCCAGAATGCGTCAGGCGCGGGAGGAAAAGCTGGCGCGCTCGGGTGCCGTGCATGCCGGTTCATAGGGAAACCCGCGATCTGCCCTACAGCGCTGCGCAGATGTTTGCGCTGGTCGCCGATGTCGGGCGCTACCAGGAATTCCTGCCCTGGGTGGTCGGAACGCGGGTCCGGTCGGACAGCGAAACCGAAATGCTCGCCGACGTGCTCGTTGGCTTCAAGGGACTCAGGGAGCAGTTTTCATCGCGGGTGATCAAGGTGCGCAATGAATCGATCGACGTCGACTATCTCGACGGACCGCTGAAGCAGCTTCACAATGAATGGCGGTTTCGACCGCGCGAAGGCGGCGGATGCCATGTCGATTTCTACGTCGAGTTCACGTTCAAGAACCGCATGTTCGAGAAACTGGCGGGGCAGATGTTTGCCAAGGCGCTGCACAAGATGACCAGTGCCTTTGTCGAGCGCGCCGGCGAAATTTACGGAACCAGCTATGCGCTTTCGTCGGGCAACAGCAGTTCCAGCGCGACCAGCACGGCCTGAAACCTTATATCGGCGCGACTTTTGTCGGCGCCAAAATTTTTCCGGTCGGCAACCACATCATCGTTGCTCTTGCCTTTTTCGGCCTTGGCGAACACGACAGTGCCCACCGGCTTTTTCTCCGTGCCTCCGCCCGGGCCCGCCACGCCGGTAATCGCCACCGCCACATCGCAACCTGAATGTTCCAGCGCGCCCTTTGCCATCTCCCACGCCACCGCGATCGAGACCGCGCCAAAGGTTTCGAGCAGGTCGCCGCTGACTCCAAGCATGTTCCGCTTGGCATCGTTGGAATAGGTGCTGAAACCGGAATCGAACACATCGCTGCTGCCTGGCACTTCGGTAAGGGCCGCCGCGACCAGACCGCCGGTACAGCTTTCGGCCACAGTGATCCGCCGACCGACCGCGCGATTTTTTTCGATGACCGTTTTGGCCAGCAGGACGAGTTCGCTGGGAAGGAGATTTTCCATAGACCGGCGCCGTTAGCGCATCATGCCGGTGTTTTGCAAATGGGAATATCTTGCTTTTCGCCGTCCTTGGCCGTCGCCTGCACGATCGTGATCGCCAGGCTGGCAAGATTGGCGGATGGCATCGGTTCGAGATCGCCGTAGATCTTGCCGATCGTGGCACAATCCTTGGGCTTGATTTCCTGGCTGATCAATTGGGTGAACATCGCGTCGGCAATCGGGCGCAACAGTGCATCGTCCATGTCCGGCGGAAGCTTTGCTCCGGCCAGCACGTTCACGGCATTTTTCGCTTGTGGCCAGGCCGATTCGGATGCCGCCCGATATTTTGCGAGCCGGTCGGAATTCCTGATCATCAGCGGAGAGGTCACAGGCAGGCTGGTGGCGCATTTGGTTCGACTGGCGTCGACGGCCTTGGGCAGCAGATAGGTGACCAGCGCCTCGGCCTGCACGACGCTGAGGCAGTTTGCCGCCTGGGTCGATTGCGCGACGGCGGACTGGGACAAGCTCATAATGGCCAGGCCGAGGGTGATTTTGCTCTTCATGTTTATTCCTCCAGAGAAACGGTTGCAATCGCCTGTGCCGCCATGCCTTCTCCACGACCGGTGAATCCCAGTCCTTCGGTCGTGGTTGCCTTCAGGCTGACCCGATCGACGTCGATCGACAATATTTCGGCAATGCGATTGCGGATAGTGTCGCGATGCGGCTTGATCTTGGGTGCTTCACAAATGATCGTCATGTCCACATTATGGATGACGCCACCTTTCTCCCGGATGAGCGAAGCCGCAAATTCTGCAAAACGGGCGGAGCGGGCGCCGCGCCATTGCGGGTCCGAGGGTGGAAAATGGTCGCCAATATCCCCGGCTGCCACCGCGCCCAGCAAGGCATCGGTCAGGGCGTGGAGCAGAACATCGGCGTCGCTGTGCCCGGCAAGACCCTTCTCATGGTCGATTTTGACGCCGCCCAGCCAGAGCTGCTCGCCAGCGGCCAGCCGGTGCACATCATAGCCCATTCCTGTGCGTGTCTGACGCATAATATCCATCCCTTTCCCACCGAAATCATCGGGCAATGTATATTTCTTCAGCGCGTCGTCCCCTTCGACGACCGTCACGTCATGACCGGCTGCCCGGAATATCTGGGCATCATCCGTGGCATCCCGATCGGCGGGAAAGTCGTCATGCGCTGCCAAGAGTTTGGAAAAATCGAAAGCCTGCGGGGTCTGCACCCGCCACAGGCTGTTCCGGTCCACGGTCCGGTCCAGCCGATCAGCCGCGAGCTGGACCATGGTATCGACGCTGGGCAGGACGGGAACCGCCGCCGGCGCCCGTTCCAGTCGCTTGATCAGACGGTCGATGACGTCATGAGACACAAAGGGCCGGGCGGCGTCATGGATCAGAATATTCTTGGCGCCGCCGGCTTGCCGGATCGCCTTCAGCCCCTGGTACACGGACTGCCGGCGCGTTGCGCCGCCGACAACCAGATTATAGGCGCAAAGCGGGGCAAGGGCTGCTGCCATCCGCTCCTCCTGACCCTCGGCGATCACGATCCAGATTTGATCAATGCCGGGGTGGGACAGAAACCGCTCCACGCTATGCCGAACCATCGGCTTGCCGCCGACCCTTTCGAACTGCTTGGGATGCTCGAGTCCGGCACGCGCCCCGACACCGGCAGCCACGATCAGCGCATGGGTTTTTTCCGGAGGATCAGGGCTATCGACCATGAACGGCGATCTACGCCGAGAATGGAGATGAAGCAATTCTTGCCTCGAAAATGATTTGACGATAGAGGCTGCTGAAATTTTAGGCAGCATCTATGAAACTCGATCCCATCTTTATCGGCGATTTGAAAATCGATAGCCCCGTCATCCTGGCGCCGATGACCGGCGTCACCGACTTGCCGTTCCGCAAATTGGTCCGGCGCTTCGGTTCCGGCCTCAATGTCACCGAAATGATCGCCAGCCAGGCGATGATCCGGGAAACGCGCCAGTCGCTGCAGAAATGTGCCTGGGACGCAACCGAAGAGCCGGTGTCGATGCAGCTGGCCGGCTGCGATCCGGTCACCATGGCCGAGGCCGCGCGGCTCAACGAGGACCGCGGTGCGCAGATTATCGACATCAACATGGGTTGCCCGGTGAAAAAGGTGGTCAATGGCGATGCCGGCTCGGCGCTGATGCGCGATCTGCCGCTGGCGGCATCGCTGATCAAGGCGACTGTTGAAGCGGTCAATGTGCCGGTCACCGTGAAAATGCGGATGGGCTGGGACCATCAATCGCTGAACGCGCCGGAACTCGCCCATATTGCGGAAGACCTCGGTGCGAAAATGATCGTTGTCCACGGCCGGACCCGTTGCCAGATGTACCGCGACAGCGCCGACTGGTCTTTTGTCAGCAAGGTCAAGCAAGCGGTCTCGGTGCCGGTTATCGTCAATGGTGATATTTGCACCATCGAGGACGGGCAGGCAGCGCTCGAGCAAAGTGGCGCGGACGGCGTGATGATCGGTCGCGGTGCCTATGGCAAACCCTGGCTATTGGGCCAGTTCATGCACTGGTTCAAAACCGGAGAGCGCCTGCCGGATCCGGATATTCCGACCCAATATGCCATTCTCAATGAACATTATCGGGACATGATGAAGCTCTATGGCGAAGATGTCGGGGTCAAGGTCGCCCGCAAGCATGTCGGCTGGTATACCAAGGGCCTGACCGGTTCGGCAGAATTTCGCAACCGGGCAAACAGCGAGTCTGATCCTCGGGTCGTCCTCAAGATGCTGGAAGATTTTTATACGCCCTGGCTCAACAAAGCGGCGGCCTGATGGACGGCTGTCCTCCGGCAGATCAGATTCTGGCCGCGCTCAGCCATGCCCTGATCGTCGTCGACGCGAACCATCTGGTGGCCCGGGTCAATCCTGCCGGCGAGGCCCTGTTCGGAACCAGCGCCAAGCATCTGGTCGGGCGCAGGGTCGATCAGGTCCTGCATTTTTCCGACTCGAGGCTGGATGCCGCCTTGACCGAAGCGGAGATCAGCCTGACCGCCCGCGGCGTCATGATATCGAGCGACGATCGCAGGCTGGGCATGGTCGATTTCGACGTGCATCCGCTGGCATCGGATTCCGGCTGGCGCCTTATTTCCCTGTCGCTGATGCCGCAGGACGGGCCGATCCTCGAGAGCGACAACAGCGATCCCTCCAATCTCGCAATCCGCGCGCCCGATATCCTCAGCCATGAAATCAAGAATCCGCTGGCGGCAATCCGCGGCGCCGCGCAATTGCTCGACCGGCAGCTCGACGAATCGCAAAAGCCGCTGACCCAGATGATCACCGCGGAAGTCGAGCGGGTGGTCAATCTGCTCAACCGGATGCAGACCCTGTCGTCCAACCAGCCGGCCCGGACCCAGGCGGTCAATATTCATACCCTGATCGACCGCGCCCGGCGATCGACCGAAGCCGCGACCGGGCAGGTGGTGAAGATCAAGGACAAGTTCGATCCGTCGCTGCCCGACGCATTGATCGACCCGGACGCGATGATGCAGGTGCTGACCAATGTGCTGGCCAATGCCGTCGACGCGACCAAACATCTGCCCCATCCGGAAATCCGCATCGTCACCCGCTACAGTTTCGGCGCGTCGCTGTCGGCACAGGGCGAGAATGCGGCGATTCGCCTGCCGATCCAGATCATGGTCTGCGACAATGGCCCCGGCGTCCCGGCGGAACTGGAGCGGGAGATTTTCTCTCCCTTCGTGTCGACCAAGAAGGAAGGGCAGGGGCTCGGCCTCGCCCTGGTGAAAAAGCTGATGCGCGATATGAACGGCCGCATCCGCTATGATCGTGAAAACCAGAACGAGATGAGCAGATTCACCCTGTTTCTTCCCGTCGCACCGAAAAGCTGAGCGCAGGACCCATCATGGCCAACAAGAAAATCATATTGGTGGAAGACGATCCGTCGGTCAGCCATGTCATCATCACCGCGCTCAGGGCCGAAGGCTATGAGATCGAGAATTGCAAGTCGATCGCCGAACGCGACGCGCTGATGGCCAGCAGCAGCTATGATCTGCTGCTTACCGACGTCGGGCTGGGGGAGGGCGATGGCGACGGCATTTCCTCGCTGGGCAGCGTCAAGGTGACCCATCCGGACATCCCGATCATCATCATCTCCGCCCAGAACACGCTGAACACCGCCGTGCGCGCCTCGGAAACCGGCGCTTTCGAATATCTGCCCAAGCCGTTCGATCTCGACGAACTGGTCACCGTGGTGGGGCAGGCGCTGAAGCCCCGGAATGTTCAGCCGGCCGAGCCGGCAATGGACGAGGAAAGCCTGCCGCTGGTCGGGCGCAGCCCGGCCATGCAGGATGTATATCGGATGATTGCCCGTCTGCTGAAAAACGACCTGTCGGTGCTTGTGCTGGGCGAATCCGGCACCGGCAAGGAGCTGGTGGCAGAGGCGATTCACAGTCTCGGGCACCGCAAATCCGGGCCCTTCATAGCGGTGAACATGGCAGCCATTCCATCGGAACTGATCGAAGCGGAGCTGTTCGGCCATGAAAAGGGTGCCTTTACCGGCGCCGTGGCCAGTGCGTCGGGAAAATTCGAGCAGGCCCAGGGTGGCACCCTGTTTCTCGACGAGATCGGCGATATGCCGATGCACGCCCAGACCCGTCTGCTGCGTGCGCTGCAGTCCGGTGAAATCAACCGTGTCGGCGGCAAGGGCCCGGTCAAGCTCGACGTGCGGATCATCGCTGCCACCAACCATGATTTCGTCCAGCTGATCGAGCAGGGGAAATTCCGCGAAGACCTTTATTACCGGATCAACGTGGTGCCCATCGAACTGCCCCCGCTCCGCGAACGGGCCAGTGATATTCCCGCGCTGACCAATCATTTTCTCAAGCTCGCAGTGACCGAAGGACTGCCCCACAAGCAGATTTCGCAGGAGGGAATGAACCTGCTGTGTCACAATTACTGGCGGGGAAATGTCAGGGAACTGAAGAACGTCATCTATCGCCTGGTCGTGACCGGGAGGGAGGACACCCTTTCCGAGGATGCCATTCGCCAGATCCTGGCCGCCGAGCGCAGCGACGACCGGGCTGAATCCGCAAATATGGAATTCGAGGCTCATATCAAGTCGATCGTGCTGGGCCTGATGGCGGCGCCGGAGAAGGAAAATCTCTATGCGCAGGCGCTGGAAAGGTTTGAAAAGCCGTTGCTGGTCGAAATGATGCATCACGCCCATGGCAACCAGATCAAGGCGGCGAAGATCCTGGGAATAAATCGCAACACCTTGCGCAAGAAGCTCAATGAATATCAGATCGATCCGGCCCGGTCCAAATAGCATGGCGCGATGAAGCGACGGTTTGATTCGCTGAACCGTGATATTTTTGCAATATAAGTGCTTTTCCTGCAACGAATCTGTTGTATTGAAAGCACAATGACCCTTTTGCAGCCATCAACCGAAAAGCGCGTGCCCAATTGGCTGCGACGCCTGTCGTTGATAGCGGAAAAAGAGGCGTTCATGAGGCGGGTCGAGTGGATCGTCCTGCTGCTGTTTGGCGCGATCATGGTCGGGTCCTATCTTCTGCTGAGCCGGCAATCCGACCAGACCGACTTCATCTCCCCGCCCTTGACCGCAGCTCTGCTGCTGGCGAACCTGATCCCGGCCATGACCTTGCTGGTCCTGTTCGGTCGGCGGATCGCCAAGGGCCGGGCCGCCCAATCGTCGATTGGCAGCAAGGGGCGGCTGCACGTCCGGCTGGTCGCCTTGTTCTCCCTGGTAGCCAGCATCCCGATGCTGCTGGTGGTGATTTTTGCCTCCTTGCTGTTTCAATATGGCGTCGAATTCTGGTTTTCCGATCGCGCGCGCGGCATGCTGGAAAATGCCAATGATCTGGCGCGCGGCTATTATGAGCAGAATCAGCGGGAAGTGGGCGAAGAGACGATCACCATGGCCAATGACCTGCGCAACTATTTGCAGCAGGCCGATCTGCAAAGCCCGGAATTCGCCGAAGGCTATGTCTTCCAGGTCCTGTCGCGCAAGCTCAACGAATCGGCGATAATCGAAATTGGCTCCGATGGCGTCGCCAGAACGGCAGCCGCCGTCGAGCCCGATAACGAAGACCAGCGCCCCAAGATTACCGAAGCGGTGATGAAACAGCTCGAACAGGGCCAGGATTATGTGGTGACCGCTCGACCGAACAAGATCGAGGCGGTGACCGCACTCGATCTGGAATCGCGGATATTCCTCTATGCAGCCCGGGATTCGGATATGCTGGCGCTGAGCCAGTGGGAACGCGCCCAGGCCGTGCTGGCGGACTATGAAGAGCTTTTTTCGCGGTCCCGAAGCCTGCAACTCCAGTTCAACATTGCCCTGTTCGTCATATCCCTGCTCATCGTCGGCCTCGTCTTGTGGATTGCCTTGCTGGTGGCGGACCGGATGGTAAAGCCGGTCAGCGACCTGGTGCACGCGGCCAAGCGGGTCACCGAGGGAGATCTCGCGACGCGCGTCCCGACAACCTTCGAAAATGACGAGATTGGCACGCTCGGGCGGGCCTTCAACCGAATGACCGAGCGACTGGAAACGCAGACCACCGCCTTGATTACGGCGAACGAGCAGCTGGGAAGCAGGCGCGCCTTTATCGAGGCGGTGCTGGAATCGGTCACCGCCGGTATCATCAGCCTGGACGAGAAAGGCGAGATCAAGCTGGTCAATTCCCAGGCCCAGTCACTGCTGTCCAAACCGATCGATGACCTGCTCGACGCCGACATTGCCCAGGCAGCACCGCAATTTGCCGAGCTGATCGCCGATGGCGTCGAAAACAGCATCATCGAATTTGCCTCGGAAGCCGACATGCGGACCCTGGCTGTAAAAATCGTCGGCGGGCCGAACGGCCATGTCATCACCTTTGAAGATATAACCCAGCAATTGCTCGACCAGCGGCGCGCCGCATGGTCCGATGTTGCCCGACGCATCGCCCATGAAATCAAGAATCCTCTCACCCCGATCCAGCTGGCAGCGGAACGATTGCAGCGCAGGTTTGGCAACAAGCTGACCGCCGACCTTGACGTGTTCGAAAACCTGACCGGAACAATTGTCCGGCAGGTCGGCGATCTGAGAAATATTGTTGATGAATTTTCGTCCTTTGCCCGGATGCCCAAGCCCGTTTTCCGTCAAGAGAATCTCGACGATATCCTGAAACAGGCCCTGTTCATGCAGGACGTGGCATGGTCCGCCATCACGTTCAAATTCATCTCTGACGACCAACCGGTATCTCTGGTTTGCGATCGCCGGCAATTGGGGCAGGCCCTCACCAACATCATCAAGAATGCGGCGGAAGCTATTCAGCAAAAAGCGGAAACCAGCAGCGATTTCCAGGTCTCGGACGGAGTAATAGACCTGGCCGTCCGATCGGAAAACCAGCATGTGGTCATCGAGGTCACGGACAATGGCGTCGGCTTGCCGATCGAACGGGAACGGATCGTCGAACCCTATATGACGACCCGGGCCAGCGGCACCGGATTGGGCCTCGCGATCGTCAAGAAAATTGTCGAGGAACATTTCGGTGAAATGAAATTCAGCGATGCTCCGGGTGGCGGCACGCGGGTGACGATCAGGCTCAATCCCTCGAAATTGGCACGGCTGTCTCACGACGGCGCGGTCCGGCCGCCATCCGATCCGACCGACAATGCCCAGCAAATGGCAGAAATTGATAAATGAGAGTTAGAGGTCCAGCATGGCGTTAGATATTCTGGTAGTCGACGACGAGCCCGATATTCGTGATCTGATATCGGGTGTCCTGGAAGACGAGGGATATACCACCCGCGTGGCTGCCAATAGTGACGAGACCATTGCCGCGGTCAACGAACGGCGTCCTTCCCTGGTCCTGCTCGATGTCTGGTTGAGAGGCTCTCGCCTGGACGGATTGGAACTATTGTCCGAATTGAAGCAGCTCGATGCCAAAATGCCGATCATAGTGATCTCCGGCCACGGCAATATCGACACGGCCGTCGCCGCGATCTCGCAAGGGGCCGTCGACTTCATCGAAAAACCTTTTGAAGCCGAGCATCTGCTGCATCTGGTGGCGCGGGCGACGGAAACCGAGCGGCTTCGCCGGGAAAACGAGATCCTGAAGGCGCGGGTCGGATTCGCGGACGAGCTGACCGGCAACTCGGCTGCGGTCAACAATGTGCGGGCCACGTTGAAGCGCGTGGCAGGTACCGGCAGTCGTTTGCTGATCTCCGGTCCTGCAGGGGTCGGCAAGGAAGTCGCCGCCCGCTTGATGCACAATTGGAGTTCGCGCTCCAATGCAGCCTTCGTGACGATCAGCGCGGCACGGCTGTCCCCCGAAAGCGTGGAAGAGGAGCTTTTCGGGACCGAACGGAACGGAAAAATCGAAAAAACCGGGCTGATGGAAGAGGCGCATGGCGGCACCCTGTTCATTGATGAAGTCGCCGACATGCCGCTCGACACCCAGGGCAAGATCTTGCGGGTGTTGACGGAACAGAGCTTCAACCGGCTTGGCGGCTCCCAGAAAGTCAACGTCGATGTCCGGGTGGTATCGGCAACTTCGCGCGACCTCGAAGTCGAGATACGGGAAAAAAGATTCCGGGAAGATCTGTTCTACCGCCTCAATGTCGTGCCGGTAATATTGCCGCCCCTCAACCAGCGGCGCGAGGATATTCCGGTGCTGGTCGAGCATTATGCAGCGCGCTTTGCCGCCGAACAACGGCTGCAGCCGCCCGAAATATCGGATGAAGCAATGGCTGCGCTCCAGGCTTGTGACTGGCCCGGGAATGTGCGGCAGCTGCGCAATGTTGTCGAGCGCACAATCATTCTGGCACCCAAGGACAATTTTTCCAAAATCGAGGTCGAAATGCTGCCGCCGGAGGTACTCGGCAATGACGACGATCTCGACCAGGGGGTGGCATCGCTGATGGGATCGCCGTTGCGCGAGGCGCGGGAAAGCTTCGAGCGGGAATATCTGAAAGTGCAGATCAGGCGTTTTTCCGGCAATATTTCGAAAACCGCCAATTTCATCGGCATGGAACGGTCGGCCCTGCACCGCAAATTGAAGATTCTGGGACTGGCGTCGCGAAAAAAACAGGACGTCGATTGACTGCCGGGGTTAGCGGTTGTCGTGAAAGCCCAAATCCCATATATGTCGGGACGAGGTATCCGGATATGCGAGATTCCTCGGCAGAAATCATAATATGCCATCGCAAAGATGGCCAATAATAGGAGTCAAATATGACCGATAAATCGAATAATTTACAGGATTTATTCCTGAACTCCCTCCGGAAATCAAAAACCCCCGTGACGATGTTTCTGGTCAAGGGGGTCAAGCTTCAGGGCATTGTCACCTGGTTTGACAATTTTTCCGTCTTGCTCCGCCGCGACGGACAATCGCAACTGGTTTACAAACATGCCATCTCGACGATCATGCCATCGGAAGCGCTCGATACCGAGCCCTTTGCCGATCTGATGAACAAGGCCAAGGCCCGGGCAGGGGTGCTTCAGGAGGTGTTTCTTACCGCCGTCAGGGACAGCAGCGATCCGGTGACGATGTTTCTGGTCAATGGCGTGATGCTGCAAGGCGAGGTTGCGGCCTATGACCTGTTCTGCATCTTGCTGGAGCGGGAAGGGTTGTCGCAGCTCGTTTACAAGCATGCCATATCGACGGTGCAGCCAGGCGGTCCGCTCAATCTCGCCGACTATAATAATGCTGATGATGGTGCGCATTGATCCCATTTGAAAAGGAAAGTCTCGACAGCAAGAGCGGTCGGGCACTGATCGTCCATCCTGACATGGTGTCGCTCAGCCAGTCCGCGCTCGAGCATCGACTCGCGGAAGCAGCCGGTCTCGCCCGTGCGATTGGTCTGGTTGCTACCGATTCCATTTATTTTTCGGTACGCAAGCCCAAACCCGCCACCTTGTTCGGGTCGGGGCAGGTCGAGCAGATCGGCAAGATGATGGCGGAACATTCCGCCACCATATTGATTGTCGACGGCAGCCTGAGCGCCATTCAGCAGCGAAATCTGGAAGAGAAGCTCGACGTCAAGGTCATCGACAGAACCGGCCTGATTCTGGAGATATTCGGTGCCAGAGCCGCCACGGCAGAGGGGCGCCTCCAGGTTGAACTCGCCCATCTCGACTATCAGGCGGGCCGGCTGGTCCGCAGCTGGACCCACTTGGAGCGGCAACGCGGCGGCTTCGGTTTTCTCGGTGGCCCAGGCGAAACCCAGATCGAATCCGATCGCCGGATGATTCGCGACCGCATGGCCAAATTGCGCAAGGATCTCGCCCATCTGCGCAAGACCCGCGCCTTGCACCGCGACCGGCGCCAGCGCGCGCCCTGGCCGGTCGTCGCACTGGTCGGCTATACCAATGCCGGAAAATCCACCTTGTTCAACCGCCTGACCGGCGCCGATGTCTTTGCCGAGGACTTGCTCTTTGCCACCCTCGATCCGACGATGCGGGAATTCCCGTTGCCGGGCTATGACAAGGCGATATTGTCGGACACGGTTGGCTTCGTATCCGATCTGCCGACGCAACTGATCGCCGCCTTCCGCGCCACGCTGGAAGAGGTGACCGCAGCGGATATCATTGTCCATGTGCGGGACATCTCCCACGAGGCGACCGAGGCACAGGCCCGCGACGTTCGCCAGATATTGGCTGACCTGGGCGTGTCCGAGGACGCAGGCGAGGGGCCTCCCGTGATCGAGGCGTGGAACAAGATCGACAAGATTGATCCCGAGGATCCGGAATATGCGCGGATCGTGCCGCCCTTGCCGGAAAATGTCTGTGCCATCTCTGCCGAGACCGGCACCGGCGTCGATATATTGGTCAACCTGATCGCGAAAACATTATCCGAAGGATATAAGTGCGAACAGATCAGCATCGCGGCATCCGACGGCAAGCGGATGGCCTGGCTGCACGAAAATGGCCGGGTGCTGAGCAGCGATCAGCAGGCCGACGACCTGATCCTGACGGTGGAAATGTCGCCGCGAAACTGGGGCCGCTATCGGGCGCTGGACTGAGTGGTCAGCCCGTAGCGAGAGCGGCCTTGGCCTTTTGCCATTCGGCTTCCAGCTCTTCGATCGACATATCTTGCATATCTTTGTCAAGACTGGCTTCTACATGATTGAATCGTCGTATGAATTTATCTGTAGCGTCGGCAAGAGCACGCTCCGCATCGACCTTGTAATGCCGGGAAAGATTGACGGCGGAAAACAGCAGGTCACCAATCTCTTCATGCACTTCCGCGGCGCTATCGGCTGCCGCGACCTCGGCCAGTTCCTCGAGCAGCTTGTCCTTGACCGGCGCCTTGTCGGGCCAGTCGAACCCCACGCGGGCCGCCCGTTTCTGTATCTTCTGTGCGCGGAGCAGGGCGGGCAGGGCCAGCGCCACGCCGTCCAGCGCGCTCGACTGGCCTGAAGATTCGCGTTCGCCAGCCTTGATCTGCTCCCAGCCGGGGCTTTCGTCGGCCTCGCCAAAGATGTGCGGATGGCGGCGGGTCATCTTGTCGCAAATGGCCGTTACGACATCCTGGAAATCAAACTGCCCGGAATCCGCGGCGATCTGGCTGTGAAACACCACCTGGAGCAAAAGATCGCCAAGTTCGTCCCTGAGTCCAAACATATCTTCGCGATTGATGGCATCTGCGACCTCATAGGCTTCCTCTATCGTGTACGGCGCGATCGACTGGAAGCTCTGAACCTTGTCCCATTCGCAGCCGTCCTCCGGATCGCGCAGGCGGCGCATGATATCGAGCAGGGGGGCGATCAACGGTGCATCCGATCTGGTCTATTCATTGTCCAAGTCCCGTAAAAATATACTTTTTTCAACCTTCGTCCAACCTTCATTGTTGCCGAAAAAATTGCATGGCTCGGACGAGGGGATCGATCGATCGTGCATCGGTGCGCATTCTTCCTTAAGGTTGATAATATATATTATGTTAAATTAAATCTCATCCTGCGGGGAACCGACCCGGCGGTTCCAACACCATTTCAGCCCCCTCTACGCGCCAACTTCGCAACTTTGACAAGAAGTTCATCCCGATCACATTGGACTCGCCAAATTCCGCCGCCACAACGACCGGCAGATCCCGGGCCACCATCGGCCCGATCTGCAGCGACTGGATCATTCCGCGCTGCGCCTCCACCGAGCCATTGGCCGTGACAAGCACAACCGGAAACGGGCTTTCGCTGATCGCAACGCCGGCGTTCCGGGCGGTTGCCAGGGTCATCGCCGTGGTCGTCGCTCCGCTGTCGATCAGGAACCGTACCGGCTTGTCGTTAACCTTTGCATCAACCCAGAAATGGCCGTCGGCCGATTGGCGAATTCTCAAACTGTCGCCGGCCACAATCTGCTCGTTCGCACCCGTCATTTCCCCCGACACCCGGCTCCAGACTACCAATATCTCGCGCTGATAGGAGAATCCGACAATGAAGACCGCGAAAATGGCCACCCATATCAATATATTGCGCACGATCTCGCCAAACCCGATCCGACGCGAAAACAAGGCACTGGCAACCAGCACCAGCGCGCCGATTGCAAAAACAAGATTGATATTCTGGTCTTCGGTCACCGGTCAGATTTCTCTCACATATCCATCATAGGCGGGCCGGACATCATCCGGCAATATGCGCACAAGATGGGCATAGTCCATCGACTTGTCCATATGCGTGAGCAGACTGAACCCCGGTTGCACGTCTGCGATCAGCGCCAGCGTCATCTCCAGGTGCGCATGGGTGGGATGCGGCTCGTCGCGCAAGGCATCGACGATGAACAGATCGCAATTTCGATACAGGGCCCGCATATCTGCGGTCACCTCGCCAAAATCGGTCGCGTATACGACGGATTTTCCTCGATGTTCGAAACGCAATCCTGCCGATGTTATGCCGCCATGTGGCTGATCGACATGGCCAACCGAAATATCGCCAATCACGGTATCGGCTTTCAGCGCGATAGCTTCGCAGATTGAAGGATAATATTTATGTCCTTCAAAGACATAGGAAAAACGCTGCTTCAGGCTTTGGAGAGCAAAGGGGCGAGCATAGCCCGGGATGGGCTTGCGGCTTTTCTGGAATAGCGGCCGCAGATCGTCGATGCCGTGACAATGATCGGCATGATCATGAGTCCAGATCACCGCGTCGATATGATCGATGCCATTGTCAAGAAACTGGTTGCGCAAATCCGGAGAGCTATCGACCAATATTCGGGTGGTCGGGCTTTCCACCAGAATCGAAACGCGGCTTCTGCGGTTTTTCGGCTCGTTCGGGTCACAATCGCCCCAGTCGTTGCCGATCCGCGGCACGCCCGTCGAAGTCCCGCACCCCAATATGGTCAGCTTCAAAGCCACATTCAGGGCCGGGCCTTGTTGAACAGCTGATAGAAGTTCCGACTGGTCGTTTCGCAAAGCGCGTCATATTCCTCGCCGCGCAGTTCGGCAAGATAACGGGCCGTATCGGCAACAAAGGCCGGCTCGCCGGTTTTTCCGCGGTGCGGAACCGGGGCAAGGAAAGGCGCGTCCGTCTCCACGAGCAGACGGTCTGACGGCAATTTCGCGGCAGTTTCCTTCAGATCCTTCGCGTTCTTGAACGTCACGATCCCGGAAATCGAAATATAAAGCCCGAGCGCCAGGGCTTTCTGTGCAAAATCCTCGCTTGCGGTAAAGCAATGGATGACCCCGGTATAGGCACCCTGCTCCATCTCCTCGGCCATGATTTCCGCCGTATCCGTCTCCGCATCGCGGGTATGGACGATGATCGGCAGGCCGGTTTCGCGTGCGGCATGAATATGCGTGCGAAAACTCTGGCGCTGACGGTCCCGGTCACTGTGATCATAATAATAATCCAGACCGGTTTCGCCAATTGCGACGACCCGCGGATGGGCAGCTTCCCCGACCAGCTTGCCGAGGTCGACATCAGGATGGGCGTCGGCTTCGTGCGGATGGATGCCGATGCTGGCCCAGACATCCGTTTCCCGTTCGGCCGTCGCGACAATATCGCGCCATTCGCTTTCGCGGGTGGAGATATTGAGCATGGCCGTGACGCCGCTTTGCCGTGCGCGGTCGAGGACAGCATCCTGCTCCTCGATCAGGCCCTTGTAGTTCAGGTGGCAATGGCTATCGACAAGCATATCAGGCGTTTGCTTCATCGGTCATCAGCTCGAGGCGCGGGAAGATTCCTTGCGGTGCCGGCAGTTCGAGACCGGCTTTTATCGGTATCTTCAAATGTTCGAAATCACGCGCATCTTCCGGTTGCGCCAGCAGGTCCAGCATCCGGTCGCAGCTTTCCGGCATCACCCAGCGCAGCATGATCGCCAGTTGCCGGATTGCCTCGGCCGTATGATACAGCACGCTGTCCGCTCTGGCAGGGTCGGTCTTGCGCAAGGCCCAGGGGGCCTGATCGGCAAAATAGCTGTTGGTTGCGCTCAGCCTTTCGCGGATGATGTCGAGCGCCTGGTCGATCTTGAACAGCCCGCCCGTCATCGCCGCCGTCACGTCCCCAAAACAGCTATCCAGCTGACCGAGCAGCAATTGCTCGGCTTCCGTCACGATACCCGCAGCGGGAACCCTGCCATCACAATTCTTGGCTATCATCGACAAGCTGCGCTGTGCCAGATTGCCGAAATTATTGGCAAGATCGGCATTGGTCTTGGTGACAATCGCATCCGCCGAATAGGTGCCATCCTTGCCAAACACCACATCCGCCAACAGGAAATAACGCAGTTGATCGACGCCAAAACGTTCCGCCAAGGCCATTGGATCGACCACATTGCCAATCGATTTGGACATTTTTTCGCCGCGGTTCAGCAGGAAACCGTGCCCGAAAATCTGTTTCGGCAGCGCCAGCCCGGCACTCATCAGAAAGGCTGGCCAATAAACGGCATGGAAGCGGACAATGTCCTTGCCGATCAGGTGGAGGTCCGCAGGCCAATATTTGGCAAACATGCCCTGCGTGTCAGGATAGCCGACACCCGTCATATAGGTGGTCAGGGCGTCGACCCAAACATACATGACGTGGCCCGGTGATCCGGGAACCGGAACCCCCCAGTCAAAACTGGTCCGTGATACGCTGAGGTCCCGAAGTCCGCCCTCGACAAAGCGCATCACTTCATTGCGGCGGCTTTCGGGCTGGATGAATTCGGGATGCTCATCAAACAGCTTCAGCAATTTGTCCTGATATTCGGACAGTCTGAAAAACCATGTTTCTTCAGCGGTCCACTCAACCGGCGTGCCTTGGGGCGAAAGCTTCTGGCCACCCTCGCCTGCCACCAGTTCGTCTTCGGCATAAAAGGCTTCATCGCGCACCGAATACCAGCCTTCATAGCGGTCAAGATACAGATCGCCATTGGCCTCCATCGCTTTCCACAAGGCCTTGCTCGCCTCATGATGCGCGGGTTCGCTGGTCCGGCGAAAACCGTCGTAACCAATATTAAGCTTGTTGCACATCTCTATGAAATAGGATGACATTTCATCTGCAAGCTTGATCGTGTCGACGCCCGCTTCGCGCGCGGTCTGGACCATTTTCAAGCCATGTTCGTCGGTCCCGGTGATGAGCCGGACGTCCCGCCCGCTCAGTCGATGGAATCGTGCAATGGCATCAGCCGCAATCGCCTCATACGCATGGCCTATGTGCGGGCGACCGTTGGGATAGCTTATCGCGGTGGTAATATAAAAGGGTTCAGACATGCCCATCTCTCTTGAGGGATTGGTGCCGCTTGTAAACAGCCAAATCCCTATTTTTCTCGAGCGGACGGCGCAAGCTCGCCCATCAGGCTTCCCAAACGGAATATGACCGCCTGAGTATCCAGCGCTTTCGGCAGGGCCACAGCGGCCAGTTCGCTGGCTTCCCGCCATTTTTCGATCGACTGCAGCGAAGCAGCTGGAGCGCCACGCTTGATCTGTTCCGCCATCAGACTGGGAGCCCGTTCCAGAAATGCCCTGTATCTTGGAGTCGCAGCCTTCAGGGCCAGCTTGCGCGACAATTCACTCTTCAACTGATTGTCCCGGTCGCCGGTCTTGATGATTTCGCGCGCCAGTCCCTCCAGTTCGGCCAGACCGACTTCGGCATATTGCAGCGCGCGTCCGGGCGAGCCTTCGCCAGCGAGAACGAGCGCATCAAGATCGGTCGCACTCAGTTTCGGCGCGGCGCGCTTCAATATCGTTCGCATGTCGTCATCGGGCAAAGGATCGAAGCGCAGCATCTGGCAGCGCGAACGGATCGTCGGCAATAGCCGGTCGGGCATATGGCTGATCAGAAAGAAGATGGTATTTTTCGGCGGTTCTTCAAGATTTTTCAACAAGGCATTGGCGCCGGCGCGCTCAAGATCATCGGCCGCGTCAATCACAACCACCCGATATTCGGAAATGGAAGCCTGATTTTGGAACAGCGGTTGCAGGGCCCGTATCTGATCGACCTTTATATTGCGGGCGAGATCATGCTCATCCAGTGTATCAAGACCGTTGTCGCGCGCCTTCTTCTCTTCCTTGTCGCCCTTCGGTCCACGACGAAGCAGCCGGAAATCCGGGTGGGAGCCCGCCGCAAGAAGATGCCCGGCCTCGTCGTCCTGGATGTCACTGAATCGGTCGGGCTGGTGGCGCGAGTTCAGCAAAAAATGCGCGGCTTGCTGAGCAAAGCCCGCTTTGCCCAATCCCTTGTCCCCCGCCAGAATCCAGGCGTGATGAAGCATATCCCTGGCCAGCGACTGGCGGAATATCTGCGCTGGTTTATCGTGGCCCAAATATGACGTCATGGCATCAAGTCGTCCAGATTCTGCACAAGCATTGCGGTAATGGCTTCTGCGCTCTGCGAGGCGTCGACGAGGCGAATGCGGATTGGTTCCTCGGCTGCAAGCCGACGAAAATTGGCCATGACGGCCTGGTGATAATCGCTGGCCCGCCCCCCTATGCGGTCGCTGTCCCCGCGATCTCGCGCTGCCGCTCGTCTTGACGCAACCGCTGCGGGAAGATCGAGGATGAAGGTCCGGTCCGGCATCAGGCCATTGCTGCCAATCTGATGCAAATTCATGATGTCCGCATCGCTCAGTTCACCATTCACGCTCTGATAGGCGCGGCTGCTGTCGATGAATCGATCACAGATCACCCATTCGCCCTGCGCCAGTGCCGGGCCAATGAATTTCGCGCAATGTTCGGCCCGGGCCGCGGCGAACAGCAAGGCCTCGGTACGGATATGCCATTTGTCCTCGCCGCCGGTCAGCAGCAGTTCGCGAATGATTTCCGCGCCGGAGGTGCCGCCTGGCTCGCGGGTAAGCCTTACAGAAAAACCTTGTTTTTCGAGCGCATTGGCCAGAGCCGAGGCCTGAGTAGATTTTCCCGTGCCTTCGCCGCCTTCCAGGCTGATGAAGCGGCCCTGGGTCACGCCAATCCGAGGAGAGACTTCAGTCCGGCCCAGACCCTATCGAAGAAGCCGGCTTCCCCGACATCTTCGCCCGCGACCAGCGCGACCCTCTGCTGGCCGGCATCTTCGGTGGTCACGACCAATGTCGCAACCGGCTGGCCTTTGACAATAGGCGCCTTGATCGGACCCTCATAAGTCACTTTCATCGATATCTGGCCGTCAGAGGCTTTCGGGATTGTTGCAAAAAGATTCTTGGCGGCAACAAGGGAGACGGTGGAACTGTCGCCCAACTGGACTTCTGCGGTCTGGATTTTTGTGCCTTTGTCGAACAGCTTCCTGGGTTCCCAGGCCTTGAATCCCCAGTTCATGAACTTCACTGATTCCTCAATACGTCCACCATAGCTATCCAGACCGGCGAGAACCGAAACCAGCCGCCTCCCCTTTTGTTCCGCCGAACCGGTAAAGCCATAGCCGGCTTCTTCGGTGTGGCCGGTTTTCAAACCGTCGGCACCCGCAACCTTCCCCATCAGCGGGTTGCGGTTGGATTGGGTGATGCCGTTCCACTCAAACTCATCCTGACCATAGAAGGCGTCATATAATTTCGGGAAATTGTTGACCGTTGCCGCCCCCAGCGTGGCCAGGTCCCTGGCGGTAGCCACAGTCACGCCTTCGTCCGGCCAGCCATTGCTGTTGCCGAACCGGCTGTTCGACATGCCCAGTTCCTTCGCCCGCTTGTTCATCAACCCGACAAAGGCAGGTTCGGTGCCGGCGATTCCCTCTGCCAGGACGACACAGGCGTCATTGCCGGACAGGGTGACTATGCCATGCAGCAAGTCGCGTACACTGACCTGGTCGCCAACCCCGAGAAACATCGTCGACCCCTGGTTATTCCATTTCTTCCAGGTTTCCTCGTTAACGCGAAACGTGTCGTCCAGCTTGAGCTTGCCCTTTTGGATCAGGTCAAACGCGACATAGACGGTCATCATCTTTGCCATCGATGCGGGCGGGATTTTCTGGTCCGCATTTTTCTCGAACAGCACGGCCCCAGAGGACAAGTCCGTCATATAGGCAATCGGGGCATCGGTTTCGTAACTGGGTGCAGCGAGCACCACGGACGATAGGGCGATGAACGGCAGCGACGCCAAGAGATATTTTTTCATTTAGGCCAGAATTCCCGATAAATTATTGGCGACTCAAGATCATTGATCCGCACGCAAGATACGTGCTCCGCTATAGCCGCGCTGCTGCGCCTGTGCCAGCCCTGCTTGCGCTTCTTGTTCGCTGGCAAACGGGCCGTAGCGCACGCGCCAGATGGAGCGCGTGCCGTCCGGTATCACTCTGGCGCCAATTTTTTTGGCCAGCGTGTCGGCACGTGCCTTGTCGCTGAAAGCAGCAACCTGAACAACATAGGACCCGAACAGCCCACCGACATAATTGTTGCCCACGCTATTTTCCGCAGCAACCGGGCGTCCGGTGCCTTCCACGATAAACTGACCATCGCGCTTTCCGGCTACCGTCACCGGTGCGGCATGATCGACGGAACCGTTCGCGAGCGGAGAATCGTTTCTGACGGCAGCCTGCCGGTTCGGCACTGCCGGCCTGGGAAGCCTGGCCAGATTTTTGCGCAATATTGCTAGCAGGGAATCCGGGGTAGCAATACGCTCGGTAGCAGCAGCGCCCATGCGAAGCACCGCCCGCTCCTGCTCATTGGGGTTGACCTTGCGAACCCGCACGCCGGAGACCCCATCGCGGTCGATCCCCAGTTGCCTTGCGGCTCCCAGCGACAGGTCGATCAGCCGGTCATTGGAGAACGGCCCGCGATCATTGACCCGCACCAATATCGTGCGCCCGGTTTCCAGAGCAGTCACCTCGACATAGGACGGGAGCGGCAGGGTCTTGTGTGCGGCCGAAATGCCCTGTGGATTGAACGCTTCGCCATTGGCGGTCAGATTGCCCGACAGCTCTTCCCCGTACCAGCTGGCATAGCCGACTTCATCATAGCTTGCCACGTCCTCCGGCGTGTATGTCTCGCTACCGACCTTATAGGGAGATCCGATTTTCTGCGGAAAATCGGAAACCGCAGCCGAACCTGCCGGGTTGATCACGCCGCCGGCTGGTGGCGCTCCCTCAGGGAATTGACCAAAATCGCGCGACCCGCTGCAGCCGGTCATTATCAGAATAGCGGCAGACAAGATTCCAAATTTAACTGCGTATTTCATCCGCCAATAATCCCACTGCTAGCCCGTAAAAATTCGAACAATTATAATCCAGAATGACACGATAATTGCCGGTCAACAAATAGGCGCGATTACCTGCTCCATCCGGTTCGAGCAAGGTTGCCATGGTCCCGTCGTCCAGATTTTTTCCGGTTGCGGGCACGATGCCGAGCGCTCTCCATTCCGCCATGCTTTTCCACTGGCTGTGACGGCCGAATACCCGGGGACAACGGGTTGGGACGATCCGGCTTTGGATCGCCGAGCGATCAAGCGAAGAAGGTACGCTGACGGCAATGCCCCAGGGTTCGCCTCTGCGCCATCCCGAATTGACAAAATAATTGGCGATCGACGCGACGGCATCATATTCGCTGCCCCAAATATCCGCATAGCCATCTCCGCTGCCGTCTTTGGCCAGTCGCAGGTAGACCGAAGGCAGGAATTGGGGCTTGCCCATGGCCCCTGCCCAGCTGCCCTTGAGAGCAGATTGGGGAACGCCCCTGTCGATAAGCTTCAATACGGCGAGCAGTTCGGGTTCAAACAGGGCCCGACGCCTGCCTTCATAGGCCAGCGTCGCCAATGACCGGGGAACATCGAAATTCCCCGTATAGGATCCGTAATTTGTTTCCTTGCCATAAAT